>Ga0208826_1000155_pt1 | contig 76905 bp, 80 predicted proteins | sample AD_UKC115_MetaG_FD_184451 | JGI IMG/M metagenome (GOLD analysis project Ga0208826, IMG submission 184451) | Active sludge microbial communities of municipal wastewater-treating anaerobic digesters from Hong Kong - AD_UKC115_MetaG (SPAdes)... | ecosystem: Engineered > Bioreactor > Anaerobic >... | reverse complement strand
GAGTATAGGAATTTATAAAAATCCTATTTTTGTAAATTCCTATACTGGGGTTTGGAAAGGGGATTCCCCTTTCCCGGTTTAAGGAGGGTGCTCAGGATGCGAAGCATCCGTCGAAGGGAACCATAGGGTTCCCTAGCGAACAAGAAAATTCATGAGCGAAGCGAATTTTCTTGGAAAGGGAAATTTACAAGTTGTTTTGAAATAATTCCAAAGCATCAGAGATAAAAGAAAAAATTACATAAAGGTTTTTTTGTGTTCTTGTCAAATTTATTATGTAAACGTTAAATGGGTATATTGCAGCAAAATTTTTGGACAACATGCAGTTTAGCAGGCGCAAGTGCATTTGGATATGCAGGTAATAAAAAAATAGGGGGAAATTGTAAATGTGTGTTACTGTAAGTCTTTTTTCAAGGAAGGTCGGAGAAATAAGAGGGTTTCTGGAGAAGTACTATCAGAAGGAAATAAATATGGACAGTGATGTTGGGCAGTGGAGTTATATTTATTACAAACCTCTCGAAGCAATTGATATGATAAGTACAGTAATAGACAATAACCACAGGCATAAAATTAACCTGGCCATTCAGGTTGGAGATGGAGATGTACAACTGGTAACGGGCGAAAACTGCAATGATATTATAAAAGCGCTGCTGCATGTATATTATAAGGAAGAGTGCCTATGATCTGGTATTAAATTGTAGATTTCAGGAGATACTTTATTAATGATATAAAAAGTTTCATTGATAAAGGAGAATCTATATGGAAGCATTTGATATTAATGTAGAGAATAGAACGGAAGTTGGAGCTTCAGCAGCAAGAAAGCTAAAAAGAGAAGGATTGGTTCCGGGGGTTCTGTATCAAGGTGCAGAAAGTCTGCCAGTTGAAATGAGAGAAGATGATTTGAGACATATATTGGCAGGAAAAGCGGAACAGGATTTGATTCTTAATGTCAGATTTAATAACAGGGAGTTTAAAGCAAGGCTAAAAGAAGTACAGAGAGAGCCTGTCAGCGGAGAGGTTCGTCATGTTGATTTGATGCCACTAGAGGCAAATGGTTACATACATTAGAGTAGTGAAAATGGTGTTGCGGTTTAGACTGCAGCACCATTTTTGCTTTATAGTCCGGTGCATATTATTTTTCCTCACATTTATTACTTGCACCCTTATAGTCTGCACTTTGTTGATTTATTAATCCAACTACAATATAATACTTTTAGAGATGAGTGAGAGTAGAATTGTATAAGAATCGGGGGATGACATTGTGGAAAAGGTGCTCGAATTTATCGGAGGTCTCGATGAGAAACTTATGGCCGAGGCACAGTTGCGGCTTGATAATCTGACAAAACCCATAGGAAGCCTTGGTAAGCTTGAGGAAGTTGTAAGAAGAATAGTTGGAATAACAAGAAATCTGTATCCAAAAGTTGATAAAAAAACTATAGTGATAATGTGTGCAGATAATGGAGTTGTTGAGGAAGGAGTGAGCTCCTGTCCTAAAAGTGTAACTTCGTCGGTAACAAGAAATTTTACAAAGGGTATAACGGCAGTAAACGTGTTGTCGAGATGTGCAAAGGCAGATGTTGCAGTTGTTGATATAGGTGTTGATGATGATATAAATTGTAATGGGGTAATAAGCAGAAAAATCAGAAAGGGAACATGGAATATTGCCAGAGGGCCTGCAATGGAACGAAATGAGGCTGTTAAGGCAATAGAGACGGGAATTGAGGTTGTAAAGGAACTGAGTGAAAAAGGTATAAATTTGCTGGGAACCGGTGAAATGGGAGTCGGAAATACAACAACGAGCAGTGCTGTATCTTCTGTTTTAACGGGGATTGATGTTGAAGTAATGTCGGGAAGAGGAGCAGGGCTTACTGATGAAGCCTTGATGAACAAGATAAAGGTAATAAAGAGCGCTATTGAAATAAACAAACCTGATCCAAAGGATCCTGTTGATGTGCTGGCGAAGGTAGGAGGATTTGATATAGCCGGACTTGTCGGATGTTTTATTGGTGCTGCAAGATATAGGATACCCATTTTAATTGATGGTTTTATTTCTTCTACAGCTGCTTTATGTGCTGTTTCCATAAAACCTGAAGTCAGAAATTATATGTTTCCTTCCCATGGATCGGCAGAACCGGGCAGTAAAAAGATTTTGGAAGCTCTTGGAATGGAACCTTTCTTGAATCTGGATATGCGCGTTGGCGAAGGAACCGGCGCTGCCATAGCATTTCAACTGATTGACTGTGCCTTTGCTGCTTATACGCAGATGGGAACTTTTAATGATGCAAAGATAGAACAATATGTTCCACTGAGCTAAGGAATAGTTGAAATATTACTTTACAGTATGTAGAAGGATTTTATTTGATTTTGAAGAATTAGTATAACTAAAATATAAATTTATACTCTGGATAACGAAAAATTTGATTTGATAATGTTTTCAAAATATGAGAATAGGATGTTATTTTTTCGTTATCCCTTAGTATAACTAAAATAAGGAACCAGACTTTACGATGCTAGGTTTATTGTACTTACAAAAGTTAAGGAGTGAGTGGTATGAACAACTTTGGAAACGGGAGAACAGTTTGCAATTTCTGTGGAGAGGATATTTCTGCTGATGCAAAAAGATGTCCATATTGTGGCAGCCTTTTGGCATCAGATAACAGTTTCAAAGTAGATGAAGTTAAAACTGACGATTTTGGTAACAATGGTTCACAAATGCAAGATATAAAAATGGATTCTCCGGAAAATCCATTTAACTACGATAATCCTGTTGACAGTGATAATTCCCCTATGGATTTTTCATACGAAGAGCGAGCTTATGGGAATGGTATAGAGGAAGCGTTAAATAAAGAAAATGTAGATGAAAAATATAATGAAATTCAGAAACCTTCTGACATAGGTAATTTTAACATGGGCACTAATCAGACACAGCAAGTAGTAAATTCTGTTCAGAGAGCCAATAATGTTAACAATCCAAGGCAACAAGGTTATCAAAGGGTTGGCGTTTCCGGACAAAGTGTCAATGGAAGGCCTTCCATAAGCAACGCAATGAAGGTTTTTATAACGTCAGTATGCACTCTTGTACCGGGATTAGGCCAGTTAATTGGTGTTATAATCGCCATTGTTTTTATGAATTCGGAAGGCGATGCTGACAAAAGATCATTTGGAGTGGCACTATTAGTTAATTCGTTGATCGTTTTTGTATTGGCATGTTTATCGTGTTGTGTTTTGATAGCTATATTTTCAGAGAGCTAGTGATTTGTTTAAATATGGAAGCGATAATAAGAATATACTATTTTATAGGGAGTCTGGTTTGCCATCAGATTCCCGGGCGGACTTTATCCATAGATGAAATTTCCTTGCCGCTTTGTGCAAGGGATACGGGGATATACTCAGGGATTTTTGTTGTGCTGGTGTATTGTATTGTCCGGGGGAAAATTAAGGCTGACCGAGTTCCATCAACAGGAGTGAGTGTAGTATTAACCCTGCTGATGATTCCTATGATGCTTGATGCTGTTACCTCGTATGTTTCAATAAGACAGACGGATAATATTATAAGGCTGGTGACAGGATTTTTTTTCGGCATGTCTATAGCTGTTTTCCTGATCCCTGCTGCAAACTTCAAAGTTTATGGTGTCAACAAGTTAAAAGTAATTGACGGGTGGTTTGATTTATTAATATTATCTGGAATAAACATTTTAGCATGTATTGTTATATTAAGATCCGGTTTGCCAATATGGATTGTTTCAACAGCCAGCATAGCCGGGCTGATATTTGTTGTTGGAAGAATTATTTATACATTGATTAAGCTATTGAATATTGGTGAGCCGAAGAGAAGGGTTATATACGCTTCCGCGCTTACTGTAATTGCTTTTGGATTGCTTTATATAGTTAAGTGCTTTATACTAGTGCTGATTAACAAAATAAAATTCTAGAATTTATTTTGTTAATCAGCAAAAATCATAGGATGTGCATTTTGAACATAATTCATTTCTGGAATGAATCATGTTCAAAAGCACTGGAAAGAGCAATTGAGCTGTTATTATAATGAAGATTTATAGGTGAAGACAATTGAAGACCAAAAAAATTATAAGAGAAGAAGTGGCTTTATTTAGAAAAAGTGAAACAAAAGAAAGTGTTCTGAATAAAAGTCTTCAAATAACACAAAGAATAATAGATCTGACCTCCTTTAAAGCAAGTGAAACCGTTATGTGTTATATGGATTTTAAAAACGAGGTTATGACTGGACATATAATTGAATATTGTTTAAAGAACGGTAAAAGAGTAGTACTGCCGCTTGTTGATGTAATTAATGGCGTAAAAATGATTGTACCCTATGAGGTTGTAGATCTGGAGAAAGATCTGGAACCGGGTGTGTTTGGAATTTTAGAGCCAAAGAAGGAAAGTGCAAAGCTTTTCAATGCAGGAGAAATTGATATGGTTGTGGTACCAGGGGTTGCATTTGATGGCAAAAGAAACAGAATAGGTTACGGAGCGGGTTTCTATGACAGGTTTCTTAAGTCGGTTAAACCTGATTGCGTTAAGATTGGAATTGCTTTTGAATTTCAGATATATGAAAATATACCGGTTGAAGAACATGATATGCCTTTGGATTTGATTATAACCGAGAATAGAATTATATCGTAGAAGGAGTTAAAACTACATTGAATAATAAAGTGACAGTTACCGGTGTAAACAAGGTTTTTTTGTTTGTAACAATTATAAATATAGTTTTTTCCATTGTGATTGAGGGTGTAAGCGTATACCACGATAACTTTCTTGACGATGACATGCTCCTGCTGCTTTTAATGATTCAGTTTTATTGTATCCTATTTCCGACATTGTTCTATATGATCGGTAAGGGGATAAATATCAAAGAGACTCTAAGGTTTAACAGTCCCGGGCTATTACCTTCATTCCTGATAATATTGATTTCCATGCCGGCTTTTTATGCTGCTTCATCATTAAACTCCATAATTGCCTATATTTTGCAATTTGTCGGTAAAGCATCTGAAGATGCTTCGATACCGATACCTCAGAATGCCGGAGAGGTATTTGTTTCAATACTTGTAATAGCGGTAGCGCCTGCAATATGTGAAGAAATTCTGCATAGAGGACTTTTGCTTAAGGCATATGAAAGCAGGGGAACGATGAAGGCTATTGTGATTTCTTCAATAATGTTTGGCTTTTTTCATTTTGATATAACCAATTTGTTAGGTCCAATACTATTAGGTCTTCTGTTTGGATACTATACGGTAAGGACTAATTCAATATTTGCCGGTGCGATAGCCCATTTTATGAATAACTTTCTAGCCATATTGCTGCAGTATTCAATAAGGAATGTGGAAAGTGAATCAAGTTTTTATTCATCGCAGGATTTGTTTTATGCCTTGACGTTTGGTACTGTATGCTTATTTTTTGTTATTTTATTGCTGTTATGCTTTAATTCTGTTACAAAAGGGAAATATAATATGAGGAAAGCGTGTACAACTGTTCGCAATGATGTTGTTTCGATAATTTCTCATTGGCCTGTAATTATTGTAACGGTGTTGTATATCCTATTTACACTATTGTATATGCTTAATCTTTATTTGGGGGAATAACGATGGATTTCAATTTTGATTTAAGTCTTGTTCAATCCCATAAAATAATTCTTACGCCGCAGTTGAGGCAGGCATTTGAGATACTGAAGATGAATTCAGGAGAACTTATCGAATATATCGAAGCTGAGGTAGAGATAAATCCTGCTTTAGAGATTAATTCAAATGAAACAAAGCTAAAAGAAGAGATTTTATTCCCGATGTCCTTTGACAATGACCCGGGTGATTACTATACAGGCAGAAGTTTTAATGAAAGTATTGATGAGGCTGTTGAAGAGTTTTCAGTTGATAAATCGTCTACAGTAGTTTCACTTAAAGAACATCTTCTGCTCCAACTCCACACCTCGGATATTGTGTGCAGGGACATGGAAATAGGGGAATATCTGATTGATAATGTTGACCACAATGGTTATTTAACTGTAAGGCTTAATGAGGCAGCGTCATTTTTTAACGTACCGGTGAAGAGGATTGAACGTGTTTTAAAGTTTATCCAGACTTTTGACCCTCCAGGAGTATGTGCAAGAAACGTTAAAGAATGTCTTAAAATTCAGTTGGTGCAGATGGGGCATAATAATAGAGAAATTATGGATGTAGTTGAAAATCATCTTGAGGATCTGGCAGACAATAAGATAACACATATAGCAAAGAGTGTGGGCATCAGTGTTGAAAAAGTTGTTAGCATACATGACCTCATACGGTCTTTAGAACCAAGGCCTGGCAGGGAATTCTATGGGTATGAGGATATAAAGATTATTGTACCGGATGTGATTGTAAAAGAAATAGACGGATGGTTTCAGGCAATTATAAACGAAGAAGCCCTACCAATAATAAATATCAGTGGATATTACAAAAAAGTTCTTAAGGAAGATATTAGCATAGAGGCAAAAAAGTTTATTCAATCCAGGATAGACAGTGTACAATGGCTGATAAAATGCATTGAGCAGCGGAAGCTGACACTAAGCAAAGTGACCGACTGTATTATCAAGCACCAAAGCGAGTTTTTTAAAAAGGGAAAAGAACATATAAAAGCTTTGACAATGAAAGACATAGCGACGGATATCAATATGCATGAATCAACTGTTAGCAGGACGGTAAGCGGAAAATATCTTCAATGTACCTGGGGAGTTTTTGACATGAAGCTATTTTTTCCAGGGAGGGTTTCTACAAGCTCCTGCAAAGACATGACCAGTGATAATATTAAGCTGAAAATAAAGGAAATTATTGATTCGGAAAGCAAAAAATCTCCACTCAGTGATAACGACATCGTGAAGATTCTGATAAATTCCGGCATAGAAATATCACGCCGTACTGTTGCAAAATACCGTTCTGAGATGAACATACCTGTTGCAGCAAAGAGGAAGAAGTATTAAAAGGGCCACACAGGTTTGTCGGGAATAGCGGGTTGACCAAGATAGCCAAGTATACCCTGTTCTCCGAAGAATTCTCTTTCAAGATCCTTAATTCTTTGCTCTGAATAGTAAGTTATTTCACCGATTTTTTTGGCTTTGTCAGCATATTCCCTCAAGGTCTCAATTTCTTTTCCGGAAAGGGAGGTCTGACATTCATCTGAATTAAGAATCCTATTTAACTCGGAAGCGTACTCATACCCGTCATCCACATCTTTTATGCCGTTTTTCAAGAAGTACTTAAGATTCTCAGGAATTTCACCGCTCATTTGATCACCCTCAAATGCTTATTTATTTAATTCAATATAATTATACACATAAAAAAGATGTATATTCAATGAGTATTTGTGCTGTGGACAATTTTTATTACGGCAAATTCCGGCATATATATTTGTTAGTATATTTAAAGGTGTTTTTGTTTAAATATGAAGAAAAAAGAATCTCGGATTATTGTGAAAAAATTCAAAAGGCATGCAGAAGTTGAAGAAGTTCTGATAAAAATTGTAAGATTGCTATTAGGTGATAAGAAATAAGGGTAACTGCTGAAAGGGAGTGTAAAACTATAAATGGGGAATTGTATAAAATAGGCATTTACGTCCGGGAAAGCAGAGATGATAATGAACAGAACTATGAGACCATTGAAACACAGAAAGGCCTGTTGGAGGATTATGTTAAGAACAGAAATTTAGGAAGCATAGTTCGTACGTACATTGATGACAATGTATCGGGTGCAGGATTTGAAAGAAAAGGGATTGAGCAGCTAAAAAGTGATGTTTCCAAAGGTGTTATAAACCTGCTGGTGGTTAAGGATTTATCCAGGCTTGGAAGGAATAATGCAAAGACGCTCTTGTTTCTGGACTACCTTGAGGAGAATGGGGTAAGGGTAATTACTTACGATGGAAGGTACGACAGCTCAAAGGACAATGATACCGTGGGAATTGATACATGGTACAACGAAAGGTATATAATATGATGGAGATATCTGTGAATGCCACTAAGGTTCATAGAAGGATTTGGCTAAGTCAGGGGTATTTAGTGTGCTGTAATTAGTGGACAGGTTGTATATTTCGGCAGTATAGATGGGTTAGAATTCACAGATTCAAAAGTGTATCGAAAAAGATTTGCTTGAAGAGGGTTTGGATAATGAGGCAGTAGATAATGCTGTAAAATGCTTGTCAGATGGTTGCCTCTCAGGAGACACTCAAGTAACGACAAAAAGTGAACTTAAACGAATTGACCAGATACAAGAAGGCGAATTTGTATTGGCAAAGGATGTAAAGGGTAATATAATTGATTGCAGGCAAGTAAAGATTGAGTTTTATATAAAAGTAAAGGAGAGGGTGGTAGTGGAAGTTTTAAAATGTACAAAACAGGACTATGATCAGATACTTGAAAACTTAAACTTGTTTTGGGATAAAGATGATAGTGAGAAGCTGAAAAAATTAAAAATTCTTCATCATCCAATGATGATATATGAATTTGGAGATAATGCATTTGTTATAAAAGAAGGAAATAAGGTTGTGGCATACCTGCTTGGCCTGTTTTCCACTGCTGAGCCAGTTGCATATGTCCATTTTATTGCCTGCTTATCGGATTACAAACGGAAAGGTCTGGCAACAAAGCTTTATAAACATTTTGCTGAAAAAGCAAAAAAATGTGGATATAAATATTTAAAAGCAATCACGTCTGTGGGTAATACAAATTCTATTAATTTTCATAAGAGTTTAGGCATGAGCCTTTTAGGTGAGCCAAATGAGGATGGAATTCCTATGATTAAAGACTATTCAGGTCCTGGAGAGGATCGTGTTGTGTTTAAAAAGGAATTATAATATTATGGCAACAAAAAATAGGGAATATAAATAATTCTGTGTATTATAATTTCTGCATCCTGAAAACAACAAAAATTGAAGTACCAATCATAACAATAATAGAGATAATAATTGAAATTCTATCACTCCTTTTCTTATTAGTATTGATTTTTAGTTCAACTAAATTTATTACTGTTGCCAGAGAAGCCAGTGACAGAAGTAATATGCCTTCAATAAATTCGTCATTTATAAAAAATTTCAAAACAATATAAACAGCCATGGCAAGCATCAAAAACAAATTAGATGAAAATTTCATTACATTGCCTCCAATTAAGAAATTTACATTTTAGGGTATAGATATACATGGAAGTTGTCGTCTCTGTTACCCTTGGGTTTGTAATACTCAACTTTTTCAATTACTTCTTTAAGAAGTAAATTCTTTTTTTCGTTGTCGTTTATGTCATGATATGCATCTATGATATTTTTAATTTTATCATAATAATTGTTGCAAGAGGTATCCTTTGAAAGTTCCTTTTCAATAATTTGCTCAGCATATTTTATTGCATTATTTGTTTCTTCTGATCTATCCGATAATACTTTGGATCTTTCAGTGAAGGTATCTATGTCGTAAACACCTTGCTCAAGCAAATCAAATAATTTATTCTTTTGAATTGTGATATTTTTCAACTCTTTTTGCAAGGATTCAAGCTTTTCTTGGTATAATGCCAGAAAGTTATTGTTTGAAGGCTTTTGTAATCTGATTTCAGGATTGATTTTTTGGCTTAATTCCGTCAACTCTTCTATTATTGCATTCTCAACATATTTAAATTTACTGCTTTTATTGCCGCATTTGTTTATACATATTAGGTGGGGCTCTACATTTGAATAAGGCCTGTACCTCAGTTTTGAACCACAAATTTTGCATGTAACAATGCCAGCAAGGGGATTTGCAAGACCAAGGGAAGGCTTAACCGGAGGCTTATATTTTTCTTTCATTATTTCTTGCGCTTTGTTAAAAATGTTGATATCCACAATAGGCTCATGTTGGCCATCTGATATTATCCACTCACTCTTTTTATTGACTTTTTTAATTACTTTCTCCTTGGTTTTCCTGTTAACGGTCTTCTTCCACGAGATTTTTCCTATGTATATGGGGTTTTTCAAAACAAATGATATAGCTTCGGCTGACCATGGGTTGCCTAAAATTGTTTTGTAACCTAAAGAATTAAGCCTTTCTGAAATAATCTTGCTTCCGATATTTTCTTTTACATACCAGTCGAAAATCTTCTTTATTACAGGAGCTTGGTCTGGATTAGGCATAAGAGTACGATGGTTTTTATCTTCTTTAATCAGGTAGCCATAAGGTGGTTTGGGGCTCATGTAGTTACCTTCTTGAACAGATCTTAATACTCCGCGTCTCAATCTCTTGGTTATCATCTTGTATTCTTTTCTGCTCATGAAAGCCTCAAATTCAGAGTACTCTTCATCAAACTCATTATTCAGGTCATATGTTTTTTCGGGTGTAATGATCTTTGTGTCAGATTCTTTAAATGTTTTCAGAATCACTCCCTGTTCTTCCATATCACCACGGCCCAGCCTTTGCTGGTCAATAACAAGAACCCCCTCATACCTTTTTTGTTCAACTTCCTGCAGGAGTTCAAGCATGGCAGGACGATAAATAATGCTTTCGCCTGAAACAACCTCTTCAAAGATTCTTAAGATATTGAGACCCTTTTTTTCAGCAACCTCAAGAAGTATTTTTCTATGTCTGGCAAGTGTTTCACCCTCTCCAAGCGTTTTTTCAATTTCCTCATCAGCCCTTGATTTTCTTAGATATATAGCTACTTTCAACTATTATCACATCCTGGTCTCATTCAATATTATTTAAAAGTTTGTTCCTTACCTTAATATATCTACGAAATTTTTAATTAATTCATTACCATTGTCGGGATGAGCTAAAGATCTTGCTAATTCATTTTATCTATAATGTATAGGACAAATCAGTTTAAAAATAGATTAGTTGTAGGGGGTGGAGCCATATGCCTTATGATGAAAATGGAGAGTATTACGACCGGATGAAGAAAGTTGGCAACACTACAATTTACATTATTGAACCAAAAATCACTGAGGAGGAAAGGCTCCGAAGATTAAAATCTCTCGAAGATACAATGGTCAGGATTCTTAATTGTGAAGTCAAGCTAAGGTTTAGGGACAAGTGATATAATTATTTGTGTTACATATTTATATATAATAATTGCTTAAATTTAATTTGTAAAATTAGACTTTTTTTTATATTAGCCGTATAATCTATACGAAAAGAATAATTTCAAATAAGCTTTTAGCAAAAATGGAAGTTGTATTTTCAGATTTCTTAGGTTTAGATGAGGGGGTAGTGTATGCCGTTCAATGTTTCATACATTCTGATAGCAATATTGTTTTTTTTCTTGATTTTTTTAGATATCAGCAAAAAAATTAATCTGACAAATAAATTATTTATGGGCTTACTTTTAATCATTGCTCCACATATTGTGCTGGTTGCTGATTTTATATCAAGGATGCAAAGTATAATTTCCACAAGCTGCCTCGCTATTATCTGCATTCTATTTGTAATTTACATATGGATTAAGGTCAATGTATTGCCTCACAATAAAAAACTGATAGATGATTTTCGGATACGGGTTTTGCTGGGGGGACGAAGGCTTATACTATACAGTTTATACGCTTCAATTGCTCAAATCCCATTTTATATACTACTACAGCGGTTTTTAAAAGCTACAATCCATTCTCATATTTTTGTATTGGACATTATAGTGACAGTCATATTTATTGGAAGCTTGTATTTGAACGGTATAATCAGAATTTTATTTACATCGAGGCAGTTAAATATTATAAAGAAAGCTATCATCTTATTTAATATGTGGATTCCTGTTGTTAACTTGTTTTTTATTGTATACTTGGGCAGTATTACAAAATCTGAGTACAAACGGGAGTACTATAGAATTTTAAACAGGGATGTGAGAGTGGATTCCGCTGTATGTCAAACCAGGTATCCACTTTTTATGGTGCACGGTGCTGGTTTTAAGGATTTAAGATATTTTAACTATTGGGGCAGAATTCCCGGTGAATTGAAAAGACATGGTGCAACTATATATTACGGTAACCAGGAAGCTTGGGCTACAATAGAAGACAATGCAGAGTTTCTAAAGGAAAGGGTTCTGGAGATTATTCAAAATACAGGATGTGAAAAAGTAAATATTATAGCACATTCAAAGGGAGGATTGGATGCTCGTTATATGATAAGTATGCTTGGGATGTCAAATTACGTTGCTTCTCTTACTACTTTTGCCACTCCACATAGGGGCTCAAAATTAATTGACATTATATATAAACTTCCTAAACCAATTTTTAATATGATTGGAAAGGGTCTAAACAGATATTTCCGGTTACTGGGTGATAAAAAGCCGGATATATTTACGGCCACCGAGCAGCTTTCAAATAATTTCTGTGAAAAGTTCAACAAACAAGTCAAAAACGCTGAAGGGGTCTATTACCAAAGCTACGCTACTGTCATGAATAACATATTCAGCGACTATATACTCACAATTCCGTATCTCATGCTGCGGCTGACAGAGGGCAAAAATGACGGTCTTGTTTCGATAGAATCTTCAAAATGGGGAGAATTTAAGGGAGTATTGTCAACAAAGCATAGCCGGGGTATTTCGCATGGCGATATTATAGACCTGCGTAGAAATGACTACGAAGGTTTTGATGCAAGAGAAAAATATGTGGAGATTGTATCGGAATTAAAAAACATGGGGCTTTAAAGGTCAGTTAGAATGTAGAATGAAAACTTTTGTTGTTGGTAGCGGTGGGGCTATTCTAATGCTTCTGATAAGGAAAGGACAACCGTAGATTTTAATTTGTAGTTAGAGTCTTGCTGACTTATAATTATAAGCATTAAGTAGGATAAATTCATTTGCTAATGCTGAAAAAAGCCATTTCCAAGTAAAACTAAAACCTATCGTTTGTCCATTTGTACTTTTCGATATTCTTGCTTCTCTTACCATATTTTTTAATGATATATTTTCCCAGAGTTTCTCTATTTTCATTTTGATATCCGCAGTTTACTTTTATTCGTTCTCCGTTTTCAAAAACTAAATAATATCCACTTTCTTTGTTTTCTTTTGCATTTTTACCTATATAAACATAAAATGTTCCCGCTTGTTTAACTGTTACAATTTCAACTTCATGAATTTTGAAAACATCTACTTCCTGAATTTTAATAAATATAAAGTACTTAGACAAGATGTTATTGTCCAAAGTGTACCTGAACCCAAAAATAAAGGACAAGAGAACTATGCTTATGATGTAAAAAATATAAGTTGTTACTTTAAGGCCAGTAAAATAAGTTACAATAGAATTAAAAATAGTCAATATACCAATACAAAAATACCTTGGATAATACTTAAAAGTCATGATTACCTCTCTTGCCTTTCATTTTGTTGAAACACTTTTTAAGGCTTCTTTAAATTTGTAATGAGTTATAAAGGTCATCGAATAATTATCAAAATCTACATGTATTGGTTCAACTTTTAATTAAATAAACGATTTACTTCATAAATTGGTGCAATGACCGATATAATAATCCCAAGGCAAATAATTATGCTACAGGTAATCAGTATGATTTTGGGTAAAATTTTTGCTCTACCAGGACTTTTTAAGTCAATAATTGAAAGTATAAGGGAAAGAATAGGGGCCAAAATGCACCATTGTATAGAAAATGAACTTAGTAACAAACACTGATCATAATTAAGAAACATTGGAATTATCCTATAGGTAAAAGCAAATATAAGAATAAATGGTATAACGGGTGATACAAAAATACCTAAAGTTATTATGCTCAACTTTGAATGTTTTGGCTTTGAAATATTCCTTTGTTCTGAATCAATTAGCATAAACCTGCCTCCCAACCATAATTATACCTTAGCTATAAATAGTTGACAACATTTATAACATCAGTTTAGAAAAAAGTCAGGAGAACATTATTTATGATTGAGACTTTATAACAGCTTTTTCAAATACGTCTATCATAATATATACAATGAAAGGTATATCAAGGATATTTCGAGAAAAATACGAGCAAATATAAGGTTTAAGATACAAAAGGGTGAATATATCGGTAATTCACCCTTTGGTTATTTAAAGTCTCCGGATGAAAAAAACAAGCTGATTGTGAATACTGATGAGGCTAAGGTGGTCAAGGAGATATACAGGCTCTATCAGGAGGGGTGGGGGTATAGCCACATAGCAGACTATTTAAATCAAAGAGTGTGTCCTTCGCCTTCAAAGAGTACATGGAATCCTGTAGGTGTAAGGAGGATTCTGTGCAATAGGGTGTACATCGGAGATACAGTGCAGGGAATAAGTGAGAGAATAAGCTTTAAAAGTAAAAAAACCAGGCGCTTGCCCGAAGATAGATGGGTCATAACTGAGAATACACATGAGCCTATAATCGGCAAGGAAGAATTTTACCGGGTTCAGAAAATGAGGGGGGAAAAGAGTGTGGATTCCGGCCCGCATAAAGGGGTTATACACCTTTTCAGAGGTATCGTATACTGTGGCAAATGCGGCAGTGTAATGTTTGCAAGGTCGAGGAAAGACAGGCCTATGTCATACATTTGCAGTAGTTACAGCAAAAACGGAAGAACTGATTGTACCAGCCATCATATAAAGGAGGAAGAACTGACCGGTATTGTAATGGAGGATATTACAAAGCTGATTGATATGATAGAGGTTGATTTAAAATTGAGAGAAAAGGTTGAAAAGTTATTTTGTGTTGATAACAGCGAAATTGAAATTGAGAGACTGGAAAAACAGCTGAGCCTGAAACTAAAGCAGCAGGAGATGCTCTATCAGGATAGGCTTGAGGAGAAAATATCGGAGGATTTGTTTATCCGGATGAACCGGCAGTTGGAAGAGAAGGTTGGATTATTAAGAGGGGAGATTCTGGTGCTGATGGAAAAGAATCGGAGTTCTCCGGATACCTCGCAAATAGTGAGTATGCTTAGGAATAAGTTGAGTTGCGGAGGAATTACAAATGAGATAATAAGGGCGGTTGTCAATAAAGTTGTGGTTTTTGATGCTGGGGATTGCTATTTGGAGAAACTTTGGGGGGACTTGGTATCTCTGGAAGATCAGGATAGGCTTACGAGGCATGGGGGAATAGTTATAGTGTATAATTAGGTATGACTAAAATATAAATTCATACTCTGGATAACGAAAAAACTTGATTTGATAATGTTTTCAAAATATGAAAATAGGATGTTATTTTTTCGTTATCCCTTAGTAATTCAATTTTTAAAATTTATGTTTTTTTTATGAACCTTTTATACTTTTTTCGTGTCTAATAAGTATGAAAAATAAAAAATCTATGGAGGTTATTCGCATGAAAAAATCAAAAAAAGCAATTTTATCATTGATTTTCTCTGGAATGCTTATTATGTCAAGTGCTGTATCTTTTGCAAATGAAGGATTAATGACAACAAGCTCTGAGGAGGTAAACGTAGTAACTATTGAAGATCAGGCAAAAACTATTTCATACATTGTAGAAGTTGAGGAAGTTAATTCTGAAGAGGGTAAAGTTGTAAGCATTCTTGCAAAGGGAAGCGGAGAAATTCAGAGGAAATTTAACATTGATGAAAGCACCGTTGTTATGGATAACGAAAATGGAATTCCGAAGAATATTGCAGAAATCAAGAAAGGTGATAAAATTTGTGTTATAGCATCAAAGATTGAAACACGAAGTATTCCACCACAATCACCGGCATATGTTATCTTAACTGATCTGGACAAAAAGTCACCTGCAAAATACATAAAGGTTGGAAGTATTGATATTGATGAAAAAGGATTGGCTACTGTTACTGATGAAGATGGAGAATATATTATCAGAATAGGAAGTGATACGGTACTTCTACCATATAAAACCCGTAATATGATTTCGGTTAATGACATTAAAATGGGTAGTGAATTGCTTATGTGGTCAGAAATAATGACTTTAAGTATTCCTGCACAGGTAAATCCCGAAAAGGTTGTTTTACTACCTGAAAAAGTGCAAGAAAAGAAGGGGGACAAAATAATTATTTCTACTTTAGCCGGGGTTATTTCCATAAACGGTAGAGAATTGTATTATGACGAACAAACAGAAACGTTCTACAAAAATGAAGCTGGTGAGTGGATGGTTCCAGTGAGGAAAGTTGCTTCCGAGTTAGGTTATGAAGTTAATTGGATTAGTGACACAAAAAGTGTGAACTTAATTAAAGAGAATCAAAGCTTAAGTCTTCAAATAGGAAAAAGCGAATATTTATGCAATGATTTGAAAACTACTTTAAATCAAGTACCGGAACTTAAAGGATCTAGAACTTTTGTTCCAGTTACATTTTTGCAGGAAGTAATGAATATTGAAGTAATTATTAACGAAGGGCATATTTAATTAAACTGCTCTAAGATTCAATAGGCAAATACAAGTAAGGAATAGTTGAAATATAACTTCGGATTTTTCATGTTAAAATATATCCGAAGTTATATTTTCAGCATTCCTAAAGTTTTTATTAATCCTTATTTATAACCTGCCTACAAGTTTTTATCATATCCTCACTCATCTTGCTGTCGAACTTATTCCAAACAGAAGGTATAGACAGCAACATATCTAAAAATTTTATCTTAAGAATGGCGCCGGCTTTCTTTAGATTCATTGAAACCTCTATAATAAGTTCAAGAACATTCCTATTAACAAAAATATTGGAATATGATAGTATCATATTGAAACTTGTACTAATTGCACGTGAACGGTAAAAATCCATCACATTGAATTTTTTTAAGGAGAGTAGTTTTGAACGGTAAAAAGAAATATTTAGGAATAAGCTTGATTGTAGTGTCTATCGTACTTTTAATCTGTGCTTTTTACAATGGTTTAGTTGTGAAAAAATACATAATAACATCAGATAAACTTAAGGCTGGTGAGAGTATAAGGATAGTTCTGATAGCTGATCTTCACAGCCATATTTACGGTAAAGGACAGAACAGGATTGTTTCGTTAATTAAAAAACAAAACCCCGATATTATAGCTCTTGCAGGAGATATTGCAGACGATGAGGTTCCGATCGAGGGCACTGAACAATTTCTGGAAGGCTTGAGAGGTTTTGCTCCTATCTACTATGTTACTGGGAATCATGAATTTTGGTCAAGAGATATTAAGAACATTAAAGATACAATTGGAAAGTATGGTGTAATTATTCTTGAAAACGAATACAGGGAAGTCAGAGTTAAAAATATGGAAATTATTGTTGGGGGAATAGATGATCCGGATGTTGCCAGGTATGAAAAAACAGGCTTTGACCTTAAAAGAGAAATGGATAATAACTTTTTGGAGTTGACAGATAAGTCCGGTTTTAAGATACTATTGGCCCATCGTCCTGAACTTATAGAAGTGTATAAGAACTACAGTTTTGATTTGGTGTTGTCAGGACACTCACATGGAGGACAGGCCAGAATTCCGTTTATTTTGAATGGGGTATTTTCTCCTAATCAAGGTTGGTTTCCTGAATATGCAGGAGGGGAATACAGGCACGATTCGTTAACTCATATTGTTAGTCGTGGAGTTTCTTTTAATCCCCGATTACCGCGTATATTTAACCCGCCTGAAGTAGTAGTTGTTGATATTGAAGGGATGGGAGCACAGTGATTGAATGCTTGCATTTACGACCCTTAAAATTCAAGGGTAGCACGCATTTATAACGATAAAAAATTTTTGGGGGGAGTGGTGAAAAATTATGGGTGATTCCGGTTTGTTTTCAAAAAGCACAAGTGTAGTAAGAATTTTAATATTCCTATTCATAGCAGCTTTGCTGATATCTTTTACACCGTTTGTTTACTCAGCGAATGTTATATATGGGGATGTAAATGGCAGCGGTCGTGTGGATTCAATTGATTTTGCGTTGATGAAAAGTTATTTGTTGGGAAACATCTCTGAGTTCCCTGTCCCAAACGGTATGGTAATCAGTGATGTTAATGCCGACAGAAGCTTTAATTCAATTGACTTTGCACTTATGAAAAGCTTCTTGTTAGGAATTATTACTAAATTCCCGGCAGAGGATACACCTGTAGTAACTCCTGTGCCGACCTCAACGCCTAAGAAAGGAAATGTTACATACACACTCGAAATGGTTTCAAATCCAACAGATGATCAGAAAGATGCCTACGAAAAAATAAAGGCTGCAATGGATAAGGCAGTATCATTTTATAACGAGTACACAACAATTACAAAAAACCTTAAAATAGTTTATGAACCTTCAGTTTCAACTGCTGATGGAAACATAAACGGTACCATAAGATTTGGTTCAAACCGCAGTTACATGAATCATATCACTGCCATGCATGAAATTGCCCATACTGTTGGAGTGGGAACGTCCGGCAAATGGGGGTCGTTAATAGTCAACAAAGTGTATACCGGTGCAAATGGAACAGCTGAGATCAGAGCAATTACAGGAAACAACAGTGCGGTAATAAATGGAGACAATACGCACTTTTGGCCATATGGACTAAATTATACCAGCGAGGTTAAATCAGATCAGGATCTGATAAATCATTGCAAAATAGTTGAGGCTATGAAGAAAGATGGAATATAAACAGTTATCAGATAGTTTAAGCCGGCGATGCCGGCTTTTTTCTTGATGTTAAGGAAATTATAGTTGTTTTATTTTTCTTGTAGGGAAGCTTATAACAACAAATTCGGTTCTAAAACAAACCAAATTAAGTTCTAACCCTGTTTTAGTGTCAAACGACGCAATTGCTTGACCTGAGCATTAAAAGCAGTAGCCGAAGGCTTGATAATCTGAAGCAAAAATGCCAAGGATGGCATTTTTAGCGTCTTGGGACAGGAGGTCCCATAGACGCGGCGAAGAATTATCAAGTCAAGGCCTACTGCTTTTTTGCGAAGGTCATGTAATGGAGGCGGTTGACACTAAAACAATAGGTATCACCTCTAAACCATATACATAAAATCACATAGAAGTTAAGTTTTCTGTTCATAATATTAACAATTAACCTTGACTGCGAACATGTGTTCGTGCTATTCTATATATAGCAGGTGATGTTATGGAAAAAATTATACTACATTCAGATCTAAACAGCTTCTATGCCAGTGTTGAATGTATGAAAAATCCTGAAATAAGAGATAAACCCGTAGCGGTTGGGGGATCTGTTGAGCAGCGGCATGGAATTATTTTAACAAAGAATTTAATTGCAAAAGAGTATGGTGTTAAAACGGGGGAAGCAATCTGGCAGGCAAGGCAGAAATGCCCCGATTTAATTGTCATGAGACCTGACTACAAGACCTACCTTTATTTCAGTAAAGAGGCAAGAAGAATTTACAGCTGCTATACTGATCTGATAGAGTCTTTTGGAATTGATGAGTGCTGGCTGGATGTTACCGAATCCTCCAAGCTTTTTGGAACCGGGAAGGATATTGCTGATGAAATCAGACACAGGCTGAAAGAAGAATTGGGTATCACTGCGAGTATCGGAGTATCATACAATAAGATATTTGCAAAGCTTGGCAGCGATATGAAAAAGCCGGATGCAACTACTATTATTACTCAAAAAGACTTCAAGCAGAAGGTGTGGCCGCTTCCGGTTTCAGATTTGCTTTACGTGGGGAGATCGACCGCCAAAAAATTAATAAACATTGGGATATATACAATAGGTGATCTTGCAAACCTGAATCTGAGTTTTCTAAAAAAAATTCTTGGAAAATGGGGAGAAACTCTATGGCTTTTTGCCAATGGACTTGACACAATACCCGTTACGAAAACCGATCATCAAAGTACAATTAAAGGTATTGGCAACAGCATGACAACACCTAGAGATCTGGTAAATAATGAGGATGTAAAACTACTTCTTTATGTGCTTTCGGAAAGTGTGTCCGAACGCCTCAGAAAGCACAACTTCAAGGGAAATACTATTCAGATATATGTGAGGGATAATGAACTGAACAGCATTGAAAGGCAAGCAAAGTTAACTGAGTGTAGTTGTGTCACCAGAGATATTGCTGATAAGGCTTTTAAAATATTTTTAAATAACTGGAGCTGGGAAAAACCTATCAGAAGTATCGGGGTTAGAGCAACAGATCTTGTGACAGCAGATACATATACGCAGTTGAGCTTTTTTTACGATGAAAGGCAAAAATTAAAGGAGGAACAGTTGGAATACAGTATAGATGAAATCCGCAAAAGGTTTGGGCACTATTCTATACAAAGAGCATTATTACTTAAAGATAAAGCCTTGAATGCTAACCCGATCGAGGAAAATGTAATCTTTCCGGTATCATATTTTAAGTAGAGGTGTTCTTTTGTGAATAAACCAAGTGTAGAAGTAATAGCACATTATAATTTGGAGGGGGAAATTATCCCTTTAAGAATCAGAATTGACAGTGATAAGGTCTATAGTGTAGATAAGCCCGGTAAACCTGTAAAAGGGGCATCTTTGAAAATTGGAATTCAAGGTGATCGTTATTCATGTTTTGTTGATGGAAAAAAAGCCTATCTTTATCGCAATCATGAGAATAAATGGTTTATTGAACTGGTGTAGTGGTAAAATATATAAATCGTGAAAATGATTTTACAAGGACAAATTGAATTTTCACGATAATAAATCAAGGAAATTGAAGCGCGATGTAGAATCTTTATCGTGTTCAGTATAATTACAGAGGTGATTTACATGTGCGGAAGATATGCTGTTTTTACAGAGCGAGAGTACGATGAAATAAAGTCTATCATAGATGAGGTGTCGGAGAAGTACAAAACCTCAGAAAATATTGCTAACGGTGAGGTGTTTCCCACAAATATTGCACCGGTTATTTACCGACAGGGGGACAAACGTATCCTGGCTCCTATGAAATGGAGCTATGGACAATATTCCGGAAGGCCGATTATAAATGCCAGAGCAGAGACAATTAATGAGAAACGTATGTTTCAAAGTTCTCTTTACCAAAGGCGTTGCCTGATTCCTGCAAATGCTTACTACGAATGGAAGCAGGAGGAAGGTGTAAAAAAGAAAACGAAATTTGAAATTTCGGTAAGCGAATCAAAAATATTTTTTATGGCGGGTATATACAATGTTTTTAAAGACAATAACGGCACGCAGTACACAGGCTATGCCATCATAACAACTGCAGCCAACCAAACTACGGCACCTGTTCATGATAGAATGCCGGTTATAATTGAACCGGGTTTGGAAAATCTTTGGATTGGGCAGAACATTGGGAGTATTGATGCTATAATCAATATGCTCCGACCTTATACTTATAGAAGTATGACTTTGAATGAGACTGTGAATAAATGAAGCATTAAAAGAGCGGTTGATTTATATCAACCGCCCCTGGTAGTTAGTGACTACCCTCTCATACCTGTGTAGATGAGAATCGCGTCCCTTAAAAATTGTGCAGTACCAGGTTGCTCCTTATCATAGTAGGCTGTGAATCTTTCATCATCGACATACATCTGAGCAACTCCTGCGTGTGCTTCCTTACTGTAGCTATCCCAGAAGTAGCATAGCCATTGGCGGTGCAAATCAGCAGCTTTTTGAGCCAGTTCACTTGAAGGATCTCCTGTTTTATATGCTTCATTCAGGGTTGAGAGTACTTCTGCAGATAATTTTTCTACCTCTGCATATTGCTCGGAAGTCATTCCTTTAATTTTATTATTGGATTTGTCAACCTGTTCATTTCCATATTTTTCGCGAATTTCTTTGCCGTATTTTTTCTCGTTGTCGTCAATCAGCTTTTGCTTAAAGCCTTCAAACTTCTCTTTGTCAGCCATAGTTATTCTCCCTTCCATTGCCTCTATTGTTCTGTCAATATTGGCAATTAACAAATCTAATTGTTCACGCTTTGCCAGAAGTTTTTCACGGTGACCTTTGAGTGCGTTACTTGCGTTAAAGGAAGGCGAAGATACAATCTCCCTGATGTTTTCCAGACTTACACCCAGTTCTCTATAAAAAAGTATCTGCTGTAATCTGTCTACTTCAGCCTTACCATAAATACGATATCCTGAAGAGCTGATTCTTGCCGGCTTTAGAATTCCAATCTCATCATAATATCTCAGAGTTCTGGTGCTGATTCCTGCAATTTTTCCTAATTTATGCACTGTGTATTCCATGTTTTTACCTCCTGACAATATAACTATACACCTTTACGTTACGTCAAGGTCAATAGGATTTTTTAGAAATTTATAATCGAAGCAAATTTGCCCGAATACAAAAGAGGTTTTACGGATTCAAATGGATAAAGTATATATCGATAATAATTTTTTCTTATTAGTATTGAGAGTTTGTAAAAAATTAAACTATTTCTGTTGGTCGATATAGCATTATTAATACTCTATATGCTAAAATATAGGAGAAATTAGCATTCAGGAGGGATATCATAAATGAAGTATATTTGTTCATTTTCCCGGATTACATCAGAACAGATGGCTTTTGCAGGAGGTAAGGGTGCATCTCTTGCAAGGATGTCTAAGGCTGCTTTGAATATCCCTGAGGGTTTTATAATATTAGCTTGTGCATTTGAAAATGGTGTATTGAGGCAGGAGGCAAGTGAAGAATTATCCATGCTCATTACAGGATTATCTCAGGAGAAGACTTACGCTGTCCGGTCTTCCGGTCTGAGTGAGGATGGAGAAAAAGCTTCCTTTGCCGGAGGTTTTGAAACAGTATTGGATGTGGCGAAAAACGATATTCCTAAAGCGGTTGAAAAGGTAATAGCGTCTTCAAAGGCTGAACGTGTAAAAGCCTACAGTGAAAATATGGGTATGGAATTTCAAAATCAAATTGCAGTGGTCATTCAGCAATTTGTTAAACCTGATATTGCAGGTGTTCTATTTACTGCCGATCCTATTTCGGGAAGCAGTACAAAAATGGTGGGTAATTTTGTGCGCGGAGTTGGAGAACTGTTGGTTTCAGGAGATGGGAATGCAGAGGAATTTACCTTTTCTTGGATAAAGTATGCTTATTCCGGAAGTGACCTTCTTAAACCATATGCTAAAGCACTGTTTTATATGGCAAAAAAAATTCATAAGTTGTATGGGTGTGCCCAGGATATTGAATGGGCAATTGAAGGAGGAAAAGTACATATTTTGCAGGCAAGGCCTATTACTACAATACGGCGTATAAATTATAAAACTTATGAAGTCAACGGTTCAATGAATGGTGAGTTTTTGTTTTCAAACACAAATGTGGGAGAAGCATTTCCTAAAGTAATTACTCCTGTGACATTTTCTATTGCAGAATTCATTGGTGAGGCTTTTGGACTTCCTGTATTTATTGACAATATTTGTGGTCACCCTTATGCAAATCTTAGTGTAATCTATTCATTGATGGTGTCTTTTGGCATAAAAAAACAGAAAGCTGTTAGCGTTTTGGCTGATGTAACAGGCAATATACCTAAGGGTGTTGAAATCCCAGTTTTCCCAATAAGCAGGTGGTCATTTATAAAAGCAGTTCTTAAAATGCTTAAAAGACCAAAAAATAAATACTCTAAAATGGGAAAGAAGGATTTTATTGAAAATGGAGATCGTTATGCTTTTGAATTGATTGATTCTATCCGCTGTACAAATAATAATGAAAGTCTTTTGAAGCTTTGGAACGAAGAAGCTAATCCGTACCTTGCCAAAGCTATGTCTGTGTTCTTTGGAGTTGTAACACTAAACGGTTTGTTTGACACGAGGGAGAAGCTCGCTAAAATGGCAGGAGAGGAGATCGCCAATGCTTTATGTTCCAATTGCGGTGGGGATAGGGTTTTAGAAAGTATGCAGCCCCTTGTTTGTCTTGAAAAGGTGGTAAAAGGTGAGATGACAAAGGAAGAATATTCCAGACGGTATGGTCATCGTTCACCTGATGAAATGGAGCTTTCAACGCCATATCCTTACGAGGATGAAGCTTATATAGATAAGTTGATTGAAGAATACAGTAAAAGTGGGATTAGTGCATCTATGCTTCGGAAGAAGCAGCAGGAAAAGTTTATCAAAGCAAAGGAAGAGTTCCTCCGAATGTTTCCAAAACGGGAAAAATGGCTGGAAAAAAAGCTCGGCAATTTGGCGAAGTCTATGTATACCCGTGAGGAACTTCGCAGTAAAGGTGTTAGGTTGTTTTGCATATTCCGTGAGTTTTTGCTCAAATGCGGAAGCATAAATGGAATTGGAGATGATGTTTTTTTCTTATATTTTAACGAGGCTGTAAACCTTTTGCAAGGAGACAGATCGGCTTTATCCAACATTAATGAAAGGCGAAGAAATTATGAGCGATATAAGACTTTGCCGACACTTCCTACGACAATCAGAGGGCGTTTTGATCCTTTTGAATGGGCAAAATGTGAGAATAGAAGGATTGATTACTATGGCTTTGGTGAAGAAAATAATTATGACGAAAATTCAGAAAGTGAAACCATTACAGGTTATGCCGGGGCTGCTGGAATTGTAGAAGGATCTGTCCGTGTACTCAATGATTTTTCAAAGTCAAATGAATTTATGAATGGAGAAATTCTTGTAACGGTTGCTACAAATGTAGGCTGGACACCGCTTTTTCCGAGGGCTTCTGCTATCATAACCGACATAGGTGCACCCTTGTCCCATGCAGTTATTGTAGCAAGAGAATTTGGCATTCCTGCCGTTGTTGGATGCCGTGATGCTACATTAAGGCTCAAGACTGGCGACCGGGTGCGTGTTGACGGAGGAAGAGGAATTGTAAAAAAGGTTGAATAAAGCGTTTATTGAATTATGGTAAATTTGAAGCAGGCATAAAACGGCCTGTTTTTTATGTATATATATGATGTAAAGTAGCCTTTTTTTCTTTTTAAAGGTAAATATTGCAGAGTAAAGGTACTATTTGATATAATTGAATTGTATTTGAATACTAGATATTTATGTTAAGGTTATTTAATACTGGTAGTGGATAAATATGACATAATGTACTATGAAAAAAATATTTACAGAACTTATTTGTGCTGATTAGCCCTAAACGTTATATAAAAAACGCAAATATATCAATTCTCCCATTCTTTGTAGTGTTTAACACTGAGTTTTTCAACCACCAACTTCCCTGATAAATAATCCTGAACTAAATTTCGGCGATAAATGTAAATTTGACGAAAATAATGAAATCGTTGCCTGCGCTGGCAGTCATGAATACTATTGAATTTTTTGAAACCTTTACTTTTTTTATTATGGATAGAATATATAAACAAAGTATCATTGATACTTACTGATAAAAATTAAGGGGGAATAATGTGTGAAAATGATTATGTGTTTTGTATTGTCTATTACTCTGCTGGTTGCTGTTATACTTCCTGCAAACTTCGTGTCGGCAGCACCAACATACAACTATGCTGAAGCACTTCAGAAGGCGATCTACTTCTATGAGTGTCAGCAGGCAGGGCCACTTCCTGATTGGAATCGTGTTCAATGGCGTGGGGATTCTACAATGAACGATGATGTAACGGGTGGTTGGTACGATGCCGGTGACCATGTAAAGTTTAACCTGCCAATGTCATACTCAGCTTCAATGCTTGGATGGGCTTTATATGAATATGGTGACGGTATTGAGAAGTATGGACAAAAAATTCATCTGGAAAATAACCTCAAGTTTGTTCTGGACTACTTTGTTGCCTGTGACAAAGGTACAAGTGTAGTATATCAGGTCGGAAATGGTTCGGAAGACCATTCCTGGTGGGGACCTGTCGAGTGTGTTGAAAAGAAAATGAAAAGACCTTCCTATACAGGCAAGCCTACCTGCGTAACCGCTGGGATGGCGGCAGCCCTTGCAATAGGTGCTAAAGTTCTAAATAACAGTACATACCTGGAGCATGCCAAAAGTCTATTTGAGCTCTCCGAAGCTACTAAAAGCGATATGGGATATGATGCAGCGTCGGGTTTTTATAATTCATATAATGGATTCAGGGATGAGTTGCTATGGGCTTCAGTATGGCTTTATATAGCTACAAACGATAGTACTTACCTTGATAAAGCTGAAGCCTATGTTCCGGAACAAAACAGGGAGCCTGGAACTACTTATATGAAATATAAAAAGACTCAATGCTGGGATGATGTTCACTATGGTGCAATGCTTATGCTGGCGAAAATTACAAATAAGCCTGAGTATCATGATTTTATGAAAATGTACCTGGACTATTGGTCAGTTGGATTCGATGGTCAAAGAATTCCATATACTCCAAATGGACTCGCATTTCTTGATAGTATAGGATCATTAAGATATGCAACTTCAGCGGCCTTTATGGCATTATTATATGCAGATGCAATATCTGACCCTACCCTTAAGGAAAGATACAATGATTTTGCAAAATCGCAGATAGATTTTGCTTTAGGAAGCACAGGAAGGAGTTTTGTTGTAGGTTTTGGAGAAAATTCTCCACAGCACCCGTATCATAGAACAGCACACGGTTCCTGGTCAGGCCAGAAGACAGTACCGGAAAACAACAGGCATATACTGTACGGCGCACTTATAAGCGGCCCTAATATTACAGGTACATATACCGATGAAATTCTTAATGCTTCGAACGAAATTGCATGTGATTTCAATGCAGCTTTTGTGGGTGCCCTTTGCAAAATGACTTTACAATATGGAGGCACACCCATCCCTGATTTCCCTGCACCTGAAGAAAAAGAAGACGAGTTCTTTGTTGAAGCAGCGCTGAACTACGATGAGTATGGTGGAGGCGGTATTAGCACAAATACTACAAAAATAAAAGCATTGTGCAATAACCGTTCAGGTTGGCCTTCAAGACTTGTTAAAGATCTTTCCTTTAACTATTATATGGATCTATCCGAATATATAATGGATGGTGGGAAGCCGGAAGATATCAACGTGGATATCAGTTTTGCGGAATTTCCTGTGATAGTTTCACCTGTCACAAATTATAAGGGTAATATTTACTTTGTAAAATTCAAGTTCGAGGATGGTACAAATATTTATCCTGGCGGTGAGGAGGAACATTCAGGAGAGTGCTCGTTCAATATAACAGTACCACAAGGGTATAAGTGGAATGGCGCAAATGATCCATCCTCAAAGGGACTTGTTAACCAAACTTTAGCAAAAACCAGGTATATAACAGTATATGATGGCGATAATCTTATCTTTGGTGAAGAACCGATTGTTGATACTCCGAAAATTATCCCCGGTGATGTGAATTTTGATACATTCTGTAATTCCATTGATCTTGCTATAATAAGACAATATTTACTTGGAATGAGAAAGTTAAATTCAGAGCAGTTGAAGGCAGCCGACATTGACGGAGATGGTATAATCACCTCTATTGACTTTGGATATATAAGATCATACCTTCTTGGATATATAGCTGAGCTTCCAGGTCAGAAACCATAAACTCAACCAACATTTATAATCTACTAATTATTGCTTTTGTATAGACATATATACTATAAAAAGGGAGCTGTACACGAGTGGTTTATTAAACTACTGTGTACAGTTCCCTTTTGATAATCATAATATATACCATTTAGCTTCGATGTCCGCTATCTAAGCTTTCAATTTATTTGCTTTGAAGGACACTATTACGGCAGCTATAGATAGAGTAAAAACAGGTATATGAATAATACCTATCCACCAGTTTGTATTAACCATTATTACAAGATGCATCATAAGTTGTATAAATCCGATTGATGCTCCAATTATTCCGGTAACCCTGAGGGCAGCAGTGTTAATATAGGGATAAAAGAAAAACAATACGGAAATAAACAGTGGTGTCATTGTACAAAACATGCTGTTGCCTCCATTTGTGAGCAAATAAACCGGGTTGAAATCCGGCATTAGTGTTGCAGGATTTATAGGATTCCAAAAAGCAAAAAGGGCAGCACAAAAGGCAATTATCGTCCATATATTTATATTTTTGGGTTTCTCAAAATCGTTCTTACGGGCAAAGGCTTCCCATATCCATACCCCAGAAAGAATAGGGAGTACAATATAGGAACATGTAATGATTCCAATGCCGTTTTGTTCTGTGTATGAAGTGTTTTGAGTGATACCGTAAAAGACCATCATTATTGATATATATATCGAGAACAACCTACTGAATTTGTTTTTTAGTACAAATACAAGAATTACAGCTACTATGGCTACTGAATTCATTATAATGGAATAGCTGGAAAATAAGCTGGTTAAGTTTTTAGAACCGATTATTCCGATTGTTTCATACCATTTAGAAAAATCACTTAGCGGATAACCATTCCTTTGTACGTATGGTGGAGAAAAGAAAAATATAATAGGAATAAGTGCCAAAAACCACCATTTAGCTGTTATTCTTTCAAAAACAGATTCGTTTTTATTACTATCAATACTTTTCATATTATCCCTCGCAAATATTTATTTTTATAAGAAAATTTTAGTACATTGTAAATTATTAGTCAACAAAAGTTTACAACTATGCTTAAGTATTTTAAATAAAGAAAGATAGCACCTCGTGACGGAATAAATTTCCAGAGTGTGCGAGGCTTAGGACAGAGGAAGTGCATTTTTAACATTCAGAAAGACTGGAAATTAGAAATATTAGAGAGTATTGGATAAATTATAGCCTGAAATATTGGAAAAGCCGAAGTTCTTGAAGTTGAAAAATTTGTGAGGAAAAGAAAATATGCAAAAAAAAATCAAAAATCCTAGGAGTTTTTAAAATAATGTCGAATTATATAGTATATCGAATCAATAAGTTCGGAGGTCTGATATGAGACTTGTGGGTATTAAGTCATTAAAACCGGGTCAGGAATTGGCAAGACCTATATATGCATCAAGCGGCAAAGTCGTTCTCAATTCAGGAATAACACTTACCGAAAGTTTTATAACAAAGATTCAACAATTGGGAGTACAAAAGGTATATATTAAAGACGAAAGATTTAGTGATGTAGAAATTACTCAACCGCTAGATTATACGACAAGAACCAATGTTTCAAAAGTTCTTAGTGATAATTACAGTAGAGTCCATGCTTCTAAGGGCATAGATGAATATGCTGTCAAAGATGCAGCAAAGAAGATAGTTGAGTACACAAGAGAATATAAGGGTAAAGGTATAAGTATTCTTTCTACGGATGCGATGGATGAGTTTGTCATTGAGCACAGTGTGAATGTGGCGATAATAACAGCATTTTTAGGAAACCAGATGTCATATAATTTTGGGCAATTGTGTGATCTTGTTACAGGTGCGTTGCTACATGACATTGGAAGAGAAAATGTTATAAAAGAAAAACCTGAGCATGTAAGTGTTGGATTTGAAGCTGCGCGTGCTTGCAGGGGTTTTAACCTCCATTCATCAAAAGTTTGCTATGAGCATCATGAAAACTACGATGGCTCGGGTTACCCGAGAAAAATTAAGGGGAATGATATTTCGGAATTTTCAAGGGTAGTAAGAGTTGCCGACTATTATGATAATGCTCTTCATGGCTATGAAACCGATAACGTATATCTTATGCCAGACCAGGCTTTTGAAAGTATTTTGGCGGTGTCAGGACAGGTACTCGATCCTGAGATTGTTGAAAAATTCAGGGATACGATAGTTTTTTATCCTAACGGTTGTACAGTTTTATTAAGCAATGGGCTCAATGGTGTTGTTATAAGTCAGAATTTCGGTAGTCCGCAGAGGCCTATTGTCAGAGTTTATAATGATGTGGGTGTTATTGGAGATTTTGACCTTTTAAAGAGCTTGACTCTATTTGTCCAAAAGGTTATGGTGATTTAGATACTACAAAGAATAAAATATCTGTTTTGAATAACTAAAAATGTTTGATTTTATGGGATGTGCGTGTAAGCAATATTACACGCACTACTTGAAATAGTTAGTGTGTTAAGTGCCCCGTAACGTAATTGTTTTACGATATGCGGGGCACAAGCATAGAAAAGTTCATTTCCAATGTCAGCCTTTTAAAAAATGATCCATTAGTTTGTAGCCATCTGGGAAATAAAAGCCCGAAGATTTGGCAAGATCTTCAGTATAGCTGTTCAGAGATGATTTTACCGGATTGCTCTTCTGGTATATAAGAAAAGGTACCGGCTCGGAAGTATGTGTCCTCAAACTCAGAGGAGTGGGATGATCCGGTAGAACCATTATTCTGTAGTCATCATACTTTTCCATACCTTTCAGAAGAGCTCCAACTATTTGCTCATCTATCAGTTCAATGGATTTCACTTTGTTTTCAATTTCATATCTGTGACCGCATTCATCGGGGGCTTCAACATGAAGATAAACGAAGTCCTGACCCGATTCAAGTTCTTTTAATGCCGCCTGGGCTTTTCCTGAAAAGTTGGTGTGAATATTTCCGGTTGCACCTTCTACTTCAACATTTCTAAGACCTGCAAGAATACCTATACCTTTTATAAGGTCGACAGCAGAAATCACAGAACCTTTAATCCCATATTTTTCATCAAACCTTGCCAAAGAAGGTCTTTTGCCCTCACCCCAGAGCCAAATGGAGTTGGCTGGTCTCAGGCCTTTTTCTACTCGAGCCTTATTGACAGGATGGTCTTTTAATATACTATAGCTCTTAATCATCATATCAAGAATAAACTTATTATTTTCACCCTTCGGTAAGTGGTCGGAAATTTTTTTCCCGGATATATCGTGAGGTGGGGTAAGATTCAAACCGGTTAAACCATTCCCCCAAACCATACAATGTCTGTAACTTATTCCCGGATGGAAGCAGATATTATCCTTCCTGAACTGGGTGTTAACTGCCAGAATCAGTTCCTTAGCTTCCTCTGAACTTATTTCGTCAGAGCTGTAGTCAACCATTGTCTTTTGTGTATAGTCTTCCTCATAGGATAATGTAACCAGATTGCATCTTAGAGCCACATCGGTGTCGGATAATTCGAGCCCCATACTTACAGCCTCAAGAGGTGAACGCCCTGTATAATATTTTCTGGGATCAAAGCCCATTACAGAAAGGTTTGCGGCATCACTTCCGGGCGGAATTCCGTCAGGAACAGTTTTAACCATTCCGACTTGTGCATTCTGTGCCAGAAAGTCAATATTTGGCTTCTTTGCGTATTGCAAAGGGGTTTTATTGTTAAGCTGCGGTACAGGATAATCAGCCATACCGTCACCAAGAATTAATACATATTTCATACCAATCAGTTCCTTCTCTTTATTATTTTGACCATTACATTATAGCAAACTTTGGACAATGTGAATAGCTGAATTTATGAGCGTGCACCCTGCAATAAAAAAATAGATTTGCATATGGGCTTTTATTTATTTATAATGTTTCTTAAAGCAAAAATTTATAAAGTTGGGAAGTAATATATATGATAGGAGAATTTACAGTAGTTGACGGGCATGTTCACACTTTTTCTTCAGATGAAGTTTCGGAAAAGATACGGACTTCATTTAACAAGATTTATAGTATTGAGTTTGATAATCCAGGCACAGGCACAATTGAAGATGTATTGCAAAATATGAATAAAATTGGAATTGATTTTACAATAATGGCCAATTTCGCTCCAGCGAAGATTATACATAAAAACAACTGCTGGTCCCTTGAAATGGGCAAAAAATACAAAAGCCTTGTACCGCTGGTAAGTTTCCACCCTGACATGGAAGAGCCAATGGATACATTGATGGAGAAATATATACAAAACGGAGCAAAGGGTATAAAGTTTCATCCTATGGCACAGGGATTTGATCCTGATGATGACAGGCTTGAGAAGGTCTATAAAATATCTGCCGAGACAGCATTTCCAATAGTCTTTCACTGTGGACGCGTGTCTAATGCAAAAATTAACAATTATGCCGACCTGGATATGATTATACCGGTTATAAAGAAATACCCGGATGTACTTTTTGTTTTGACCCACATGGTGGACGGAAATATAGGAGATGTCTTTAAAATTGCTGATATGTTTGAAAACGTTTATTTTGACACTTCAATAATTATTACAGGCTATCCACCTCTGCTGAAAGTAAATGAACCAAGCTGGCCGGACAATGAAGTAGTCGAATATGTTATTAACAAGGTTGGTGCGGGAAGAATTGTATTTGGTTCGGATTATCCGTGGGGAAGCCCTGAACATGACTTAAACAGATTTATTGGAATGGGAATCGAAGGTCAGCAAAAGAGGTTGATTTTAGGTGAAAATGCAATGAGGATATTTAAAATCAGGAATCCAATCTGACCCGAAGAAGTAAAATGTAAAGCCGGTGCTCCGCTCCAGAGGTTAGAGTTTGTTTTCAATACGTTCTCTTCTTCCAACAGTATTCCATATAGGAGAAGACTGGGGCACACGTCGGAATGAAGCTACCCGTATTTTTATGTCCGGAGTGCTTTGCATACTTGCCATAACAGCAGCGGTAAGAATAGCAACAAGAGAGTCATCGGACAAATCTTTGTTTTCGGTCTGAATTTCCGCATCTGTGGCATCAGGTTTACTACGCTCGGTTTCTATTCCGGGTTCCTTGGATTTAGTTTTGTTTTTGTTAAATAATATGAGACAAAGAAGAACCAAAGCAACACAAACGAGTATTCCAACTATAATTTGGGTAAAGCCAATACCAGCCATTTAGATTGCCTCCATCATGCAATATTTAGTCTTACACTGTTTAAGTTATCATAACGCTAAATGTAAGTCAACATCAAATATGATTAAAAAAATGTACGAAAAATATTCACAAAATGAAAAAATTTGTTATAATCATTTATATGTTTAATTATTGACAATGTTTTTTATATAAATAATTTTGGTTTGGGGGAGATAACAATGAAAAAGGGGAATATAGAATCTTACAGTGACATAGAAGATATGCTTAAGTTGGTGCTTGATAATAGCAAAAAAATATTGGAATGTCTCAGTGAATTAAAGGAAGAACAGAAAAAATTGCAAGAGGAGATAAAAATTCAGAATATTGTTTTAAATAGTTTACCTATTCGTACTGAGATAATAAACTAAGTTAAGGTATAAATAGTAAGGAAGTTAAGGCTATGTCTTTTGACATAGCTTTTTTAGTTAAAATGTTTACCCCAATAGATAAATTTGATAAAATGATTTTAAGTTCAGTTAGGAAATCTAAAAAACAACTGGTCAATTGCCATTTCAGAAAATTTGAATTGCATATTTTGTATAGCAAAATAATGTTCTTCTGTTTGGAAGCGTTTGCTTCCGTGATTGGCATTGCGCTGTAAATATTGTATAGGCTGGTCGTTCCGCTGAGCTTCTCGCCTATGCGACCTATGTTGTTTTTAGAAATGACTTTACTTAAATATTGTTTAAGGAGAATGGTTATTATGAACAATAAGACTAAGGTTTTGGTAATAGATGACGATGTAAATATATGTGAGCTTATAAGGCTTTATACCGAGAAAGAAGGCTTTGAGGTTTTAACGATATATAATGGAATAAAGGCTGTTGAAGCATTTAAGACCTTTACGCCAAACATTGTTGTTTTGGATATAATGCTTCCTGGGGCTGATGGATGGCAGGTTTGCCGTGAGATAAGAAAGGTCAGTAACATACCTATAATAATGTTGTCAGCAAAAGGTGAGACTTTTGACAAGGTATTGGGTCTTGAATTGGGAGCCGATGATTACATGGTAAAGCCTTTTGAGCCTAAGGAATTGGTGGCAAGGCTCAAAGCAGTACTCAGAAGATATGAGCACAAGGAAATTGATGTTAAGGAAGTGGTATATCCAAATCTTGTTATAAATAAATCCAATTATACATTAAAAGTAAATGGGATGGATATGGATGTTCCTCCTAAGGAATTGGAGCTTCTTTACTTTCTTGCATCAAATCCAAATAAGGTATTTACAAGAGATCAACTCTTAGAACAGGTTTGGGGATTCGATTTTTATGGTGACTCGAGGACGGTGGATGTTCATATTAAAAGATTAAGGGAAAAAATAGAAAACGAGAATCAAAATTGGCAGGTTAAGACAGTTTGGGGTGTTGGTTATAAATTTGAGGTGAAATAATGAATAAAACTCTGTACAGTAAAATTGCAGTATTTTTTATTATAATACTGGTAATAATTACAACTATTACTGGAGGTATGTTTTATTTTTTTCTTGGAAATTTTGTTTCCGATGACAAGGAAAGAGCTTTAAATATTACCGGTGAGAAAGTTAATCTGTTGTTAAAAAATTATATTGCCAATGTGAATAATCCGCTTATCCCGTCAGAGCTTATGCCGTATTTATTAAGTGAATTTATAAGAAACCTGAACTCGGAAAGTAAATATTCGGAATCTGTTATATGGATAGCATCGGAAAGCGGTGAGATAATTGTCCTTGTAAATGAAGAAGATATACCAGAATCCGTAAAGAATAAGCTAAAAGATGTGACCGGGAGTTATAGACTGACGGATGAAAGACAGTATAAAAAGGTTATGCAGGATAGGCAGTATGTAAAGGAGATTGGAGATTTCTACGGACTGTTTAAGGATACAAAAGTGAGCTGGCTTACTATAGAAAAACCTTTTGTTGTTAATAACAATACCAAGGGGGCTATATACCTCAGTATACGTGTTCCTGAAATCAATAAAGCTCGTACTACGGTTTTCAAATTCTACATTCTTTCTGTAAGCATAGCTATTCTTGTATCTGCGCTGCTTGTTTATATTTTTTCATTAAGAATTACAAAACCCTTGAAACTTATTAATAATGCAGCAAGGGAGATAGCAAACGGTCAGTTCAGCAAGAGGCTTGATATTACATCAGAGGATGAAATAGGTCAGTTGGCACAGAGTTTTAATTATATGGCGGGAGCGTTGGAAAATCTTGAGGAGATGAGGAGAGGTTTTATTGCAAATGTATCCCACGAACTCAGGACTCCAATGACCTCAATACATGGGTTTATTGAAGGGATTTTAGATGGCACTGTTCCGCAGGAGAGGCAAAGAGAATATCTTTCCATTGTCAGAGACGAGACGAACCGTCTTAGAAGGCTCACTAATGACCTGTTAGATCTTGCCAGAATGGAATCGGGGGAGATGAAGCTTACATTTGTGACTTTTGACATTAACGAGCTGATAAGGAGATGTATAATAAAGCTTGAAAACCAGATTGTACAAAAGGATATTCAAATTGAGGCGAATTTCCATGAAGAATCTGCATACGTATACGCAGACAAGGATTCTATAGAAAGGGTTGTCTTAAATCTCCTTCACAATGCCGTAAAATTCGTGTCCGATGGCGGATTGATAACTATTCAGACAGTGATGCTAAAAGGCAAGGTACAGGTGTCTGTCAGAGATAATGGGCCTGGGATAGAAAGCGAAGAAATCGGATTGATATGGGATAGATTTTATAAGTCTGATAAATCAAGAGGTAAGGACAAAAACGGAACAGGCCTTGGACTTGCAATTGTTAAGAACATAATAAACGAGCATGGACAGGAAATAAAAGTTGAAAGCGAAGTAGGCAAAGGCACTGTGTTTTTCTTTACGCTGAATATGGCAAAAAATGAAGGTGAAAGTAATATGTGATTATTAACAAATTATTCATAACTTTTTCAAAAACGATTTATATAATAAAACTATCATAAGACAAACGAAGGAATAATGAAAGGAGTATATGATTATGGACAACAATGAAAACAGAGATTATGAAATGGACAACAATAACGAAAACAGAGATTATGAAATGAATAACAATAACGAAAACGAAAACAGAGAAAATATGTATAGTGCCGATCAATTCAGAGAAAATAGGGTATATGAGTCTGGTTATAATAATGAAGATACTGCAAAAGACAACAATAGTTATAATCAAAATACTGTATCATATAACACCGAAAATAAACCTGAATCAAACTTGAAAGTAGCCTCATTTTATACTGAAAATTATACCAAGCCTGAAAAGAGAAAAAAAGGAATATTGGGGCAACTGGTGTTGGTATCGGTAATCAGCTCCATTCTTGGAGGCTGTACTGTAGGTGCGTTCTTACAGTTTGGAGTTCCTGCCATTCAACCCTCGATAAAATCCTTTTTAAATGAAAAGGGCATCAGTACTTCTTTGGATTCTGAGAATGCAGTAAGTAACGGAAGTATATCCCCAGATAACATTAAAAAGGTAGTTATTGAGAGTTCTGATTCGGCAGTAGTAGCGATAGCTGAAAAGGTTGGGCCTTCAGTTGTAGGTATAGGCGTTCAGTTCAGATCTCAGGATTTCTTTTTTGGAATGCAGGAAGGATCATCATCAGGTTCAGGAATAATAATCAGAAGTGATGGCTATATAATGACAAACAATCATGTAATATCTGAGGCAGTGCAGAAAGGTTCCAACAAGGTGGTAAACGGAGCAAAGATTGAGGTTATTCTGCCTAATGAGGTTGATAAGCCTTATGCTGCTACAGTGGTAGGAAGGGACGAAAAAACTGACCTTGCGGTTCTGAAAATTGATGCCGTTGATCTGCCGGCGATAGAATTAGGAAACTCTGATGAGATAAAGGTAGGAGAGCTTGCGGTTGCAATTGGTAACCCGGGTGGACTTGAGTATATGGGATCGGTGACTGCAGGAGTTATCAGCGGACTTAACCGTACAATAGCATTAGACCAGAATAATGAGCTTAAGTTGATACAGACGGATGCTGCAATCAATCCTGGTAATAGTGGAGGAGCACTTGTAAATTCAGAAGGTCAGCTAATTGGTATAAATACAGCAAAGATCAGCGGTGACGGATTTGAAGGTCTTGGATTTGCAATACCCGTTAACAAGGCTAAGGAAATTACAGACAACCTCATTGAATTTAAATATGTAAAAGGAAGACCATCAATAGGTATATCGATAAACCAGTCCTTCAATGAAGATATTGCAGCACGCTACAAGGTGCCTGCCGGAGTATTGGTAGAAGATGTGTCTCCATTAAGCGGAGCCTATAATGCAGGATTACAAAGAGGCGATATAATAACTAAAATTAATGGAACTGCTATTAAAACATATTCGGAGTTGAATGAGATAAAGAATAAGAATAAAGTGGGTGACACAATAAAGATTGAGGTTTATAGAGATGGTGAAACACTTACAATGGAAGTTGTGTTAGGTGAAGATAAAGGATAATTAGTTTCGGAAAGAAACGGCAAAGTTGTTTACATCAAACTTTGCCGTTTTTTTGTTGGCTTTCAGATGAAAGGATATTTTTATAAAATAAAATAAATGTGAAGGATTTTAGAATATTATGTAGAATAATAATTATTATAAGTAATTTCTTATATAATTTCCTGAAGTATTTTTATTGATTGCGGGGAGCTGAATAAAGGCCTTAAGTATAGACGGGCTTGATGACCTCATGATATTTGTTGATTGATCTGGAGGTAATATATGTCAAAAAAATCCCTGTCAGTTGATCGTATGAATTACATTTTTGCTTTTATTATATTAGGTATTTCGTTGTATATGTTCATTAGTACAAGGTCTTTTTCGGTTCTTTTGTTTTCCTTTTTTTCAGTTGCTTATATTGTGATTGTCTATGCTTATACGCATCGCAAGCCCACAGAGGCAGGAGATACGTCTGTTAATTCAGACAGTTGTGAAAAGTTAAGCAAGACTATCCTCGAGCAGAAGGAGAAGATTGAAGAAATGGAAGATGAACTTCTCTCACTTCATGATGCACTGAAAATAATAACTTCAACTTTTGATCTGGACAATATTATGCTATATACCCGCAAACTGTTGAACAAATATGCAGAATGCGAGTGGTATTACATATGCTTTGTCGATGGTAATACCGGGAAACTGAATTATAAATATGATAATGGTGAAGCATGCACTTCCGAACCGGAACAGAGTGAAATCGGGAAATACCTAAAGGAGACAAGTGATGGCATTATAGACAGTATTCAGATTATTTCAGACCAATCAAGGGGAGATATTATTGTCATTCCTCTGTCTGTGTCTAATGAATTGGTGGGAGCAATATACGCAGGTAGTTCAAAGGCAGGGAGTTTTTCAGAGGTTAATTTTGGATTTCTGGAAAGCCTTGCTAACTTTACTGCAATCAGTGTGAAAAATGCCGAAATGTACAATAGTATTTATACCCAAAAGCAGGAAATAGAAGCTTTATATGAGCAGGCGGCAGCAAGTAATGAGGAACTTAATGAATACATCAGGGAGCTTGATGAAACAAAAGTAGAACTTGCTAAAAAGAATAATGAGCTAACAAAATACTATAATGAGATTCAATACGGTTATTTGCAGACGGTTATGTCCCTTGCAAACTCAATTGAAGCCAAGGATCCGTATACAAGAGGACACTGCCAGAGGGTAATGGAAATATCCTGTGAATTGGCAAGAGCTTTAGGGTTGAGTGAGGATGACATAGAGGATCTTAGATATGCTGCAATATTACATGATATTGGGAAAATAGGTATTTCCGCAAATATACTAAATAAGCAGGGAAAACTTACAGATGAGGAGTTTGACGAAATAAAGAAGCACCCTACGATTGCATACAACATTTTGAAAGACATAGAGTTTTTGAAAAACGGTTTGAGTGGGATATTGCAGCACCATGAGAGATATGATGGAAGAGGATACCCAAATGGTCTGAAAAATGACCAGATATGTACTTTTGGAAGAATTCTCAGTGTTGCCGATGCTTTTGATGCTATGACCAGTGACCGTCCATACAGAAAAGGTATGCCAATGGAAAATGCCATAGAGGAACTGAAAAGATGCAAAGGTACTCAGTTTGACCCTGAAATTGTTGATGTTCTGGTTTTAATGGCTGATGGAAAAGGTGGAACCAGAGATATTATGTAGAAGATTTTATTATTGTTAAAATCTTTTTGATAATTTTTAACTAAAGTATTTGACTATGAATAATATGGGTATAAATAAACATTAGAATCATAATAACCAATTTAAAACTGTTGTAATTTGGTTTTTAATATGTTAATTTATTTTAGTCATAGCTAAAATATAAGTCCCTGCTTTGGATAATGAAAAATTAGATTTAATGGCATTGACACGTTAAGAAAATAGCAAGTTGTTTTTCATTATCCCTTAGTCCGGCATTAAAATGATCAGATGGAGGTATAAAATGAGAGAGAATGATAGCTTGAAAATATTATTTGTTTCAGTTGAAGTAGCTCCATTCGCTAAAACAGGTGGTTTGGCAGATGTGGCAGGTTCACTGCCAAAGTCATTGGTTTCAATGGGACACGATGTAAGGCTGGCGATGCCAAGATTTCAGCAGATCAATACCGATATGAAATATGTTGCTGATTTTCCTGTACTTATGAATAACAGGAAAGAAACCTGTATTGTCCGTGAAGGTGAAATTGCCTTTAAGCATGATAACCAGGACAAGAGTGTGCCCGTTTATTTCTTAGACAATTACCATTTGTATGATAGGGAAGGGATTTACTGTTATTTTGACGATGCCGACAGATTTGCATTTCTCTGTAAGGCAGCTCTTGAGATGCTTCCGAAGATTGGATTTCAGCCAGATATAATTCATTGCAACGATTGGCATACCGGACCGCTTTGTATGCTCCTGAATGAGAAATACAAGGAATATCCGTTCTATAAAAATATGAAAACTGTTTTCACTATTCATAACCTTGAGTATCAAGGGAATTTTTCAAAAGATGTTTTATGGCTGTTTAATGTTGGTGAGGAGGTTTTCATACCTGAAAAAGTTGAATTCTACGGTATGTTCAGCTTTATGAAAGCCGGATTGGTATACTCCGATATTATAAACACCGTTAGTGAAACTTATGTTAAGGAGATACAGACACCTCAGTATGGGGAAAAACTTGAAGGCCTTCTGATAGAAAGATCTAAAGATCTTTATGGTATAGTAAACGGTATAGACTATGATGTATTCAATCCAAAGGAAGATCCAAGGATTGTAAAAAATTATGATGTAAACTCCATAGAGCTCAAAAAGGAAAATAAATTTGCGCTCCAGAAGGAAATGGGACTTCCGGTAAAGGATGTACCGATGATAGGGTTAATATCCAGATTGTCAAGCCAAAAAGGTTTGAACCTCATAATGGATGAGATAGATGAAATTATGAAAAATGATATACAGTTCGTGTTGCTAGGTGCCGGTGACGAGTACTATGAAACAGGCTTTAAAAAGATAAGGGAGAAGTACCCCAGGAAAATGGGTGTGTTTACAGGGTTTAATGCTCCTTTGGCGCAACGTATATATGCAGCGAGTGATTTGTTCTTAATGCCGTCTCGATTTGAACCTTGTGGTTTAGGCCAGCTCTTCAGTTTGCGTTATGGTACCATTCCGATTGTAAGATCGACCGGAGGATTGGCAGAGACTGTGTTTGACGTTGAACAGGATAGTAAGAACGGAAATGGTTTTACGTACACTGAATTCTCATCTAAAGATATGCTTAAAACCATAAACCGTGCCCTGAAATTCTACAAAACCAAGCCTGAAGAATGGAAAGAGCTTGTAATGAGGGCTATGAATATCGATAATTCATGGGATAAATCAGCTAAAAAATACCTGGAATTATATAATAAGCTGACGAGAAAGAAAAAATAAAATGTTATAAAACATTTATAAAAAAAGTCCGGGAAACCAGGGCTTTTTTTGTAAATGTATTAGGGATAACGAAAAAATAACTTCCTATTCTCATATTTTGAAAACATTATTAAATCAAGTTTTTTCGTTATCCAGAGTAGGGGCTATATTTTAGTCATACCTTATAAAGTTGCAAAGAAATTTAATGTATTGTAAACAAATATTATTGTGCATTTTTATATTATTTTGATATAATAAGAATGGAGAGTTTTAAGTATGGATAAAAGAGCTCGGGTTGTTGAGATTATAAAGGTGTTTGACAGATTATACAGTGATGCTGATTGCACACTGGACTATAAAGATCCTTTGCAGCTTCTGATTTCAACACAACTTGCTGCACAATGCACGGATGCACGGGTTAACATGGTAACCCAGTCCCTGTATAAGAAATATAAAAATGTTTTCGATTTTGCAAATGCAGATTTGAGCGAACTTGAGCAGGATATAAAGTCCACAGGATTTTATCGCAACAAGGCACGGAATATCAAGGAAGCTTGCAAAATGATTATTGAAAAGTTCGAAGGTAAAGTTCCCGATAATATAAATGATTTACTTACTCTGCCAGGAGTAGGTAGGAAAACTGCAAATCTAGTTTTGGGTGACATTTATGGCATACCTGGAATTGTTGTTGACACCCACGCAAAAAGGCTTAGTAACCGGATTGGTCTTAGTAAAAATGAAGATCCAACTAAAATTGAATTTGATTTAATGGAAATAGTGCCTAAGGAAAATTGGAGTAAGTTTTGTCATCAGTTGGTTTATCACGGAAGAGCTGTATGTCAAGCCAGAAAACCTGAATGTGCAAAATGTGGAATTCTGGAGTATTGTGATTATGGCGGTATAGATAACGGACAATAAAGTTAAATCCATACAACACCTGAATGTTATCTGAGTTAGATGAAAGATGTCCATAATCAACTAAGTTTCCAAAAAACATAAAGGCGGGGGATTCTGATGTTTGCTAACTCAAGTCAAAGCAAAAAGGATTCGGGAAGAAAAATTGTTGATCTAAGCAGTAAAAAATCATCAAAAAGTCCTTTGAAAGATGATATAGTTAATAAAGTAAATCCCGAAGAAGTAATATTTGCAATGGACATTGGTACTCGGACAGTTATTGGAATAGTTGGTATACAGGAAAAAGGAAAATTCAAAGTTTTGGCAGCTGATATTGTTGAGCATAAAAGCCGGGCTATGATGGATGGACAAATCCATGACATAGCAGAGGTGGCTCGGGTTGCTAAGGAAATAAAAGAAAGCTTGGAAAAAAAGCTGGGATTTAATTTATCAAAGGTTGCGGTTGCAGCGGCAGGGAGAGTTTTGAAAACCTGTGAGGTTCGAGTTGAAATTGAATGCGATACGGCAAAGGAAATTGACCGGGAATTAATTAGCAGTCTCGAAATTGAAGGTATTCAAAAAGCTCAGATACAACTCGACAATGAATTGTCAGGAGAAGATAAGACACAGTTTTATTGTGTTGGATACAGTGTAATAAATTATTATCTGAATGGTTATGTTATTTCAGAATTGTCAGGGCACAAGGGCAAAAAGGTTGGAGCGGATATACTGGCAACCTTCTTGCCTCATATAGTAGTTGACAGTATGTATACAGTAATGGGCAGGGTAGGGCTTGAGATAATAAATCTTACTCTTGAGCCTATTGCGGCCATTAATGTGACTATACCAAAAGAATTAAGACTTTTGAATCTGGCTCTGGTTGATATAGGTGCCGGTACTTCCGATATAGCTATTACAAGAAATGGAAGTGTAGTCGCTTATGGAATGGCTTCAATTGCCGGAGATGAGATAACTGAGAAAATTGCACAGCATTATCTTGTAGATTTTAATACAGCAGAAAGAATTAAAATATCCATATCTGATAAATCCGATAAAGTAACCTTTACCGATATACTAAATACTAAGAGAAATATTGCGGTAAGTGAAATAATGGAGGTTATTAAGCCGTCTATAAAGTTTCTTGCGCAGACAATTTCAGAGAAAATCCTTGAATTTAATCATAAAGCTCCAAACGCTGTGTTTCTTGTTGGCGGTGGAAGCCAGATTCCCGGGCTGACAAGTTCCATTTCTTCAATTCTGGGATTAGCCGATGATAGGGTAGTCGTCCGGGGAAGAGAAGATATTGCCGGCATAAAGTTCAATAGTAAGAAGCTTGCAGGCCCGGAAGCTATAACTCCTTTCGGTATCGCTGTTACGGCACAAATGCAGCGTGGACAGGATTTTATGAATGTTACGGTAAACGGTCAGAAGATCCGTCTGTTTAACTCAAAGAAGCTTATAGTAGCTGATGCACTTATCTTGGTAGGGTTTAGCCCTGCCAGGTTAATAGGAAGAACCGGTAAGAGTATCAACTATGAATTAAATGGTGTTAGACAGACTGTACGGGGTGAAATCGGAAAAAGTGCAGAGATACTTGTTAACGACAAACCTGCAAACCTTGAAACGGTTCTCAGTACAGGAGATAACATTATAGTAACACCTGCCGAAGATGGCCGGAATGCAAGCCTTGAGGCCGTGGATCTTGTAAGGAACTCCGGTAAAAGAAATGTTACCTTAAACGGAACAAATATTACTTTAGAGCCCAAGATTTTTATAAACGGTAAAGCTGCAGATATTAAAGAAAATATAAATGATGGGGACACAGTAACTATTGAGGAAATTGTCACAATAGATGATTTGCTTAAAGTTTGCGAAATTGATACATCCGAGTTTGATATAACGGTCAATGAAGCTACCTCAGTAGAAGGGTACGTGTTACAGGATTCGGATGTAATCTGTTATACTGCTAAAAGTCTTCAAAGGAATACTACTCCAGGGGATTTATGTAATGGTGATGGATATTATGAGAAGGACACAGACCAGTTGTACGATGGTGACAATATTAGTTTGTATACTGTTGACAGTGCCTTTTCAGATGAGGAGCAGGAGATAAAAGATGTTCTGGCGGTTGGGAAAAACCTGGATATAATTGTCAATGGAGAAAGCAAGTCTATACACAGTGAAAACTCTCAATTTATATTTGTAGATATTTTTAACTATTTGGATTTTGATCTGTCAAACCCCAAGGGCAATATAGTGCTTAAATTAAACGGCAGGAAAGCCGGATTTACCGATGTCATAAAGCCGGGAGATGTAATTGATATTTATTGGGACAAATTAACCTGATATACAATTCTTTGCTAAATATATTGTTCCGCTTTTTGCCGCAGAGGTATGTAATTGAATTTGAAATAGCAACTTTAGTGTCTGTTATCAAATGTGAAGGAAGTGGATTTGTGAAAAAATTTGAAAAATATGAACAAATCTATATTAATCTAGTATGGATATTCATTGTGGTATCTATCTTCCTGGTGCTATTTGGTGATTATGCTTATATTGCTGAGAATAAGAAAATTTCAGCAGGAGCTATTCAGAAACTTTGTTTTGTTTTTGGAGTAGGACTGATAAATCTGTTAAAGCAAGTAGTGGTCAGAAAAGGATTGATTGTCTACGATAGATACTACTTGGTGTTCAGGTATATAGAACCGGTAATGCTGACTTTTGGAGTAGCATTCTTAGGGTTTAATCCTGCCATCTATTTGATTTTTTTCTTTTCAGTACTTTTAACAGCTTTCAGGAAAGGAAGAAAGGGTTCGCTTTATTTTGTTTTGTTCTCATTGATTACTAACCTGATTTTCCGGTTTTTGTATATTGCTATGAATAAAACTGCGGACAAGTTTTCAATTATCGTATCACCTGGGGTTTTAATAACGATAATGCTTTATTTTGCATTATTTATGTTTTCAATAATGTGTGGAAGAATATATGAAGATAGTTCGGAGGACGAGCAAAATAATTCAAAACTGTATGTTGAACTGGAAGAGAAATATGATCAGTTGGCGGCTGCTCAGGAAGAAATAAAGCTTCATAATGAAAAGCTGAAGGAAACTAATTATAAAATTGAAGATGCAAATAAAAAACTAAGAGAGAGTATAGCAGAGTTTTACACTGTCCAGCAGATTACGCAGGCTATAAGCTCAATTTTTGATGTCAAGGAGCTTTTGAAGCATGTTAACGATATAATAATCGGGGTTATGGGAGTAAATTACTCAACGGTAATATTATACGATGAAAAAAAGGACAGGTTGAGGGTCAATACTACTAATGTGAGCAACAGAGCAGAGTTGATTGCACTTTTTGACAATATTAATTGTGATCTTCTGAAAGATGTACTGAAAAATGGTGAGCCGCTTATGGAAAACTTTGTTGATGTCGGAGAATATTCTTTCACACAGGAAAGGGAAGTATGCTCACTAATATGTGTTCCGCTTGTCACCAAGACAAAAAAATTCGGCCTTGTACTGATAGAGCATAAATATTTTAGTGCTTTTGACGAAGATAATTTAAGGCTTCTTAACATTATTGGACAGCAAGTCAGCATTGCCCTTGAAAATGCCGAACTTTACGAAAAAATGCATGAACTGGCCACTATAGACAGTTTAACAGGAGTATACAACCGGCTTTATTTTCAGCAACGCATGCAGGAGGAATTTGAAAATGCTGTGAAAAATAATTACTCCCTGTCTCTGGCTATATTTGATATAGATCATTTTAAGCGTTTTAACGATACATTTGGTCATCTTTTTGGAGATAAAGTATTAAAGCATATCAGCGATCTGCTTAAGAACTCACTGAGAAGCGGTGATATAATTGCAAGGTACGGGGGAGAGGAGTTTGTTCTCTTGTTACCAAGAACGGAGCTTAATGAAGCTTTTGACAAGGTGGAAATACTCAGGGAGAAAATTGCCAGAACGACTATACGGGATGAGCTTGTGACAGCCTCCGTAACAGTCAGTTTCGGACTGTCCACTTATCCAGAAATATCAACAACCGAATCAGACCTTCTGAAGATGGCTGATAATGCATTATATGATGCAAAGGAAAGCGGCAGGAACTGTGTTAAAGTTGCTCAAGCATAGCAAAACTTCCACGCATCAGGCAGTGGAAGTTTTGAAGTATGTACAATCAGAAGGTTTTAAACGATTTAACAATACTTTGGAAGGTCTCGTATTCTTTTTCACTCCAAAGGTTTCCAGGAACAAAATAGCTTATTCTATACATCTTTCCATCCTTTTTCCAGAACACTTCTAACCCTTTATAATTTTCATTATTATTTGTTAAGATGCTATAATTCCAGAAAACAGCAGGGCTATTGTCAACAGTTGTTGATTGTGAACTGAAACTCAGGTAATTTTGAGTTGAGGTTGACATTGACTTTTTCAAAAATTCTTCCAATGGGTAGGGCATATTCCATACCTGAACAAATCCGTGTATTGGATTGCTTTTGTCTCTGAAACCTATATGGTATAAAATTTCCGCACTGCCGAAATCTTGCTCTTTCAGCTCAAAAGCTGTAGGATAATCGAAGCTGAATTGCCCCTCCATGGATTTATAAGTTGAAAACTTCTGTGCGATATGCTGGCTTATATTGTAGTTGGCTTCAATTGTGTTTTTGTCAATGCTCTCATTAATAAAAATATCTTCAACAGCATACTTTACCGGATAGGAAAAGCTCAAATGATCATTAATGGTCAGGTTATATGCAAAAGTCTGACCTATAAACATATTGGCTGCCATAAACATTACAATCCATACAAGAGTGATAATTGAGAGATACAATAGTTTTCTCTTATAATTTTTAATATAAATTATGTACATTTAAATTCCTCCAAAAAATACAGACTACTTCAAATTAAATTACTTTTCCTTATAATTTTATTCAGAAAAAAAGTAAATAAAACTTATATTGGGAAATAATAATCCTGATAATTGAATTTTATTTGTTAATCAGGAGGAGCTTATGAGTGGTTTTATTCTGACTGTAATAATAGCTTTGGTATCGGGAGTTGTAATGAATTCCATACTTGGAGGTAAGATTAAAGGTGGAGTTGGTGAAGCTGCGATAGCCGGACTTGTTGGTGCCTGGATCGGTGCATATATGCCTTTTTTTAATTCCTTTGGGCCCAGGTTTTTCGATATTGCTATAGTTTCAGCGTTGTGTGGCGCAGTAATTGCAATTCTTGTTTTGAGTTTTTTTAGCTTCATTGCTCAAAAAAGCAGCTAGTGCTTTTTCTCTTTACAGTAAAAGTGTTCACAAAAAATATGCAGTTTGAATAATATATTAAGTAGCGGGAGCTTTTTACCGGGAGGAGTGTTTTATATGAAAATAGTTGTGGTAAAAATGCCAAAATTCTTCGGGAGCTTAATAAGAAAGGTACTGAGAATGGGGTAGAAGTTATGTACCCATAACAAATAAAAGGTTTTAGATACCTTTTTTATCGAAACTCAAAAATTGAGGTGGCACTAACTGCCATCTCAATTTTAGTGTTTTATTCACATATTTTGTTTTTAATATTAAACTGCTCTTGTTACTTTATTAGAACGTAAGCATCTTGTACAGATGTTTATTGACTTTGGAGTTCCATTATCAACAATTCTTACCTTCTTAATGTTTGGCTTCCAGAATCTGTTTGTTTTTCTGTTAGAGTGACTAACCTTTAAACCAAAAAGATAATCTTTGCTACATACATCACACTTTGCCATTTATGACTACACCTCCTTTAAGTTGGAGAAATCCAATTCATTTAAAGAACTTTTTAGTTATTAACCAAAGCAATAACTATTTTAACATAAACAATAGAAATTCCGCAAGTTATTTTACAAATTTTTTATCTTTTTAAAAAGTCTATTATTTTTGAATCTCTATGATAAAATAAAAATAAACGTGAAAGTGAGATTTTATTTATATTACAGAGGGATTAATAGCTATGGATGTTAAAGAACTTTTGAAGAAGAATGTTCAGAATATTAAGGGCATTGGAGAGGCCAGGGCAAGGCTGCTTAATAAATTGGGGATTTTTACCGTTGAAGATATTATAACATACTTTCCTAGAGGATATGAAGACAGGAGCAGGTTAAAAAAAATTAACGAGCTTGTTGATGGGGAATCTTGTGCTTTTGAAGGAATTATAGTATCAAAGGTGTCTGAACATAAATTCAGGAAAGGTCTTTCGATGTATAAAGTATTAATAAAAGATGGGACGGGAGCAATAACAGCAACCTGGTTTAATCAGCATTATATCGGCAAGGTGTTGAGGATAGGGGAAAGTTTTATTTTCTTTGGAAAGATAGTGGGAAGGCGGGGAAATCTTGAAGTTCAGAGCCCTGTTTATGAAAAACAGGAGGATAGAGAAGCTAAAAATATTTTAAGGATTGTACCTGTATATCCATTGGTTGCAAATCTTACTCAGAATACAATCAGAGCGGCAATAAAAAGTGCTTTGGAGCTGGTAGGCGGACAGCTCATAGAATTCCTTCCGGAATCTGTGCTTAAGGAACATGGCTTGAGTGAAATAAACTATTCAATACAGCAAATACACTTTCCGACAAGTGATGAAGATTTTAAGAATGCAAGATACAGGTTGGTGTTTGAAGAATTGTTTTTACTTCAGCTATGTCTTTTAAGTGTTAAGAAAGCCTTTGAAAAGGATAAAAAGGGTATTGAGTTTGGAAAAGTGCCCCAAATGGAAGAATTTATCGGGAAACTGCCTTTTAAACTTACTAATGCCCAGCAGAAGGTTTTTGAAGAGATTGAGAGGGATATGGAAAGTTGTAATGTTATGAACAGGCTGGTTCAAGGGGATGTTGGTTCGGGAAAAACAATTGTGGCTGTACTTGCACTGTTTAAGGCTGTAAAAAACGGATATCAGGGAGCATTGATGGTGCCGACCGAGATTTTGGCAGAGCAGCATTATCAATCTATTGGTGAACTTATGGAAAGGTATGGTATTAAAACAGCATTGTTGACGGGAAGCCAATCAAAGAAGCAGAAGAATGCAGTCCTCGAAGGAATAAAGTCAGGAGAAATTCAGATACTGATAGGTACCCATGCGCTCATTGAAGATAATATAGAATTCAAAAGATTGGGGCTTGTTATTACAGATGAACAGCATCGTTTTGGCGTAAGGCAGAGGTCTCTGCTTTCAAAAAAAGGTGAAGCACCCGACACAATTGTAATGACAGCTACGCCGATACCAAGAACCTTGGCTTTGATTTTATATGGTGATCTTGATATTTCTATAATAGACGAACTGCCGCCGGGCAGGAAGCCTGTCAAAACCTATGCAGTAGATGACAGTATGAGGGATAGGATAAATAGTTTTATAAGAAAAGAAGTAAGTGAAGGGCGTCAGGTCTATATTGTGTGCCCTTTAGTGGAAGATTCGGATGAAATTAATGCAAAATCAGCGGTTGCTCATGCGGAAAAGATTGCAAAAGAGGATTTTAGGGATTTGCGGGTTGGACTTATATATGGAAAAATGAAAGCTAAAGAGAAGGAAGAGGTCATGAAAAAATTTGTAGACGGTGAAATTGACATTCTTGTGTCAACTACTGTTATTGAGGTGGGAGTTAATGTTCCTAATGCTTCGATAATGGTAATTGAAAATGCCGAAAGATTCGGCTTGGCTCAGCTTCATCAGCTCCGGGGCAGGGTTGGAAGGGGCGAACACCAGTCTTATTGTGTTCTTTATAATGAGGGAAAGACAGAAGTGTGCAGGGAAAGAATGAAGATAATGCAAAAGACCAATGATGGATTTATAATTTCTGAAAAGGACTTGGACTTAAGGGGGCCTGGGGAGTTTTTCGGAACAAGGCAGCATGGCATACCTGAGTTGAAAATTGCCAATTTATATTCGGATATTGATATATTGAAAAAAGCCCAAGAGGCAGCTGTAAAACTCGTTAATGAGGACATGGGGCTTGAGAATGAGGAAAATTTCAGGTTAAAAGCAAAATTGATGGAGATATTAAATGAAAAACTTTATAATATTACAATGAATTAAAACCCTTATTGTGGTTGACAATTATATATGATAAGATAAAATATCATTAGGCATATTTTGAAGCTATAACAGAAGTTTTTGAAATTGGAGGAATGGTTATACTAAGGGTTATATCAGGAGAGGCTAAGGGACACAAACTTAAAACATTGAAAAGCAACTTGACCAGGCCTACTTCAGATAAGGTTAAGGGATCGATTTTTAATATTATAGCGGCTGTTATTTTTGAAACTGATGTACTGGATTTGTTTGCAGGTACAGGAAATCTGGGGATTGAAGCATTAAGCAGAGGTTCAAGATCAGCGGTGTTTGTTGACAGAAGCCATGATTGTTTTCAAATAATCAAAGAAAACCTTATCCATACAAAACTTTTTGATAAGGCGGAAGTAATGGCAACTGACGTGTGTAGTGCCTTAATCAAGCTTTCACAAAATGGTAGCAAATTTGATATAATTTTTTTGGATCCACCCTATGGTAAGGGACTTGTAGAGGAGACACTAAAGTGCATTGTCAGTGTTGATATTATGAAGCCGGATACCTTAATAGTTGCAGAGCATGATGTTAATGATACTGTTCCTGATAGTGTCGGGAATCTTAAAAACTTCAGACAGCAGAAATATGGAGATACTTTAATATCGTTTTACAGACAAGAAGAAAATTAGTGTTCCAAAACAAAAATTATTTTTAGTGCATGCGGGGCTAAGATCAGAGGAAGTGTATGAACAGTTGAGCGTATATGTTTATCCGGGTAGTTTTGATCCCGTTACCAACGGGCATGTTGATATAATTAAGAGAGCCGCAGTCTTGTGCGACAAGCTTATAGTAGCAGTATTGGTAAACAGCAGTAAAAATCCGTCCTTTACGTTGGATGAGAGGGTAAATCTATTAAGATGTGCATTGGTAGATGTTCCTAATGTTGAAATCGATAGCTTTTCAGGTCTTCTGATAGATTTTATGGCTAAGAAAAGGGCAACGGTTATTATAAAAGGGCTAAGAGCAGTTTCGGACTTTGAATATGAGCTTCAGATGGCATTGCTAAACAAGAATTTAGATCCTGAAATTGAGACGCTGTTTATGATGTCCAACATAAACTATTCCTTTTTAAGTTCAAGTTCAGTAAAGGAACTTGCAAGGAATAAAGGAAAAATTGATGGATTGGTGCCGGATTGTATAAGGGAAGAAGTAATTAAAAAATTCAGTATATAGTTCAAAATCCTGGGAGGGGTTTTAATGGAGATACTTTCGATACTTGAGACTTTGGAAGATGTTGTGGAAAAAAGTGTAAGTGTACCGTTTTCCGGTAAATGCATGGTTGACAGGGAAGAAATACTTGAAATTATCAAGGAAATGAGGCTAAAGCTTCCTGATGATATCAAGCAGGCAAAATGGGTTAAGGAAGAAAGACAGAAAATTCTTTTAGAAGCCCAGAAAGAAGCCAACAATATTATAAAGGATGCTGAAAACAAAATTGCATCACTAGTTGACGAGCACGAAATTACAAAAAAAGCTTATGAGCAATCGAATGAAATAGTTTCAAATGCTCAGAAAAATGCCAGAGAAATAAGACTTGGCACTAAAGAATATGCAGATAATGTACTTGCAAAGGTACAGGAAATACTCGAAGAAACGCTGGAAGTAATAAAGGTAAACAGGGAAGAGGTAAAGTAATCGTTAGTATTTAGATTTAAGTGCGAATAAAAATCAATTTACTATTTAGGATAATGAAAAATTTGATTTAATGGCCTTTTCGCAATATTAGAACAGGAAGTATTTTTTCATTATCCCTAAGCAAAATATTACATACTATTTTTCGCACAGCAGCTATATATTCTTAAAGAACGTGTTAAAAAACGAACTTCCCGAAGATATAGTCATGAAGTGGAGTTTTCATAGTATGTTTTTATTTTGCAGGAAAGCAGCAAACTCTATGAGCAATTTTTTATGGTGTACACCATTTTCTAAGTGTTCAGAATACACGAGCTTTGCGTCTGTTTAGTACAAATGATACTATTCCAATTATTAAAAGAATAATAAGTGAATAGGACATATTTCTGATTGAATTGAGCATGTAGTTAAACCAAGTCCAATCCGGTGTATAGGTGAAATGTCCGAATACACTCCGGCTCTTTAAATCCATAATCGTAGAAAGTTTCATAAAAACCGAAATATAAATGGCTGCAATAACTCCTTGAATTAGTTTGCCGAATAAATAGGGTTTTATACTTATATCGGTTTTTGAGATTATGCTGTAGACCTGGAAATGAACCGACAAACCTGCCCAACCAAGAATCAAGCTAACTGCCGAGAGTTGTTGTACAAAAGAAATTCCTTCAATCTTGCTTACCATATTTATACCTGTTGTGATTTCGAAAAAACCGCTTAAGATTGGTGTGATTATATCTTTTGAAATTCCGATTATCGAGAGAAAACCGGCAAATAAGGTTGCTATATATGATATAGCTCCAGTTTCCAAAAGAAGATTTATAATTACTGAGAATAAAATGATAAAACCTCCGATGGCAAGCATAGTATTTATTGAGTTTCTTATCGAGTCGCCTAATACTTCTCCTATGTTCACCGGTCGGGTATTTATCAGCTCTTTCTTAAATCTGTTGATTACTTTGTCTGATACAATGCTTTTTATTCGGTCTTTGCGATTGCCATAGAATCTGAACAGAATTCCAACTGTCAGACTTGCCAGAATGTGGCAAGATAACAGGATGAACCCTATGCCCGGATTGTTGAACATGCCTACAGCTACTGCACCAATTATAAAAAGTGGTCCCGAGTTGTTGGTGAAGGAAAGAAGCCGTTCTGCTTCCGTTTTGGTAAGAAGTTTTTCTTCACGCATGCTTGCAGTGAGTTTAGCACCCACAGGATAACCACTTGGTAATCCTTTTTAGTGGGTGCGTAACTAATATTTATCTATAGATTAAAAAAGATCATTGAATGCTATAAATAAAACTCAGGTCCATTAATTTATTAGGACATAAATTCAGTCTAATTGATAAATTTGTTAAAAAGATATGGTAGATTAAGTTTATTGAATAATAGGTACTAAAGTAACGTTACACTATTGACATTATATCTACATAATGTTACAGTATTTTACATGGAGGGATTAATATGGGGGTCAAAAATACAAAATATGAAAGAATAACAGTATACTTGAAAAAAGCTCATGTAACTTTTTTAAATGAGCTGCTGATGGAAATGTCGGATCCTAATGTTAATAAACTTAGTCGTAGCGATATTATAAGAGTAATTCTTGACCAATATTGTAATACTGAAGATTGGCAGTCTATTGGATTACTTAATACTTTAAAAAAAAGGAAATTCACACAGAAATAATTTTCATAAATGCAAATGAAAGTTTATATATTTAACTTGTATTTATTAGTAGCACAAAAATGTATGACTGGGGGGCATTATGGATATAAGAGCGAAAACACTCAAGGAAGTATTAGCTATTGATTTTAATGCTGTTGAAGTAGATAAATTTTGGAATACCGGTGAAGAAAAAGAGTTAAAAATTCATAAAATTCATGCGTATCCAGCAAAGTTTCCAGCATTTATTACAAATAAGGCCTTAGCGTACGCTAAGAGAAATGTGAAACAGCTAGACTTAATAGCAGATATATTTTGTGGTTGCGGAACAGTAGCTTTTGAAGCTAAGCGAAATAATATTAATTTCTGGGGGTGTGATATTAATCCAGTTGCTACAATGATAGCTAATGTGAAAAGTAAAAATTATAATATAAAAAAGCTAAAATCTTATTACAGTGAAATTATTAATGCATATATGGATTTTGAAAACTATTATGAGAATTACAATAAAGCAAATGACCGTTTAAAATATTGGTATGCAGAAAAAGAATATATTAATTTAGCAAGGTTGAAAAAAGCAATTGAAGAAGTAGTCCCTAATCGTAGTACATATAGGTTGTTTTTTCTTTGTGCGTTTTCGAATATTCTAAAATCTACTTCACGTTGGCTGACTAAATCTATAAAACCACAAATAGATCCAAAGAAGATTCCAGCAGATGTTATAAAAACTTTTGAAGCTCAATGTAATAATATGATTTCAGCTTATGCAGAAAGCAATGTAATTGGAGGCTCAAAAACAGAGATCGTGACGGGTAATTTTTTGGATGATTCTATTAAACGCCCAAAGACAGATATGATTATAACTAGTCCACCATATGTAACTTCATATGAGTATGCTGATTTACATCAATTATCGTCATTATGGCTTGGTTATACAGATGATTATAGAAAGCTTAGATCAGGTTCTGTAGGGAGCTTACACCATGTTTATAACTTTGAAAGAGAATTAAAACGACTAAATAAAACAGGAAGTCAGATAGTTTTTAGATTATTAGAAAAGGATAAATCTCAAGCAAGGTCTGTTGCAAAGTATTTTTTGGACATGCAAAATACTGTAAGGGAATGCGAAGCAATGCTGAATAACAACGGATTGGTTTTATTTGTTATAGGAGATACAGAATATAAAGGAGTTCGAATTGAAAATTCCCGTCATATATCTGAGGCGCTAATAGAAAGTGGATTTGATGAGGTTACAATTACAAAAAGGAAAATTTCTGGAAAAATTTTAACTCCGTATCGAGATGAACATGGGCGCTTTACAAATGATGAAACAAGTAGAAAAATTTATAACGAAGAGTTTATAATAATTGGGAGGAAATTATTATGAAAATTAAATCATTGAAAATTAGGCCCTATGCTCGTTTGCTTACTATGTTGGGAGAGCAGTTGATCAAAAATGAAAGAATTGCACTTGTCGAGTTAATTAAGAATTCATATGATGCAGATGCGGATTGGGTTAAAGTATCTTTTGTTAATTTTGGTAGTGAATTTGAAATAACTCCAGAATCTAGAATTATTATTGAAGATAATGGCGTAGGAATGAATGAAGAGATAATTGAAAAGCATTGGCTTAATCCAGCTACGCCAGTGAAAAAGTTAATAAAAAAACAAACAGAAACAACTCGAAAAGGGCGAGTTATTCAAGGAGAAAAAGGTATTGGCAGATTTGCTATTTTAAAACTTGGGAGAAAAATACAGATTATAAGTCGAGCTGAAGGCGAAGATGTAGAAAACGTTATAAACTATGATTTTTCAAAATATGATGATGAGTTTTTGACAGATAACGGAAAGCAAAAAGATTTATACATTGATGATTTAGAAGTAACTTTGCAGCAACGCACACCAGAGGTTATTGTTGAGTCTGAAATAAAAATGGGAATAAGAAAGATTGTGCGTTCTCCAAAAGGAACGAGAATAGAAATATCTGGAATTAAAGGGAGTTGGTCAGAAAAAAAATCGAGTCAATTACTCATGACTTAAGTCGATTTGAATCAATTTTCTATAGTTTATCGAACGTTTTAAATAAAGAGTTTATTAAAAAAAATGAGGAGGATGATGAAAAATATAAAAATAGAGATGAGTTTGAAGTACAAATATATAAGGATGACATAAAAAAGAACTATGAAGAAAAATACCTTGAAGAATTGAATATTCTTCTTGAAGATAGATCTGTCATCCGTGTTGAAGAAGGATGTTATAAAGAAGAAAGTGGTGAATTTAGGTTTACTCTTAATGGGATAGAAACAGCACTGAGTTTAGAAAGTCCGGATATTACTGGAATTAATGTTTTTAAGAAGCATTTTGTATTAAATGGCAAAAATCTTTTAAAAGAAAGAAAGACGGAATGTGGTTCTTTTAATTTTGGATTTTACATATTCGATTTTACTCCACAGGCTCCAATAAAATATCAACTAGACAAAGAAGATAAAGAGACGATTCGCTCTCATAGAATATATTTGTATAGAGATGGAATAAGGGTTTATCCATATGGAGAACCAGATGATGATTGGTTGAGGATTGACATGTATCGGGGAACTATAAGTGCCGGAGATTTTCTTAGTAATGATCAGGTTGTTGGGTATGTTAGCATAAGTCAGAAAAGTAATCCTCAACTTCAGGATAAAACAAATCGTGAGGGCCTAATAGAACAAGGTAATGCAACAGATGATTTTCTTGCATTATTAAGAGTTTTTTTAGCATATATAAGACAAAAACCTTATGCTAGGTATAGGGCGGATATTGAAAACAAAAAGGCTCAGGATATTTTTAAAGCAGAACAGATACAGCAAGATATTCAAGAATTAAAGGAAGTTGCTAAGGAAAATCGCCAAGTTCATGATTTAGTTAATAGACTGGAAAAAGAATATAAAGCGGAACGTAAATACCTTATGCAAAGAGCTGAGACAACAGAAGAACTTGCTGGTGTTGGTCTTTCAGTTGAAACGGCTTCGCATGATATAATTGCCATAATGGGAAAAGCAATGGGAATATTAGATGATATAATTAGAGAAACGTTGTATGATGATGAACTAGATAAAGAACAGCTGAATAAAGAACTACATTCACTTCGCGGTGCACTTTCTTTTGTTGAGGCACAATTAAAAGATATTCAGCTACTTTTTAAGTCCTCAAAGCAAAAGCGTAAACAGATCAAAGTGAAAGAAATAATTGAGAAGATTGAGAGAATATATAAACGTATATTACAAAAGGAGAAAATTGATTTAGTGATAAATCAAATAGGCTCTCCGTTAATTGCTAAAACTACAGATGCAGTTCTTTTGCAATTATTTCTAAATCTTTTTGATAATTCAGTTTACTGGCTTCAATTGGTTTCAAGACAAGATAGAAGAATTGAAATAACTTTAGATGGGAATAAGGGGCAGCTTATATTTTCAGATAATGGGCCAGGCATAAATAAAGAGGATGCACCTTATATATTTCAGCCATTTTATTCTGGAAGAGGTCTTGGGTTATATATTGCAAGACAATTACTTGAACGTAATGATTATTCAATTGATCTAGCTGATTTGAAATCTGAAAAGATATTGTCAGGTGCTAACTTTGTGATTAGTTTTGTAACGGAGGAAAAATAATATGAATATTGAGGATCTTTTTACAGGTGTTGCTGTAATAATTGATGATGAAGTTAAAAAAGAAGAAGCAAATATATCAAATATTCTAAGGCAAATTAGAAGTAAGAATATACCATATATTGCTTATGATACAATTCCGGATAAAAATATTGTTTCACATTTTGCTGGGGTATCCTTTGTTCTACTAGATTGGAAATTAGATAATGAAGAGATAATAGACGAAGGCCTTGGAGGGCTAAAAATTCCAAGTACACTTAAGGAGTATAATATATCTGAAAATATTGATTTTCTAAAAAGTCTTAAAGAAAAAACTTTCACGCCAGTTTTTATTTTTACTAATGAGGAGAAAGATACAGTAATATCCGAACTACAAGAACATAAATTGTATCAAGAGGACAAACCTAATTTCATTTTCATTAAAAATAAAGATGAACTTGCTAAAGAGCTTTTTAGTGAAGTTGAGAAATGGATAATTAGTAATCCGCCGGTATACGTTCTACTTCAATGGAACAAAGGATATCAACTAGCGAAAAATCGTTTGTTCTGGGACTTTTATGAGCGAAGTCCACTATGGCCAAAGATTTTATGGGATTGCTATAAGGCTGATGGTGCCAATATGTCGAGAGAATTAGGAGAAATAATAACTAGAAATCTTTATACAAGAATACCACCTATTTCTTTTGAAGAAAGTTTTTTAGAAGCTTGTGCGTCTGTTGAACCTGATTCTGGAGAAGTACGTAATGTGCTGGAAGGAGAACGTTTTATAAAAGGTCAATATTTAAATAGTAAAGATATTTATACAGGTGATGTTTATAAGCAAGAAATAGAGGAAGAAAATACAAAAAAAATAGTTTACTGGCTTAATATAAGAGCTCAATGTGATTTGGTAAGAAATCGTAATCCAGATTTGTATTGCTTAAAAGGAAGGCAAATAAGTGATGACGAAATTAAGAATATTCCTTTTGAAAACGGTGAATTTATTGAAAAGAAAAATCATGTAATTGTTACTTGTATTGATGATGGAAAAATAATTGAGTTTCTTTTTCGTGAATTAAAGATTCATAAATGGAATTCTATTAAGAATAATCGTATTGGTCGCCTTCTACCACCGTATATAACCCGGATACAACAGTTATACTCAGTTTATTTTCAGAGGCAAGGATTGCCTCGAAATCCAGATGAGGCGTTTCCAAGTGTTACAAAATCTTTAGGGAATATAGAACGGTTAGCTGAATGAAGTACAAGTAGGCAGTAAGTCTGTCACGGTATACCGTGACAGACTTACTGCCTACTTGTCTATTTTTAGTATTTTGTAATACTTTTTAGAGAATTTTTATACTACTAATATCCTACCAAGCACTTTTTCCATTCGGAATTTAAATTTAAAATTGGATTTTGTAATAAAAGATAGAATGCTCCCATATCTTTGTAATATGAAGATTTCAATAGTAGTAGGGTTAAAATGAATTACATAAAAGTTGATATGGATACTTCCAGTAGTATTATAAAAATGATTGATCAAAATTTAAATTTAAATCAAATATCAAAAATTTTAAGAAGTGAAAAAAATATTGAATTGGCACATCCTACTTTAAGAGGATACATTCAGAGGACTTTTCACAAGGAATGGGACAAAAAAACTAAAAAGTGGGTAGCTTCAGAACCTATATCAAAATCTCCTAAGAATTGTCTTGAAAACCAGCTGGAATTTGATATGCACAAAAAGGAAACGGAAGGATTTCAAGAAACTGGACTTTCAAAAAGAGATTCTGAGACTAAACCTCAAATAACACCTATAGATTCAAAGTTGGAGGCAGACAAGGAATCTGTTTCTAAATTTCAGCAAGACCTTACATGCATTCTTCAAAAAATGTATCGTCTTCAAAAGGATGTTGATGATATAAAGAAAACTCTGTTTCTGATTCGGGATGATAATCCAAAAAATAGGTTAGTAGATTTAGGAGATGAATTTATAAGAATTTATGCCAGTGAAAAAAGCAAGTCATCTGTGACAGTTAATGCAGAATTAAAGGAAAAGGTGAAAAAATTTATAGAGGAATCTTACGGAATTAAGGATAATGATTCTCTAGTCATAAATATAGCTCTACTGTTGGCTTTATATAGAGGAAAGTGATTTTTTGAGGCATAAGAAACAGAACATTAAGATAGAATGTTCTTTGGCGGATTAAGAATAATTTTCAGAGATAATTGATCGGGAGCTTCAGGCTTGATTTCTAAGATAATACTATCAATGAGGATATCAATTAGTAGCCTTTTTCGATAATCCTCAAAAGTAGAAAATGATTCAAAAACATTCATTATCGATCTGCCAAAAGCATCTTTATTTTCAAAGGATTGATTGAGGCTGTGATCAATCCTTAACAGCTGTTCCTTGTAATTTTGCTCTTTTTTGTTAAGAATTACGGATTGTTCAAATAGTCTGGTTTTAAGCTCTTCCTCAATACTTTGTGAAAGTATGAAGTTTAACTTTTTCCGGATAACATTTATTTCATCAAGATTCCTTATAATAGTTTTCTTTAGCATAAAATCACTGCTTTTCTTTTTATCAAACTCGCTTTTGTATAGATTCCATAATTCATCGATATTTTTGTACTCGAAAAGTTTTTTTAGTTGGTCGGTAAAGTGTTGTTCTAATAGTTCTTTTTCAGCAATGAGTTCAGAGATCCCTTTTTCATTATTTGTTGGGCAACGGTAAACGCTTTTCTTACCTTTCCCGTAATTTTTACATTCCATGATACTTCCGCAAATACCGCAAACAAGTTTACTTCTAAGTAAGAAAGGGGTGCTGTAATACTTTGAATCTTTCAATTCGTATTTTTTATATCTCAATTCCACTGCGTCATTCCATTGTTGAGATGGGATAATACAAGCAGTTTCTATGAACGGAGATTTATCATATTCAAGGTGTTTTCCCGGATTTCTTCTTCCACCTCTTCGATCCCAAGTGATGTAACCAGTATAAGTTTCATTTTTTATAATCGATTCGATTTTACTTTTAGTCCAGGTTATAAATGGATATTGCTCATTCATTATTTGAGAAATTTTCCTGTATCCATAACCTGCATGAGTATAAAGATTAAAGATTTCTTCTATTATTCTTTGTTCAAAGGTATTTGTTTGCAAAGTTGAATTCTTTTTGCTATCAGGTGCAGGAGCAGGGGAGTATCCGAAGGGAATTTTGCCGCCAGCCCAGTAGCTGTTTTTTATACATGAACGGTTACCGCCTTTTACTCTGATCCCGATTGTATTTGCTTCAAGCTCTGCAACACTTGCAAGAATCAATTCAAGAAAGTTATTTATTTTCGTATCCTCGATTTTTGAGAACTCTCCAGGACGGCTATAATGAACGCAAATACCTGATTTCGCAAGAAAGGTTTTCAATGTAATAAAATCCTGCATGTTACGGGTAAGGCGATCTCTGGTATAGACAATCAAGTGACTGAATTTTCTTTCACTTGCAAGCTCGATTATTTTACTTAGAATAGGCCTGGATTTGATCTTTTCGTGAATATTGTCAGCAATATCAAAATTGTCGTTCGTTGTTTTAGAAGCCGGTTTTGATTCTTCAAAGATCATATCTTCAGTGAGTATCAGTCCGTTTTCATGAGCATAAGAAATAGCTTTTTCCTTTTGAATTTCCAGAGAAAAGCCCTTTTCTTCCTGTGACTTGGTTGAAACTCTTATATAAGCAACTGCAACATTGTTATTGTCAGAATTAAATGATTTGTATTGATAACGAGTTATCTTTTCCATTAACAATTACCTTATCTATTAAAGATTTTATAAGATTTTGGGATTTCTCGGTATTAGCCAATAGATGTAATGTCAGACCGCTGTTTTCTGCAATGATAATATTATTGCGGCATTCGTTCAATTTAAATATTTTGTCATCCAGACTGTTAACCTGCTTTTTGATTTTTTCCTGTTTTTGTAGCAGATCGTTTATTTGCTTTTTTAAGTAATTTGATTTATTATCCCCATAGCTTTTGATAAATTCAATTGTATGACAGTCAAGATCAGCCATAATGGATTTAAGTTTCCGGTTGAATTTATGTATTTCGGATTTATAACACGATATTTTTATTTCAATGTACTTTTCCAGACCTCCATTGGCAGTAATATCGCTTACAATTTTTCGGATCAACTCTTTTTGAAGGTATAAAGAGTCAAAACTGCTGCAATTGGGCGAACAGCATTTGTATTTTCCAGAAACAAGGCTCATTGGCTTATTGCAGCTACCACAAAACAGGATGCCCTTAAAAAGGTAGGTTGTTTTTTTAGTTTTGGGTATATGTCTGTAGTTTGCCCTCCAAACATTCAAGCAGCTACTCCATAATTCAAAACCTATAATAGGAATAACGTTTATACAAGTTTGTAACAAATCAGGGTTGTAACAAAAGTTTCCATTCTCGCTTTTGGTAAATAAATCAAATAGCTCTTTGGAACTATCTTTAAATTGTTTCCCGGCATAGATTGGATTTTTAATAATATTTATAACCTTATTCGAAGTTAAAGGATTGGAAGTGTCATACTCTGCATTTATTTCCTTTACTAAATCAGACAGTTTATAGTTATCATTGATAGAAGCATATTTCTCAAAAATGGCCGTTATAACAGCTTTTTTTGAATCTTCGCAGATGTATATAGTTTTTTCGTCCTGTTCAGTGCGTGTAAATCCGTAAGGTAGTTTTGAACAAAAGTATTCTTTTCTTTCTCTTTTTTTTATTTTACCGGTCATTGTTCTTTCTGCTACAATTTGAGGCTCGAGCTCATCAACTGCCATAATAATATTTTCAATAAAATCTGATAGATAGCTTTCAGAAGGCTGATATTCACCCGTGTTTGAATAAATGATTTTTATTTTATATTTTTTAAAGAGGTTCTTTATTTCTATAAGATCATTTGCACGACGGGCCAAACGATCTCTTCTAAAGACAATGACTGTTTTAAATTTACCGTTTTTGGCATCCTTCAGGAGTTCTCTAAAGCCTTGACGTTTATAATAGGGCAGTTTTGTTGCAGATTCCTCATCCCAGTATTCCTTATAAAGAAGCAGATTGTTTTTATATAAAACATCTCTTGCCAAAGATAGTTGCGATTTTATTGAACTATTCTCAGTCTTTATTGATTTTCTAGCATATATGGCCGCATAGTCCTCCGGCTTATAGCTAAGGTCAGGTGTGCTCTTTTCTTTCATTACATGGTACCTCCTCGATGTTGGTGCTTTCAAGTAAGTGGTTTATTAGAAAGTCGATAAATCTATGCTTTGAATATTCATCATCTTTGTATTGTATAGTAACATTTGAGATTGTCTGTTGTTTCTTCATTGTTCCTCCAGTATTGCTTGTCCTTAGTAGGTTATAATATTTTTGAATATTTAGTTAAACTGCCTCTGAATCGGCTGCTCCTAAAGACTTATTTTCTTGAGTTTCTTCAGGTGTACAGTACTTTTCTATCATCTCTATTGAAATTTTTAACCAGGCTTCAAAAGCTATCTTTTCTTCTATAGTCCAATTATTGTTATTAAGTTCCGTCATATTGCCACCAATCCTGTTATTTAAGTCATTCTTGTACAGTATATTTTTATTATTATTTGTCCTAGTACATCAATAGTAGGTTATTAGGGAATTTCCAGTGTATATTTGTATAACTGTCCTCTACATGGTCATATTTTGAGACTAAATGCAGGACATTATTACAGAATAATTTGGATGATACCCCATAATATTCATATTACTGATGTATATACTTTATATATGTAATAATCATGGTAATTAGTGTCAATAATTTGGTGATAGGAAATTTTACACCAATAGGATACATAAGGGGAAAATTGATGGGAACATTATCTGAAAGATTAAAGTTGCTTAGAAAGGAAAGAGGATTATCGCAAGATAAGTTAGGAGAGATTTTAAATATTCCAAGGACAACTATTGCTAATTGGGAAAACGGAAGAATACCTGAGCTTATTGCAATTCAAAAGCTTGCTGATTATTTTGTTGTATCAATTGATTATCTTATAGGACGTTCCAATATTCGTAATCCGTTAGGTACAGAAGAAAGAATAGAAATAATGACACATAATGATCCTGAAATTGATAATTTCTTGGAGCAGTTGACTTATCGTGATGAGTTGAAGCAAATAGTGAAAGTCTTAAAAGATTTACCGGAAAAATCAATTAAACGGTTAATAAGGGTAACATTGGCGATAGAGAAAGCAGATTAAGCTTTTGAGGTCAAAGTATAATTTTAAAATCACTCTTAAAAAAGTTATTTATGGAAATAATACATAATACATAACAATGACATTAGAGTAATAAAAATATACATAACAAAAAATATTGTAGGGTGATTAGTATTATGGATAGCAAAAGAAGAAACCAAACAGCAGCGATTTATGTCAGGGTAAGTACTGAAGAGCAAGCCAAAGAAGGATATTCTATTCCAGCACAAATTGAGGTTTTATCTCAATATTGTAAACTCTATAATCTGACAATATATAAAATATATAAGGATTTGGGAATCTCAGGCAAATCCATGGAAAACCGTAGTGGGCTGCAAGAAATGCTTAAGCATGCAGAGAAAAACTTGTTTGATGTGGTTCTTGTATGGAAAACCAACAGACTGGCCCGTAATCTAAAAGATTTACTGGTTTTAGTTGACTGGTTTGAACAAAAAAATGTCGCTTTTATAAGTTATTCTGAGCATTTTGATACTTTTACCCCAACCGGAAGGATGACAATGCAGATTCTTGGTTCTATCGGGGAATTTGAAAGAAATACTATAGTAGAAAATGTAAAATTAGGACTCAAGCAAAGATTGAGCATGGGTAAAACCATAGGTAAGATAGCTTTTGGATACAAAAGTGTAAATAAAGAGCTGCAAGTAGTAGAGGAAGAGGCTTGTATTGTAAAAAGAATGTTTGAAATAGCGAGCACAATGCCCGATGTCGGATATAAAAAAATTGCTGTTATGCTTAATTCAGAAGGTTACAGAACCCGGAAAGGAAAACTTTGGGCGGGAGATACGGTTGAGGATATTCTAAAGAATCCGATTTATATTGGAAAATTACGATATGATGTTCATCATAATGTTAAAGGTGATAATTATTTTGAGGTTGATGGAATACATCAAGCTATCATCGATGAGGATATCTTTTATAAGGTTCAGGCAAAGTTTGAGAACACACCTGAATGCGTGAGAAACATAAAGGGCAGCAATGACTATTTCCTTGTTGGGCTTTTACGATGCCCACATTGTGGTGGTAGTATGGTACGGCGTGGTTCAAGAGGATATCGGTACTATCAGTGCCTTACCTATCATCGTTATGGCAAAACTGGTTGTAAAGGGATTACTATTTCTGCGAATAATATAGAAAAAATGGTTTTGGAAAAGATAAGAGAAGTAACAAAAACTAAAAAAGATATTTTTAATATGATAAACAATGCCCGTAGTAAGAAAGAAACTGAAAATGAACCACTCCAGAATGCTATTGCTAATATTCAGGAGGAGATTGATTCACTAGAAGAAAAGAAAGACAGATACTTTTCTTTGTTTGAGGAAAAAGGAATAGACAAGAGCCTGTTTATTGAAAGGATAAATCAAGTATCAGCGGAACTTGAGGTGCTTAAGAAAAGAAAGGATGAATTCGTAAGTCGTACAAGGACTATAGGATCAAGACTGTCTGATGAGCAGATAGTGGAGCACCTGCAAAATTTCTTACCGGTTTTTGAAAAAGCGGATATGAATGATAAAAAGAGATGGATACGCTCATTGATAAAGGAGATATTGTTTACAGAAGATAAAAAGTTGAAAAAGATTGTATTCAGATTTCCTATTGAAGAACTTTCGATTGACTGTGAAGTTTCGTAAGAAATAGTGTTCACTTTGGTAATTAAAATGTAAGTACTTATATGCTATAATAGCATTAGGTGCAAACTATGAACGAGGTATTATTATGACATGGAAAGATGTTAAGAAAGTTTACCCTAATCAATGGGTACTTCTAGAGGCTTTAGAGGCACATTCAGAAGGCGAAAAAAGAATTGTGGAGCACATGGATGTCATCGGCAGCTTTGATGATGATGGAAACAAGGCATTTGAAAAGTATATTGAGATTCATAAAGTTCATAAGGAAAGAGAGTATTACATTTACCACACTTCCAATGAAAAGCTGAATATTGGTATTAAAAAGCGGGTTGGAGTAATGATATAATTACAAATGCAGTTACTAGCTAAAAGTATACAAAAGGAGGCGTTGTAAAATGACATGGGAAGATGTAAAAAAGACTCATCCCAACCAGTGGCTGATTATTGAAGCTATTGAAGCGCGCACTGAGGGTGAGAAAAGATTACTGGATAATATAACAGTTGTTGAAACTTTTCAGAATGATAATAACAGAGCTATGCTGGAATACGTTAAACTACATAGGAGGCATAGGGAAAGAGAACTTTATGTTGTTCACACATCACGGGAGGAACTTGGCATTTTAGAGCAGAGATGGATTGGAGTGAGGGCAGATATATGAATATAACATCACGACATGGACTTCCTTTTATAGAAGTTGAATTTATTAATCAGGGCAAATCACATAGAAGTGCCAATTTCCTGATTGACACAGGTTCTGCATCTACTCTTCTTTCTGTCGAAATAGCTGTCCGGTTGGGGTTGGGCCCGGAACCAAATGATACCATTAGGGAAATACGTGGGGTTGGTGGTTCTGAATTTGTTTACGAAAAACATATTGATAAGATTATATTGGGATCAAAGCAGATGGATAGCTTTAAGATACAGATCGGTGACATGGATTATGGTTTTGAGATGGATGGAATTATAGGCTATAATTTCTTAAAAGCTTCAAAAGCACTAATAAATCTTGATAAAATGGAAGTAGAATAAAATAAATATGTTGGTAGACCAACGGTGATTAAATGAAAATATGGGAAAATAAAAGAAGAGGGGAAGTAGTATTATGTGGCAAGTGGAGAATTGGAGGAATGCTTCTAAATGAAAAATGTGAGGTATGTGGATACCCGATAGTGTATTTTGATAAGTATGATGCTGAGTTTTGTCCAAATTGTAATGTATGGTTAGCTAAGAATTGTGGAGATCCTAATTGTTCCTATTGTAGAAAGAGGCCTGACACTCCGTTTGAAGAGTTTTATAAATGAAAATCTATTCTATTTTAAATAATGAAATATTCTAAATAAATCCTAGAGACCTTGAATTTACTCACTTCCATCTATGCACCCACTAGAAAGGGTAACCACTTGTTACTCCCATAGCGAGAGCAAAAGAACCACAGCCGGGAACATTAAAAAGCGGCCGCATGATAGGTTCAAGCAATATGCCTACAGATTTAATAAATCCTGTTCGGTTAAGGATTTCCGATGCGACGAAGAAGGGAAACAATGACGGAAATACGACGTTCAGCCAAAGGTTTATGCCCTTTGATGCTGATTCAACTGCGGTGTGAGAAAAAATTACCAGCATTAGGATGAATGTAATGCACCCTAATGGAAGTAAAAGTGGTCTTAAGTGAATAACCTTGCTCGATTTTAGATTGGAGAAAATGACCCAGAAGATAAAGATTGCTATTATCAAAGTATAAAGATTCATATTTCACCTTTAAATTTAGTTTTCCTTTAAGTTTATTTTATTAAGCGGGAAATGAACTTATACCCACTTCGTTTTTAATGCCTAAGAAAGTCCATTTCTTTCTGGCATCAAAAAAGTTTACCTAAAGGCTGTTTGCTGCAGAGGAATACCCCAGCTTTAAATCGGCGAAGCCGACTTTTTTATTATGCATATTTCAAAAATTATACAGGACACTTTATGATGATTTTTATGAAAAAGTATAAAAAAAAGTCAAAAATGTTCGATATAGAATTATGAAAAAGAATTTAACTTTTTTATAAAGCAAACAATATGTCAAACAGGCAGAGAGGTATCAGAGTGGCTAACTATAAAGTAGATGTAGCTAATTTGGATAAAATCGTAAAGAAAACTATTGAGGCCATAAATAATAGTAAAGTTGAGTTGTTTGACATAGCTGAAAATGCCAGAAAAGAATGTGGAAGGCTTGAACAGGAACTTGAGGATCTGAAAACTCAAACCATACTGCTTATTGAAAATGTTGAGCTTTTGGAAAATCAATTGAGAACCAGCAAGAAACAACTAATGTTAGTAAGCAAAAATTACGATAAATACACAGAAGAAGAAATAAAACAAGCATATGAAAAAGCAGATAATCTCAGATTGGAACTGGCGGTTAAGCGTGAACAGGAAAAGTTTTTGATAAAAAGAAGAAATGATTTGGAAATCAGATTGAAAGATTCTATAAGGACAGCTGAAAAAGCAGATAAGCTTATCGCAAATATTGGAATATCTTTGGGATGCCTTACAGGAGATCTTCAGCAAGTAACACTTCAGTTGGAAGATTTGCAGCAGAAACAGATGATGGGTGTAAGGATAATTCAGGCTCAGGAAGAAGAACGACAGCGTGTTGCAAGAGAGATACACGATGGTCCGGCACAATCCATGTCGAACATTGTTTTAAAAGCTGAGATATGCGAACGTTTAGTGGATGCCGAACCCATGAAAGCGAAAAATGAACTTAGAAACTTGAAATCAGTAGTTCGGGACACGCTTCAGGACATACGGAAAATTATATATAATCTGAGGCCAATGTCTTTAGACGACTTAGGTCTTGTTCCCACACTTCAGAGATACATTATTACTTATCAGGAAGAATCAGAGACAGAAGTGGTTTTTAAAACCCGTGGGACATGCGAAGATATACGTCCGGTGATATCATTGACTGTTTTCAGGCTTGTTCAGGAAGCTATCAACAATATAAAGAAGCATGCCCAGGCGAAAAACGTTTCAATAAATCTTGAATTTTTGGAAAAAGAACTAAAATTATATGTTTTTGATGATGGCAAGGGATTTGATACTAATGATTTAAAAGTCAGAAAAGAAGATATAAGCAGTGGATTTGGTCTCTACAGCATGAGAGAGAGAATTGAACTTCTAAATGGCAAGTTTGAAATTAATTCTACAATTGGAAAAGGCACTAGACTTAGCATTACTGTACCCTTAATTCCGGACGAGGAGGTATCAAATGGATAAGATACGCGTTCTGATTGCTGACGATCATACTATGGTAAGACAAGGACTAAAACAAATACTTGAGCTGGAAAATGATATGTCTGTAATTGCTCAGGCACCAAATGGTGAGGAAGCTGTTAAACTTGCCAAAGAGTGCAGTCCTGACGTTATACTGATGGATATAAATATGCCTGGTATGAACGGTTTACAGGCAATTAAAGAAATGAAGGAAGATAATATTCCGTCAAAGATAATTGTTTTGACTATTCATGAAGATAGGGAGTACCTTTTTAAGACGCTTCAGATGGGAGCAGAAGGATATGTGTTGAAAGATGCGGAGCCCGGCGTTCTCGTTGAGGCAATAAGAAGTGTGAACAGAGGACAGTCCTATATTCAGGCTAACATGACAAGAGAGCTTGTAAAAGAGTTTAATAAGGTTACGCTCCATGATAAGAGTAAAACCGAGGAGAGCAACCTGACGGCCAGAGAGGTTGAAGTGCTGGAATTGATAGCTGAGGGTATGATAAATAAGGAGATTGCAAAACGTCTGTACATAAGCGAAAAGACAGTTAAAAATCACGTATCCAATATATTCAGGAAATTGAATGTGTCAGATAGAACTCAGGCAGCTATTTATGCTTTTAAACATAATATGACAAATTAAAATTGAATCTTTATGAAGTCAATTGAGTTTGAGATTAAGGCCTTCCGTTACTAATGGTAACAGGAAGGTTTTTTGTTATGCCTTATGTGATAAGTGTACATATGTTGACAATTTGGGTAGTAAGGCCAGGCGAAGGCGTGTTTCCTATTTGCTTTCTAGGTACATTAGGCTAATGAAATGGGGGCGTGTGATGGATAGAATATTAGCCGCGAAGATTTTATAATAAGAATATAAGGTCGCGACAAACCTTGTAGCAAGGGGGTTTTAAAGAACCATGAACGCTATAAAGGAATTCATAAGGTTGGTTAAGAAGCAGAAAGGACAGGGACTTGTAGAATACGCATTCATTATAATCTTCATAGCAATGGCTGCATTCGCAACTCTTGGATTATTAGGGACATCAGTGGTCAATTTCTATAATTACTTCATTAGTCTATTTTAACCATATAGATAACATTGGAGGAAAATTTGTAATCAAACTAAAAAATGAAAGGTGGAATTTTTAATGTTGAGGATGTATTTTGATTATTTGAAAGCTTTGACTGGAAACAAAAAAGGACAGGGTATGGTCGAGTACGGCTTGATAATTTCACTGATAGCGGTAGCGTGTATAGCAGCGTTGATAGTTTTGGGTCCTAAAATTGCAACATTATTCTCCGGTGTAGCTAATAGCATAACAGCTCCATAAGTTTTAAATAGAAAGTGTGATGAAACGGAGTTAAATTAAAGAAAGGTGGAATTTGATTATGAAAATGTATTTTAATTATTTAAAAGCTTTGGTAGGAAGCAAAAAGGGACAGGGCATGGTTGAATACGGCTTGATAATTTCACTGATAGCAGTAGCATGTATAGCAGCGTTAATAGTTTTAGGGCCTAAAATTGCAACATTGTTCTCCGGTGTCGCTAATAGTATAACAGCTCCATAATATCTACTGGACTTAGCTGCCCTACTTGGTTTCAGGTAGGGCAGCTTTTTAGAAGTGGTTGTTACAGGAAAATGCAAAGAGTACAATGAATTGTCTTGAAGCTGATGGGGATTAAAAATTGTTGTGTTGTTCTTTTATAAGGTGAAAGGTTGTGTACTTTATGCTAAGGAAAGCGAGGCTGTCTGGTCAAAAAGGTCAATCAATAGTAGAAACAGCACTTATACTTCCGATAATAATCCTTATATTAACAGGTATAATTGATTTTGGTTTAATGTTTAACAACTATCTGGTTATAACAAATGCTTCAAGAGAAGCGGCAAGAAATGCAGCTGTTGGTGCAACGGATGCAGAAATTGCAATAATGGTCGCAAATATGACCTCAAGCCTGGATGCAACAAAGCTTTCAACCTCAATCTATCCTAGCCAGGCATTGAGAAAAAAAGGTGACGAAGTAGTTGTAACCATTGAATATGACAATGCTTTGCTTACACCGATTATATCATCAATAATACCAAATCCAATGCATCTTGAAGCGAAAACGACAATGAGGATGGAATAGTGAGGGATAAGTTATGGTGAAGGGAGTAATGCTTATAAAGTTATTGAGAAACAGGAAAGGCAGCACTTCAGTTATTTTTGTGTGTTCTGCTGTAATTATTATTCTTTTGTCTGCAGTTGTTTCGGATGTAGGCTATATTGCTATTGAGCGATATAAACTGGACCGGGTATTGGATAGGATTGCCCAATTGGGAGCTACAGCTCTGATAGCAGATAAGAATGAATGTATAAAGGTTATAAATGAGAATGCGGTTAAAAGCATCAGCAATATAACCAAACTTGATATAAATGTATCTAACAATAACAGGGAAATATCAATTAGCATAGAAAAAAAGCTCGATTATATATTTTTGAAATACATAGGCTTTAATGATAAAAAAATAAATTCAAGGGTCACAGCGAAAGTCTCCAATGTTACATCTTTTAAAGGAATAAGACCGTTTGCGATACAAAAATCTGAAATTGAATATGGAAAGGAGTATTATCTGTCAACAGTAGAAGATAAATCCTTACAGAACAGCAATTATGAGAACTACTTAAGACTGATACCTGTAGATATAGGTAAGGGAAATTTTGCAACAGGTATATTATATGGATTAAATAATGCGGTTGATACCGGAGATCATATATATGGCTTATATCAAAGTGATTTTAAGAGTGGAAATAAGAGTATTGACAAATTAATCGAAAAATGTAAAAGGGAACCTCCATGTACGTACAATAATTACGAGAACGGTTGTCCAAGAATAATTGTAATACCGGTAGTAGATATTGAGGGGGTATCAAGTGAAAATTCGATGATTGTTTTGGGGTTTACAGCATTTTTTATTGAAGAAGGAAGTTTGAGTAAGGAGAAGGATATTGGGATCGGAATTAAGGGGAGATTTATAAAATATACCGTTAACTCAATTACCAGTGATGGCATCCCGGATTTCGGACTTCTTGGTGTCAGACTGAAACACTGGTAGAGCAGTGTATACTTATATTTTACTTATTTCTAAGGAGGGACACTATGGAATCAGTAAATAAGCGGGTAATAGCAATTTCGATAATATTGGCACTATTTACAACAGCATTAGTATTTCTGTACATAAAGGATGCAACTGTAAAACCCGATGTTGTAGAGTACATTGATGTTTATGTTGCAGCTAAAACGATGCCTGAAAAGTATGAAATTACAGAGGCTGATATTAAGAAAACCAGGGTTGCCAAGGAGTACCTGAATCCGGATGCTGTTCTGGTTCAGGCTGATATCATAGGAAAGCGACTTAAGGATAGTGTTATCGAAGGTGAGCAGATTCTGATGAGCAGGTTGGTTCAAGAAGATAATTTCACTTTGGCATATAAGGTACCTGAGGGTATGAGAGCGATAAGTGTAAACGTCAATGAGCAAATTGAGGTTGCAAATCTTATAAGACCCGGGGATTTTGTAGATGTAATAGCTAGTTTTCCATTTGAAACGCAGGATATAGGTCAAAACACTATAATAAGTGTTGGTACATCTGAAACGGTTATACAGAATATTCAGGTGCTGGCTCTGGGCCAAAGTATGGCGCTGGAGGAAAGCAAGGAAATGGAACTTCCAAAAACTGTAACACTTGCAGTTACTCCGAAGGATGCAGAAAAGCTGACTTTCGTATCTGAATTTGGTTCCATAAGGCTGACATTAAGAGGAATTGGTGATGATAAAATTATATCCGGTGACGGTGTTATTAAAGACGATATAGTAAGTGACAAGGGCGTAATAGTTGTACCAAAGAATAACTGAAATATTACTTCGAGTTTTTCACGTGGACTATTTGAAACAAATAAGGCCTGAAGTGAAATTATAGTCGAAGTTATATTTTCAGTATTCCCAAAACAGTAGATGGAGGAGAATAATATGGAAAAGATAAAAGTTGTAATAGTTGATGACACCGAAGAAACTAGAAATAATGTAAAAACACTGCTGTCTTTTGAAAAACGGATAGAAATTATCGGTGAAGCGGAAAATGGTGAGGAAGCTATCTTTATTGTAAAGGAATCAAGGCCTGATATAGTTCTGATGGATATAAATATGCCGGTAATGGATGGAATAAAAGCAACAGAGGAAATATCCATGAGTGTTCCTGAAACGGCGGTTATAATAATGTCCGTTCAGGGGGAGAGCGAATATTTGAGAAAGGCTATGATGGCAGGTGCCAGAGATTTTTTAAACAAACCTTTTTCCAGTGACGATTTGATTATGACCATACTTAAAACCTATGATGTTGAATCACAGAGAAGACAGAGGTCAAATGTGACAAAGGTCAAGGAAGAAGTGAAATCAAAGATAATTACTGTATTTTCTACTAAAGGAGGCGTAGGTAAAACAACCCTTGCTTCAAATCTGGCTGTGAGTCTGGCAAGGACAACCAAAAAAAGAGTTGCACTTGTGGATCTGGACTTGCAGTTTGGAGATGTTGCAATAATGCTCAATGCTTCCGTAAAAAATACAATCAGTGACATTATTAAGGAGATTAATCTACTCGACAGTGATGTTATGGAAGATTATCTGGTAACTCACTTTTCAGGTGTAAGGATACTTCCCGCACCTATTAAGCCCGAATATGCAGAATACATAACAGCTTCCCATGTTGAAAAAATACTTAACACACTTAAAGATCATTATCATTATATAATTGTTGACACATCAGCAAGTTTTCATGAAACAGTTCTTCAGGCCCTTGACATGTCAGACAGAATTCTTATGCTCTCTACGTTGGATCTTCCTACTATAAAGAATGTAAAAGCAGGTCTTGACGTAATGGAAACTCTGCATTATCCAAAGGAGAAAATAAATATAATTCTGAACAAGGCATCAGAGCAATTCGGTATTAAGTACAAGGATTTTGAGAATACCTTGAAGCATAAGATCTGGGCATTTATACCGGAAGACAGCCAGACAGTAATTACATCTGCAAATAAGGGATTTCCGTTTGTTATGACAAGGACAGAGACAAAAGTGGCAAAGGCTGTTACCGGTATCATGAATGATCTTATTGCAGAAAAGGAAACTGCTGAAAAGGAAAAAAGCACAGTAAAGAAGATATTTGGAATATAGAAATTTGTATGAAGGATAATGGAATAGAGTGGAGGTATAAAAATGTCACTTCTTGAGAGGATTCAAAAGGAAAAAAGTGTTGAAGTTGTTGATAATAAGGCTCAAAAGGTAAAAAAGGTTCAGGTCGTTCAGGATGACCCCTATGCAGCTATTAAAGCAAAAATACACAGCAGAATTATTGAAGAGATTAAAAGCGATTCGCTGAAAGATCTTGGCCCTAATGGAGATGAAATATTAGAAGAACAGATAACCGGAATTGTTGAGAATATTTTAAATGAAGAGAACTCGTATATTACAAAAAATGAGCGACAGAAAATCCTTTCGGAAGTTATAGATGAAACAATAGGATTCGGCCCAATAAATCCACTGATTCATGACCCGACAGTTTCAGAAATAATGGTAAACGGGCCTAATCAGGTATATGTTGAAAAGAAGGGGAAACTGGTACTGTCGGATGTAAGATTTAAAGATGACCAGCATGTCATGCATGTAATCGAAAAGATTGTTGCTCCGTTAGGCAGGAGAATTGATGAAAGCTCTCCAATGGTGGATGCAAGACTTCCGAATGGATCCCGTGTTAACGTAATAATTCCTCCGCTTGCATTAGACGGTCCAAGCATAACTATAAGAAAATTTTCTGAAAAACCTTATACTGTGAAGGACTTGATAAACTTCGGGACAATTACTCCGAATGTTGCAATGTTTTTAAAGGCTTGTGTTGAGGCAAGGCTTAATATTGTTGTTTCAGGAGGAACCGGCAGTGGTAAAACAACGACACTGAATGTTATTTCATCGTTTATTCCCGAGGACGAGAGAATTGTAACAATAGAAGATGCTGCCGAAATCCAGCTTGGACAGGAACATGTATTAAGACTGGAAACAAGGCCGCCCAATATTGAAGGCAAAGGTGCGATTACAATAAGAGACCTTGTAAGAAACTCACTGAGAATGAGGCCTGACAGGATAGTTGTAGGGGAAGTTAGAAGCGGTGAGGCACTCGATATGCTTCAAGCCATGAATACAGGACATGACGGTTCTCTTACCACAGGCCATGCCAACACACCTCGAGATATGCTTGCAAGGCTTGAAACAATGGTATTGATGGCAGGAATGGAACTTCCGGTAAAGGCAATAAGAGAACAGATAGCTTCGGCTGTTGATATTATTGTCCAGCAGTCGAGGCTAAAAGACGGTAGCAGAAAGATTACACATATTTCCGAGGTTACTGGAATGGAAGGCGACATAATAACTATGCAGGATATATTTATTTACAAACAGTCAGGAAAAGACGAGAGGGGTAGGTTGGTCGGTGAGATAGTACCTACCGGAATAAAGCCGAAATTTATGGAAAAATTTGAAAAAGCCGGTATAATGCTTCCTTCTGATTTGTTTACTGCGTAGTGACCATTAATACTGCTCCCCTTAAAATACTTGAGAGGAAGGGTCTTATAGATGATGAACTTTATTCTTATATCAGCATTCCTGAGTGTTTTTCTTTTTGCCTATCCGATACTGAAGTTCCTTATAGGTAAGCAGACGCCGATTATGCGTTTAAACAGGTATACGAACTCAATAGAGACAGGCACAGAAGAGAAGAAAAGGAGCAAACATAAGGAGTATAAGGCTGGACTTGGCTTTATTGCAAGAGGAGTTAAGGATGCAAAATCCCTTGACGGGTATAAGAAAAAGATACAGCTTGAACTCCAACGGGCACATATTCTGTTAAAGCCGGAAGAATACATTACTGTAAGTATTATACTCTTTTTTGTGCTGGGAACTTTTATGTTTGTTTTGTCGAGTTCATCTCCTTTAGCAGTAATAATATCTATAGTTGGCGGGATTGCAGGATGGATACTTCCGTCTCTGTATCTTAAAATAAAGATAAAAAAGCGTATAAAAGTTTTAAATGATCAACTCAATGATGCAATTGTGCTTATTTCAAATTCACTGAAGGCAGGATATAGTTTCTTTCAGGCGGTAGATATTGTAAGCAAGGAAATGACAGGCCCCATGGCTGAAGAGTTTACCCAGCTCCAGAAGGAAGTGAATTTTGGTACGACAACAGAAAAAGCTCTTGAGAATTTAGTTAGCAGGGTAACCAGTGACGACCTTGAGTTGGTTGTAACTGCTGTTTTGATTCAAAGACAGGTTGGCGGTAACCTTTCAGAGGTTTTAGACAATATTTATATTCTATGCTTTTGTAGGTGTTTTCTACAGAAATAGAAAAGTAGTAAGTATAAGATTGGACAGAATTTCTAAGGAAGACATGAAGACACTCGAAAGCGAATTGAACCAGCCGTTATTTGTGAGAGTGGTTCGACCTATACTCGATGATATAAGTAAAATTATATTAAAAATAACTCCGAAGGAGTTTAAGTCTGCTTTTGAAAAGAAAGTAATCAAGGCAGGCAGCCCCTTCAATTTGTCCATGAAAGACTGGATAAACATGCAGGTTATAATTGTGGTGATTTTGCCGTTTGTAACGGCAGGAATAGGTTACTATCTGGGATTTGATATCAGAAGTATAGTTTTTATCGGAATAATTGAAATCTGTTTGGGATTATTGTTTCCAAATCTTGTGCTAAATAAACAGATGGCTCAAAGGCAAAAGAAGATTCTTAACTCTCTTCCGGATGTATTGGATCTGTTGACAGTAAGTGTCGAAGCCGGTCTGGGATTTGACGGGGCATTGGCAAAAGTTATCGACAAGATGCCCGGTCCTGTTGCAGATGAATTCGAGAATGTTCTACAGGAAATGAAAGTAGGAAAACAGAAAAGGGATGCCCTTAAGGATATGGCTGAAAGAGTTGGGATTCACGACCTTACAACATTCGTAGGTTCAATAATTCAGGCAGACCAGCTTGGGGTCAGCATTGGTAATGTTCTAAGGCTTCAGTCTGAACAGATGCGAGAGAAAAGGAGACAAAGAGCAAAGGAAAAAGCCATGAAAGCTCCGGTAAAAATGCTTATTCCAATGGTTCTGTTTATTTTTCCTACAATATTTTCCGTCCTGATTGGGCCTGTAATTATAAAAGTCATTTACACTTTTACCAAATAATTAATATTGATGATGTTTCATATTAATAAGCCAGTGAATCAACATTTAATGGCTCCGATTAATTGTAAGGCAAATGCTATAAAAGATAAAATAAAAAAACGGGATGTGTCGAAAATGCACAACTCGTTTTTTCATAATAATATTTTTAATATTGTAAAATATTTATACTTAAAAAAAGCGGTATAAGGAAATTAATAAGACCTATTTCCCAATTTATTTAAAGAGTATAAACAGAACTTTTAATGGCAACCTGGCAACCGTATCTAGGATTTAACCTAAACTTAGATCCATAGCTTTGCGTCATCATTTTTCAATGATTTTGCCTTGTTTCATAAGCCTATTTATCTCCTTATACCTTAGGTTTAAGGGAGGTAGAATGTATTAAATTTTTATTATAGCATATAATGCACAACCTTAAAAACATAGAATTTCAGGAATTATCCGGTACAAACTGACCTTGAGGATGTTTGGGTATTTTATTCGCTGAATATGAATTATTTCACCTAAAAACTTAATATTTTACACTATTTTAAAATGAGGTATATTTTAGTCATACCTTAATAAAGTTCAACACTAATGTTAACTTTAATGCTTTGGAGAAGATATACTTTTTTCTTTTAAAGGCCTTTTGTTTCCTTTTTCATCAACCACAACAATTGTATCAAGTGTGGATTTTAGGCTGTTTCGGAACTCATTAATGTATTCGCTTCTTAGTATTTGCTGCTCTTTCTTTTCTTCCGGGGTTAGTCCTGTTGATTTTGATTTTCTTGATAGTTCATTAATTCTGGTTATTTTACTTTGATCCATAATATCACTTCCATATTGTTTTTTTATTATTATAAGCTATTTTATTTAATAATAAAATACTTTAGAAAAAACAAAATAATTACGATATATAATTCACATACGCTTGTTAGAATTGGAGGGAAATGAGTATGACTGAGGGAAAGTCTGTAAAAATAGATAAGAGTAGACAAGAAAATAGCAGACGTTTTGATAAAAGGCTGGTAAATCTTTTTGGGTTTGATAAAACTAAAATCGGTATTAAGTTAAGTTTGTCAATAGGTCTTATAATTATATGCACGGCTAACGCATGTATGTAATTATATGGAATGCAAGTTCGTAAAACAGTTAAAAAGCTTAAAATAAAAGCGTTTTAACTGTTTTTTTATTTTTAAATATATGTTATAATTTATATAAATAATATA
>Ga0208826_1000154_pt1 | contig 77223 bp, 63 predicted proteins | sample AD_UKC115_MetaG_FD_184451 | JGI IMG/M metagenome (GOLD analysis project Ga0208826, IMG submission 184451) | Active sludge microbial communities of municipal wastewater-treating anaerobic digesters from Hong Kong - AD_UKC115_MetaG (SPAdes)... | ecosystem: Engineered > Bioreactor > Anaerobic >... | reverse complement strand
TTGCTGTGCCAGCGTTTCCCCAGGCGCGCCTCGCCGCGCTGCAGCAGCTCGCGTGCGCCAATCTCGCGGCCGCGCGCCTCGTCCGGGCTGACGCCGTCGAACAGCGCCAGCACGAAATCGCGCGCCGCACCGGCCCGCGCCGCCTGCTGCGCGGCCTCGGCCGCCGCGGCGCGGGCGCGCGCCGATTCGCGCAGCGTGGCGGCGACGCCGACCACCACGCTGAGGCCCAGCAGCAGCGCAGCGAGGGCAGCGGCGCGGTGACGGCGCAGGAACTTGCCGAGGCGATAGCCGGCGCCCGCGCGACGCGCCTGCAGCGGCCGCTGGGCGAGGTAGCGCGCCACGTCGGCGGCCAGCGCGTCGGCGCCGGCGTAGCGCCGCGCGGGTTCCGGCGCCAGCGCGGTGAGCAGCAGGGTGTCGAGGTCGCCGCGCAGCCGCGCCGTCAGCGCCCGCGCGCTGCTGCCGCGCGCGGCGGCGTGGGCCTCGCGCTGCGGGTCGGCGGCGACGCTCGCCGAGGGCAGGCGCAGGCTGCCGTCGACCGCCACCTCCGGGCGGCGCCCGCACAGCAGCTCGTGCAGCAGCACGCCCAGGGCGTAGACGTCGGTGGCGGTGCTGACCGCGCCGCCGTCGAACTGCTCCGGTGCGGCGTAGGCCGGGGTGAGGCGCCGCGCCTGCGTGCGCGTGGCGTCGCCGCGTTCGCTGGGGTCGAGCAGCTTGGCGATGCCGAAGTCGAGCAGGTGCGGCGCGCCTTGTGCATCGACCAGCAGATTGGCCGGCTTCAGGTCGCGGTGCACGATCAGCTGGCGATGGGCGTAGGCCACCGCTTCGCAGACGCTGGCGAACAGGCGCAGGCGCGCGTCGAGGTCCAGGCAGCGCGCGTCGCACCAGGCGGTGATGGGATCGCCGTCGACGTATTCCAGCGCGAACCAGGGCACGCCCGCGGGGCTGAAGCCACCGTCGAGCAGACGCGCGATGTGCGGGTGCTGCAGGCGCGCCAGGATGCGCCGCTCGCGGCGGAAGCGCTCGCGCTCGGCGGCATCGTGCACGCCGCTGCGCAGCAGCTTGAGCGCCACGCGCTGCACGCTGCCGTCCAGGTCGCGCTCACCGAGGTACACGCTGCCGCTGCCGCCCTCGCCGAGCAGGCGGCGCACGCGGTAGGGACCGAGCGTCGCCGGCACCGTGGCGGTGTCGTCGATCAGGCGCGCGGCATAGGCGCCGCCGTCGCCGTCGAGAAAGCCCGCCGCGGCGTCGAGCGCCAGCAGCGCGTCGAGCAGGTCGCGCAGTTCGGCGTCGGCGACGCCCTCGCACACGGCGCGTCGCGCGGCGGCGTCGGGCGCGTCGAGGGCAGCGTCGAGCAGCGGCGCCAGTTCGTGCCAGCGGGCGGCGAGGCGCGGATTCACGGCGCGTCCGCCAGGGCCTCGTGCAGGAACAGACGGGCGCGGCGCCAGTCGCGCACCACGCTGCGCGCGGTGATGCCCAGCACGGCCGCGACCTCCTCCACCTCCAGTCCGGCGAAGAAGCGCAGTTCCACCACCCGCGCCAGGCGCGCGTCGAGCTCGCCCAGGCGCTGCAGCGCGGCGTCCAGGGCCAGCATCTCCGCGGCCACGTCCTCCACCGGCAGCTCCTGCGCCTGCCAGTCCAGCGCGATGGCGCCGCCGCCGCGCTTGGCCGCGCCACGGCGCCGCGCGTAGTCGACCAGGATGTGGCGCATGGCGGTGGCGGCGTAGGCGTAGAAATGCGCGCGGTCCTGCCAGGGCACCTCGCGCCGCTCGGACAGGTTGAGCCAGGCCTCGTGCACGAGGGCGGTGGTGCTGAGCGTTTGCCCCGCGGCTCCGGCGAGCTGGCGATGGGCGAGCTGGCGCAGGCGCTCGTACACCTGCGGCAGCAGGGCATCGATGGCGCCGCGTTCGCCCGCGCGGGCGGCGGCGAGCAGGGCAGTGATCTCGTCGGGCAGGCTCATGGGGCGCGATGTTAGCGGCAGCAACGCACAACGCCGCGCGCGCGGGGCGGTGTGCCGGGCCGGCCGCGCCCGTGCGACGATGGCGTGGGGAGGGCGCACGACGATGCACAGGCTGGCGGACGCAGGGGCGGACGAGGGCGGCGACGAGGCGCGGCGGCGCGGCCTGGTGCAGCGCATGGCCGCCGGCGACGCGGCGGCGCTGGCGACGCTGTACGACCTCAGCGTGGAGCGCCTCCACACCGTCGCCCTGCGCGTGCTGGGCGACGCCGCCGACGCCGAGGAAGCCGTGGCCGACGCCTACGTCCAGGCCTGGGAGCAGGCGGCCCGCTACGACCCGCAGCGCGGCAGCGTGCTGGCCTGGCTGAGCCTGCTGGCGCGCAGCCGCGCGCTCGATCGCCGCCGCCGTCGCGGCGACCCGGCGCGCCGCGTGGACGGCGTTGCGGCCGAGCGCGCGCTGGCGGACGAAGCCTGCGACGCGCCGCAGGGTGGGGATCTGCTGGAGTGGCTGCAGCAGGGCAGCGCCCTGCGCGCCGCCCTGGCGACGCTGGCGCCGCAGCCGCGCCGGCTCATCGCCCTGGCTTTCCTGGAAGATCTGAGCCACAGCGAGATTGCCCGGCGCACCGGCCTGCCCGTCGGCACGGTGAAGTCGCACATCCGCCGCGGCCTGGAGCGGCTGCGCCGGGCGCTCGACCCCGATGCGGAGACGCCGGCGTGATCGGCCACGATCGCCGCATCCGCCGCGGCCCCTGCCGACGTATGCCTGCCAGGCAGGGCGGCTGCGCCCGCTCGTGCCATTCCAGCCCATGAGCCACGATTCCCGCCCCGACTACCTCGACGCCGCCGATCTGGCCGCCCTGGCGCTGGCCCTGGCTCCGCTGCCGCTGGCGCCGGACCGCCGCGCCGCCCTGCGCCAGCGCGTGCTGGCCCGCGCGGCCGCGGCCGCGGCGCCGATGCACGTGGTGCGCGCCGCGGAGGGGGCCTGGCTGCCGCTGCTGCCGGGGGTGTCGATCAAGTTCCTGCAAGTGGACGCGCAGGCCGCCGTACACAGCAGCCTGTGGCGCCTGGACCCCGGCGCCGGACTGCCGGCGCACGGGCATCGCGCCGAGGAGGAGTGCCTGGTGCTGGACGGCGCGGTGCACTATGCCGGCGCCGACTACGGACGGGGCGATTTCCTGCTCGCCCGCGCCGGTCGGCCGCACGCCGCCTTCCACAGCGCGGGCGGCGCGCTGCTTTACATCCGCGGCGAGCTGTCGGCGCCGCTGGCGGCGCTGGCGCGCCGCGCGGGTTGGACCGTCTGAGCGCCGGCCGACCACCGGCGCGCGGTGCGTCGACGCCGCCGGCGCGCGCCCGCCGGCCTCAATCGCGCGGTTCCTGCGGGTACTCCAGGTAGGCGCGGCCGGCACGGTAGTCGTCGATGCGCGCCCGGGCGCGGGCGATGAAGGACTCCAGCGCGGGATTCTGCTTCTGTGCCAGGTCGAGGGCGCGCTGTTCGCGCTCCAGCGCGCCGGCGAAATCGCCGCGGGCGGCGTGGCAGGCAGCGATGGTGTCCAAGAAGGCCAGCGGCAGCGGATCGCCGGAGGCTTCCATGGCGTCGGCGATGGCGAGTCCCGCGGCGGCGTCGCGCAGCTTTTCCTCCGGCGCGGTGCACAGGGCCCAGGCCAGGTTGTTGCGCGCCCAGCGGACATCGGTGGCCGCCAGCTTGCGCCACCGGGCGATGCCCGCGGCGGCGTCGCGACGCACGCCGAAATTGCCGTAGTAGACGACGCTGGCGAGGAAGACGCCGGCGTCCGCATCGTGCTCGGCCGCCCGCTGCAGCCAGCGCATGCCCTCGCGCGGCTCGGCCTGGCCGAAGCGGCCGCGCAGCAGTTGCTCGGCCAGCTGGAATTGCGATGCGGCGTCGTCCGCGCGCGCGTCCTGCTCCAGCAGGCGCCGGGCCTCGGCGCGGTCGGCCGCCGGGGCTGCGGGGTCGCGCAGCAGCAGCGTGGCCAGTTGCCGCCGGGACGCGGCCTCCTGCGGGCGCTGGGCCAGGTCGCGCAGCAGGGCCAGCGCCTCGTTGCGCCCGCCGTCGAGGCCTTCCGCACCGCTGGCGTAGAGGTCGGCGAGGCGGCGGATGGCCTCGGCATTGCCCCGATCCGCCGCACTCTGCAGCCAGCCCTGGGCGCGGAAGCGCGCGTCGGCGGCGTCCGGCTGCCCGAGCCAGTGGCGCGCGACGCGCAGCATCGCATCCACGTCGCCGCCCTGGCCGGCGCGCACCCACCAAGCCAGTGCCTGGGCGTCATCCGCGGCCACGCCGTGCCCTTCGGCGTACAGCAGACCGAGCAGGTCCTGCGCCTCGGCGACGTCGGCTGCGGCCGCCTTCTGCAGCCAGGGCGCCGCCGCCTCGGCCTGCTTCTCCTCCAGCAGCAGCGCGCCCAGCAGGGACTGTGCCTGCGGCACGCCCGCGGCGGCAGCGTGTTCCAGGCCGCGGCGCAGGGCGCTGTCCAGACCCTGCCTGCCGGCGGCAGCCCGCGCGGCGAGGTAGGTCTCGACCCGCGCATCGCCCTCGCGCGCCAGCGTGGCCAGGGTGTCGGCCACCACCGGGGAGACCGGATCGGGCGCGCGCTTGCCGCTGAGTCCGGCGTACATCAGCGTGCCGCGGTGCCCGCCCAGACGCCGATCCGCCGCGGCAACGAGGGCGCGCGCGGCGGCGATGTCCTGCGCCGTGCCCTGGCCGCGCTCGTAGGCCAGCGCCAGCACGGCAAGGGCCGTCGCGTTGTGCTGTTCCGCCCAGGGCAGCAGCGCGTCGACGGCATCGCCGGCGCAGGCGAGGGCGGGCGCGTTGAAGCAGGCGCCGCCCAGCGCCAGCGCCGCGCCGTAGTGTCCCTGCGCGGCCGCCGTCTTGAGCGCGTCGATGCGCGCGGCCGCATCGGCCTGCTGCAGCGCCTGCTGTACCGCCCAGCCGGACTCCGCGGCCGATCCGGGCGACTTGGCCATGTTCTCCAGCAGCTTCGTGCGCACGCCGCGGCGGAACAGCGGAAACTCGGCAAAGCGCTGGTTGCGGTTCAGGTGCATCAGGCTGTCGAAGAAATCGAAGCTGAGCAGCCGCTCGCTCTGCGTCTCGTCGTCCCACAGGGACAGCACCAGCGGCAGCCGCCGCGGGTCGCCGCGCCCGGGGTCGTAGAAGGCGAAGAGCAGCGTCTGTCCCGAGGCGCGCACGAAGGCGTCCACGTCACGCTCCGCCAGCACGCGCAGGGGCGTGAGGCCGTTGTCCGGCGGCAGTGTGTCGAAGGCGTGCTTGACCAGGGCGTGGAAGGCCTGCAGGTCGTGGTCGGCCCGCGCCGCGTCGCCGCCGGCCTCGGCACAGCGGTAGCTGGCGTACCACAGGGCGAGGCTGACCGGAGCGGTGCGCAGGGCATCGTCGAGGGCGGCTGCCTGGCGCCGGCAGGCGGCCGGGTCGACGTCGAAGTTCTCGCCACCGGTGCGCTCGAGCGTGTCGACCAGTTCCACGCTGCGCTTGACCGCGGCGAAGTCGGCGTGTTCCAGCAGCTCGTCCCACAGTTGCGCCGGCGCGGTGCGGCTGGGGTCGGGAAGGGCGGTCGCGCCCGGGCGCGGTGCGGCAGCCGGCGGCGCGGCGCCGGCCAGCGGCGCCGCCGCGAGTAACAGCGCGGCGCGCAGCAGCAGGCCCGGTCGGAGCAGGGCGCGCACCTAGCGCGCTCCGCCGGCGCGATCCGCGCTGCCGTCCATCACCTCGCGCAGCAGGCGTTTCAGGCGCTGCTCGCGCTGGGCCGCCGCAGCGCCCGCGGGGAGGTCGAACACCAGCGTTCGCGACACGGCATCGCGGGCCTGGCGCGCCACCTCCTCGTGGCGCGGCACGTCGGGCACCGCCACCAGCTCGGCGGCGGACCGGTAGCGCTGCTCCAGGCGCACGCCGTCCGCGGTCGGCGCGCTGGTGATCTCCACGCGCATGGCGGCGTCGGTGTATTCGGCGTGCGCCCCGGGCGAGGACCAGGTCCAGCCGGCCGGCAGGCTGATCTCGGCAATCTCCTCGCGCTCGACCGGATGGCGCAGCGCCAGCGGCGCGCGCCGGTCCGCGGCGTGCGGTCCGCCCAGTTCGGCGGCGATGCTGTCGGCATGCAGGTCCAGACCGCGCCGCCCGCTGCCCTTGTCGCTCCAGGGGTCCTGCAGCAGGTAGCGCTCGGTCAGGGTGAGGCGGTCCTCGCGGGCATCCTCCTGCAGCATCGGCGCGGCCAGTGCTTCCACCTTGCCGTAGCGCTGCCGGTACGCGTCGGCATAGCGGCGCCCAAGCGCCTCGCCGCCTTCGCTGCTGAACTGGCGGCGCATGGCCTGGGCCGCTGCGCCGGAGTACTGGCTGACCACCTCCAGCTGCACCGATGTGCCCGCGTCGGGCCGGAAGCGCGACACCACGCGCACGCGATCGACCGCTGCCGCGGGCCGCTGCACGGGCACCAGGTCCGCCACCTCCGCGCCGACCGGCAGGGCCACGCCGAAATCGCCTACCGCCAGGGCGAACGGCGAACCGCGCTGCAGCGACTGCGTGGGGTCCAGCCACAGGCTCGGCGCGCCGTCCGCGCGCGGCACCTCCACGATCACATGGTCGAACACCGAGGCCGCCGGCGGCAGCTCCGCCACGCCGCGGCCGCGGGCGGCGGAGACCAGGGCCGGCCGCGCGGGAATGCCCAGCCGCGCGAGCACGCTGCTGAGCAGCCGCGCCTTGTCCTTGCAGTCGCCGTAGCGCCGCTGCCAGGTCTCGGCCGGTTCGGCCGGACGGTGCGTGCTGGCGCCGATCTCCTGGCCGAAGTAGCGCACCTCATCCTGCACGGCTCGCAGCGCCGCACCCATGCGCGCGGCCTCGTCGGGCAGGGCGCGCCAGGCTGCGATGCGCTCCTCCAGCTCGGCCGGAAGGGCCGCCGGCGGCGGATAGAGCGTGGCGGCCCAGGCGGCGATGTCGTGCCACGTGCGCTTTTCCCCCACGGTTAGCCGTGGCAGGGGCGAATACCACAGCGGGTAGTCCCTTTCGTCCACGAATTCGCCCTGGCCGTGCCGGGTGGCGCTCCACTCGAGCGCGCCCCGGTACGCGCGCAGGCGCGGCTCGGGCGCACCGCCCTCGGCGCGGGTCAGCGGCGTCGCGGCGGCCGCGAACAGCACGCGCGCGCGCCGCTCCAGGATGGGATTGCGCCAGCCGAAGAGGAACTCATCGTCGTCCAGGCCCTGCAGGATGGGGTTGTCGCCCTCGACGGTGTAGCTGATGCGCACGACGTCGCCGGCGCGCACGTCCTGCAGCACCAGCAGCGCGGTCACGCTGCCGGTGGCCATGTCGTTCTCGAAGGCCGCTTCGCGTCGTGCCAGGGTGACCGCTGCGGGATCGAGCTGGCTCTTCCACACGCCGCCGCGGCGCACTTCCACCCGGTGCAGGGTGAGTCGCTGGTAGTCCGGCACGAACTCGATCTGGTACTTGGCCGCCTCGGCGACCAGCGCCTCGTTCACCGCCTCGTAGGCCTGGTCATGGAACACGGCGCGGACCCCGCCGCGCCGGTCCACCTGCGAGTCGATCAGCCAGTTGCGCCAGCGCGCACCCTGCGCGCCGGGGGCCGCGGCGTCCCAGGCGGCAGGGATGCGGGCCTCCTCCACCCAGGCCGGCGGCGCAGCGACCGCAAAACGGTACTCGCCGCGCTCGTAGACTTTTTCCGTTGTGTCCGCTGGCAGCGGAAGCGAGAAAATGCCCGCCAGCAGCAGCGCGGCGATACGCCGGCGCCAGTGCGGTGGCGGCCTGTCCGCAGTGGCTGTACCGCCGGGTCGACTGCCGCGAAAGAACGCCATCCCTGGAGCTGCCATCGTGCCTGCATCGCGTGACGCGGCCGGGCGGCCGCCCGGCGATTACACGAAGATGTGCGCCACGACGCAAGGGCGTGCGGCGGGTCAGTCGCGCGGCTCGAATTCGTCGTGGAAGAGGTGGTCGTAGCGGCAGGCGACGGTGGCGGCCTCGTCCACCAGCACGAAGAAATCGGCGCCGGCGGGCAAGGTGGCGCCGTCGACATTCTCGATGCGCCAGCGCCCCATGGTCGACACGTAGCGCAACTGGATCGGGTGCGGATTGGCCTGCCCCTGGCCGCGCTGCGCCAGAATCTGCGCGCAGGGCTCGCCGTTGATCGTGGCCTGGTTGAGCTGGGTGTAGCTGCTGCCGCCCGCGTCCGCGGCCACCCAGCGGAAGGCGTTGAGGCTGGGGTCCTGGCCATAGACGTGGAAATCCAGCCCGGCCGGAAAGGGGTTGCCCACACTGCTCATCCACAGGCCCCACTTGGAGATGAAGTAGGCGGTGGCGAAGGGCGCGTTGAAGCTGCCGCCGATGCGGTGGGCGGCCAGCACGATGCGCGCGCCCTGGTTGTCGAGGTAGCCGTCGCTGGCGAAGCTCACTCCGCCGGTGATGTTGTCGATGGTGCTGGTGTGCAGCAGCGCGCCGGCGCCCGGTGCCGGCACGAACACGTTGAAGGCGACGTTCTGGGGGAACTGCACGCCGGCGAGTTCGTTGCTCACGTAGTAGTTCGGCGCGGCGTAGCTGAAGCCGGCGTAGTAGCCGTTGCTGTTGCCGGCCTGGTAGGACTCGGCCGTGCGCGTGGCGGTGAGCAGGGGGCGCGCGCCGGCCGCGCCGTTCAGGGCGGGACTGTTGAGCAGCAGGTTTGCGGCGCCGCCGACGCGGCGCAGGCTGAGGCTGCTGTCGCCGTACTCGAAGGCGCCGATGTCGGCCAATCCCGTCGCCCCCTTGAAGCGGCGCAGGCCGTCGGCGTCGATCTCGCCGATGCCCTCGCCGGCGAGCAGGTTGCGCAGCGCCGTGCTGTCGGCGGCGTCGATGGCCGGCGAGCCCGCGCCGAGGCGCGCATCGTCCTTGCCCCGGCGCAGCAGCGGGTCGGCGCCGAGCGTGCCGGCGCCCGGCGTGAAGAAATTGGAGGTGTTGGCGAACAGCAGGTTGTGGTCGTTGCCGACGGCGGGTTCGAAGCCACCCAGGGCCAGACCGACGTTGTTGTAGGCGAAGAGGTTGTTGGCGATGCGCCCGCTGACCGTGCCGGAGTTGCTGAAGCCGAAGCCGGTCTGGCAACCGACCACGGTGTTGTTGAACACCTGCACGTCCAGGCTGCCGCCGCCCGGCGCGACGGGAATCAGGCCGAAGCCGCTGCCGCGGCAGGCGATGGCGTTGCCGACCGCGACGAGGCGGTGGGCCACGGCGAGGTTGCCGGGGAAGATCGTCAGGCCGGTGTTCATGCCGCCGTCGAGCTGGTTGGCGTAGACGCGCGTGGTCGACGCCCCCTGCGGATAGACGGCGATGAAGCTGGCGGCCTGCGGGCCGCTGCTGCTGAAGCGGTTGTCGTGGATGCGGCCGTCGAGCGTGCCGCCGCTGGTGGCATCGGCGGACACCGCGCGCGGCTGCGAGAACGCGCTGATCGCCAGGCGCACGCGGTTGCGGTCGATTTCGTAGCTGAGGTTGCCGCTGCCGCTGTTGCGCACGCCCAGGCCCGAATTGGCGCCGCCGCCCGGACCGATGCTCGACTGCGTCAGGTTGGTGATGTCGAAGCCGCGCAGGGTGACGCTGGCATTGCCGCCGCCCACCTGCACGCTGACCGCGCCGTCGAGCAGGGTGAATCCCTCCAGATCGAGACTCCAGGCCACGCCGGCGCCGGCGCTGTAGGAGGCCGAGATGCTGGTGCCGGCCGCGAGCACCGGGCGGTAGCCGGGCAGGGCGGTCAGGGTCAGCGGCTTGGCAATGGCCAGCACCGGGCCTTCGCTGAGGGTGGCCGAAGTCTGCACCTGGACCACGTCGTTGGCGGCGACGGCATTCAGGCGTTGAGACAGGCCTGCAGTGTGGCGGTATTGCAGGGCGGGGCCACGTCGGGCCAGCGGTACGTGGCAGCGGCGACGAGGGTGGGTGCGGCGAGCAGCAGGCTCGCGGCGATGCGCAGCGATGGACGGTGCATGGGATCCTCCTCCCCGAGGTACGGCCAAGCTAGCGGCGATCAGGGATGCGAAACGTGACCTGACGCCGCATCGCCGGCGCGACCACGCCACGGTCTGCGCCCGCAGTGTAGTGGATCGTCGCGTCCGCGCTGCGGCAGTCTTCGTGTCGGCGTCGCTGTGCGGCGCATCGTCCGCAGAGGGATTCAGTGCAGCAGGTCGGCGGACGTGGCCAGCGCCTCCCGGGCATCGCGCCGGACGGCGTCGTCCGGATCGCTGTCCGCGATCTTCTGCAGCGCGTCGCGCGCGCAGGGCTGACCGGCGCGCGCGCCCCAGCCGCAGACGTGCACCAGGGCGTAGCGTGCCCATAGGTCCGGTTGCGCGGCGATGTGCGCGGCGATCTGCGGTGCCGCCGGTGCCGCCCATAACTGGAGGTCTTCCAGGGCGCTGGCCGCGGCCTTGCGCACGTCCGGCGTGGGGTCGTCCGCCACCGTGCGCGCCAGCGCCGGGACGATGCGCGTCTCCACCTGCGAGCGCCAGGCGCTGCGGCGCTGCATCTCATCCAGCCCGGCGGGAACGTCGGCCACGCGCTTGAGCGCCGCTGCGGCCGCCTCGCGCACCACCGGCTCGTTGCGCGTATCCAGCTGCTCGATCATCGCCCCGAGCACCGGCTGCGCCTTGGCGCCGTAGTCGCCCAGGGCGCCGAGCAGGGAATGCCGCGTGTACGCGGCGGAACCCTCCAGCAGGGCGGCGATGCGCTGCGGGTCGCCCACTTCGGCCGGCACGGCGTCGAGCACGTAGGCGATGGCCTCGCGCACCGGCGGCGATTCGCGCGGGAACGCCTCCACCAGGGCCTCGAAGCCGGCGCGGCCGCGCTCCTTGGCGATGGGGCGCAGCAGGCCCTCGCGCGCCGCCTCACGCAGCTTGCCGTAGCGCGAGGTGTCGGTGGCGGCGAGGTTCAGCGCATCGAAGGCGGCGTCGAGGTACTGGCCGAGCGAGAGCGCCGCATCGGGGTACAGCGCGCGCGCCGCGTACAGCACGTGGAAGGCGTCGTGCGAGCGTTGCACCAGGGCCAGGCGCGCCGTGCGCAGGTCGGCGTCCGGCACACCCAGGCCGTCCAGGGCGCCGATGGCGTTGTACACGGTGTCCTCGTCGGCGTCGTCCAGCGCGGCGCGCAGCGCCGGCTCGGCCGGGCGCGCCGCCTCCTTGAGGTCCCACAGCGCACGCGCGGCCGCCGCGCGCAGGCTGGCGTCGCGCTCGCCGCCGAGCCAGCGCACCGCCACCTCGCGCGCGGCGTCGGCGTCGGCATCGGTCAGGTCGCGCAGGGCCTCAATGCGCTCGGCGCTGTCGCCGCGCCCGGTGCGTTTGAGCAGCTTGGCCGGATCGGCGGCCTGGGCGATGCCGGCCGCGAGCAGCGCCAGCAGGAACAGGGGGCGGGACATGGTCGGCTCCGGGAAGTCCACCTGGGGAAACGTCGCTGCGCGCCGAAGCGAACGCGCTCGCGTGTCATACTGCCGCGCGTCCCGCCCCCGGTTGCCCCGCATGGCTCACCTGCCGGTCGTCCTCTGGACGGCGAACCTCGCGCTCGACACTCTGGGCCACGTCGCCTTCAAGAGCGCCGCGCAGACCGCGCGCGCGGACATCGACGCGCGACGCTGGTGGCGCCTGGCGCGACATCCCTGGCTGTGGGTCGGCGTGGCCAGTTTCGCGCTGGAATTCCTCGTCTGGCTGGCCTTCCTCACCCTCTTGCCGCTGTCCGAGGGTGTGCTGCTGGGCTGTTTCAATATCGTGGTGCTGATGCTGATCGGGCGCTGGCGCTTCGCCGAGCGGCTGACGCCGTGGCGGATCGCCGGTATGGCGCTCATAGCGCTCGGTGTGGGCCTGGTGGGCTTGGGATGAGCGTGCGCCGCTTCTATCTGATCGGCTTCGGCCTGCTGCTGGCCTTCGACACTCTGGCCCAGCTGTCCTTCAAGTGGGCCGGGCTGCACGGCGGCGAGGCGAGCTTGGACCTGTCCTGGCTGCTGCGCGTGTTCGCGCAGCCGTGGATCTACGGCGCCATCGTCGGCTACGTCGGCGCCTTCTTCACCTGGATGAGCCTGCTGACGCGCGCGCCGGTCGGGCCGGCCTTCGCCGCCTCGCACCTGGAGGTGGTGAGCGTGCTGTTGCTCTCGGCCTGGTTGTTCGACGAGCGCCTGACGCCGTGGCAGTGGCTGGGCAGCGCGGCCATTGTGGCCGGCATCCTGTGCCTGGCGCGCGGCGAGGCGGAGGTCGAAGCGGACCATGCCTAGCGCCTGGGCCGAGGTGCCGCCCACCGCGGGCCTGCCGCCGCGCTGGGCGGATGCCTGGCCGTTGGGCGCGCGCGCGCCGCTGCGACCGCCCGGCATCGACGACGCGCTGCTGCTGTGCTCGGGCACGGCGGCCCTGGTGATCGCATTGCACACGCTGGCGCAGCGCAGCGCGCGGCGCGAGGTGGTGGTGCCGGCCTATACCTGCCCGCTGGTGGCCCGGGCGGTGGCGCACTTGGGTCTGCGCCTGCGTCTGTGCGACCTGGCGCCGGACCGACTCGATTTCGACGCAGACAGCCTGCGGCGCGCCTGTGGCGAGGACACGCTCGCCGTGGTGCCGACCCACCTCGGTGGGCGCGTCGCCGACGTGGCGACGGCCGCGGCCGTGGCGCGCGCGGCCGGCGCCTGGGTGATCGAGGACGCGGCCCAGGCCTGGGGCGCCCGAGGCGTCGGCGCGCCCGTGGGGCGTCTGGGCGACCTGGCCTTCTTCAGCCTGGCCGTGGGCAAGGGCATCACCCTGTACGAGGGCGGTGTGCTCACTGCACGCGATGCCGCGCTGCGCGACGCCCTGCGCGCCGGCGCCGCCGTGCTGGCGCCGCCGCGGCGCGGCTGGGAATGGCGCCGCAGCCTCGAACTGCTGGGCTACCTCGCCCTGTACCGTCCGCTGCCGCTGCGCTTGGCCTACGGCTGGCCGCACCGGCGCGCGCTGCGCCGTGGCGACTGGATCGGCGCCGTCGGCGACGACTTCGGTCCGCGCATTCCGCTGCACGCGGTCGGCGCCTGGCGCCGGCGCGTGGGGGAGCGCATGGCGCGGCGCTGGCCCGCCTACGCCGATGCATTGCGTGCCCAGGCGCAGCGCCGCCTGCCGTTGCTGCGCGCGCTGCCGGGGGCGATCGTGTTCGACGATGCGCCGGGCACGTGCGGCGCCTGGCCCTTCCTGTGGCTGCAGTTGCCCAGCGCCGCGGCGCGCGATGCCGCCCTGGCCGAGCTGGCCCCCGCCCGCCTGGGCGTGACGCGGCTGTACGTGCACGCCCTGCCGGATTACCCCTATCTGCGCGGCGTGGTGGAGCCGACGGCCGCGGTGCCCAATGCGCGCGCCCTGGCGGCGCGTTCGCTGACCGTGTCCAACAGCCTGTGGTGCGACGATGCGGCGTTTGCCCGCGTGCTGGCCGTGCTGCGGCGCGTGCTCGGCGCGGGCGGGTGATGCGGCCGGCGGCGGTGTGCGGACGCGCCGCGTGCGGTGGCCGGGTGCTCGGTGCGGCTCAGGCGCCGAGCGCGGCAAGCAGGCGCCGGTTCAGGGACGCCTGGGCGTCCTGCCATTGCCCGAGCTGGGCCGGTGGCACCGGTGCCTGGCCGTCGGCGGCGCTGAGCCAGCGCTTCCAGCGACTGCGGTAGGTATGGGCCGAGATCTCGCCGTTCACGTCCATGCCGACCAGGCGCGGCGCCAGCGTGGCGACGGCGCCGCACAGCGCGTCGGCGCGCAGCCGGCCCTGGTCCCAGTTGGTGCGCGCGTCGTCGGGGTGCAGCACGTCCTTGTCGATGGACAGGTACACCCGCGCGGCGTCGGCCTGCACCTCGGCGAGCAGCGCGGACAGGAGGGCGGGCACCTCGGCGAACACGCGGAAGGCGCGACCCAGCCCGAGCCGCCGCGCCCAGCGCGTGTCGGTGCCGAGCGTCCAGTAGCGCACGGCGCCGCGCCGCAGCGGCGCCCAGCGGTTCTCCCACAGGTGCGCCGCGCCGACGTCGGCCGAGGTGATGCCCACCACGTCGATGCCCTGCACCCCCGCCAGGGCCGCGGCGTGGCTCACCCAGGAGCCGCAGTGGATGCCGAAGGGAAAGCGCATGTTGTCCGGGTGGTTGTCGAACACCACCACGCGGCAGGGTTGCCGGCGCGCGGCGCGGCGGATCAGGAGATAGCTGAGATGATGGAAATCGCCGCTGCCGAAGAACACCGGTGCGCTGCCGAAGTCGTCCGGCAGCGTCGCGTCGAAGCGCTCCAGGTCGCGCCGCGTGCAGGCGAAGCGCAGCGTCTCCTGCCAGGCGCGCCGGTCCAGCACCCTTGCCCCGGCGAGGTGCACCGAACCGTCAAGATCCAGCACGATCGGCCGCATCGCGGGCCTCCTGCCACTGGCGGTCGCTCTCGAAGCGCCGCGCCAAGCGCCGCAGCAGGGTGCGCAGCAGCGGGTTGCGCAGGTACACCGCGTGGCGCGTCAGGCTGAAGCGCGCGCCCAGGTAGGCCTTGATCTGTGGATCGGTCCAGCCGGCGATGTAGCGCTTCAAGCCGCGTGCGCAGGCATAGTCGAGGTTGTGCACCCAGCTGACGAAGTACAGGTTGGCTTCGCGCGCCTGCGGGTAGCGGAAGCCGACGTACTTGTCGACCAGGGCTTCGCCGTGCACGTAGCACAGATTGAAGCCGAGCAGCTCTTCGCCGCGATGGTAGAGAAACACCACTCCGCCGCTGCCGCCGTCGCGCAGCACCGCGGCGAAGAAATCGCGGCTCAGGCGATCGAAGTGGATCTCGCTCTGCGCATACACGGCCGCGTACAGGGCGTAGAAGGCATCGACGGTCGCATCGTCGGCAAAGCGCGCGTCGCCCGTGGACAGCGTCTCCACGCGCAGGGTCTGCCTCGCGCGCAGCTTGCGGCGCAGGTCCTTGCGCCGCGACGGCGACAGCCGCGCCAGCCAGGCCGCGCCATCGGCGAAGTCGATCGGCAGCCAGGCCAGGGCCTGGCCTTCCAGCAGCACGAAGCCCTGCCGCTGCAGCGCCGCGGCCAGACGGCTCGCCAGCGCGTTGTGCCGCGGTGCCAGCAGGGGGGAGTCCTGCGGCAGGTCCTTGACGATGACCAGCGCGTGCTCGCGTCCCGGTCCGCTGCGCAGCTGCGCGGCGAAAGCGTCGACGTCGAGCGCCGCCGGCAGCACCGCGTACTCGCTCACCGTGGTGCCGACGAAGCAGGTGCGCGGCTGCAGCCAGCGCCGCCACCAGCGCTGGCCGGGCAGGCGCTGCACGAAGCGGCGCGTCGGCGCGTCCGCGGTGGTGAGCAGATCGAAGGGGGCGACAAACGCCGGCACGCCGCTGGGCAGCACGTGCGCGGCAAAGCCCTCGGGCGGGTGGGCGAGGAAATGCTCCACCAGCGCTGCCGGTTCCACCAGCGAGGCGTCGTCGAGCGCGGCCGGCCCGTTCATGCCGTCGCTCCGCGCGCCGCCGGCTCGCCGGGCGGCGGCCCCAGGGCGATGTGTACGCACAGCCCGGGCACAGCGTCGCGCAGTTCCAGGCGGCCGTCGTGCAGCTCGGCGATCGCCTTGGCCAGGGCCAGGCCCATGCCCGAGCCCTCGCCACCGCGGCTGGAGTCCAGCCGCACCAGCGGCTGCACGGCGCGCTCGCGGTCGGCTGCGGCGATGCCGGGACCGTCGTCGGTCACCTCCAGCGTCAGGCCGGCCGCGTCGGCGCCCGCGCGCAGCGTGACGCGCGTCCCCGGCGGCGTATGGCGGATGGCGTTCTCGATCACGTTGACCAGCATCTGCACCAGCAGCTCGCGGTCGCCGTGCACCACCAGGCCGGGCGCCACTTCCGCGGCAAGGCTCTGCCCCGCGTCGTCCGCCACCGGGGCGTAGACTTCGGCCAGGTTGTGCAGCAGGCCGCTCAGGTCGACGTCGCGGAAGGCCGCGCGCGACGAGCCTTCTTCCAGCCGCGCCAGGCGCAGCAGGGCGTCGAATGTGGCCAGCACGGCATCGAGATCGGCCGTGGCGCGCTGTGCCTCGGCCTGGATGCGCTGCGGCGTCAGATCGGGCTGCTGCAGGCTGTCCAGGCGCTGGCGCAGGCGCGACAGCGGCGTGCGCAGGTCGTGCGCCACGTCCAGCGAGACCTGGCGCAGGCGCTGCAGCAGGCGGCCGATGTGGTCGAGCATGTCGTTCACGTCGCGGCCGATCAGGTCGAACTCGTCACCGCGCGGCGACAGCGCCACCCGCTGGTCGAGGTCGCCCGCCTCCACCGCCGCCGTGACCGCGTGCAGCACGGACGTGCGCCGGTTCACGGCGCGACCCACGGCGAGGGCGCCGCCCAGGCCCGCCAGCACGGCCAGCAACAGCACCCAGCCGAACACGCCGGCGAAGAACTCCTCCAGCTCGCGCAGCTTGGCCGTGTCGCGGCCCACCGCCAGGCGGTAGCCGTCGGCGAGGGACAGCACCTGCACCAGCAGGGGCGGCGGATGGCTTTCCTGCGGCGTCGGCACGCTCAGTTCGTGCCACCCGGGTGCCAGCAGCCCGGGGGACAGGTTGCCGACGCGCGTCTGGCCCGCCGGGCCGACCAGCGCGTACCAACCGGTGTTGCCCGGCAGGGCCACGCGGCGGGCAATCTCGCGCTCCAGTTCGCTGCGGCCCGACACCTCGGTGTCCGACGCCAGCGCCGTGGCGTCGCCGGCGATCTCGTCGTGCAGCTGGCGCTGGGCATAGTGCACCGTGGCCCAGTACAGGCCGCCGAACAACACACTGGCGAGCACGGCCGACGTCAGCGCCTGGGCCAGCGTCAGGCGCACCCAGAAGCGGCTCAGGAACTCAGTCCGGCGCACGCAGGCAGTAGCCGACGCCGCGCACGGTCTGGATCAGTTCCTGCGCATGGCCGCGGTCGACCTTGGCGCGCAGGCGGCTGATGTGGGTCTCCACCACGCTGGTCTTGGGGTCGAAGTGGAACTCCCACACGTGCTCCAGCAGCATGGTGCGGGTCACCACGCGATCGACGTGACGCAGCAGGTACTCCAGCAGCTGGAACTCGCGTGCCTGCAGCTCGATGCGGCGGCCGGCGCGCGTGACACTGCGGCGCAGCAGGTCCATCTCCAGGTCGCCCGCTCGCAGCAGGGTCTCCACCTGGGCCAGCGGCGGCCGTCGCGCCAGCGCCTGCAGGCGCGCGTGCAGCTCGGTGAAGGCGAAGGGCTTGCCGAGGTAGTCGTCAGCGCCCGCCTCCAGGCCCTCCACGCGCTCGCGCGTCTCGGCCAGCGCGGTGAGCAGCAGGATCGGCAGCGCCACGCGCTCCTGGCGCAGGGTGCGCACCAGTGCGAGGCCGTCCAGGCGCGGCAGCATGCGGTCGATCACCGCGGCGTCGTAGCCGCCGCCGCGCGCCAGCGCCAGCCCATCCACGCCGTTGCCGGCCACGTCCACGCTGTGGCCGTGCTGGCGCAGCGCCTGGCCAAGCCAGCGCGCCGACTCCGCGTCGTCCTCAATCACCAGGATGCGCAAACCCGAACACCTCGTTCTTCCGCGGGCCACCCTAATGCCGCCCTGCGGCGCGGTGCAAGGCGCGCGGCCGCAGGCGGGGCTTTACCGCATGGTAATGGACGCTGCACAGTGCGGCAGAGACAATCCGCCGCCACGCGACGGACGCACGCCCGCCGCGCGCGTCTCCGCCTCGATTTCCCGCCCTTGGCCCGCATGACGCACCGCCGACCGCAGACGCCCCGCCCCCGCTGGCCTCCTGGCCTGCGCCGGGCGGCGCTGGCGCCCCTGCTGTTGCTCGCCGCCTGTGCCGCCGTGCCGCCACCCCCGTCGCGCGACGTGCCCTTGCCGGCGCACTGGCACGGCGCCGCCGAGGCACCCGGCGCAGTCCAACCCGACCTTGCTGCCTGGTGGCGTGCCTTCGGCGATCCGCGCCTGGATGCCCTGGTCGACGCCGCGCAGGCGCAGAACCTCGGTGTGGCCGAAGCGCGTCATCGCCTGGAGGCAGCGCGCTCGCAGGCCAGCAGCACGCGCCTGCGCTACGTGCCCAACCTGTCGGCGCGCACGGTCTCGGCGGCGAACGTGGAGAGCACGGCGAGCTACTTCCAGGTCGGCTTCGACGCGAGCTGGGAACTGGGCCTGTTCGGCCGCCGTCGCGGCGACCTGGCCCTGGCGGGAGCCGACGTCGGCGCGGCCGCGGCCGAGGTCGATGCCGCGCGCGTGTCAGTGGTGGCCGAGGTGGCGCGCACCTACCTCGAACTGCGTGCGGCGCAGGCGCGCCTCGCACTGCAGCAGCGCCAGCGCGCCCTGGCCGAGGCCGACCTGGCGCGGGCGCGGCGCCTGCAGGCGCTGGGCTTGGCCGCCGTCGGCGATGTGGACAAGGCGCAGGCTGCGCTGCGCGCCGAGCAGGCCAGGGCGCCGGCCCTGGCCGCAGCGCCGATCCTGCAGGCGCAGGCCCTGGCGCAGCTGCTCGGCCGCAGCGAACCCGATCCCTCCTGGCTGGAGCCGTCGCCGCTGTGCGCCCTGCCGCCGCCGGCTGCCGCCCCGCTGCCGGCGCAGCTGCTGCGCACCCGACCGGAGATCCGCCGCGCCGAGTGGGCGGTGGCGCGCGCCGCCAGCGAGCTGGGCATCGCCCGCTCCGAACTGTGGCCGCAGCTCAGCCTGGGCGGGTCGCTCACCTACGCCAGCAAGATCGACGGCGACGAACTGCTCAAGCCCACCAGCATCCTCTCGCTCGGCCCGATGATCACCGCGCCGCTGCTGGACTGGGGCCAGCGCCGCGCCAGCGTGCTCGCCCACGGCGAGCTGCTGGCGGCCGCCGTCACGCGCTATCGCGCAGCGGTGGTGGAGGGGGCGGCGGAGGTGCAGAACGGCCTCGCCGCGCTGGCGGCCGCGCGCGCGCGCTACGAAGCCCTGGAGGCGCAGGCGCGCGAAGCGCCACAGCGCCTGGAGCGCACGCGCCGGCTGCAGGTCCTGGGCCTGGCCGACGCTGCCGACCTGGCCGTCGCCGAGCGCAGCGAGGTCGACCTCGAGTTCGAGCGTGTCGACGCGCAGGTCAGTGCGGGCCTTGCTCTCGTGGCCGTGTACAAGGCCTTGGGCGGCGCCGCGCCGACGGGCGAGGGCGCCCCGCCGTGATGGGGCTCGCCCGCAAGACCCTGCGCTACGAGTGGCGCCGTTTCCTGCCGGCGGCGCTGGCGGTCGCCTTCGCCGGACTGCTGGTGCTGGTACAGGCCGCGCTGGTGCTGGGCGTGTTCGCCGGCGCCAGCGTCTACGTCACGGCTTCGCGCGGCGAGCTGTGGATCGGCTACCCCGGCACGCAGAGCGTGGACCTCGGCCGTCCGCTGCCGCGCCAGGCCGAGCTGCATGCGCGCCTGGATCCGGACGTCGTGCGCGTCGAAGCCTTGCGCTGGGTCGAAGGCGACTGGCGCGGCGGCAGCGGGCGCGGCGGCGTGTCGGTCTACGTCAGCGGCATCGACACCGCGCCGCAGGGCCTGGTCTTCGCCCGCGTGCTGGGGGCCGCGGAGCGTCTGGCGTTGCGCGAGCCCGGCGCGGTGATCGTCGACAGCGCCGACCTGGACAAGCTGGGCGCCGTGCCGGGTACCCAGGCCGAGATCAATGGCCACCACGTGCGCGTGGTGGGCGCGGTGCGCGGCCTGCGCGCGCTGGGCGGCGTCAATGTCGCCGCCTCGCTGGCGACCGCGCGGGCGCTCGACCCTTCCCCCGGCGACGAGCCGAGCTACCTGGTGCTGCAGCTGCGCGCCGGCGCCGACGCGACCGCCGTGGCCGCCCGCCTGCAGCCGCGCGGCGCCAATCCACCCTTTGCGGTCTGGGGCAGCGAGGAATTCGCCGCGCGCGCCGTGCGCTTCTGGCTGTTCGATACCGGCGCCGGGCTCGGCTTCCTGTTCGGCGCGCTGCTGGTGGCGCTGGTCGGGGCGGTCATCACCAGCCAGGCGCTGATCGGCGCGGTCGGCGGCAACCTGCGCGAATACGCCACGCTGCGGGCGCTGGGCGTTGGCCTCGCCGACCTGCGCCGCATCGTGCTGGAGCAGGCGCTGTGGGTGGGCGGCGGCGGCCTGGTGCTGGCCGTGGCGGTGGGTGCGCTGCTGCTCGCACTGGCCGATGCGGTGGCCGTGCCGGTGGCGGTCGATGCCGGCGGCGCCGCCCTGGTCGCGGCACTGGTGCTGCTGGTCGCGCTCGGCTCGGGACTGCTGGCGATGCGCTCGCTGCGCCGTGCCGACCCCATCACGCTGCTGCGCTGACCATGCAAGCCGACGCGATCGTCGCCAGCGGCCTGCACAAGTCCTACACCACGGGCCGCGTGGTCACGCCGGTGCTGCGCGACCTGTCCCTGGTGCTGTCCACCGGCGAGCTGTGCCTCATCGTCGGCCCTTCCGGCTGCGGCAAGAGCACCCTGCTGGCCCTGCTCAGCGGTCTGCTGCGCCCCGATCGCGGCAGCGTGCGGGCCTGCGGCAGCGAGCTCGGCCGCCTCGACGTCGCCGCGCTCGACCGCTTCCGTCTGCAGCACACCGGCTTCGTGTTCCAGGGTTTCAACCTGTTCCCCGCCCTGACCGCGCTCGAACAGGTGGCCGTGCCACTGGGTTATCTCGGCCTGCGCCGCGACGCCGCCTACGCCCGGGCCGCCGCGGCGCTGGACGAGGTCGGCCTTGCGGCGCGGCGCGGTGCGCGCCCGGCCGAGCTGTCCGGCGGCGAGAAGCAGCGCGTGGCCATCGCCCGCGCCCTGGCCAAGCAGCCGCGCCTGGTCTTCGCCGATGAACCGACCAGCGCCCTGGACGCCGCCAATGGCCAGATCGTGATCGACCTGCTGCACCGCGCCGCGCGCCGGCACGACACCTGCGTGGTCTGCGTCAGCCACGATCCGCGCCTGATCGGCCATGCCGACCGCGTCCTGCGCATGGAAGACGGCCGCCTGCTGTCCGACGAGCGCCGCGCCGCGTCCCCTGCCGTGCCCACCCCGGAGACTCCCGCATGAAGTGCCTGCCCGTGCCCTGGCCCGCCGTGATGGCCTGTGTGGTGGCCATCGCCGCCCTGGGCGGCTGCAGCCGCGGACGCGGCGACGCGACGCCGCCCGCGCCCGCCAGCCGTTACGCCGCCCTGGCGCGCGGCGTGGTGGAGGTCGAAGGCGGCCTGCTGACCCTGTATGCGCCGCGCGACGGCCGCATCACCGCCCTGCCCGCGGCGGAAGGTGATGCCGTGCGCGCCGGCGACCTGCTGGCCCAGCTGGACGCGGCGGGCGCCGACCTCGCCGTGGCCGCGGCGCGGGCCGAGGTGGACCAGGCGCAGGCGCAGGTGGCGGCGCAGGAGGCGCGCCTGGCACCGGCCGAGCGCCGCGCCGGCCGGCTCGACAGCGCGCGCAGCGAGGGTCTGGCAACCGTGCAGAGCGCCGACGACGCGGCGGCGCAACTGGAGGCGCTGCGCGCCGAGCGCGGCGTCGCCCGCGCCACGCTGGCGCTGGCACAGCAGCACCTGGCCAGCGCGCAGTGGGAGCGCGAGCAGCGCAGCGTGCGCGCGCCGGTGGATGCCACCGTGGCGCGGCGCCTGGTCGGCGTGGGCAGCGCGGTGGCCACGCAGCCGCCGAGCGAGCTGTTCGTGCTGGTGCCGCGCCAGCCGCTGGTGGTGCGCGCCGAGCTGGAGCAGGACTTCGTCGACCGCGTGCACGCGGGCATGGCCGCCGAAGTGGTGGACGAGGTCGCGCCGGACAAGGTGTACGCGGCGCGTGTGCAGCGCCTGGGCGAGGTGTTCGGCCGGCGTGTCGAGGGCGAGGCGCCCAACCAGCGCCAGGACGTGCGCGTGCTCGACTGCGTGCTGGTGCTCAAGGAGGGCCAGCTGCGCGTGGGCCAGCGCGTGCTGGTGCGCTTTCTCGCCGGCGGCTAGGGCGTGGGCTACGCACCGTCGAGCTTGCTCCACAATCTGCGGCCCGCCGCACCGGGCGGATCGCCAACTGGCCGAGCCAGCACGGAATTTTCCCGGTGCCTCGTCCGGCAAGGGTTTTGCTACAGCAGGGCGTCCCCAGCCTCCGATGCAGCGATGCCACCGTCCTCGACCGCGCCCGAACTGCAGGCCGCCGCCACGGCAGGGCGGCGCGCGTGATCGGCGCCAACGAATTCCTCTTCCGCGGCGGCCGCGCCGGCGTGCTGCTGATCCACGGCCTCACCGGCACGCCCAGCGAGATGCGCCAGGTGGGACGCGGCCTGCATCGCGCCGGCTTCAGCGTCTATGGCATGCAGCTCGCCGGGCACTGCGGCAGCGAGGCCGACCTGCTCGCCACCGGTTGGCGCGACTGGTACGCCAGTGTGTGCGCCGCGGCCGAGCGCTTCGCCGCCGAGCTCGATCACCTGTTTGTCGGCGGCCTGTCGATGGGCGCGCTGCTGGCCCTGCATTACGCCGCCGATCATCCGCGGCGCGTGGCGGGCCTGGGCCTGTACGGCACCACGCTGCGCTACGACGGCTGGGCCGTGCCGCCGATCGCCCGCCTGTCCTTCCTGCTGCCGCTGCTGACCGCCCTGGGCATCGGCCGGCAGCGCCGTTCGATGGAGACCTTTCCCTACGGCATCCGTGACGAGCGCATCCGCGCACGCATCGCCGGCGCCATGCTGGCCGGCGACAGCGCCGCGGCCGGACTGGCCGGAAACCCGTGGCCCTCGCTGGCGCAGTTCCAGCGTCTGTCCTGGCGCGTGCGCCGCCGCCTGCACCGCGTGCGCGCGCCCTGCCTGCTCGCACACGCCAGCGAAGACGACATCGCCAGCGTGGCCAACGCCCATCGCGTCATGGCGGCCGTGCGTGCGCCCTGCGAACTGCTGTTGCTGCAGCGCAGTTACCACATGGTCACGGTCGACGCCGAGCGCGACCTCGTCGCGCAGCGCAGCGCTGCGTTCTTCCGCGGCGTGCTGGCACCGGCGCCGGCATCCGCCACGGCGACGCTTTCCCCCGTCCTGGAGGCCGGCGCCTGAGCCGGCCGGTCCGCTTCCCACCCCCCACCACCGTCGAGGCCACCGCGTGAGCACGCCCATCGAAGACGACGTCCGCCGCATCATTGCCACCGAGATGGATCTCGACCCCGCGCGCATTACGCGCGAAGCCACGCTCAAGCAGCTGGAGATTCCCTCGCTCGACGCGATCGAGATCATCTTCAAGCTGGAGGAGCATTTCGACATCACCCTGCCCGACCGCGATCCGAACTTCGACACCGATTCGGTGGGCGGCCTCATCGAGGCGGTGGAGCAGGCCCTGGCCGCCAAGGCCGCTGCGGCGACGCCGGCGTCGTGAGCGGCGCGCGGCGCGTGGTGATCACCGGCGCGGGCGCGGTGTCGGCCGCCGGGCTGGGCGCGCCAGCGCTGTGGCGGGCCATGCGCGACGCGCGCGCCTGCGTCGCTCCCTACGCCCCGTCCTATGACCCCGCGCCGCCGGCGAAGCCGCGCCTGGCCGCCAGCTTCGGCGGATTCGATGCGGCGGCGCACTTCGACGAGCGCCGCCTCGGCCTGCTCGACCGCGTCAGCCAGTTCGCCCTGGTGGCGGCGCGGGAGGCGGTGACGCAGGCCGGCCTGGACTTCGCCCGCGACGGCCTGGGCGAGCGCACCGCCATCGTCATCGGCACCGGCATCGGCGGCGAGCTCAGCCGCGACGAGCAGTCGCAGAAGCTGTACCGCGACGGCAGCCCGCGCATGCATCCAATGAGCATCGTGCGGCTGATGCCCAATGCACCCGCTTCGCAGGCGGCCATGGAGTTCGGCGTGACCGGGCCCACCTTCGCCGTGAGCAGCGCCTGCGCCTCGGCCAACCACGCCCTGGCGCAGGCCCTGGCCCTGGTGCGCAGCGGCCAGGCCGACGCGGCCCTGGCCGGCGGCAGCGAGGCCTGCCTGTCCTACGCCACCTTCAAGGCCTGGGAGGCCATGCGCGTGCTGGCCGACGACACCTGCCGGCCGTTCTCGCGCCAGCGCCGCGGCCTGGTGCTGGGCGAGGGCGCCGGCGTGTTCGTGCTCGAGACGCTGGAGCACGCCCGCGCCCGCGGCGCGACCGTGCTGGCGGAGTTCGCCGGGGCCGGCATGAGCGCCGATGCCGGCGACATCGTGGCGCCCTCGGCGGCGGGCGCGGCGCGCGCCATCACGCGCGCGCTGGCCGATGCCGGGCTGGCGCCGCAGGAGGTGGACTACGTCAACGCCCACGGCACCGGCACGCCGGCCAACGATCCGACCGAATGCGCGGCCATCCGCCTCGCCTTCGGCGCGCACGCGCAGGCGCTGGCGCTGTCCTCCACCAAGGGTGTGCATGGCCATGCCCTGGGCGCGGCCGGTGCGCTGGAGCTGGTGGCCCTGCTTGGCGCCATCGCCGAAGGTGTGCTGCCGCCGACGGCGAACTTCCTCGAGCCCGATCCGCAGTGCGACCTCGACGTGGTGCCCAACGCGGCGCGCGAGCGGCGCGTGCGCGCAGCCCTGTCCAACTCCTTCGCCTTCGGCGGACTCAACGCCGTGGTGGCGCTGCGCGCTCCGCCCTGAGTCCGCGCCCCAGCCTCACTCCGGCGCGGCGTCGCTGGCACCGCGGGTGATGCGGATGCCGAGCTTCTTGATGCGGTGCCACAGGCTGCGTTCCTTGATGCCCAGCAGTTCGGCCGCGCGCACCTGCACGCCGCCGCTGCGCTCCAGCGCGGCGAGGATGTAGCGCCGCTCGATGTCCTCCAGCGCCGCCTCCAGCGCAAAGCCGCCCTCGGGCAGTTCGGGCGTGGCCGCGGCGGCGCGCGGCGCCGCCCCCGACGGTACCGCCGCGGACGGCTCGATGTAGGGCGGCAGGTCGCCCACGTCGATCTGCGGGCCGCGCGCGGAGATCAGCGCGCGCTCCACGCAGTTGCGCAGCTCGCGCACGTTGCCGGGCCAGGCGTAGGCGTGCAGTCGCGCCAGCGCCGCCTCGCTCAAGCGCGCGCCGCTGCGGCCCATGTCCGGCCCGAGCAGGCGGGCAAAGTGCGCGGCGAGCAGCGCGATGTCCTCGCGCCGTTCGCGCAGCGGCGGCAGGGCGATCTGCACCACGTTGAGGCGATAGTAGAGGTCTTCGCGGAACTGGCCCGCGCGCATCATCGCAGCGAGGTCGCGGTTGCTGGCGGCGATGATGCGCACGTCCACGGCGGTCTCGCGCTGCCCGCCCACTGGCGTGACCACGCGGTCTTCCAGCACGCGCAGGATCTTCGCCTGCATGGCCAGGGGCATGTCGCCGATCTCGTCCAGGAACAGCGTGCCGCCGTCGGCGCGGGTGAAGTGGCCGTCGCGGGCGCTCGCCGCACCGGTGAAGGCGCCCTTGACGTGGCCGAACAGCTCGCTCTCGAGCAGGGACTCGGGAATCGCCGCGCAGTTCACCGCGACGAAGGCGCGCTCGCGGCGCGGGCCGGAGTAGTGGATGGCGCGCGCCACCACCTCCTTGCCCGTGCCCGACTCGCCGGTGAGCAGGACGTTGGCGCGATTCTGCGCCACCTCGCGCACTGCCTCGACGATGCGCCGGTGCGCGGGCGAGATCCCGATCAGCCGCTCCAGACCGTAGCGCGCGCCCAGCTCTCCCTGCAGGCGCGCGTTCTCGTCCAGCGCCCGGTGCAGCGCCAGCGCGTTGTGGATCACGCGCTCGAGCTCGTCGATCTCGAAGGGCTTGCTGACGTAGTCGAAGGCGCCTTCCTTGATGGTGCGCACGGCGTCCTTGAGGCTGGCGTGGGCGGTGACCACCACCACGGGGACGTTGGGCCAGCGCTGCTTCACCGCGGTCAGCAGCGAGCGGCCGTCCATCTGCGGCATGCGCAGGTCGCTCATGACCACGTCGACGTTTTCCGTCTCGAGCAGGGCCAGGGCAGCGCGGCCGTCGCCGGCGGCGAGCACGCGGTGGCCGGCGCGCTGCAGGGCGAGACCGAGTATCTCGCGGAAGCGCGCCTCGTCGTCCACCACGAGGATGGTGCTGCTCATGATCCACCTCCGTGCCAGCGGGGAAAGGTCAGGCGGAAGAGGGCGCCGCGGCCTTCCGTCCCAAGGTACTCGATGCTGCCGCCGTGCCCTTCCATGGTGCTGTAGGCCTTGGCCAACCCCAGCCCGGTGCCCTGCGCCTTGGTGGTGAAGAAGGGGTCGAAGACGTGCTCCACGTCCTCGGCGGCGATGCCCGGCCCGCTGTCCTCCACCTCGATGCACACGCTCGTCGCGTCGGCCCGCTGGCGCAGCTCCAGGCGGCCGCCGTCGGGCATGGCATCGATCGCATTCAGGATGAGGTTCAGCAGCGCGGCGTGGATCTGCCGCTCGTCGCCGCGGATCAGCGCCTCGGGCGCGTCCAGCGTCAGCGTGGTGCGCACGCCCGCCTTGGCCAGCTGCGGCTCGCACACCGCCAGCACGCGCTCGATCAGCTCGGCCGGACGCAGGGGCTGCAGGTCCGGCGGCGCCGGTCGCGCGAAGGCGAGGAACTCGCTGATCAGGCGGTCGATGCGCACGGTCTCTTCGATCACGTAGCCGAGCAGGCGCGCGTCGCTCTCGCCCAGGGCGGGATTGGCCTGCACCAGTTCGGTCGACGTGCGGATGATGCCCAGCGGATTGCGCACCTCGTGGGCGATTCCCAGGCCGACCTGCCCCAGAGCGGACAGGCGGTCGCGCCGACGCAGCTGCGTCTCCAGCTCCTGCAGCCGTGCCAGGCGCTCGCTCATCTGGTTGAAGCGGCGCGTCAGGTGGCCAATCTCGTCGCGGCCGCGCGGCACCGGCACGGTGCGGTAGTCGCCCTCGGCGATGGCCTCGGCGGCCTGGGCCAGGGCGCGCAGGGGGGTGGCGATGCGCCGCGCCAGCGCGATCGCCGTGGCAATGGCCAGCAGCGATCCGATCATCAGCACGCCCAGGAACAGGCGCGCCTGTGTCACCGGTCCCGCCAGCGTCTCGCGGTTGCGCAGACCGACCGACAGGGCGCCCACGAGGGCGCCGCTGGCGGTGCGGATGGGCGCGTACAGCGCGCGGTACTGGCCGCGCTCGGCGGCCGCATCGTAGCGCTCGCCGCTGCCCTGCTGCAGTTCCCGTGCGACCTCCTCGGGCAGCGCGTGCGCCGGCGCCACGGTGCCGAGCGAGGAGTAGAACTCGCGGAATCCCGTCGTGTCGCCGGAGTAGATGCGCAGGTCCAGCGAGGTGAACAGGCGCGAGTGGGTGATGAAGTTCTCGTCCAGACGCACGCCCAGCAGCACGCGGTAGCGCCGGCCGCTGCGCTGGAAGGGCTGCACGCCGGCAATCAGCATTTCCGTGCGGCCGCCGCGCTCGAGCTGGTACAGCAGGTGGTCCACCGGCGCCTCGCGCGGCAGGATGGCGTCGGCCGGCTCGCTGCTGAAGACGATCTGCCCGCCCTCGTCGACGATGGCGAAGAGGTCGTAGCCGAACAGGCCGAGCAACTGCTGGTACTTCACCGGCAGCCCGCCACGGCCCTGCACCAGCGCGTCCACGAGGTCGCCGTCGTTGACAAGGTAGGCCACCGTGCCGGCCGCCTCGTCCTGCGCCTCGCGGATCACGTTGAGGAAGAGGGTGGCCGTCTCCCCCAGCCAGTGGCGCACGTTGGCGTCGAAGGTGCCGGAGACCACGTGCACCGCGAACCAGGTGGACGCCAGCATGGGCAGCACCGCCACCGCCAGGAACGCGGCGATCAGGCGCGCCTGCAGCGAGCCGCGCGCCGCCGGCGCGGTCATGCCGGTCGCGGCGGCGGGCGGCGCGGCCATGCCTGGCGGGCTCAGCCGCGCAGGGCGCGGGTGATGACCTGGTCGAGCAGCTTCACGGCGAGGTCGATCTCCTCGTAGCTGATGGTCAGGGCCGGCGCCAGGGTGATGGTGTTCTTGTGGTAGCCGCCCACGTCGAGCACCAGCCCGTACTTCTTCCCGTCGACCGTCAGATCGGCCTCCATGCCGATGTCCACCATGCGGTCGAGCAGGGCCTTGTTCGGAGTGTAGCCGTCTTCCTGACAGATCTCCGCGCGCAGGGCCAGGCCAAGGCCGTCGACGTCGCCGATGACCCGGTGGCGCCGCTGCAGCTCGCGCAGCGCGTCGAGGAAGTACCTGCCCTTGGCCATCACCATGGACTCGTAGTCTTCCTCCTGCAGCATCTTCATCGTCTCCAGGCCCACCGCGGTGCCGAGCGGGTTGGAGGCGAAGGTGGAGTGCGTCGAGCCGGGCGGGAACACGGTGGGGTTGATCAGCGCCTCGCGCGCCCAGATGCCGGCCAGCGGATTGAGGCCGTTGGTGAGCGCCTTGCCGAACACCACCACGTCGGGCTTCACACCGAAGTGCTCGATCGACCACAGCTTGCCGGTGCGGAAGAAGCCCATCTGGATCTCGTCCACCACGAGCAGGATGCCGTACTTGTCCAGCACGCGCTTCAGGCCCGTGAAGAAGTTCGGCGGCGGGATGACGTAGCCGCCCGTGCCCTGGATCGGCTCTACGTAGAAGGCGGCGTATTCGCACTGGCCCGCCTTGGGATCCCACACGCCGTTGTACTCGCTCTCGAACAGGCGCTCGAACTTGGCCACGCACAGCTCGCCGTACTCCTCCTTGGACAGGCCCCTGGGGCCGCGGAAGTGGTAGGGAAATTCGATGAACTGGGCGCGGTCGAAGTGGCCGTAGCGGCGCCGGTAGCGGTAGCTGGAGGTGATGGCCGAAGCGCCCAGGGTGCGCCCGTGGTAGCCGCCTTCGAAGGCGAACACCAGGCTCTTGCCGCCGCTGGCGTTGCGTACCAGCTTGAGCGAATCCTCGATCGACTGCGAGCCGCCGACGTTGAAGTGCACGCGGCCGTCGAGCCCGAACTTGTCCTGGTTGTGCTGGCACAGGCGCTTGGCCAGTTCGATCTTCTCCGCGTGCAGGTACTGGCTGGCCACCTGCGGCAGGCGCTCGAGCTGGCGCTGCAGCGCGCGGTTGAGGCGCGGATTGGCGTAGCCGAAATTGACCGCTGAGTACCACATCTGCAGGTCGAGGAAGCGGTTGCCCTCGTGGTCGTAGAGGTAGCTGCCCTCGCAGCGCTCGAAGATCTTCGGCGGGTCGATGTAGTGGACGGTGTCGCCGAAGGAGCAGTAGCGCGCTTCGTCTTCCAGCAGTTCTTTCTGCAGCATGGGAATCCTTCAGGCAGTGAGCGAAAGGGCAGTCGGGGCGGCCGCGCGCTGCAGTTCGGCCAGCAGCGGCAGCGCCTGGGAGAAATCGGCGATGGCGTGGTGCGCGATGCCGTTGACCAGGCAGTGCTCGATCAGGCGGCCCTTGGCGAACACCAGGTCCACGGCGCCGGCGACGCAGAAATCGGAACTGCCGTCGCCGATCAGCAGGGTGGGGCGGCGCGGCAGCATCCAGTCGGCCACCGCGCACTTGCAGGTGCCGCTGCCGCGGCGGCAGGTCGGCACGGCGTGAGGGAAGGCGAGTCGCCAGTCGCGCGGCCCCGCGCCTTCCAGGCGATTGCTCACCACCGGCACGTGGGCGAGGTCCAGGCGCGCCAGGCTGCGGCGGATCGAGCGGTCGATGCCGTCGCTGACCACCACGAGGTGATGACCGGCCTCACGCGCGGCGCGCACGAAGGCGGGGAAGTGGGTGTCGAGGTCCAGCGCGTCGATGCAGGCATCCAGCGTGCCGGCCGCGGCGTCGAGCAGGGCGACCTGTCCGGCCATGCAGGCGCGCGAGCCGATGCGGTTGGCTTTCCAGTCCGCCTCCAGGGCCTGCCAGCCGGTGCGGGCGTGGCGTTCCAGCAGCACGTCGGTGGCGTCATCGTGGGAGATGGTACCGTCGAAGTCGCACAGGATGGTCCAGCGGCGGTGGTCGGGCGCAGTCATCGGCGGGGCTCGCGGGGGGTCGGAGGCGCCACGAGCAAGGCATGTGCCAGCGCGCATCAAGGCGCCGTTTGCCGGCGTTTTCGCCGCGCCGCGGTGGCGCTCACCCGCGGCCTGCATCGCAAATTGTGGCAGGCCGCGGCCCCCGGGCCGCAGGAATTGGAGCTTGCGCGGCCGCCGCTCAGCGACCGGCCACGTGCAGCAGGCGCGTGGCACGCTTGAGCGTGCGCAGCAGCACGAACACGGCCAGGCCCGCCAGCAGCAGACCCCACCACAGCGGCCGCTGCGCGCACCAGTCCGGCAGGGTCATGCCGCCATAGCCCACGTCGCGCACCAGGGCGATGGCGAAGAAGCCCAGGGCCACGCCCATGACGCCGTTGTATTCCCGCCGCAGCACGGTGCGCAGCGAGAACGGCAGGGCGTTCGCCTGCCACAGCGCCGGCGCCGGCCAGAACAGCGGCGTGCACGCCGCCCAGCGCGCGTGCTCCTCGCCGTAGGTCGCGGCGAGGAACGCCTCCTCTGCGGCGATCACGCGCTCGATGAAGAGTGCATAGCCCAGGGCGAACACGGCGAGGAACCACAGCGAGCCGATGCCGAGGGCGAAGCCGAGCAGGATCACCGCGTTCGCCAGGTACAGCGGATGGCGCGCCACGGAGTAGGCGCCACGCGTATTGAGCGCGTGCGCGCGCTGTTCGCGTGCGTTGCGGCCGGACGTGCCGCCGGGCACGAAGCCGACTATCCAGGCGCGCAGCAGCAGGCCCAGCACCGACACACCCAGGCCCGCCGGCGCGAGGTGTTGCTGGGCCGCGTCCGGCCACGCCGACACGGGCAGGCCGGGCCAGCGCAGAGCCACGGCGATGAGGGGCAGGAGCACGGTACCGAAGACACCGCGGTGACGGAACAGCCAGTTGCCCTGGCGTTCAAGCTGGAGGGACAGGGGCATGACGGGAGCAATTCTGGGCCGCGCAGAAGGCGCGCAGCAACAGCGCGAGGCTAACCGATGAAACGTGAGCCCGCCGTCTTACGGCTGCGTAAGCTGGATCGCTGGCGCGGCCGCGCCAGCGTGCCGAGCAACGGGCGTCCGCGCGGTGTCTGCCCCGTGAACTGCGTGGACACGCCATCGGCAGGAGCGTGTCGACCATTCTGAGGTCGCCTTCCCGCAGCGCGCGCGTCCCGCCACGGCGCGAGCAGGAGGGCTTGCGCGACAGTGCCGGGTTGCACGGCAGCGTGCGCAACCCTGGAGAGCTGTCGACCCGCGCTGGCCGGCATCGTGTGTGAGCCGAACCTGAACATGCGGCCCTGTGCCAGGCGCTCACCGTGTTCGGCTTGCCGGCCTCTGGACGTTCCACACGGCAGCCGGCGTGAGTGCGCGCGCCGGTTCACCAACTCGACGGGTAGAACCATGAACACGATGCAATCCGCGCAGCGGCGCGGGCAGGGCACTCTGTGCCACGGGCGGCGCCTGCGTGGGCGCTGGCTGGCGGGGGCCTTGCTCGGTGGACTCAGTTTGCAGGCGGTTGGCGAGACCTACACTGTGAATGTGAACAGCGATGCGCCGCAGGATCCGGCCACCACCACCAAGTGCGCGGCACAGGGCGACACCACGCACTGCTCGCTGCGCGCCGCGATCATGTTCGGCAATACGCGCGCGGGCTCGCATACCATCAATTTCTCCGGCGTCACCTCGATCACGGTGGTGAATGGTGCTCTGCCGCAGATGCGCGCGCCATACACCGTCAACTTCGGCGGCGCCAGGGTGACGATCAACGGCAACGGCCGCGGTTGCTTCGATCTCACCGACTCGGGCACCGCGGCACTGGGGCATGCCGACGGCGCTACGGGCTCGAAGATCTACAACCTTGCCATCGGCGGCTGCAGTGGCAATGGCATCAGCGCCAACGGACACAATTACACGTTCAACGGCAACTACATCGGCGTCAACGCCACGGGCACCCTGGCGGTACCCAATACGGGCGACGGCATCTCGGTTTCGGCTTCACACGTCTATCCCGATACCAGTTCCGGCTTTCTGTCCAATCTGTACTCGCAGTTTCCGGTGCAGCCGGTGGATGCCTCCACCATCAACGCCTTCCAGAGCCAGTTGGCCACCGCGCTGGCCTCGCTGCAGCCGGTGCAGATCAGCAACAACGTCATCTCCGGCAACGGCGGCGACGGCATCGAGATCTTCAGCCAGAACCTCGCCGCTGTCTTCGTCAGCGGCAACATGATCGGCACCGACCTCACCGGCAACATCGCCATTCCCAACGCCGGCAATGGCGTCAATCTGGTCGGCAGCACCTTCGGCAACATGATCGGCCCGGGCAACGTCATCAGCGGCAACTCCGGCAACGGCATCCAGGTCGCCGCCGGCGCCGTGTTCCTGCCGAACTTCATCATGGGCAACCGCATCGGGCTCAGTGCCGCCAACCAGGCCGTGCATGTCGGCAATGCGATGAACGGCGTATGGGTCGATTCCAGTCCCGACACGAGCGCCGCCAGCTTCAACCCGAGCAAGACTGCGCTGGTGGTCGGCCCGGCCAACCTGATTTCCGACAACAAGGGCGCCAACAACAATGCCTTCCCCGACGTGCTGGGGGCGGACTACGCCGGCGTGCAGATCACCGGCGCCAGCAACGGCGTCAAGGTGATCTACAACACGATTGGCCTCGCCGAGTTCCCCACCGGCGCGCCGATCAACTCCTCCGGCTACGGCAACAAGGGCGATGGCATCATCGTCACCTCCACCGGCAACGCCGTCACCGGCAACATCGTCGCGGCCAATGCGCGCCACGGCATCGTCGTGCGGGGCAGTGGCACCAACAGCACCACCGTCACCGGGAACCTGGTTGGCCTCAGCCCGTATTTCAATTCCACCGCCCTGGGCAACGGCGTCGACGGCATCCACATCAACGCTTCCGCCGCAACGTCGGTGGGCGGCCCCAATGCTGCCGACCGCAACGTGATCGTCTTCAACAAGCGCAATGGCATCAAGCTGCGCAACGGCGGCGGCGACACCAGCGGCTGGGCCAACCTGTTCCAGCGCAACCGCGCCTACGGCAACGCCAAGGCACTGGCCGGTGTCGACATCGACCTGGAGCACCCCGAGAACGCCACCGACGGCAGTCACAGCGAATTCCCGGCCAACTACGCCAACCGTGATCAGGTGGCACCGCAGATCTGCGTCGGCAACGAGGGCTCCGGAACGTGTGCCGGCGCTGCCGCGCCAGCCAATGCTGGCAGCAACACCACGCTGCGCTGGTTCATCACCACCCACGGCCCGGCCACGTTCCGCATGGAGTTCTTTTCGATCAATGCGGCGTCCACCACGGCGGCCACGTCGATGGTCTTCCTGGGCGAGCAGATCATCACCACCGACGCGACCGGCAAGCCGGCCAACAGTGGCGCCTGTTCCGCAGGTCGCTGCACCGCCAACATGCCGCCAGTGTCCGGCGGGCGCCACATCGTCATGACCGCTACCGACATCACGCCGCTGACCAACGTGCCTTCCGGCAGCAACGACTGGAAAGGGCAGCTGAAGTGCTTCCTGGGCAACAACGGCATCATCCTGTCGGCCTGCAACGCCAACAACAGCTCGGAATACTCCAACGTCGTTCCCATTGCCGGCGGCGACGTGCTCTTCGCCAACGGCTACGACCTGTAAGGGCGGTTTGCACGGTGCGGCCACCGAAGCCCGCACACGGCGTGGGCTTCGGTGCAATCCGGCTGCGCCGGTTGAGGCGTCTTCGGCCGCGCCACCGGGCTCGCATCCTGCGCCGGTCCCTGCTTCGATTCGACTACGGTCAGGTCGATGCAGTGGCCCAGCAGCTGCAACAGGTGCGCGATCCCCTCCCGCGCAGCCGCCCGCGCAACATTGCCCGCAACTCGCTCCGCTTCGGCACCACCGCGGGCGGATCACGCGGTGAACCCAGCCTGCCGCGTCGCCTTGCCCGATCGAACAGGCCGGGCGGGCGGTGCGACGTCCTGTGTTCCCGGCGTGGTGTGGGCCTGGCCTACGGCACGGGGCGGGGGGTGGCAAAACGCTCCGGTGAGACTCCCCCGGCGTTTCCCAACTCTCCGGTGACTCCCCGCCAGTTCCCTTGCTGAATCGTACGGGCTACTCCACCGTGACCGACTTGGCCAGGTTGCGCGGCTGGTCGACGTCGGTGCCGCGCAGCACAGCCACGTGGTAGGCCAGCAGCTGCAGCGGCACGGTGAACACGATCGGTGCGATCAGCGCACCGCAGGGTGGCAGGGCGATGAGATGGCCGCCGCGCAGCGGCATGTGTGCGGCCACGTCGGCGTCGGCGAGCACGTACAGCTCGCCGCCGCGCGCGCGCACTTCCTCGATATTGGACTTCAGCTTCTCCAGCAGGTGGTCGTTGGGCGCCACCGCGATCACCGGCATGGTCTCGTCCACCAGGGCCAGCGGGCCGTGCTTGAGCTCGCCCGCGGCGTAGGCCTCGGCGTGGATGTAGGAAATCTCCTTGAGCTTGAGCGCACCTTCCATGGCAATGGGGAACTGCGCGCCGCGGCCGAGGAACAGCGCGTGCTGCTTGGTGACGAAACGCTCGGCCAACTCGCGCATGCGACCGTCCAGCGCCAGCGCGCCGCGCACGGCGCCCGGGCAGCTCTCCAGCTGCTTCACCAAAGCGGCGTAGCGCGCCGGGTCGAGGCCGTGGTGGCGGCCGAGCTCCAGCGCCAGCAGCGCCAGGGCGGTGAGCTGGGTGGTGAAGGCCTTGGTCGAGGCCACGCCGATCTCCGGGCCGGCGCGCGTCATCAGCACCAGCTCGGACTCGCGCACGATGGACGACTCGGGCACGTTGCAGATGGCCAAGGTTGCGAGATAGCCGCGCCCGCGCGCCTGCTTGAGCGCGGCCAGGGTATCGGCGGTCTCGCCCGACTGGCTGATGGTGACGAACAGCGTGTCCGGGGTCACCACGGTGTCGCGGTAGCGGTACTCCGAGGCGATCTCCACATTGCAGGGGATGCCGGCGAAGGACTCGATCCAGCCTCGCGCGACCAGGCCGGCGTGGAAGCTGGTGCCGCAGGCGACGATCTGCACGGCGCGGGCGCGGGTCAGCAGCTCGCGCGCGCCGACGCCGAAGATTTCTGTCAGCACGTGTCCGCCGGCGAGGCGCCCCTCCAGGGTGTCGGCGATGGCCTGCGGCTGCTCGTGGATCTCCTTGAGCATGTAGTGGCGGTACTCGCCGCGCTCGACCGCGTCGGCACCGAAACTGGCTTCCTTCACCGCACGCTGCACCGGCTGGCCGGCCTCGTCGTAGATGTCGACGCGGTCGATGTGCAGGTCAACCACGTCGCCCTCGGCCAGATAGATGAAGCGGCGCGTCACCGGCAGCAGGGCGTAGATGTCCGAGGCGAGAAACTGTTCGCCCTCGGCCAGGCCCACCACCATGGGGCTGCCGCGGCGCGCGCCGATGACGCGACCGGGCTCGCGCGCGCTGACCGCGGCGATGGCGTAGGCGCCGGCCAGGCGCGTCAGGGTCTTCTGCACCGCGGCCAGCAGGTCGGCGTCGCGGTGGTAGTGCTCGATCAGGTGGGCGACCACCTCGGTGTCGGTCTGCGTGGCGAAGTCGTAGCCGAGCGCGCGCAGTTCGGCGCGCAGCTCGTCGTGGTTCTCGATGATGCCGTTGTGCACCACGGCCACGGTGTCGCGCGAGGCGATGGGGTGGGCGTTGGTGGTGTTGGGCGCGCCGTGCGTGGCCCAGCGCGTGTGGGCGATGCCGGTGTGGCCGGACAGCGGATGGGCAGCGAGCAGGGATTCCAGGTCGCGCACCTTGCCCTGGGTGCGCTCGCGCCGCAGGCCGTCGGCGGTGAGCAGGGCCACGCCGGCGGAATCGTAGCCGCGGTATTCCAGCGCCTTCAGGCCGTCGACCAGGGTGCCGACCACGTTGCGCCGCGCCGCAGCGCCCACGATTCCGCACATGGGGAATTCCTTGCCAGTACTCGGGAAGCGGAAGTTTAGCCCAGCGTCGGCAAACGGCGTGGCCGTGGCATGGCAAAACGCGGGCAGGGGCCGGCGCCGCCCGATGCCGCGCTCGCGCCTGCGCGCAGTGGCGGCCGGCGTGCCGTGGGCCTCTTGGCCTGTGCGCCGCAGCGGCGTACCGTGCGTGGTCAGGGGGAATGCCGTGGTGCGAAGGTGCTGGTGGTTCCTGATCTGCCTGGCGCTGCTGCCGCAAGTGGCCGGCGCGGCGCGCGTGTATACCGCACGCGATGGGCTGCCGCAGAACGCCGTGATGGCCCTGGCCCGCGACGGCGAGGGCTTTCTCTGGGTCGGCACCGAGCAGGGCCTGGCGCGGTTCGACGGCGAGCGCTTCCAGCGCCTGGCCGGCTTGCCCAACGACAACATCAACGCCCTGCTCGCCGAGGACCGCGTGCTCTGGGTCGGCAGCTATGGCGGCGGCATCAGCCGCGTGGCGCTGGACAGCGGCCGCATCGACAGCCTGGATGCGGCCGGCGGAGGTCTGCCCTCGCCCTTCGTGCAGGATCTGGCCCGCGCCGCCGACGGCGCCATCTGGGTGGCCAGCGACGGTGGCGGCCTGGCCCGCGTCGAGTGGGCCGAGGGCCAGTCGCCGCGGGTCCAGTCCTTCCACGCGGCGCCGTCGCAGTCGCAGGGCCTGCCCAGCGAGCGCGTATGGTCGCTGCAGCGCGGCCCTTCCGGCATCTGGATCAGCACCCTGGACGGCCTGGCCCTGGTGCGCAATGGCGAGCAGGAGCGACGCCGCGTGGCGATACCGGCGCCGTTCCCGCGCGGCGGGCACGCGAACATCGAACAGGTGCTGGAACAGCCGGACGGCGTGCTGTGGATTGCCACCTGGAACGATGGCCTATACCGCTGGCAGCAGCGCAGCGGTGCGGTGGAGCATTTCGCGCCCGGCCTGCCACGCTCGGCCGGCCTGGCCAGCACGCGCCTGAGCGCCCTCGGGCTGGAGAGCGACGGCCGGTTGTGGGTCGGCAGCGAGCGCGGCGTGGCCTACCTGGAGCCGTCCTGCGACTGCCTGCGCGCGGTGGATCCCTCGCTGCTCGGGCGCGAGGACGCCGATGGCCTGTTCGTGGTGTCCCTGCTGGTCGACGCACAGGGCGGGGTGTGGGCGGGCACCTACGGCGAAGGCCTGCTGCGTCTGGCGCCGGAGACACGCCTGTTCGACCGCCAGCGCCACCGTCGCGACGAGGCCGAGAGCCTGGCGCAGGGGCGCGTGCGCGCCCTGTACGAGGACCATGAGGGCACCCTGTGGGTCGGCAGCGTCGGCGGCGGGTTGCAGAGCGTGGCCGCCTCGGCCCGTTTGCCGGCCCAGGCCTGGCGGTTCCAGAGCCACGACTTCGCCGCCGCCAATGCCGATCCGCGCCGCGACTTCGTCTGGAGCGTGCTGGAGGATCGCCGGCACAACCTCTGGGTGGGCAGCGAGGCCGGCCTGGACGTGCTCGATGCCGCGCGCGCGCACTGGCGGCACGTGCCGCTGGACGCCGCCATGGGCCCGAACGTGCGCGCCCTGCTGGAAGATCGCGAAGGGCGCCTCTGGCTGGGTGGCTCGACCGGCCTGGCGGTCCTGGACGGTGACACCCTGCGCCGCGTGGCGATCGACAGCGATCCGGCCTGGCAGGTGCAGGACCGCACGGTGCAGGCCCTGGCGGAGGACAGCCTGGGGCGCGTCTGGGTGGGCAGCGTGGGCGGTCTGCAACTGCTCGACCGCGACGGCCTCGTGCTGCGCCGCTTCCGCGACGACACCGCGCCGGTGCGGCCCCAGGGCAGCGTGTACGCCCTGCTGGCGCAGTTCGACGGCACTATGTGGGTGGGCGGTGCGCGCGGCCTGTGCCGTACCGATGCGCGCACGGCGGACGTCGCGGGCTTCTCCTGGCGCTGCCAGGACGAAGCCGACGGTCTGCCGCGGCGCACTGTGTACAGCCTGGCCGCCGGCACCGACGGCGGCCTGTGGCTGGGCACGGTGGCGGGCCTGGTGCGCGTCGGGCCCGACGACGGCAGCGTGCGCGTGCACGATGCCGACGATGGCCTGATCGGCGACGAGTTCGCCCCGGGCGCGGTGGCCAGCGGTCGCGACGGTCACCTGTATTTCGGTGCCGCCGGAGGCTTCCTGGCCTTCGACCCGCGCAGTCTGCACGCGCCGCCGCCGCCGCGTGCCGTGCACATTGCCGCCTTCAGCCTGGATCAGTTCGAGCTCGCGCCGGGAACCTCGCCGCCGACACAACTCGATGCGGCCTTTCCCTACGCCCGCCGGCTGCGCCTCACGCCAGAAGACCGCGCCTTCGGTTTTCGCCTTACCGCGCTCGAGTTCGACCGCCCGCGCGACCTCGTCTACGCCTACCGCCTGGCGGGGCAGGATGCGGCCTGGATCCAGGCGGGCAGCCCGCCCCAGATCAGCTACACCGGTATCGCGCCTGGCCACTACCGCCTGGAGGCGCGCGTGCGCGGCCCCGGACGGACCTGGAGCGAGGCGCAGACCCTGCTGGAACTGCAGGTGCAGCCACCGCTGTGGGCCACCGCGCCCTTCCGTCTCGCCGTGGTGCTGCTCCTCCTCGTGCTGACCTGGCTGGCCTATCGCTGGCGCCTGGGCGCGCTGGCGCGGCGCGGTCGCTGGCTGGAGGCGGAGGTGGCGCAGCGCACCCAGGCGCTGGAGGCGCAGAAGGCGGCCTTGGCGGATACGGCCCAGGCGCTGCGCGACGCCAATCTGCGCCTGTACGAGCTGTCCACGCACGACGCCCTGACCGGCGTGTGCAATCGGCGTCATGCGCTGGAGGAGGCCGAGCGCCTGCGCCTGGATGCCGATGCCGCCGCCCGCCCGCTGGTGCTGGCGCTGATCGACCTCGATCACTTCAAGCGCCTCAACGACGAACACGGCCACCAGGCGGGCGATCACGCCCTGGCGGAGTTCGGCCGCCTGCTGCGCGATTCGCTCGAGCCGGGCGACCTGGCCGGGCGATACGGCGGCGAGGAGTTCCTGTGCGTGCTCGCGCACGGTGGCATGGCGCGTGCGCGCGCCTGGGGCGAGGCGCTCGCCCAGCGCGTCGCCCTGGGGGGGCTGCTGTGGCAAGGGCGCGTGCTGCCGCTGACGGTGAGCCTGGGACTGGCCGAACGCGAGGTCGGCGAGGGCGGCATTGATGCCTGGATCGGCCGGGCCGACCGCGCGCTCTACCGGGCCAAGCATGAGGGACGCAATCGCGTCGCGGTGGCCGAGTAGCGCTGCCGCCGGTCGCGGGCCGCGGGGGGAATTGGCTACCATGGCTCCTTCACCGCCCGCGCGAGGGCGCAGCGCCCCTGCGGCCGGCGCGCGGGCGGTCTGATCCCGGCGGAGTGACCCCTGTGATGAGCGAAACCGCGGCCGCCCCGGCCGAAGCCGCCGCCGAGCCCAGCGTGGCCGATGTGCTGGGCTCGGTGCATACCAGCAACTTCCCCGACCTGCTGCGCGAACTGCACAGCACACTGATCGTGTCGACCTATCAGGCCGGCAAGTTGGTGTTGTTGCGTCCCGACGGCGCGGTCATCAACACGCATTTCCGCCCGTTCCGGCGCCCGATGGGCCTGCACGCCGACCGCAACCGCCTGGTGCTCGGCGCGCACATGGAGATCATCGAGTTCCGCAACGTGCCCGACGTGGCCGCGCGCCTGCAGCAGCCGCCGCGTCACGACGGCGTGTTCTGTGCGCGCGACCTGCACGTGACCGGTGCCATCGACATCCACGAGCTGGCCCTGGACGGCGACGGCGAGGTCTGGTTCATCAATACGCTCTTCTCCTGCCTGTGCACGCTCGACGGCGTGTCGAGCTTCGCGCCCGCCTGGCGCCCGCGCTTCGTCAGCCACTACGCCCCCGAGGACCGCTGCCATCTCAACGGACTGGCAGTGCGCGACGGCTTCCCGCGCTACGTCACTGCCCTGGGCGAGACCAACACGCCGCAGGGCTGGCGCGCCAACAAGCGCGACGGCGGCATCCTCATCGATCTGGACAGCGACGAGATCATCACGCGCGGCCTGTCCATGCCGCATTCGCCGCGCTGGTACGACAACCGGCTGTGGGTGCTCGAATCCGGCCGCGGTGCCCTCGTGACCGTCGACCCGAGCACCGGCCAGCGCACGGACGTCGCGCGCCTGCCCGGCTTCCTGCGCGGCCTGGACTTCGTCGGTCCGGTGGCGTTCGTCGGTCTCTCGCAGCTGCGCGAGACCAATGCCTTCACCGACATCCAGATCACCGACGACAACATCGACCGGCAGAGCGGGGTGTGGGCGGTGCACGTGAAGACGGGCCAGACGCTCGCCTTCCTGAAGTTCACCGGCGGCGTGCAGGAGATCTTCGCCGTGCAGGCGGTGCGCGGCCTGCTGTTTCCGGAGGTGCTGCACGAAGGCGAGCAGCTGGCCCGCACCTACGCCCTGCCCGAGGCCGCCCTGGCCGAGGTCGCGGTGCGGGCCGCGCCGCAGGCGGAGGGCTGAACCGTGACCGCCCCGCCGACGAACGCCGCCGCGGCACCTGAGATCGTGGTGGCCTGGCAGGCGCTGGCGCCGCAGGACGGCACCGCCATCCAGCAGTTCTGGCTGGAACGCGGTGCCCTGCGCGATGCCGCGGCCGCGCAGCAGCGCCTGCCGCAGGTGGTGGCCTTCGCCCGCGCCGAGGCGGGGCCCGTCGCGGTGTGCACGGCCTATCCCGCCGTCCACCCGCAGTTCGGTCAGGCGTTCTATCACCTGCGCATGTTCATCGAGCCTTCGGCGCGGCGCGGGCGCCTGGTGGTGCGCCTGCTGCGCGCCGCGGTGCGAGTGCTGGAGACGTACGCCCGGCAGCGCGAGTTTCCCTGCATCGGCGTGCTGCTGGAGCTGGAAAACCGCAGCTTCCGCCGCATCCTGCGCACGCCGGTGTGGAAGCTCGTGCCCTTCGTGTTCGCCGGCGTCGACCGCCGCGGCATCGAGCTGCGCGTGCTGTATTTCCGCGGCGCGCGCCTGCGTGCGCCGTCGCGGCCGCCCGGCCCCGGTCCCGTGGTCGGCGCGGTGCCGCCGCCGGCCGCCAGCGACTGAACGCCGATTGAACCGGCTTCCGGGCGGGTGCTAGCATCACCGTTCCGGCACTCTGTCACATTTCTTGACGCGGGTACCGGAATGTTGGGGGAGGGTGCGCCCTGGCGTGTCCCTCGCAATCCGTCTGGATCGAGGCGCGGTGCGAAGGCGCGGCGCAGGGGAGCGACGTTCCGGCAGGCACCGGGACGGCAGGGGACTGCGGCTCCATCGCTTGATCCGCTCTAGCACCGGAGAACCATCGATGACGCACCACGATTTGGCCGGACGCACTCGCGCGCGCCTGACTCCGCTGGCCATCGGCCTGGCTCTGGCCCTGTCGGCCAACCTGGCCCAGGCCGAGCAGCACCACCCGCGTGCCACGCCGCGACACCTGGTCGACCACCAGCACCACCCGCTGACCCGCGTCACCTCGCTCAAGGAGCGGCTGCGCGCCAACCCGGTCACGGCGGAGAAGCTGGCGCAGAAGCGCACCAAGGCGCTCGCCGGTCGCATCAAGCACCAGGCGCACGTGCTCGCCCGCGTCTCCCCGCCGAACCGCCCGGCGGCGACCCTGCCGGTCACCAACTGCCTCGATGACGGCTCCCCGGGCACCCTGCGCAGCGTGGTCAACGGCGCGGCCAGCGGCGACGTGGTCGACCTGTCCGGCCTGGTGTGCAGCTCGATCACGCTCACCTCCGGCGCGATCATCACGCCGCAGACCGATCTGACGCTGCGTGGCCCGGCCAGCGGCGCCCTGACCATCAGCGCGGGCAACACCAGCCGCGTCATCGAGAACTACGTCGGTGGCGGCGGCGCGATCGACACCAACCTGACGATCGAGAACCTGACGATCGCCAACGGCCTGTACGACGGCTACAGCCTCGGTGCCTACTTCTCGTCCGGCGGCTGCATCATCACCACCGGCAACGTCACCCTGACCAACTCCACCGTGACCGGCTGCGAGGCCTATGGCAAGTACGCCGCGGGCGGTGCCGTGTACGCCAACAACATCACCATGACCGGCAGCACGGTCAGCAACAGCACGGCGCACGCGTCGTTCAAGTACTACTCCGGCTACTACTACCTCACCCCGGCGCTGGGCGGCGGCACCTATTCGATCGCCGACTCGCAGATCACCAACAGCACGGTCACCGCCAACACGGCCGAGGCCTACGTGCCCGGCTACAGCTACGGCCAGGGTGGCGGCGTGTACGGACGCGGCCGCGTGTCGATCACCTCCTCCGAGATCAGCAGCAACACGGCTGACGTGGGCGGTGCGGCGCTGAGCGCGCTGAGCGCCGGCGGCGGTGCCGGCAATCGTCCGGCGGGCAACGCCTCTGCCGTGACGCTGCTGAACAGCACCGTGTCGGGCAACACGGCCCTGCTCGGCGGCGGTGGCATCGTCGCCTTCAACCTGCCGGCGCAGGTCATCTCCTCAACAGTGACCGCCAACAACGGCGGGGCGCTCGGCGGCGGTGGGTTCATCGATCTGCACGACGCGACCAGCTACGGCAGCAGCGAGCTCAACGGCTCCATCATCGCGCTCAACGGCGCGGCGGGGTCGCGGTACGACGCGGACGTCGGCGTCTACTACGACGGCACCGCCTTTGTCGGCGCCAACAACCTGGTGATCGCCGCCGCAACGGGTGGCAACGGGGCCACACCGGTCCTGCCGGCGGGGACGCTGAATGCCAATCCTCTGCTGGGCGCCCTCGCCAACAACGGCGGACGTTCGCGCACGCATGCGCTGCAGGCGGGCAGTCCCGCCATCGACACCGGCAACAACGTGGCCGGTCAGGCGACGGACCAGCGCGGCACGGGCTTCGCCCGTTCCTCTGGTGCGGCCCCCGACATCGGCGCCTTCGAGGTGCAGGCGGCGGCGCCGCTTGTAATCCGCGAAGTGCCCACGCTGTCGCAGTGGGCCATGGCCGCCCTGGCCGGCTTGCTCACCTGGGTCGGCTGGCGCTCCCAGCGCCGTCAAGGCGCCATGCGACGACGCTGACGCTCGCTGCACCCACTGCAGGACACCGACGGCGCGGGGAGACCCGCGCCGTCGGCGTTCCGGCAGGGGTCGGCTGGCGCCGACGCGTCGTCAGGACGACTTCGGCCGCGGCCGGCGCCAGCCGGCGTGCGTGACCTGCCGGGCGCGGCCCAGGGTGAGGCTGTCCGCCGGAGCGTCCTTGCTGATCACCGAGCCGGCGCCGATGGTGGCATGGCGGCCGATGTTCACCGGCGCCACGAGCGCCGAATTGGAGCCGATGAAGGCGTCCTCGCCGATCTCGGTGCGATGCTTGTTGGCGCCGTCGTAGTTGCAGGTGATGGTGCCGGCACCGATGTTGGCGCGGGCGCCGATGCTGGCATCGCCGAGGTAGGCGAGGTGGTTGGCCTTGGCGCCTTCGCCGAACTGGGCCTGCTTGGTCTCGACGAAATTTCCGATGTGCACACCGCCCGCCAGCACCGTACCGGGGCGCAGGCGCGCATAGGGCCCGATCTGGCACGGCCCCTGGGTGACCGCGCCGTCGACGTCGCAGTGCGCCAGCACCACGGTGCCCGGCGCCAGCACGCAGTCGCGCAGGCGGCAGAAGGGCCCGATGCGCACGCCCTCGCCCAGCGTGACGTGGCCTTCGAGGATCACGTCGACGTCGATTTCGACGTCGCTGCCGGCGATCACCTCGCCGCGCACGTCCAGTCGTGCAGGGTCGGCCAGGCGCACGCCGGTCAGCGCCAGGGCGCGGGCCTGGCGGCGCTGGTGCCAGCGCTCGAGCTCGGCCAGCTGCCAGGGGTCGTTGGCGCCAAAGGCCTCCTGCGGCTCGGCGCAGGTCGCCACCAGCGCTGCCTCGCCATCGGTCGCGGCGAGGGCGAACACGTCGGTCAGGTAGTACTCCCCCTGGGCGTTCGAGTTGCTGATCTGTCCCAGCCAGGCGCGCAGGCGTGCGGCATCGGCCGCGACGATGCCGGTGTTGACCAGACGGATCGCGCGCTGCTCGGCCGTGGCGTCCTTCTCCTCCACGATGGCGCGAACGCAGCCCAGGCCGTCGCGCAGGATGCGGCCGTAGCCCGTGGGATCGACCATCTCGGCAGCGAGGACCGCGAGCGGACCGCCGGCCTGGACTAGGGGCTGCAGGGTTGCCGGGGTCATCAGGGGCACGTCTCCGTACAGCACCAGGACGCGCGCGTCATCGGGCACGTCGGCCATCGCCTGCTGCACCGCATGCCCGGTGCCCAGCTGGCGCTCCTGCAGCACCCAGTGCAGGTCGGTGCGCTCGACGAAGGCCGCGCGCACCTGCTCACCGCGGTGGCCGTAGACCACGTGCACCGCGGCGGGTCTCAGGGCCCTTGCCGTGTCGAGCACGTGCCCCAGCAGCGGGCGGCCGGCGAGCGGCAGCAGCACCTTGGCGCGCCTGGACTTCATGCGCTTGCCCTCGCCGGCGGCAAGGACGATGACGTGGAGGGGCGCGTGGTTCATGCGGGAGGCCCGGTCGTTAGAGTGGCCCGATTCTAACCGCCGGGGCGGTCGCCTCCGGCGCGGCCGCGGCGGCCGATGCGGAAACAGCAACGCCGGCGCGGGGCCGGCGTTCTCGTCGCGATACGCGGTGACGAATTCAGTGCTTGAGCGAGCGACGCAGGCGCTCCAGCGCCTGCAGCTGGGCGATGGCCTGGGCGAGCTGGGCCTGGGCTTCGGCCACTTCCAGTGCGTCGGTACGGTTGGCCAGCGCGCGTTCAGCGTCTTCCTTGGCCTTCTTCGCTGAGGCCTCGTCGAGGTCCTTGGCGCGGATCGCGGTGTCAGCCAGCACGGTCACGACCTGCGGCTGCACCTCGAGGATGCCACCGGAAACGTAGAAGAACTGCTCGTCGCCGTTCTCCAGGATCACGCGCACCTGGCCGGGCTTGAGCCGCGTGATGAGCGGCGCGTGGCGCGGCGCGATGCCGAGCTCGCCCAGCTCGCCGGTGGCGACGACCATCTGCGCGGTGCCATGGAAGATCTCTTCCTCGGCACTGACGATGTCGCAACGGATCGTGGTGGTCATGTGTGCGTTCCTGCGTTGTTTCGCTGCGCGAGAGGCAAGCCTCTAAGCTGCGGAGGCGCGGGTGAGTGGCGGCGGGAGCGAGGCAGGGCGTGTGTCCGTTCGCCTCTCACACCGACCCCCGGTTCACCGCAGCGCTCAGGCCTTCTCGGCCAGCTTCTTGGCCTTCTCGATGGCCTCGTCGATGCCGCCGACCATGTAGAACGCCTGCTCCGGCAGGTGGTCGAGCTCGCCTTCGACGATCATCTTGAAGCCGCGGATCGTCTCCTTCAGCGAGACGTACTTGCCCGGCGAGCCGGTGAACACTTCCGCCACGTGGAAGGGCTGCGAGAAGAAGCGCTCGCACTTGCGCGCGCGCGCCACGACCTGCTTGTCCTCTTCCGACAGCTCGTCCATGCCGAGGATGGCGATGATGTCCTTCAGCTCCTTGTAGCGCTGCAGCGTGCCCTGCACCTTGCGCGCGACGTCGTAGTGCTCGTTGCCGATCACGTTCGGGTCGAGCTGGCGCGAGGTGGAGTCCAGCGGGTCCACGGCCGGGTAGATGCCCAGGGCGGCGATGTTGCGGCTCAGCACGACGGTGGCGTCGAGGTGGGCAAAGGTGGTGGCGGGCGAGGGGTCGGTCAGGTCGTCCGCGGGCACGTACACGGCCTGGATCGAGGTGATCGAACCGGTCTTGGTCGAGGTGATGCGCTCCTGCAGCACGCCCATTTCCTCGGCCAGTGTGGGCTGGTAGCCCACCGCCGACGGCATGCGGCCCAGCAGCGCCGACACTTCGGTACCGGCCAGGGTGTAGCGGTAGATGTTGTCGACGAACAGCAGCACGTCGCGGCCCTTGCCCGAGGCGTCCTTCTCGTCGCGGAAGTACTCGGCCATGGTCAGGCCGGTCAGCGCCACGCGCAGACGGTTGCCCGGCGGCTCGTTCATCTGGCCGTAGACCATGGCCACCTTGTCGAGCACGTTGGAGTCCTTCATCTCGTGATAGAAGTCGTTGCCTTCACGAGTGCGCTCGCCCACGCCGGCGAACACCGACAAGCCGGAGTGCTGCTTTGCGATGTTGTTGATGAGCTCCATCATGTTCACGGTCTTGCCCACGCCGGCGCCGCCGAACAGGCCGACCTTGCCGCCCTTGGCGAAGGGGCACACCAGGTCGATCACCTTGATGCCGGTTTCCAGCAGCTCGTTGGCCGCGGCCTGCTCGGCATAGCTCGGCGCCGCGCGGTGGATGACCCACTGGTCCTTCTCGCCGATCGGGCCGGCCTCGTCGATCGGGTTGCCCAACACGTCCATGATGCGGCCGAGCGTGGCCTTGCCGACCGGCACCTTGATGCCTTCGCCGGTGTTGCGTGCCACAAGGTTGCGCTTCAGGCCGTCGGTGGAGCCGAGCGCGATGGTGCGCACGATGCCGTCGCCGAGCTGCTGCTGCACTTCCAGCGTGATGTCGGTGCCGTCGACCTTGAGTGCGTCGTACACCTTCGGGACCTGGTCGCGCGGGAATTCGACGTCGACCACGGCGCCGATGATCTGAACAACTTTGCCCTGGCTCATGCTGGTTTCCTCAGACTCTCGAATCTGTTGCTGTGCCCGCCGCGGCGGGAACGGTAAGGGGATGCGTCAGACCGCGGCGGCGCCGCCGACGATCTCAGAAATTTCCTGGGTGATCGCCGCCTGGCGCGCCTTGTTGTAGACCAGCGAGAGCGTCTCGATGGCCTTGGTGGCGTTGTCCGAGGCGGCCTTCATGGCCACCATGCGCGCGGCGTGCTCGCTGGCCAGGTTCTCCAGCGTGGACTGGTACACCAGCGACTCGATGTAGCGCGTCAGCACGTGGTCCAGCACGGTCTCGGGATTGGGTTCGTACAGGTAGTCCCAGTCGTGCGTGGCAGTCAGCGACTCCGACGGCGGCAGCGGCAGCAGGGTGTCGATGGTCGGCTTCTGCGTCATGGTGTTGACGAAGTCGTTGTAGCCGAGCTTCAGCTGGTCGATGCGGCCGGCGCTGTAGGCGTCGAGCATGACCTTGATCACGCCGATGAGCTGGGTGACCTGCGGCTTCTCGCCCAGGTGCGTGGCGCTGCCCACGAGGTTGACCTTGAGGCGGCGGAAGAAGGCATTGGCCTTGCTGCCGACGGCCACGATGTCCACTTCCACGCCCTTGTCCTGCCACTGGCGGATTTCCGCCAGCAGGCGCCGGAACAGGTTGGAGTTGAGGCCACCGCAGAGGCCACGGTCGGTGGACACCACGATGTAGCCGACGCGCTTGACGTCCTTGCGCGCGACCAGGAACGGGTGCCTGTACTCGGTATTGGCCCGGGCGATGTGGCCGATCACCTGGCGCATCAGGCGGGCGTAGGGGCGCGAGGCCTTCATCAGGTCCTGCGCCTTGCGGATCTTGGATGCCGAGACCATTTCGAGCGCGCGCGTCACCTTGCGGGTGTTCTGCACGCTCTTGATCTTGGTTTTGATTTCTCTGCCGCCGGCCATTGTTTCGCTCGCTGGACTCGCTTACGGGAAGGGGAAGTGGGGAAAGGGGAATCGGTGGGGCGGATCCTGCGATGCCGCGGCGCGGTGCGCTTGGGCCAGATCCCGCTGCCGATTCCCGTCCTGTCTTACCAACTGCCCGTCTTCTTGAACTCGGCGATGCCGGACTTGAAGGTGGCCTCGATGTCGTTGTTCCAGTCGCCGCTGGCCACGATCTGCTGCATCAGCGCGCCGTGGTTGGCATGGAAGAAGGCGTGCAGCCCCTTCTCGAACGGCAGGATCTTGCTCACCGGCAGGTCGTCCAGGTAGCCCTTCTCCGCGGCGTACACCGACAGCGCCAGTTCGGCGATGGACAGTGGCGCGTACTGGTTCTGCTTCATCAGCTCGGTCACGCGCTGGCCGCGCTCCAGCTGGGCGCGCGTGGCGGCGTCGAGGTCGGAAGCGAACTGGGCGAAGGCCGCCAGCTCGCGGAACTGCGCCAGGGCCAGCTTCACGCCACCGGAGAGCTTCTTCACGATCTTGGTCTGGGCCGCGCCACCGACGCGCGACACCGAGATGCCGGCGTTCACGGCCGGACGGATGCCAGCGTTGAACAGGTCGGTCTCGAGGAAGATCTGGCCGTCGGTGATCGAGATCACGTTGGTCGGCACGAAGGCCGAGACGTCACCGGCCTGGGTCTCGATGATCGGCAGCGCGGTGAGCGAGCCGGTCTTGCCCTTGACGGCGCCGTTGGTGAACTTCTCGACGTACTCCTCCGACACGCGCGCGGCGCGCTCGAGCAGGCGCGAGTGCAGGTAGAACACGTCGCCCGGATAGGCTTCGCGGCCCGGCGGACGACGCAGCAGCAGCGAGATCTGGCGGTAGGCCACGGCCTGCTTGGACAGATCGTCGTAGATGATCAGGGCGTCTTCGCCACGGTCGCGGAAGTACTCGCCCATGGCGCAGCCCGAGTAGGGCGCGATGTACTGCAGCGCGGCCGATTCCGAAGCCGAGGCGGCCACCACGATGGTGTGGCCGAGGGCGCCGTTTTCCTCCAGCTTGCGCACCACGTTGGCAATCGAGCTCTGCTTCTGCCCGATGGCCACGTAAATGCACTTAATGCCGGTGCCCTTCTGATTGATGATGGCGTCGATGGCGAGCGCGGTCTTGCCGGTCTGGCGGTCGCCGATGATCAGCTCGCGCTGGCCGCGGCCGATGGGGATCATCGCGTCCACCGACTTGTAGCCCGTCTGCACCGGCTGGTCGACCGACTTGCGCCAGATCACGCCCGGCGCAACCTTCTCGATCGGCGAGGAGGTCTTCGCGTTGAGCGGGCCCTTGCCATCGATCGGGTTGCCGAGGGCGTCGACCACGCGGCCGAGCAGCTCGGGGCCGGTAGGCACCTCCAGGATGCGGCCGGTTGTCTTGACCGTGTCGCCCTCGCGCAGGTGCTGATACTCGCCCAGTACCACCGCGCCGACCGAATCGCGCTCGAGGTTGAGGGCCAGGCCGAAGGACCCGCCCGGCAGCTCGATCATTTCACCCGACATCACGTCGGCCAGGCCGTGCACGCGCACGATGCCGTCGGACACCGAGGTGATCGTGCCTTCGTTGCGCGCTTCGGCGACGACCTGGAACTGCTGGATGCGGCTCTTGATCAGCTCGCTGACTTCGGACGGGTTGAGCGTGGTTGCCATGTGATTTCTCGCGTTGGGCGAAGCGGGCTTCGCCGTAGGACGACAGACTTAATGCGTAAGCGTTTGCGCCAGGCGCTGCAGGCGCCCGCGCACGGAACCGTCGATGACCACGTCGCCGGCGTCGATGACCGCGCCGCCGATGAGCGACTCGTCGACTTCGCTGTCCAGTTCGATGCGCTTGCCGAAGCGATTGGCCAGGGCGGCCTTAAGCGCCTCGGCCTGCGCCGACTCCAGCACGCTCGCGGCGCGCACGCGCACGCGCAGGGTGCCTTCGGCCTCGCGCTTGGCCGCCGCGTAGCCCTGGGCGATGTCCGGCAGCAGGGCGAGGCGGCGATTCTCCGCGAGCGTGGCGATGAAGTTGGCGAAGGCCGAGCCGACCTGTTCACCCTGGGGGAGGAACAGGCCGGCGAGCTGCGCCGGCGACAGCCGCGGATTGCCGATGAGGGCGCGCACGCGGCCGTCTGCGGCCAGTGCCGCGGCGAAGTCGAGCTTCTGGGCCCACTCGCCCAGCGACTTGGCTTCGCGCGCCAGTTCGAAGGCGGCGCGGGCGTAGGGACGGGCGAGGGTTTCGGAGCTGCTCATGGATCAGATCTCTTTGGCGAGCTGGTCCAGCAGATCGCGGTGGCGGTTGGCGTCGATCTCGCGCTTGAGGATCTTCTCCGCACCCGATACGGCCAGCGTGGCTACCTGCTGGCGCAGCACTTCCTTGGCCTGGTGCGACAGCGACTCGATCTCGGCCTGGGCGGCGGCCTTCTGGCGCGCGCCCTCGGCGATGGCGTCGGTCTTGGCCTTGTCGACGATCTGGTTGTACTGCTGGTTGGCGCGATCGACGATCTGCACGGCCTCTTCGCGCGCCTTCTTGATCTCGACCTCGACGCGGGCGTCGGCGTCCTTGAGCTCCTGGCGCGCGCGTTCGGCCGCGGCCAGGCCGTCGGCGATCTTCTTCTGGCGCTCCTCGATGGCCGCGTTCAGCGGCGGCCAGATGAACTTGACCGTGAACCAGATGAGGATGGCGAACGAGATTGCCTGCCCAAGCAGGCTCATCAGTGTGATATCCACGACTGCCTATTCCTTGCTACTGCGTGCGACCACGCCACCGCGGCCGGCGGGCCGCGGTGGACGCATGGGGGAGGCTCAGTGGGCCAGCTTGGTCAGCAGCGGGTTGGCGAAGGCGAAGAACATCGCGATGGCCACGCCGATCAGGAAGGCCGCGTCGATCAGGCCGGCCAGCAGGAACATGCGGCCCTGCAGCATCGGCACCAGCTCCGGCTGGCGCGCGGCCGACTCCAGGAACTTCGAACCCATGATGCCGATACCGATACAGGCACCGATGGCGCCCAGACCGATGATGATGCCGAGGCCGAGGGCGGTGTAGGCCTGAATCAGGGCGATGAACTGTTCCATGGTGGTCTCCTCAACTCAAAAAGATGTTTGGATGGTGCAGCAACGGTGCGTCGGGGCTTCAGTGGTGTTCGTGCGCCATGGAGATGTACACCACGGTCAGCACCATGAAGATGAAGGCCTGCAGGCCGATGATCAGGATGTGGAAGATGGCCCAGCCGGCGTTGAGCAGCACGCCCGGCAGGAAGGTCAGCCACGACATCATCAGGCCGGCGATCAGCATGAACACGATCTCGCCGGCGTACATGTTGCCGAACAGTCGCATGGCCAGCGACACCGGCTTGGACAGGTACTCGACCAGATTCAGGAAGAAGTTGAAGGGCGCCAGGGCGATTTTCGCGCCCACGCCGTGGGCATGGAACGGCGCGGTGAACAGCTCCTTGGTGAAGCCGCCGCCGCCCTTGGCCTTGATCGAATAGAACAGGATCAGGAAGAACACCGTGATCGACATGCCGAAGGTCGTGTTCGCATCCGCCGTCGGCACGGCGCGGAAGTAGGTGTGGTGGGCCACCTCGTCGCCGGCGACCGTCTTGACCGCACCGTTCACCAAGTCCAGCGGCAGCAGGTCCATGGCGTTCATGAAGAACACCCACATGAAGATGGTCAAGGCGAGGGGCGCGATGAAGCGGCGATCGCCGTGGAACACGTCCTTTACCTGGCCGTCGACGAATTCCACGATCAATTCGACGAAGGCCTGTCCCTTGCTGGGCACGCCCGAGGTCGCCTTGCGCGCCTGGCTGCGGAACCACAGGCAGAACAGCAGGCCGAGCACCAGGGCCACGATCCAGGAGTCGAAATGGAAGCCCCCGCCCACGGTGTTGTGGGTGAGATGGTGCTGGATGTATTCGGTCAAACCGCCCGACGCCGCTTCGGTGCTCACGTGAACTCCGTCTAGTCCCAAAACCGAGCCGCCGCGAGGTGGCTCAGCAGTACCGCCGCGAAACCCGCGAGCACGGGCAACGGCGGCAATTGCAACACGCCCAACAGCGCATACAGTCCGCCCATCAGCACCAGCCACTTCAGCGCCGTGCCGGCGATGAAGCCGAGCAGGGCGCCGCGCGCCTGCGGCGCGGGCTGGGCGAACAGCCGCGCCGCGAACAACGCCGTTCCGGCTGCTACCAGCCCGCCGCCCGCGAGGGCCGCCAGCGCTGGCCGCAGTCCCTGCGCCAAAAACAGCAGTGCAAGCAGAAAGGAGACGCCCAACTGGACGGCGACGAGGCGAGCGGCCATGCGCCGGCCGGCGGCGATGGAATTTCTCACGCGTCGAGGTCCCAGATGGCCGGTCCGCGCGCGCTACGGCTGGCGCCCAAGCCGGACTGTCAAGCCGCGGAAGTATAGCCAGCCGCGCTGCACCGCCGCAACCGAAAACCCACTCTCGCGGGCCGCCCGCACCGCCCCGCGCGCCGCTTGCGGGCGGCGGCTCCGGTCGGGAATGCGACAGGATGTCGCAGGCCTCAGGGCGCCAGGGCGTAGGGGCAGAGCTTGGGCCACACGCGCGTGGCCAACATGCCGGCATAGGTGTGGCCGCCGACGAAGATGGCATAGACGAGGTTGTCGCCCAGCACCCAGCCGGCGTTGGTGAAGCGATCGCGATCGGCCTGGACCTCGCCGAGCAGGGGGTCGGAATTGCCGATGTGCAACTGCACCGGGATCCGGCGCGGCTGGCCGGCCAGCAGGGGGGCGCAGGCCGGCCGCAGGTAGAGCTCGGGGTGGTTCACATCACAGGTCACGCCATGCAGGACTCCCGCGCTGACAGCGTAGGCGGCCAGGCTGGACGCGCCAAAGCCGTTCCAGGCGTTCTGTGCCAGATCGTGCGCAACCTGGCCTCCGGCGGAGTAACCCCAGACGTAGCTGCGGGCGCGGTTGACGTTGTACTCGGCCAGCAGGGTGTCGCGGACGGCGGCGATGAGGTCGTAGTCGCTGGGGCCGCTGCCGGGGGCATAGGGGGCGATCCAGCCGCCCGAGCCGCCGCTTCCGGCGGGCGCGGCCACGATGAAGCCGAAGGATTCGGCGATCGTCGCCCATTCATCGCGCGCCGCCGCCGCCGCCGCCGCGGCAGTGCCGGGTCCGCCCGCGCCGTGCAGGGCCAGCACCAGGGGCCAATCGCGCGCGGGGGTGTAGGTGCTGGGAACGTACACGTAGACCTGCTGTGTCCCGGTGCCGAGTCCGGCGATGGCGAAGTTGCGCGTCATGGCGCCAGGATAGGCTCCCCCCGTGCCGTTGCTGGGCTCGTGCGGCACCTGCTCGCCTGCCTGGAAGCCGCTGCGCAGCAGGGTGTCGGGCACGCTGCAGACCCAGGCGGGCAGGTTGACCGTACTCGCGGCTGCGGCGGGCAGGCTCGCGCCCAGGAGGGCAAGGCGTGTGGCCAGACGTGCGATGGGTTGCATCGGAGTGGCGCGGGCGGGGGGAGGTCGTTGCCAGCATAGGCCATGTGGTGGCAGTCCGTCGTGCCACGCCGCGCAGCGCCACTGCGACACAGTTCCGCCGGCGGTTGCGGCGCGTTTTCCGCGCTCGGCATAATCCGGCAGCGCACCTGGTGCGCTCGCAGCGAGCGCCTCCCATGGCGAAAGACCTCTACACCAAGGTGCCCGCCGGCCAGACCCTGTTCCGCGAGGGCGAGACCGGCGCGGACATGTACATTCTGGAATCCGGTGCGGTGGAGATCAGCCGCGGCGGCAGCGTGCTGGCCACGCTGGAGGCCGGCGACTTCTTCGGCGAGATGGCCATCCTGGAGGATCAGCCGCGCTTCGCCACCGCCACGGCGCGCACGGACGTGCGCGTGCTGCGCATCGAGCGCGCCAGCTTCGCCGACCTGCTGCGCGCCAACGTGGAAATCGCCATCCGCATCATGCGCAAGCTCGCCGCACGCCAGCGTCGCGCCGAGCAGCGCCTGCTGGAAGCACAAGCCGAGCTGACGCGCCTGCGCGCGGCGCGCGAGGCGCCGGCGGCCGCACCCGCCGCGGCGAGCGAGTCGGCGCCCGTCAAGCCCGCACCCACGCCGCGCAAGCCCCCTGCTGCCGCGCCGCCGCCCGCCGCATCCGCACCCGCACCGGCACCAGCACCGGCACCGGCACCGGCACCGGCCGTGCCCGCGCTCAGTCTGCGTCATGCGGCCAGCGGCCAGGTCTTCGTCCTGGCGCCCGAGCGCGCGGAGTTCCTCGTCGGCCGGCCCGATCCGGTCACGGGCACCACGCCCGACATCAACCTCGGGCCGCTCGACAGCGCCCGCAGCCTGTCGCGGCGCCACGCCAAGCTGCTGCGCGAAGGCCTGCTGCTGTTCCTGCGCGAGGAAGTGGGCACGGCCAATGGCACCTTCGTCAACGGCCAGCGCCTCGTTACCGGGAGCAATGCCCCGCTCAAGCCGGGCGATCGCGTGCGCTTCGGCGCCATCGAACTGGACGTGGTGGCCGACTGAGCCTGCACGGACGGCCCCGTTCCGCTCGAACCCCCGGCGCCGCAGCGGCGTGCGCCCTTACAGAGGACCAGGCACATGGGCAAGGAAAAGGAGTGGCAGGACCAGCTGGCGGCCATCGACATGGCGCCGGCCGAGGCGCTGAAGGAGCTCAAGCGCGAACGCGACGTGCTGGACGAGCGCCTGCGCCAGATGGAGGCGCTCAAGGCGGAGGTCGCCGATGCCGTCTATCTGCGCGTGCGGGCCGATTACGAGGCGCGCGTCGCCCAGCTGGAGGAGCAGAGCGTGCCGCTGCGCGCACGGGCGCGCGAGCAGTACGCCGCGCTCGGGCGCCTGCTCGAGCGCTTCACCGCCGACCACGAGGCCGTGACCCTCGACCGCCAGGAAATCGAGCTGCGGCATAAGCTGGGGGAGTTCGACACCAAGGAGTACCAGCGCCGCCTGAAGGAACTGGAGGGCGTGATCGCGCAGCGCAGCGAGGCGCGCAGCCGCGCGCAGGAGCTGCGCCAGCGCTTCCTCGAAGCGGTGCGCGAAGAGGGCGAACTGCTGGCGGCGGCCGCGCCGCCCCCCTACGCCACGCAGGAGCAGCCGGCGGCGGCACCTGCGCCGCCGCCGCCTCCCGCCGCGGCGGCCGCACCGGCGCGCGCGCCGAGCGAGACCCAGGTGCTGCCGGCACTGGACATCGCCAGCCTGCCGCGCACGGTGAGCGGTGCTGCGCCCGGTGCCGGGGCGACCGTGGTCATGCGCGCCGCGCGCCTCGTGCCGCAGACGCCGGAGGCGGGCAAGAACGCCATCGTGCTCGGCATGAAGCCGCTCAGCTTCGGCGCCGACGGCGCCAACGACGTGCGCATCGGCGGCGCGGCGGTCGACCCGCGCCACGCGCAGATCACCGTCAGCATGGCCGGCTACACGGTGGTGGACATGAGCTCGTCGCACGGTACGCGGGTGAACGCGGAGAAAGTGCGCGAGCGCCTGCTGCGCGACCAGGATGTGATCCAGATCGGCGCCGCGCGCTGGGTCTTCCGCGAGGGCTGAGCGGCGATGTCGCTGGATATCGCCCAGGAGCGCAGCGGCGAGGTCTACATCCTCGCTCTCGGCGGCCGTCTGGACCTGGACAGCGCCGCAACGCTGCAGCTCGCGGTGGAGGATCTGCTCGGCGCCGGTGCGCGGCATGTGCTGCTGGACGCCAGCCAGCTCGGTTATCTGTCCAGTGCTGGCCTGGAAGTCCTGGTGTCCCTCGCCGCCACGCTGCAGGCGCGCGGCGGCCTGCGTCTGTGCGGCCTCGGTGCTGCGGCGCGCGAGACCATCGCCGCTGCCGGCCAGGGACAGCGCCTGGCCATGTTTGCCGATCGCGCCGCCGCTCTGGCCTCGTTGCCGCAGGCGCAGCCCGATCCGCAGCTTGCTCGCGACGCGGCCGCCTTGCTGGGCGCCGCGCCGGCCGCCGCCGCGGGCAAGGCGGATGCGGAGGTGGCGCGCGCCGCGGCCCAACTGCTGGGCGGTGGCCCTGCGGCCCGCCCCGCCGCGGCCGCACCGCGGCCGGAGCCCGAGCCGGTCGAGGCGCCGCCCGAAGCGCCGGGCATGCTGGACAAACTGAAGCGGCTGTTCGGCAAGACCTGAGCGGCGTGAGGGTCGCCTCGCGCCGCCCATCCCGCGGCGGACGACGACCGCGGACTACTTGCCCGCGGCCATCTCCGCGCGTTCCTCGGCGTAGGGCTTGGCTGCGGCCTCGGCCGACGGGTGTGCCCACGTGTCGCGGCCGCGCAGCTTGGGTTCCGGCTTGGCGCGCGCCTTGCGCGCCTCGGGCGCCTTCACCTCCAGCGTGGTCTCGCTGCTGACCGAGCCCTGGCTCAGGCGCAGGGTGTATTTGCCCGGCGCGACGAAGAGGCGCTGCTGCAGGCGCACGGCCTCCGCATAGGGCGTCTTGGCCAGCGTGTCGCCGTCCTTGTCGTCCTTGGCCTTGGCGCGGGCCGTCTGCTCGGCCTTGAGCGCCAGCGTCTGGTCGACCATCAGGTCCCAGCGCCAGGCGTTGACGCCGCGCACCGCGTCGAGGCGTATCACGCGCAGCGGATTTTTGTTCTCGTCCAGCACGCTGAGCTCGGCCGCGCCGGCCGCCTTGGCCCAGAAGCTACCCTCCAGGCTTGGCAGGTAGGCCGTCTCGTCGAACCACAGTGCCGGGCGCGAACGCCAGTCGCGCTCGGCGTGCACGGTTTCGACCGGGAACAGTTTGAGCGCCTCGGATTGCAGTGCCGGGGTGAGTTCCTGCAGCGGCAGCACGTCCAGCACCCAGGCACTGCGCCCGTGCGTGCCGGCCACCAGCTCGCGGTCGCGCGGATGCACCACCAGGTCGTGCACCGGCACGTTGGGCAGATTGGACTGCAGCGACTGCCAGCTCTTGCCGCGGTCCAGCGACACGTACACGCCGCGGTCGGTGCCGACGTAGAGCAGGTCGGCATTGACCGGGTCTTCGCGCACCACGTTCACCGCTTCGGCGGGCAGGCCGGCGGCGATCGAGGTCCAGTGCTTGCCCAGGTCGTCGGTGCGGTAGAGGTAGGGCGTGCTGTCGTCGTTGCGGTAGCCGTTCAGCGCCACGTAGGCGCGCTGCGTGTCGAAATGCGAAGCCTCCACGCGGCTCACCCAGCGCTCGGCCGGCAGGCTCTCGGCGACGTTGCTCCAGCGCGCGCCGGCGCTGTCGCTCACCCACACGTTGCCGTCGTCGGTGCCGGCCCACAGCAAGCCGAACTGGCGCGGCGATTCGGCCACCGTGCTGAGGGTGGCGAAGGGCACGTTGCCGCGGTTCTTGGAGGTGGTGAGGTCGGGGCTGATGGCCTGCCAGGTCTCGCCCTTGTCGAGCGAGCGGTACAGCAGGTTCGCGCCGAGATAGACCACGTCGGCATTGTGGCTGGACAGCAGCAGCGGCGAGTTCCAGTTGTAGCGCAGCGGCGGCGCCTGCAGTGCCGCGCGTGCGCGCACCTCGTGGCGGCCGCCCGGACCGGAGCGGGCGTAGTTGCCGAACTGGTAGCCGGTATAGATCGTCGCGTTGTCGCGCGGATCGATCTGGCACCACATGCCGTCGCCGCCGCCCACCACGGACCAGTCCTGACCCTCACGCCACTTGGTGCGGCTGGAGCCCTTGTAACTGCCGTTGTCCTGCAGGCCGCCGCAGACGTTGTAGGGGTCGGCCATGTCTACGGTGATGTCGTAGAACTGGCCCACCGGCTGGGCGTCCAGCTTGAGCCAGGTCTTGCCGCCGTCGTAGCTCATGTCCAGGCCGCCGTCGTTGCCGGCGATCAGGCGCTGCGGGTAGTTCGGGTCGATCAGCAGCTCGTGGTAGTCGACGTGCACCTTGGGGTCGTTGAGGCCCTTCCAGGTCTTGCCGCCGTCGGTGGACTCGATCATCGGCAGGCCCTGGGCGTAGACGTGCTCGGGGTCGGTGGGCGACACGCGCACCTGGCCGAAGTAGTAGCCATAGGTGTAGTTCACGTCGCGCAGCACCTGGGTGTTGGCACGCTGCCAGGTGGCGCCGGCGTCGTCGGAGCGGTAGATCTCCAGGCCGTGGATGTTGCTGTCGGCGAAGCCGTCGTTGGCGGCCTCCAGTTTCTTGACCAGATCCTGCAGCGAGTATTCGCCCTTCTTGATCATGGCCACCAGCTTGGCGGCATCGAGCGCGGTGTCGAGGTCGCTCTCGCGGATGAAGGTCTCGATCTCCTCCGGATCCTGGCGCAGGAACTCCTCCTTGCTCATGCGCTTGAGGCGCTTGAGGCTGAGCGGGCGGTCGCCGAGGTCTGCCTGGTCCTCGGGCAGGCTGGCCCAGTTGTCGACGCTGGCGTAGAGGGTGCCGGGGCGGCTGGCGGCGATGGCTAGGCCGATGCGTCCCACCTTGGCGTGCTGCGGAAAGCCGCCGCCGAGGCGCGTCCAGGTGTCGCCGCCGTCGCTGGACTTCCACAGGCCCGAACCCCGGCCGCTTTCCACGAACTTCCACGGCTGGCGCTGGCGCTCCCAGGTGGCGGCGTAGAGGATCTTCGGGTTGGACGGATCGAGCACCAGATCGATGGCGCCCGTCCAGGGCCCCTCGCCCTTGAGCACCTGCTGCCAGGTCTTGCCGCCGTCGCGCGTGCGGAACACGCCGCGGCGGCCGCCTTCGCTATAGAGCTTTCCCAGCGCGGCGACGTAGACGGTGTTGGCGTCGCGCGGATCCACCAGGATGCGCGCGATGCGGTCGGTGTCGTCCAGGCCCATCGGGCGGAAGCTCTTGCCGCCGTCGTCGGAACGGAACACGCCCAGGCCGCCGTAGGAGGAGCGCGAGGAATTGGCCTCGCCCGTGCCCACCCACAGCGTGTCCGGATGCTGCGGATCGACGGCGATGGCGCCGGTCACCAGGGTCGGCAGGCGATCCGACAGCGGCTCGAAACTGACCCCGTTGTTGGTCGTCTTCCACACGCCGCCGGTGGCGTAGGCGACGTAGAAGGTGTACGGCGCGTTGGGCACGGAGGCGATGTCCACCACGCGCCCGCCCTGCACGATGGGGCCGATGTCGCGCCAGGGCAGGTGCGCGAACAGTGATTCCTGCGCCATGCGTTCATGCTGCTCCCAGGCCGCCCAGTGCTGCGCGGGCGTGGTGGCGGGCGCCGCGGCGGGCCGGGCCTGGGCCGTTCCGGCGAGGGCGACGCACACGGCGAGGGCGAGAGAACGCAGGGCGGGGCTGGACCGCATGGCTGACTCCGGGAAACGGGGACGCAAGCGCCGCAAGGTAGTGCCCCGGCGGGGCCGCTGCCAAGGCCGAACGTCACGGCGCCGACCTTGGTCGGGTGCACCACGGCAGGGCTACACTGCGTCCATGCCGCGCCGCCCGGACAGCAATACGACCCAGCGCCGTACCCTGCGGCCGCCGGCCGCGCGCAGTGCCGCGGCGGCGGCGAGCCTGGTGGTGATCCACGGCGAGCCGCTCGGCCAGCGCGTGCTGCTGGATCGCGCCGTGGTGATCGGGCGCTCGCCCGACGCGGATTTCCAGATCAACCACCGCAGCGTCTCGCGCCAGCACTGCCGCGTCTGGCACGACGGCAGCCGCTACCGCGTGCGCGACCTCGACTCGACCAACAAGACCTTCGTCAACGAGCAGCCGGTGCTCGAGGCCGAACTGCAGGACGGCGATCACATCGGTGTGGGTGAGACCGTGCTGAAGTTCGTCGCCCAGGGTTCGCTGGAGGCGCGCTACCACGACGAGCTGTACCAGCTCGCCACTTCCGATCCCCTCACCGGCCTGTACAACCGGCGCCAGTTCCAGGAGCTGATGGAGAAGGAGATCCTGCGCGCCGCGCGGCACGGCCGCGCCCTGGCGCTCGCCCTGCTGGACATCGACCACTTCAAGGCCATCAACGATCGCCACGGCCATCCGGCCGGCGACGGCGTCATCCGCGCCATTGCCGCGCTGCTGCGCCAGAGCGCCCGCGCCGACCAGCTGGTGGCGCGCATCGGTGGCGAGGAGTTCGCCGTGGTGTACGCCGAGCAGAGCGCGGCCGAGGCGGCGCAGGGCGCCGAGCGCCTGCGCGCGGCGGTGGCCGCCCTGCCGCATCGCCTCGGCGAGAGCGAGCTGCGCGTCACGTTGAGCATCGGCCTCGCCACCTGGGCGCCGGGCATGGCGTTGTCCGACCTCATGCGCGCGGCCGACGCGCAGCTCTACCGCGCCAAGCAGGGCGGACGCAATCGCGTGTGCCGCGCCGACGACTGAGGCGGGCGCCGCCCGGCCGCGCGCGTCGCCGCCGTAACCACCGAGCGGCGCGGGCTCAGGCGGGCAGGGCGGTGCTGCCCGCCAGGACGGCGCGCCAGCGCGCCAGCGCCGCGGGCAGGTCGATGCCGTGGGCCTGCAGCCACGCCGGGTCGAACAGGGTTTCGGTGTAGCGGTCGCCGCGGTCGCACAGCAGGCTGACGATGCTGCCGCACTCGCCGCGGCGCTGCATCGCCGCGGCCAGGCGCAGGCAGGCGACGAGGTTGGTGCCGGACGAGCCGCCGTAGCGGCGGTCGAGCAGTTCCTCCAGCAGCCAGGCCGCGGCGCAGGAATCGGCGTCGGCCACCTCAATCACGCTATCGACCACGTCGTAGACGAAGCCCGGCTCCGCGCGCGGCCGGCCGATGCCCTCGATCAGGGTGGTGGCGCGGGCGCAGGCGCGCGGGTCGCGCCGCCGCCAGCCTTCGGCGAAGGCGCCGCCGCAGGGCTCGGCCACGCACAGGCGCGTGGGCAGGCGGCGGTAGCGCAGGTAGCGGCCGATGGTGGCCGAGGTGCCGCCGGTGCCGGCGCCGCAGACGATCCACGCCGGCTGCGGATCGGGTTCGCGCGCGAGCTGGCCGAGGATCGATTCGGCGATGTTGTTGTTGCCGCGCCAGTCGGTGGCGCGTTCGGCCAGGCCGAACTGGTCGAGGTGGCAGGCGCCCGCGGCGGCGTGGGCGGCGGCCCGCGCGTGGGCCGCGGCGGCGTCGTCCACCAGGTCGCATTCGCCGCCCAGGGCGCGCACGTCGCGGATCTTGCGCGGGGCGGTGTGGCGCGGCATCACCGCGACGAAGGGCAGGCCAAGCAGGCGCGCGAACCAGGCCTCGGAGATCGCCGTGCTGCCCGAGGAGGCGTCCACCACGGTCTGGCCCGGACGGAGGCGGCCGTTGCACAGCGCGTAGAGGAAGAGCGAGCGCGCCAGGCGGTGCTTGAGGCTGCCGGTGGGGTGGGCGGCCTCGTCTTTCAGGTAGAAACGGATGCCGGGAAAGGCCGGCAATTCCAGGCGCAGCAGATGCGTGTCGGCCGAGCGCGCGGCCTCCTGTTCCAGGCGCGCGAGGGCCTCGTGGGTCCAGCGCCGCGCGGCGTCGTCGGTGGATGCGGTCGGAGCGTGCATGGGCGCATCCTCGCCCCGCTGGGCCGGCGCCACCCTGACGTCGATCAAGCCGGCCGTGTCGGCGCCGTGCCGCGGCGCAGGCAGTCCACCGCGCGATTGAGCCCGTCCAGCGTGAGCGGAAACATGCGGCCGTCCATGCGTTCGCGCGTGAGGCCGATGGACGGCACGTGGTCCCAGTGCGCCGGCGCCACCGGGTTCAGCCACACCGCGTGGCGGTAGACGTCGGTGAGCCGCCGCAGCCAGACCTCGCCGGCCTCGGCGTTCCAGTGCTCCACGCTGCCGCCCGGCTGCAGGATCTCGTAGGGACTCATGCTGGCGTCGCCGACGATCACAAGGCGGTAGTCGGCGGCGTAGGTGTGCAGCACCTGCCAGGTGCTCTCGTGCACGTCCCAGCGGCGGGCGTTGTCGCGCCACAGCCGCTCGTAGACGAAATTGTGGAAATAGTAGGGCTGCAGGTGCTTGAACTCGCTGCGCGCCGCGCCGAACAGCGCCTCGCACACGCGCACGTGCTCGTCCATCGAGCCGCCCACGTCGAGCAACAGCAGCAGCTTCGCCGCGTTGTGGCGCTCGGGCTGCCGCTTGAGGTCGAGCCAGCCGGCGTTGCGCGCGGTGGCGTCGATGGTGCCGGGCAGGTCCAGTTCCTCGTCCGCGCCGCTGCGCGCGAGGCGGCGCAGCGCGCGCAGCGCCAGCTGCAAGTCGCGCGTGGCCAGCTCGCGCCCCTCGTCGAGGTTCCTGAACTCGCGCCGCTCCCACACTTTCACCGCGCGCCGCTGGCGGCCGCTGCCGCCGATGCGCACGCCCTCGGGGTGGTAGCCGGAATGGCCGAAGGGCGAGGTGCCGCCGGTGCCGATCCACTTCGACCCGCCGTGGTGCTCGCCCTGCTGCTCGGCCAGCCTGCGGCGCAGCTGCTCCAGCAGCGCGTCGAGACCGCCGAGGGCCTGAATCTGCGCCTTCTCCTCGGCGCTGAACAGGCGCTCGACCTCGCGCCGCAGCCAGTCCTCGGGGATCGCCCCGAACAGTTCCGCGCCGAGTTCTGCCACGCCGTCGAAGAACGCGGTGAAGGCGCGGTCGTAACGGTCGTAGAGGCTTTCGTCCTTGATCAGGCAGGTGCGGGCCAGGGCGTAGAACTCGCCCAGGGACAGGCGCGCGAAGCCGGCCCGCAGCGCTTCCAGCAGGGCGAGCAGCTCGTTGACGCCGGGCTTCAGGCCGGCCGCGCGCAGGGCGAAGAAGAAGCGGATCAGCATGGCGACGAGGGGCTGCGGCAGCGTGCCGCAACGGGCGAATTCGCGGCGGGATTCATCGCTGCGACCTTAGTGCAAGCGCGGCGCCGGCGCGACAAGGCGGTGCAAACTCGCTACCCTAATCCGACTCATCCCCAGGACTGCGAGCCCCGCCTGCCGCGCCGCGAGCGCTGCCGCGGCGGCGCCGCGCAACAGAGGAATCCGACGTGTCCAAACTCCTGCGCCCCGCCCTCATCGCCGCCGCCCTGGCACTCGCCGCTTGCGGCCAGTCCGGCCAGAACGCCGGCAGCGGCAAGACCGCCGCGATCCAGGCCGCGATGCCCACCGCCGTCACCGGCAGCGTGAGCCTGCGCACGCCCGGCGCGCTCTCACCCAACGCGCGCCTGCATGTGTCGCTGACCAACGTGTCGGCCAAGCCGCCGGTGCTGATCGGTGAGATCAAGGACCAGCCCGTGGCGCAGCTGCCGGCGAGCTTCCAGCTCGACTTCAACCCCGCCAACATCGACCAGAACGCCTTCTACGTGATCGACGCCACCGTGGTCGACGGCGAGCGCCATTACGTGGCAGCGCGCCAGTACCCCGTGCTGACCAAGGGCGCGCCGGCGAAGGCCGACGTGCAGCTCAACCCCGAGCCGACCGCGGCCGAGGTGGTGGAAGAGGACTACAAGCTGCTCGAGCGCGCCGTCGGCGGCATGAAGCGCGTGCAGGGCTCCAGCGAGGACGAGAACAGCACCACCGCCTGGGACGGCTTCTTCGACAAGAAGGGCCTGCGCTACATCCGCGAGATCACCGACCTCGGCGACAAGGGGCGCGTCAACACGTACTTCGGCTACCGCGAGGACGGCAAGGTGCTGATGGTGGTGAAGGAGAACGTGCCGGCCATGGCCGAGCGCGCGAATGCGGTGGTGCGCGCCGGCTGGAACGAGAAGGGCGAGCTGGTGCTGAAGACCAAGCGCGACGGCGCCACCGTCGGCACGCTGTCCGATGCCGATGCCAAGGCGCTGCACGACCGCGCCGCGTCGATGTTCGACATGGTGTCCAAGCGCAAGCCGTAACATCGCTGCGCTGCCATGCGGAAACGAAAAAGGCCGGGAATCCCCGGCCTTTTTCGTTTGCGGCCGGGCGCCGTGCGTGGCGTGCGACTCGGGGAGCGGCTCAGGCGTTGCCGCGTCGCGCGAGGAAGGCGATCTTCTCGAACAGCTGCACGTCGGCTTCGTTCTTCAGCAGCGCGCCGTACAGCGGCGGAATGGCCTTGCGCGCATTCTTCTCGCGCAGCGCCTCGGCAGGGATGTCCTCGGCCAGCAGCAGCTTGAGCCAGTCCAGCAGTTCCGAGGTGGTGGGCTTCTTCTTCAGCCCCGGGGTGTCGCGCAGGGCGAGGAAGGCGCTGAGCGCCTCGTGCAGCAGCTCGCGCTTGAGGTCGGGGAAGTGCACCGCGACGATGGCCGCCAGCGTGTCCGCGTCGGGAAAGCGGATGTAATGGAAGAAGCAGCGGCGCAGGAAGGCGTCGGGCAGCTCCTTCTCGTTGTTGGAGGTGATGATGACCACCGGGCGGTGTTTCGCCGCGATGGTCTGGCGCGTCTCGTACACGTGGAAGTCCATGCGGTCGAGCTCGCGCAGCAGGTCGTTGGGAAACTCGATGTCGGCCTTGTCGATCTCGTCGATCAGCAGCACCGCGCGGTGTTCGCTCTCGAAGGCCTGCCACAGCTTGCCGGGCACGATGTAGCGGGCGATGTCGGCGGCGTGCGGCTCGCCCAGCTGGGCATCGCGCAGGCGCGCCACGGCGTCGTATTCGTACAGGCCGTGCTGGGCCTTGGTGGTGGACTTGATGTGCCACTCGATCAGCGGCGCGTCCAGCGCGCGCGCCACCTCCTGCGCCAGCAGGGTCTTGCCGGTGCCGGGCTCGCCCTTGATCAGCAGCGGCCGCTGCAGCGCGATGGCGGCGTTCACGGCGAGCTTCAGCTCGTCGGTGGCGACGTAGCGGTCGGTGCCTTCGAAGCGCGTGGCCATGCTCACTCCAGGGTGATTTCCAGGCCGGAAAGATACGGCTTGCCGGCGCGGATGTCCGTCCACACGGCGTAGACGCCCCGCGGCGCTGCGGCCAGGTGCGGAAAGCCGGTGCCGCGGCCCTTCGGCAGCGTCGCCACAGCGGCACGCGCGGTTTCCGCCAGCGTGGCGTCGTAGCGCGCCAGCCACAGCTGCGCGCCCTCGGCCGTCTCGCCGATCCAGCTCGCCCACCAGCCGCCGTCGGGATGCGCCAGCACGTCGACGCGCCCGGCCACCTCGCCCTGGGCCACCTCCCGCGGCGCGGCGAAGTGGGCGCCGCTGTCGCGCGACAGGGCCAGGCGCACGCGCGGCACCTCACCGGCGGCGGTGTACCAGGCAACCAGCACGGCGTGGCCGCGGGCGGCCACGGCCGGTCCGTTGACCGGGCAGCCGGGCATCCTCCAGCCGTCCGCATGCACGGCCTGCGGTGGCGTCCAGCCGCCACCATCCCAGCGCGCGAGCACGATGTCGCGGATTTCCTCGGCGCTGCGGTCGCGGTACACCAGCACTGGCCCGCGCGTGGTCGTGGCCACGTCGGTCTGGCAGCAGTCGCAGGTGCGCGCATCCAGCTCCCACTCCTGCGTTTTTTCCAACGCGGCGTCGAACACGGCGCCGCGCAGGCTCATGGCGCCGTGGCCCGCCTCGCCGCCGCCGTGGCGGCCGTCCAGCCAGGCGATGGCCAGCGATCGCCCGGGCCAGCGCCACAGCGCGGCGAAGCCGTGCTCGGCCCGCGCGCCGTCGTCGTGCACGGTGCGCGCCGCGCCCCAGTGTTCGCCGTCGGCCGACCGCGCCAGGCGCAGGTCGTAGGCCTGGCCCGGGCCGGCCGGCTTCTGCAGCCAGAAGGCGGCCAGCGCCTCGCCGTCGAGACTGCGCACGGCGGGGACGTCGGCCCAGTTGACGAACCAGCGCGCGCCCTCGGCCGCGGTGCGCGGCGCGGCGAAGCGCGTGCCGTCGTAGTGGGCGTAGCGCAGGCGGTGGCCGCCCGGCGTGGGCTCCACCCAGCTCAGCAGGACGCGGCCGCGCGCATCGGTATCGAGGTTGGGCTGGGCGGCGACGGCATCGACCGGCAGCGGCCAGGCGCGTGCGCGCAGGGTGGCGGCGTCGGCGGCCGCGCCCAGGCCCAGCAGCAGGGCGCAGGCGCAGGACAGTGCTGCAGGGGTCATGCGCAACGCTCCGGCCGGAAAGCCGCACTGTGCAGCGGCCCCGCCGCGGGCGCAATCGCCGCGGCGGGGCCGGCCGTCAGCTCTTGCGCGCGCGGGCGAAGGCCTCGGCCAGGGCGTTGTTGCCGGGTGCCGGCGCATTGCCGGGCTTGGGCGTGCCGCCGCGCGGGCCGCCGCCGTCGCGGCGCGGGCCGCGCTCGTCGCGCCGCTCGCCGCCGCGCGCTTCGCGCGCCTGGCGCGCGTCGCCCAGCGGATCGTCCAGGCGCATGGTCAGGGCGATGCGCTGGCGCGGCAGGTCCACTTCCAGCACCTTCACCTTCACCACGTCGCCGGCCTTCACCACTTCGCGCGGGTCCTTGACGAACTTGTGCGACAGCGCCGAGACGTGCACCAGGCCGTCCTGGTGGACACCGATGTCGACGAAGGCACCGAAGGCGGCGACGTTGGACACGCGGCCTTCGAGGATCATGCCGGGCACGAGATCCTTCACCTCGGTCACGCCCTCGGCGAAGGTGGCGGTGACGAATTCCGGGCGCGGGTCGCGGCCGGGTTTCTCCAGTTCCTTCAGGATGTCGCGCACGGTGGGCGCGCCGAACTTGTCGTCGGTGAACTGCTCGGGCTTGAGCGTCTTCAGGAAGGCGATGTCGCCGATCAGCGACTTCACCTCGCGGCCGCACTGCTTGAGGATGCGCTCCACCACGGGATAGGCCTCCGGGTGCACGGCCGAGGCGTCCAGCGGGTTATCGCCCTGGGCGATGCGCAGGAAGCCGGCGCACTGCTCGAAGGCCTTGTCGCCCAGGCGCGGCACCTTGCGGATCTGCTCGCGCGTGCGGAAGGCGCCGTTGGCGTCGCGGAACTTCACCACGTTCTCCGCCACCGAGGCCGTCAGACCGGCCACGCGCGCCAGCAGGGGCGCCGAGGCCGTGTTCACGTCCACCCCCACGGCGTTCACGCAGTCCTCCACGCGGGCGTCCAGGGCGCGCGCCAGCTTCACCTGGTTCACGTCGTGCTGGTACTGGCCCACGCCGATGGCCTTGGGTTCGATCTTCACCAGTTCGGCCAGCGGGTCCTGCAGGCGCCGCGCGATCGACACCGCGCCGCGCAGGCTGACGTCGAGCTCGGGGAACTCCTTGGCAGCGACTTCCGAGGCCGAATACACCGAGGCGCCGGCCTCGCTCACCACGATCTTGGCCAGCTTCAGCTCCGGGTGCTTCTTCATCAGCTCGCCCACCAGCTTGTCCGTCTCGCGCGAGGCCGTGCCGTTGCCGATGGCGACGAGATTCACGCCGAAGGTCTTGCACGCCGCGGCAAGCTGGGCGATGGACTTGTCCCACTCGTTGCGCGGTTCGTGCGGATAGACGGTGTGAGTGCCGAGCACCTTGCCGGTGCCGTCGACCACCGCGACCTTCACGCCGGTGCGGATGCCGGGGTCCAGACCCATGACCACCTTCGGACCCGCCGGCGCGGCCATCATGAGGTCCTTGAGGTTGTCGCCGAACACGCGGATGGCCTCGTCCTCGGCTGCCTCGCGTGCCTTGCCGAACAGGTCCAGGGCGAGGTGCAGGTGCAGCTTGATGCGCCAGGTCTGGCGGCAGGTGTCGAGCAGCCAGGCATCGGCCGCGCGGCCGCGGGCGGCGACGCCCACGTGCGCGGCGACGCGGCCCTCGGCCTCGAGGTGGCCCTGGTCGGGCTGCGCGGTGGGCTCCAGTTCCAGGTCAAGGATGCCTTCGTTGCGCGCGCGGAACAGCGCCAGCAGGCGGTGCGAGGGAATGGCCTTGAGCGGCTCGGTGTGGTCGAAGTAATCGCGGTACTTGGCGCCTTCGTTCTGCTTGCCCTCGACCACGCGCGCGCGGATCTGCCCGCGCTGCCACAGCCAGTCGCGCAGCTCGCCCACCAGGGCGGCGTCCTCGGAGAACTGTTCCATCAGGATGGCGCGCGCGCCGTCGAGCGCGGCCTTGACGTCCGCCACGCCCTTTTCGGCGCTGACAAAACCGCGGGCAAATTCCTCGGGCACGCGCGTGGGATCCTCGCGCAGGCCGAGCGCCAGGGGCTCCAGGCCGGCTTCGCGGGCGATCTGCGCCTTGGTGCGGCGCTTGGGCTTGTAGGGCAGGTAGAGGTCTTCGAGGCGCGCCTTGGTGTCGGCGTCGAGGATGTCCTGCTTGAGAGCGTCGGAGAGTTTGCCCTGCTCCTCGATGCTGGCCAGGATGGCGGCGCGGCGGTCCTCCAGCTCGCGCAGGTAGCGCAGGCGCTCTTCCAGCAGGCGCAGCTGGGTGTCGTCGAGGCCGCCGGTCGCCTCCTTGCGGTAGCGGGCGATGAAGGGCACGGTGGCGCCCTCGTCGAGCAGGGCCACGGCGGCCTGCACCTGGGCCGGCTTGGCGGCGATTTCTGCGGCGATCTTCTGTTCGATGTTCAGCATGGCGTGGGGTCGCTCCGGACCGGAAGGCTCCAGCGGTGGACGGTGGGAAAGGGGGTCAGCGCAGGCGGCCGAGCAGCACCGTGGCGCCGGCGAACAGGCTGCGGTCGTGGGCCTGGCGGCACAGGCCGCGGGCCGCGCCGGCGTCAAGTGCGACGCGCGGCGACACATTGTAGTTGAGCGCCGCCAGCACCTGCGCCTGGGCGGGCGTGCCGCGCTGGTGCGCGCCCGAGACTTCCAGCGCGCCGCCCCAGCGTGAACCCAGCGGCCAGGACAGCGCCGCGGCGTAGGCCTGCTGCCAGGCCGAGCTGCCCGCCTCGTGCTGCGCGGCATGGGCCAGGCCGAGGTTCACGTCCAGATGCGCAGCGCCGACATCGCGGCTGTAGATGCCGTTGACCTGCCACTGCGGCTTGCCCACGCCGAGACCGTCGCGCGCGCTCGGCAGGGTCACGCCGGCTTCGAGGCCGAAGTCGCCCGCATCGCCGGCAGCGAAACGCTGCTTCCAGGCGAGGGTGGTGTCGCCGACGCCGCGCAGGGATGCGCCGCCCGGCGCGTCCTGGGCGACGTAGGCATCGCCGCCGAGCAGCAGGCCGTGGTCGGCATCGAAGGCGTACTTGAGCAGCCAGGGCACGCTGTCGACGCGGACGCGACCGGCAGCGAACACGCGCAGCCCACCGAACTCCGCTTCCAGCCAACCCGGTACGGGCAGTTCGGCCGGGTTGGACACGGTCGGCCGGTAGGGCGTGACCGCGGCATCGGGGTCGTCGGCCCGCGCGCCGAGCGGAGCCAGCACGAGGCCCGCCAGACCCGCCAGGCGCAGGAGATGTGGGTGATGCCGGCGCGGCATGGGCTCAGGCGACCCGGCGCGCGCCGCGCTTGAGATGCACCAGCAGCAGCGAGATCGCCGCCGGCGTGACGCCGCTGATGCGCATGGCCTGGCCGATGGTCTGCGGGCGCGCGCGCTCGAGCTTCTGCCGCACCTCGGCCGACAGCCCCGATACCGTGGCGTAGTCGAAATCCTTGGGCAGCGCGGTTTCCTCGTGGCGGCGCTGGCGCGCGATTTCCTCGTGCTGGCGCTCCAGGTAGCCGGAATACTTGGCCGACACCTCCACCTGCTCGGCCACGCGCGCATCGTCGACGCCGGGACCGAGCGCGGGCACGCGCATCAGCCGTGCGTAGTCCAGTTCGGGGCGCCGCAGCAGGTCGTGGGCGTTGGTCTCGCGCGTGACCTCGACGCCGAGGTGGCGCTTGATGTCCGCGCCGAGGGCGTTGGTCGGCGCGGCCCACAGGCTGCGCAGGCGCTGCTCCTCGCGCGCGATGGCTTCGCGCTTGGCCTCCAGCGCGGCCAAGCGTACGCTGTCGACGCAGCCCAGCACGTGGCCCTGCGCGGTGAGGCGCAGGTCGGCATTGTCCTCGCGCAGCTGCAGGCGGTACTCGGCGCGCGAGGTGAACATGCGGTAGGGCTCGCTGGTGCCGTTGGTGACCAGATCGTCGATCAGCACGCCGACGTAAGCCTCGTCGCGGCGCGGCGTCCACGGCGCCTCGCCGCGCGCCGCGCGCGCGGCGTTGAGGCCGGCGATCAGCCCCTGCGCGGCGGCCTCTTCGTAGCCGGTGGTGCCGTTGATCTGGCCGGCGAAGTACAGCCCGTCGATGGCCTTGGTCTCCAGCGAGGCCTTCAGACCGCGCGGATCGAAGTAGTCGTACTCGATGGCGTAACCCGGCCGCGTGATGTGTGCGCGCTCGAAGCCCTTGATCGAATGCACCAGGGCGAGCTGCACGTCGAAGGGCAGGGAGGTGCTGATGCCGTTGGGGTAGATCTCGGTGTGGTCCAGGCCCTCAGGCTCGATGAACACCTGGTGCGAGCCCTTGTCGGCGAAGCGCACTACCTTGTCCTCGATCGAGGGGCAGTAGCGCGGCCCCACGCCTTCGATCTGGCCCGAGTACAGCGGCGAGCGATCCAGCGCGCCGCGGATGATCTCGTGCGTGTGCTCGCAGGTGTGGGTGATCCAGCAGCTGACCTGGCGCGGGTGGTCGGCAGCGCTGCCGAGGAAGCTGAACACCGGCATCGGGTCGTCGCCGGGCTGTTCTTCCAGTCCGCTGAAATCGATGCTGCGCGCGTCGATGCGCGGCGGCGTGCCGGTCTTGAGGCGTCCCACCGGCAGAGCCAGCTCGCGCAGGCGCGCGGCCAGGCTCAGGGCTGGCGGATCTCCGGCGCGGCCCCCGGCGTACTGCGCCTGGCCGACGTGGATCCTGCCGGCGAGGAAGGTGCCGGCGGTCAGCACCACGCACGGCGCCGCGAAGCGCAGACCGGCCTGGGTGACCACGCCCGTCACCCGGCCGCCCTCGAGCGTCAGGTCCTCCACCGCCTGCTGGAACAGGCGGAGATTCGGCTGGGCCTCCACGGCGCGGCGGATGGCGGCGCGGTACAGGCTGCGGTCGGCCTGGCAGCGGGTGGCGCGCACGGCCGGCCCCTTGGAGGCATTCAGCGTGCGCCACTGGATGCCGGCGCGATCGGCCGCCCAGCCCATCGCGCCGCCCAGGGCGTCGATTTCCTTGACCAGGTGGCCCTTGCCGATGCCGCCGATGGCCGGGTTGCAGCTCATCGCCCCGACGGTCTCGATGCTGTGGGTCAGCAGCAGGGTGCGCGCGCCGCAGCGCGCGGCCGCCAGGGCGGCCTCGGTGCCGGCGTGGCCGCCGCCGATGACGATGACGTCGTAACGATGGAAGGAATCGCTCATGGCGGAACTGCGGGTGCAGGGCGGACCGGCCCGAAATCGGGCGGCGAGTGTACGTCACGCGGGCAGCGCGCGCAGTTGGCACGCCATTCGCATTACCCTTCTCGCACTCCCGCTGACGCGCGACGGTTGCGAGCCCGTCGGTGGCCGGAATTCAGGGGCCGGCCCAGCGTCGGCGGGAGGAAGCACCGAGGCCTTGCGAGTTCTCCCCCTCCCCGGCCTCACCCCCTCCGGAAGCCTTCCCGTCGTGAGACGGGGAGGCTTCTTCTTTTCCAGGCCCGCGCCGACAGCGTTGCCGCGCGGTCCACGCCGGGCTGACCACGCCCGCCGTCCGCGCCCGCGGCGCGGGTCAGGTACGCGCTCGGCGGCGTGGCTGCATCACTATGCGCAAGGCCCACTGTGTGGGGCGGAAAAGGCTGGCGCCCGGCGGTCGTAGGAACAGGGGGAATCCAAGAGGACCGTATGCCGGGCGCCAGAGGCGCGGGTCGCGGCGTGCAGGACGCGGTCGCCGGACCGAAACTGTCGTCGCCGCCAGCCTAGACGCGGCCGCTGGCGGGGACTGTGAAGGGGGTCAAGAATCGCCCAGGGGCTGGTGGTTTCGCGTCAGGTCAGCTTCGGACGAAATGCGTCACCCGTCACGGACGATTCTGCGCGCAATGTGATCCAGTTCGCAAATGGCAATGTGGCACGCGAACTGCATCACAGATTGCGCAACCCCTCAGAAGATTCCAGGAGCCCCCCATGCTCGCCGCCACGCCCGCCATCTCCGCTCCCGCCATCAGCGTGAACCCCCTCTTCCTGCGCCACGACCTGATGATCGAGGTGAGCCGGTTGGAGATGGCGATCGAAGATATCCGCGCGCACAAGCCGGCCAACGAGGCCATGAGCCTGGTGTCGCCGCTGGAGACCCGGCTGGCTCGCCTCACCGAGGCCTTGAGCCGCCTGCAGGCCTGATCGGGCCGCACGCTCCCCATTTCTGCCGCAAACGGGGCGCCGGATTCCACCGGCGCCCCGTTTTTTTTGGGCCATGGATGGCCCGTATCCCCGCCCTGCAGGAGCGAGGGCGGGGGTGGCCATGGATGGCCCGTATCCCCGCCCTGCAGGAGCGAGGGCGGGGGTGGCCACGGACGGCCGGTATCCCCGGGAGTCCTCAGGCGGGCGTCAGCGCGCCGACGTCGCCCAGGCTGCGCTGCAGGATGTCGCCGAGGTCGGCGGACAGCCCCGGCCGTGCGGCCAGTGCCTGCAATTCCGCGTGCAGCAGAGTGCGCCGCGCGGGCTCCAGCCGGCGCCAGTCCTTGAGGGTGGTGGCGACGCGCGCGGCGATCTGCGGGTTCAGCGCGTCCAGTTCGCCGATGCTGGTGCCGAGCAGGCGGTAGCCGGCGCCGTCGCTGCGGTGGAAAGCCACCAGGTTGCGCGCGGCGAAGCTGCGCAGCAGAGCGAACACACAGTTGGGGTTGGCGAGGACGAAGCGCGGGTGGCGGCGCAGGGCGGCCACTCGCTCCACCGTCTCCGCGCGCGGTATGCAGGCTTGCAGGGCGAACCACTTGTCCAGCGTGATGGCGTCGTCGGCGTAACGCGCCTCGAAGGCGGCCAGGGCTGTCTCGGCCTGCGGGGCGGCATGCCGCGCCAGCAGTGCCAGGGCGCCCAGTCGCTCGCTCATGCTGGGTGCGCCGGCGCAGCGCTGCGCTGCGGTGTCGAGGGCGCCGGGATCGATGCGCGCCCACAGCGCAAGGCAGCGCTCGAGCAGCCGGCGCCGCGCCTGCGCGGCGCCGTCCAGGGCGCCGCATTCCTGCGCCAGCAATTGGCCATGGCGTTGCGCCAGGCGCAGTCCCAGGCGCGCAGCGAGGGCCTGCTCCAGCGACTCGCGCGCCGCATGCACGGCCGCGGGGTCCAGCGGTTGGATCAGCTCGGCCAGTTCCAGCGCATCGGGCGGCGTGAGCAGTTCGGCCAGCAGGGCGGGGTCCAGCGCGGCATCGTCGAACAGCGCGTCGAGCGCCTGCAGCCAGGTCTCGCCGGCCGCGCCGGTGGCTGGGCTGCCCAGCGCCTCGCGGAAGGCCAGGCGCGCCAACTGCTGCGCTGCGTCCCAGCGGTTGTAGCCGTCGGTCTCGTGGCGCAACAGGAAGGCCAGGTCGGCCGGCGTGTAGGCGGCGTCCAACTGCACCGGCGCAGAGAAGCCGCGCAGCAGCGAGGGGCAGGGCGGTGCGGCGATGTCGACAAAGCGGTAGCGCTGCACGGCGCGGTCGAATTCCAGCACCCGTTCGCTCGGCGCGGCATCGCCCTCGCCGGCCAGGCGCAGCGGCAGCGGGTGCCCCGCGGCGTCCAGCAGGGCCAAGCGCACCGGGATAGGCAGCGGCAGCTTGTGCGCCTGTCCCGGGGTGGCGGGCGTGTGCTGGCGCAGCGTCAGCGTGTAGCTTCGCGTGGCGGCGTCGTACTCGCCGCGAGCCTGCAGCCGCGGCGTACCGGCCTGGGCATACCACAGCAGGTAGGGCGACAGGTCCACGCCGTTGGCGTCGCCCAGGGCGGCAAGGAACTGCTCGACCGTGGCCGCGCTGCCGTCATGGCGGCGGAAATACAGGTCCATGCCGGCGCGCCAGCCCGCCTCGCCAAGGCGGCCGGCGATCATGCGTACCAGCTCGGCGCCCTTGTCGTACACCGTGGCGGTGTAGAAGTTATCGATGGCGCTGTACTGCTCTGGGCGCACCGCATGCGCCAGCGGACCGGCGTCTTCGGGGAACTGCGCGCGCCGCAGCAGCTGCACGTCCTCGATGCGCTTGAGCGCCGGCGAGCCCATGTCCGCGCAGAACTGCTGCTCGCGGAACACGGTGAGGCCCTCCTTGAGCGAGAGCTGGAACCAGTCGCGGCAGGTCACGCGGTTGCCGGTCCAGTTATGGAAGTACTCGTGCGCGACGATGGCCTCGACGTGGCGGTAGTCCTCGTCGGTGGAGCGCTCCGGATCGGCCACCAGGTACTTGGCGTTGAAGATGTTGAGGCCCTTGTTCTCCATCGCGCCCATGTTGAAATCGCGCGTGGCGACGACGTGGAAGACGTCGAGATCGTGGCAGCGGCCGTAGCGCTGCTCGTCCCAGCGCATGGCGCGCCGGAGCGCATCCAACGCGTAATCGACCCGTCGCAGGTAGGCCGCTTCGGTGTAGATGCGCAGCGTGACCTCGCGCCCCTCGGCCGTGATGTAGCGATCGGCTACGTGCTGCAGACGACCTGCCACCAGGGCGAAGAGGTAGCTGGGCTTGGGATGCGGATCCTCCCAGCGGGCGAAGTGACGGCCGTCCGGCAGGGCGCCGGCGCCGGCCGGATTGCCGTTGGCAAGCAGCACGGGATAACGGGCCTGGTCCGCGCGCAAGGTGACGCTGTAGCGCGCCAGCACGTCGGGGCGATCGGGAAAGTAGCTGATGCGTCGGAAGCCCTGCGCCTCGCACTGCGTGAGCAGAAAGCCGTCCTCGCGCGAGCCGCTCCAGTACAGCCCCTGCAGCGCGGTGTTGGCGAACGGACGCAGGCGCACCACGGTCTCCACCACGCTGCCGTCGCGCACCCCGGGCACAGTCAGACCGCGCGCATCGTGCCGGTATTGGTGCGCGCACAGCAGCTCGCCGTCCAGGCGCAACTCCACCAGCTCGAGCTGCTCGCCGTCCAGGTGCAGCAGCAGCTCGCCGTCCAGGCGCAACTCCACCAGCTCGAGCTGCTCGCCGTCCAGGTGCAGGGGCGCCGATGGGTCGGCGCCCCGGCACACGGTCAGGCGGGCCTGCACGCGTGTGTCGTCGGCATCCAGGTCGAAGGCGAGGTCCACGTGTTCGATGCCCCAGGCGGGGGCGGCATAGTCGCGCAGCCGCACCGTGGGCGGCGCGCCGGCGGAAACGGCGGAGGTCATGCGGAGAGCGCTGGCGGGTACGGTCGACAGGCTAGCACGCGGCGGCGGCGGCGCTGTATCGTGCCGCGCCCATGGACCCGTCAATGCCCACCCTCGCCGACGTGCAGGATGCCGCTGCGCGCATTGACGCGCATGCCCACGTCACGCCGCTGCTGCGCTCGCGCTCGCTCGACGCGCTGGCGGGCGCCCAGCTCTTCTTCAAGTGCGAACACCTGCAGCGCGCCGGGGCGTTCAAGTTCCGCGGCGCCTGCAACGCGGTGTGGTCGCTGGATGCGGACGCTGCCGCGCGCGGCGTGGTCACGCACTCGTCCGGCAACCACGGGGCGGCGCTCGCCCTGGCCGCACACACCCGCGGCATTGCCGCCCACGTGGTCGTGCCCGCGGGCGCGGTGAAATCCAAGCTCGCGGCGATCGAGCGCTACGGCGCCCAGCTGCACCCCTGCGCGCCGACGATGGCCGCGCGCGATGCCGCCGCGGCGGCGCTGCAGGCGCGCACCGGCGCCACCCTGGTGCACCCCTTCACCGACCCGCAGGTGATCGCAGGGCAGGGCACGGCGGCGCTGGAGCTGTTGCAGCAGAGCGGCGGCGTCGACGCCCTGGTGGTGCCGGTGGGCGGCGGCGGTCTGGTCGGCGGTTGCGCCATTGCTGCGCACGGGCTGGACCCGCGCATCGCCGTGTTCGCCGCCGAGCCCGAAGGCGCACCCGACGCCTACGAGTCACTGCGCCGCGGCGTACGCTGGACCGAGTTCACGCCGAACACCCTCGCTGACGGCCTGCGCGGCACCATCGGCGAGATCAATTTCGCCCTGCTGCAGGAGCACGATGTGCAGGTGCTGCCGGTGAGCGAGGCGGAGATCGTCGCCGCGATGCGGCGCGTGTGGGAGCACCTCAAGCAGGTCATCGAGCCGTCGAGCGCGACCGTGTTGGCCGCGGTGCTGCGCCACCGCCAGCGCTTCGCCGGCCGGCGCGTCGGTCTGGTGCTCAGCGGCGGCAACGTGGACCTCGACGCGTTGCCGTTTGCCGCGGGGCGGTGAGTGCCGCGCGGCGTCAGCCGCGCCAGCCGCGTCGGGTGATGCCGAGCAGGGCCGCGGCGATGAGCGCGATGCCCGCGGCCTCGGCGGCGGCGGGACGCTCGCCCAGCACAGCCCAGGCCAGCAACACGCTCGACAGCGGCACTACCAGGCTGGTGAGGCCGGCGACGGTGGTCGGCAGGCGCTGCACCACCAGCGCCCACATCACCCAGGCCAGGCCCGAAGCGAGCACGGCGTTGTAGGCCAGGCCGGCGGCGAAGAAGGCGTTCCAGACGATCGGTTTCTCCGGCACGAGCGCGGCCACGGCGACGAGGCCCAGCGCGCCGTAGAGCATCTGCCAGGTGGTGAGGCGCAGCGGCGACACGGCGTGGCGCGCGAACAGGCGCTTGGTCAACACCACGGAGAGGGCCCAACTGGCGCCGCTCACCAGCGCCAGCGCCGCGCTGTTTCCGCCGCCCAGACCTTGCCAGGGCTCCAGGATCAGCCCCAGGCCCAGCGCGGCGACCGCCACGCAGGCCCACTGCCAGCGCGTGGGCCGCTCACCCAGCAGCAGGCGCGCCAGCAGCAGCACCCAGAATGGCATGGTGTAGGCCAGCAGCGCGGTCTTGCCGGCGCCGCCGTCCACCAGCGCCCACTGCACCAGCGACTGGAATCCCGTGGTCTGCGCCAGGCCGATCAGCGCGGTGTCGCGCCAGGGCGTGGGGGCCAGCGATTCGCCGCGCAGCGCCACCACGGCGAACAGCACCAGCGTCGCCAGGACCGCGCGCAGTGCGGCAAAGTGGAAAGGGCCGGCCCAGGCCAGCACCTGCTTCATCACGATCCAGTTGTAGCTCCACACCAGGGTCAGAACGCCCAGGGCGATGAGGGCGCCGCGACGGGGGGCAGCAGGGTTCATGGCGGCAGGAAGGCGGCGCCGGCAGCGCGAGGGTGCGCATCATACGCCGCGCTGCGCGCCGATGCGGCGCAGCGGTATGCTCGACCATCGTCGGCGCGCCGGCCCGCGCCATCGGAGAACGACATGATCATCGACGGCTCCCGCGCCATGGACCGCGCCACCGAACTGGTGCTCACCTACTACGCCGCCTTCAATCGCGGCGACTGGGAGGCCATGCTCGCCTGCGTCGCCGACGACGTCGCGCACGACGTCAACCAGGGCCAGCGCGAGGTGGGGCGCGAGGCCTTCCGCGCCTTCCTCGCGCGCATGGACCGCTGCTACCGCGAGCAGCTGCGCGACATCGTGGTGATGGCCAACGCCGAGGGCAACCGCGCGGCGGCCGAATACGTCGTACACGGCGAATACCTGGAGGCCGACGCCGGCCTGCCGCCCGCGCGCGGGCAGCGCTACGTGCTGCACGGCGGCGCCTTCTTCGCCCTCGCCGGCGATCGCATCGTGCGCATCACCAATTACTACAATCTGGAAGACTGGCTGCGCCAGGTGCGTGCCCTGGGCTGAGGTGGACCTCGCTGCGATGCCGCAGGCATCGTCGGCCTGACCAAAGTCAAACGCCGCGACCGCCGCCCGCGGTGCAATGACCGCGTTACCACCAAGGACACCCGACATGACCGGAAGACCCTTCGCCCCCAGCGTGCCCACCCGCTACAGTGCCCTCGTGCGCGCCATGCACTGGCTCGGCTTTCTCGCCGTGGTGGCCAGCTACACTCTGATCAACCTGCGCGGCCTGGCCGAGCGAGGCAGCGCATTGCGCAGCGACCTCATGCAGTGGCACATGCTCACCGGCCTCATCGTGCTGCTGCTGCTCGTGCCGCGCCTGATCGGCCGCGCCACCAGCGCCACCCCGCCGGTGCTGCCGCCGCCGGCGCGCTGGTCGGATGCGGTGGCAAAACTCACCCACCTCGCCCTGTACGCCTTCCTCCTGCTGCAACCGCTGATCGGCATCCTCCTCGTGCAGTACGGTGGGCACGACGTGGTGCTGCCGGGCCTGGACCTTGCGCTGCCGCGGCTGGTCGCGGAGAACCATGCGCTCAAGGAGGCGCTGGAGGAGACGCACGAGGTGATCGGCACGGTGTTCTACTTCGTTATCGGCGCGCACATCCTGGCCGCGCTGTGGCACCACTTCCTGCTGCGCGACAACACGCTCCAGCGCATGCGCTGATGTCGCCGCGGGCGACACGCCCGCGCCCGCCCGCACCGGGCGGCAG
>Ga0208826_1000153_pt1 | contig 77722 bp, 78 predicted proteins | sample AD_UKC115_MetaG_FD_184451 | JGI IMG/M metagenome (GOLD analysis project Ga0208826, IMG submission 184451) | Active sludge microbial communities of municipal wastewater-treating anaerobic digesters from Hong Kong - AD_UKC115_MetaG (SPAdes)... | ecosystem: Engineered > Bioreactor > Anaerobic >... | reverse complement strand
TTCGGCATCGGCAAACTTTGTGCCTGGTCGCTCATCGCGATCATCATACAGTACCTCTACACCCTTTGCCGTCAGTTCTTCATACAGCTTATCTGCATGCTCCACTGCCTCATCGCCGCCAATTCGTACCAAATAGACCTTATACGGTGCTACTGCTTCTGGCCACACAATACCCTTTTCATCACTCAAGATCTCGACAATCGTCCCCATAAGACGCGTGATACCAATGCCGTATGACCCCATAAACACGGGTATCGCTTCTCCGTTTTCGTCAGTATACGTCAGTCCAAATGGTTCAGAAAACTTGTGGGCAAGCGAAAATATATTACCAACTTCGATTGATTTCTTCTGCACTAGCCCATCTCGCTCTACGCCCAGGTCTGCCAGCACTTCATCGGTGAAGACTTCTTCGTTGATAGCGATATTTTTTGCTTCGTCAATGTATATAATGTCCTCACCAGCTTCAGATACGGCCTGGAACTCGTGTGAATACTTTGCAAACGTGCCACCCGACGCAAAGGTCATGTATGTCTTGTCGCCAATACCAACACGATCAAACACATTGTTGTATGCATTTTTCATACTCTCATAAAAAGCATCGTGCTCGGCCTGGTCTTTTGAAAACGAGTAGAGCGCCTTCCAGTAAAATTCGCGACCGCGCATAATACCTGATTTGCTCCGCAGCTCATTACGAAAGATCGTCTTAAAATCATAGAGATAGATTGGTAAATCTCTGTATGACTGCACATAGTTACGAACGATATTCGAGTAGGCTTCCTCATTGGTAAACGACAACCCAAGCTCTGTATCGTTTTTGAGTCGTGTTTTGAACCAGTTGTCTACCACCTCATCACTCCAGCGATTAGTCGTTTCCCATACATCCTTGCTCTGCAGCGCCGATGTCTTCATTTGCACACCACCCGCTTTATCCATTTCGTCTTTTACGATGGCAACGAGCTTTTCAAGCACCCTATAGCCTAGCGGCAGCAGTGTGTACACACCTGCCATTTCTTTATATACATATCCTGCCCGTATCAAAAGCTGGGCATTTTTTGACACCTCGTCACTTGGTGCTGTTTTGCTGGTTTTTGTAAAAAGATGACTGACTCTCATATATTTCTCCGGTTGTATTGTCAATAAAAGCTATGGTAAAGAAAAGTTACCGGCGAACCGGAGTCTGCAGATTGACTACTGTAGGTTGCATAGTCGTCATATGACACATTATAGCTGGTACACTGCCCTTTACCAAACTAGCCTCCCAAAATCGGACTGATAAACAACAAATAGTATGCGATGGCGTTTTTGATCATATGTACTAACACACCAGCCCATATACTACCTGTGATGCTCCTCAGGCCGCAGAGTATGAGGCTGAGCACAAATACATCTACCCCAACGTTCAGTTGGCCATGCACCAGACCAAATAGCAGACTCGTTGCAAGTGCTGCCACAACAACTGGCACGTATTTTTTGAGCTTGCCGTACAGGTAACCACGAAATAGTGTTTCTTCGGCCACTGGTGCAAGCACTACGAGCGTAATAAACGCCAGTATGTTGTCGAGCCGTGAGCCAAATACACTAAACCCAACATCTTGCGCCTGATCTGCCGGAAAACCAGGAATCTGATCAACAACTGCCATAATCACCGACACCAGCAGCGCGTATGCCACAAATGCCAATGGTGATAGCCCAATATCGCCCCACGAAGGCAGGCGCGAGAGCCCAAGATCGTCAAGCGTTGTTTTGTAGCGTCGCCACAGGTATGGCACGCCCATTACAAGTGCAATAGCAATTGCGTACACAGCGGCCGCAATGACGGTTTGCGCCACTGCGTCCGACACATACCGCTCTGGTGATGCGTGAAATGCCTGCAGTACATAAAGTATGCCAACCACAATCAACTGACTGGCTATAAAAGCCACAAAAACCCATACAGGAAGAATCACTAGCATGCGCCATTTCCGCGACCTCGACGGTAATCGTCCGTGAGTATGTGCAATTCGCCCCATGTGGCGATGCACACTATTTGATGAGTTTGCCGACATCCGCCACCGTCACAAGCACCACAAGTGCCATTAATGTCATGAATCCCGCCGTCTGGATCTTTTCTTCACGTTCCTTGGTGAGCTCTTTCTTAAACGTGCGAAACGCTGCCGTCACAAACCATCGACCACCATCGAGCGCAGGTATAGGCAGCACATTCATGACAGCAAGCCCGAGTGAAATCACTGCCACCAGTAGTATGAGCTGTGTTGGCCCAGCCTGAGACGCCGCTGGGAACAGTATGCCAAATATACCGACTGGCCCCGCTACACTGTCGCCAACCTGTGCAACTTCTTTGCTACCCGCCTCGCGGGTTTTGGCATCCCCACTCAGCTGGCTCACAATACCATTTGCCAAGTTACCTATGAGCGTGCCAAGGCCCTTAAACGTTTCAACCGTGAGCTGCCACGTCACGCCTACGCCCACAATTGGCGCCGACCAGGTAGACTGCGTCTGAGTAAGCTGACCCAGCGCTGCACCAAATACCGGCCCACTGCCACTTTTGAGCGTAACTGTTTTTTGCCCCTCTGTACCACCGCGATCATAAATAATTTTAACCGTCTTGCCTTGGTTCGCTTTTGTCAGATCAATCAGTTCCTGCGTAGTTTTTACTTCTTGGCCGTTGAAGCGCAAAATCTTGTCGCGTACCTCAAACCCAGCCTTGTCGGCGGGATACCCCGCACTTATAGAAGTAAGTTGCACGGGCTGACGAGCAACCGTGGTGTCGCTTGGCACACTAAACTGGTTCGGTATAAGCTGTGGCAAGCCGGTAATTGCCAAGATGGTCAGAAGTACTGCAGCCGTCACCCAGTTCACAAACACACCTGCTAGCAAAATCTTTGTTTTTACCCAAAAACTCGCCGCTCCGTAGTCACCTTTTTTGTCAGCTGCATCGTGTTCGCCTTGTAGCTTTACAAACCCACCTAGTGGCAGCCAGTTTATAGAGTATTCGACGTTTTTGCCGAGTATGGTGTACTTCACCTTTTTGCTCCACGCTTTTGGCGGAAACCCTATACCAAATTCTTCTACAACCACGCCATTGCGGCGAGCCACAATACCATGCCCTAGCTCATGCAGTGCTACCAGTATAGTGAGTGCTACGACGCCAATAATAATCCCAAACAGTAGTTCCATAAGACTAAACTTTCAAGATATCCTGCTCTTTGGCTTTAAACGCAGCTTCGATCTTCGCCTGGTAATCAGCGACCAAGCCATCGATTGCCTTTTCTACCGCTTTTACATCATCTTCAGTCAGAGTCTTGGCATCTTTTTGGCGCTTGGCATCTTGCAATGCGTCTTGGCGAGCTCCGCGCAGACCAATGCGTGCTTCCTCTACCTTTTCGCTGGTTTGCTTGACCAATTGCTTGCGGCGCTCTTCAGTGAGGGGTGGTATAGGCACGCGCACCACACGACCGTCATCGCTCGGGTTGAGTCCAAGTGATTGATCGTTGCGGATTGCCGCACTAATAGCGGTAATATTGCCTGGATCAAACGGTGTGATCTGCAACAGTTGCGGTTCTGGCGCTGTCACATTGGCTGCCTGATTGAGCGGCAGCAACGTACCATATACCTCAACTTTTATGCCGTCGAGCATGCTCGGCTGCGCTCGGCCAGTCTGTACTTTACGTAGTTCGCCCTCAAAGTGTTCTAGGGCTGCTTGCATCTTGAGTTCGTAGGTGTCGGTGTCAAACATAATCCTCTCCATTTTAGCATAAAAACACCCGCGTCGACCGGGTGCTTTTTATACGCTGGAAAGCAGTTTATTCGTTTACACCAAGTTCAATTCGCTTGAACTGGCTCACGCGAATGTTTTCGCCACTCTTTGCGATTTGCTCTTTGATGCGCTCGCCAACAGTCATGCTATCGTCGAGTACAAATGCTTGCTCGCTCAAAACTTGCTCAGCAAAATGCTTGCTCAGCTGGCCTTCAACAATCTTTTCGCGAATGTCTTCAGGCTTCTTGCTCAGATCATCACTTGCAAGCAACTCTTGTTTTTTAGCGTCGTACACATCAGCTGGAATGTCTTCTAGCGTTGAGTACTTTGGCGCCATTGCAGCAATCTGCATTGCAATTTGGTGCGCAAATTCCTTAAATTCTGGCAGGCGTGCCACAAAATCAGTTTCGCAGTTTACTTCTACGATCACACCTATGCGATCACTGTGCACGTAGCTATCAATGATCCCTTCGCGGGTTTCACGGTCGCCCTTTTTCTCAGCCTTGGTTAGACCTTTTTTGCGAAGTTGTTCTAGCGCCTTGTCGAAATCGCCGTTGGCTTCTACAAGCGCTGCCTTGGCATCGGTCAAACCAATACCGGTCAATTCTTTTAGCTTCTTAATGTCATCAACAGTAATTGCCATAATCTCCCCTTTCGGGAATAGGACAAACCTACGGTTTTTCCCATCGCGCCGCGCCGCGGAGTAAATCCGCCGACTCGGGCTGCGCTTTTCCCTTTAGTTACTAATTAATTTTCTTTCTTTTTGCCTTCTGCAACTGCAGCCGCAAAATAATCAAGCAGCAGTGTTGTACCCTTAATCGCATCGTCGTTGCCTGGCACTACGTAGTCGACACCAGATGGATCAGCGTTGGTGTCAACGATTGCTACCACTGGTACGCCCAAAACTTTCGCTTCACGTACAGCACCGTCGTCAACAAGTACGTCTGTGACGATCACCACGCCCGGGCGACCACTCAGTTCTTTGATACCACCGTATTTGATGTTCAATTCTTCGATCTCTTCACCAAAACGCTGTACTTCCAATTTGCTGTAGCGCTTTTCAAGGTCACCACTCTCCATACGTCGTTCAAGATCTTTGAGCTTCTTGATCTGCTGATTCACGGTTGCAACGTTGGTAAGCATACCGCCGATCCAGCGCTCGGTCACGTACGGCTGGTTTACCTTTTCAGCAGCAGCTTTTACTGCGTCTTTTGCCTGCTTTTTGGTACCCACAAACAGTACTTGTTTACCGCCTGCCGCAACGCTGGTCAAAAATGGCAAAGCCTTGTCGAGGCCTTCGACCGTCTTAGTCAGGTCAATAATGTGGCTGTCCTGACGTTTGCTATGAATGTATGGCGCCATTTTAGGGTGCCAACGGCTCGTTTTGTGTCCAAAATGCACACCAGCTTCGAGCAGCTGTTTAATATCAACCTCTACGGCCATGATATTACTCCTTTTTCCTCACCTTCGACCCCGAAAATTCAGGAGTATGTCGAAAGTTGTGTCATTAAAAATTGTTACTAGATTATATTAACAGAGGTAGGAATGAATGTCAACGAATTACCGCTACAAAGATTGTCCACGAACGATAATACGAGTAACCAATTCTGTCGGTAATACGGCCGCGATTGCATCACGTTGCTCATCACTGTTGACATAGATTGCATCGATGGAAGCCAGATCTAAACTACCCTGTATCTGTGCCTCAACATAGTCGTCAGTCCGCGTATGGCCGATATCCTTTGCGTCTTTAGCTAGACGTAGTAGCTTAGCGTCTGTATTAATCAGGCGATCCGCACCATGGAAGCTGTCTTCTGGTGTATATGATGTACGGGCGGCCAGTTCGGGTGTCTCTTTGAATGTCAGCAGAATATCCCCATAGCCCACCGCGCCTGCAGGAATCTCGCCATCGACAAAACCACAGCTGCCATATATAGGATGTGGCGTATCGTCGTTCATCGAACGAAGACCTAGCGCTATCTCGACACCGCTTCGGTGCAGGTCATAGTCACCTCCTCGCTCTGCTACCTCGACACCGGCGTCAAGAATACTTTTGATAGCGCCTCCCGATTCGGCAACCTTCGTCAATGCCTGGGTACTAATATTCATGAATACCCTAAAGTGCTCATCCCGAGTAGGTAACTCTTGGCGAGCGGTAGCAAGTGCTTTGGTGGCAGCCTGCTCGTCACCACCATGTACTTTGCGTGTCAGGTAATCCGTCAAGTTTCCTGCACTAATACGTGCAACCTGCTCAGGATCTTTATAGAGCCACTCGTACACTGCATGAGGACTGTCTGCAACACCAGCCGCAACTGCCTCGGCTCGCCATGCCGCCACAGCGCCATATCCTGCGATTGGCATGCCCGCCTGGCGATACCAGGAAAGCGCTTCGGCGCTTGCACCTTTCGGACGGCTATATGTTCTGCCGTATGTTGACTCCATTGCTAGTTTGACGCTCATTGCGTCATCATAATGATTACCGTCTTTATCGCGGCGCGGCATGACTTCGGTGAAAAGCCCATGATACTCAATTATTTGCTCATCCGTCAGGCCTTTGTCTCTCAGGCGAGCCTCACCCCTTATCAAGTCACCAAGCCATTCTTTTTGTGAATCATCTATCGACTCAAACGTCGTGAATATCCGTTCAACGTCATATTTTCCGATATCATAAAGCATTGCACTCATCGCGTCGTTGACGGCGTCGAGAGTTTTTGGGTCATCCAAATGTTGTTGAACGCTATCACTACCAAGCAATGCGATGATTTCACCTGGATTTGGCGACTCGAAGAGTCGACTGGCGACAGTCCTGAAACCTTTTAGCCGCCTGTCAGCCAGAATAGATACACCTTTTTCGAGTTGAGCAAACCTGTTCATAACTGCTTCTGTATCTTCCTGCGAATCTTTCAACGAGTAGATGATGTTGTTACGGTAGGAATCAAGACTACGTTCCTGCGATTCTCGCTCATCGAGCATCGTGAATAATTCGGCATGATCGATGAACCCACCAGCAATTGCAAGTCTCGTCCTCAGCTGCGCCATGTCATTGCTGTACGTGATCTGTTGTTCCATAAATTTATACACATCTGGATATGACTTCTTCAGCGCTGCTACTGCGGCTGCGGCTTCGGTTATATCAACAGTACTGACTCTCTCCTCTAGACCCCCATTAATCAACTGAGTGGCCAGGACAGGACTCACATTCTCAAGAATCTGTGCCGAACCGCCTATACTTTGTTGGTACAGCAGTGCATCCTTAATATATGCGATATCATCATCAATTCCCCGATTGCCATAATATTGGCTAAACCTCTCCAGTACTTTGTCCGCCGTTAGCCTAGCGGGAAATCCGGACGCCGCAACCTCATCTACAAGACCGTCAATCGTCCCAATATATTCCGCATATTCAGCTGGATCAGCGAGTATCTTTCTAACAATCTCATGACCTCCATCGTCCGACTCATCAATGAATGCAATCATTTCGTGCCGCCCAAGTTGTGCGAGCAGATTGAGCGATTGCTCGTACTGCTCAGGATCAGTATCATTACCATGATTAATCATTTCATGCATCATCCTGGAGTCACCGATCAAATACAACAAATTATCTGCTGAAGCACCCGATGCACTCAAACGGTTAATAACAGACGTCGCTACAGATGAATAAGTTTCATCGGCGTAACCACCACCTGCCATGTCTACGAATTGCTTCAATCTGTCTTTCGTATCGTCTCCACCCTTAGCCACGATCTGCTCCAAAAAAGGCTGGATAGCCGCAAGCCGTAGCGGGTGATTGCCTCCCTGCAGATAAAGCATTTGGACGTCTTCGCCTGCGGCTCCGAACTTTTGCAGAGTATTTTTGATCTGCTCCGAACTGACCGGTAGGGAGTTCTTACCCTTCGCCAAACTTGGGACCAATCTTTCGTAATTATACGCATCACCAATACTTATCCCCTCACTGGCAAACTGTCCATACTGCGTAAATAATTCTCTGGTGGTAGACTCATGGTCATCATACGCGTATGGTGGTTCCGGAAACTCGGCAGCAATCTCTTTGAGCTGCGCAGCCATACGCTGTCTTTCGATTATCCGCGCTTGCTCTTCAGGGCTCGGCTCTGGCGGGGGCTCATTACTGAAGGGGTTGGAATCGAGATGACTAAAGGCATTCTGCGTCTGCTCCAACTTATCGGCTGTTCCGGTGATAATTTTACGAACTGCGACCCCATCCCAATCATTGAGCTCGCTCTCTCGCACCTGCTCTACCATCGTTGTCAACAGATCTGGCCGTTCCGCCATTGCGTCATAGAATACGGCTGGCACGCGCTGGCCCTTGCTCCATAAACTTTTTGCAGTGTCGACAACTAAACGCATACTATCTGGTACTAACTCATCATTCTCGTCACGAAGCTCATCCAGAACACCAACAATCTGTTCTCTCGATACATACCCTGAAACATCAGGGTCGAGTAAATCCGTTAACCTTCTGCTATACGCGTCGCCTTTCTCGGCAACCGCTCTCTCCAGTTCTACCTTGCCTAGATGCGCTTCAATGTGCGGATGAAGCGCATTGTGATATGCCTTTGGATAATTAGCAAAATCTACTCGCAAGTCCTCGTCAGTAACAATTCCCTCGGGGTGGCTTTCGTGAGGATACAAATGCTGCGGGGATGTCTGAGTGTCGATCATGTTTGTGTTTATATATTTCCTTCACTATACCCCAGTTGCGCCCTTGGTGCAATTACGTGCCCCACCTTTGACATCCACCCCAATAACTGCTACAATCATTCGGATATGAAAAGCAGTATACACCCACAGACATACCGCCCCGTCGTATTTAGCGACGATCAGGCTGGTTTTGCCTTTTTGACTCAGTCTACCGCTGCGACTGACGAAACGATCAAATGGGAAGATGGCAACACCTACCCACTGATCAAGGTACACATTAGCAGCGCGTCTCACCCGTTCTTTACTGGTGAGGAAAAGATCATCGACACCGAAGGTCGTGTCGACCGATTCAAGGCTCGTGCAGCCGCAGCAGAGGCTCGCAAAGCAGAACTTGCCAACAAGGCAAAGAAAGCTAGCGCCGCAGCAGCTAAAAAAGCTTCGGGCGAAAAATAGCGCAACCAGTAAAAGAGACTCCTCTCCAAGGAGTCTCTTTTGTTATAATAACGAGGACATATGCCAAAGATTAATCTGAACATTGACGAACTGAACACCGAAAAATCACAACTCGGTGAGTTTTTGGCATCCCCAACTGCGTATAGCGACCCAGAATTCACAAGCAAGAACAAACGCTTCAGCGAACTCGAGGCAATTATCGAAAAGGTAGCGCTGCGCGATACACTCGAACAGCAACTGCGTGAAGCAAAAGAGCTCGCCACTGGTAGCGATGAGCTGGCAGAGCTCGCCAAACTTGAGATTACGGACATTGAAGACAAATTACCAAAACTTGAAGACGAATTGTTTCTCATGCTCGCCCCCAAAGATCCAAACGACGACAAAAACGTGATCGTTGAAATCCGCGCTGGTGCCGGCGGCGACGAAGCTAGCTTGTTTGCCGCCGAATTGTACCGCATGTATCTGCGTTACTGCGAAGCAAATGGCCTCCGCACAGAGCTTCTGAGCGAAAGCGCCAACGATACTGGCGGCTACAAAGAAGTAGTCTTTAAAATTGCTGGTGATGCCCCCTACTCGCGCCTAAAGTTTGAAAGCGGCGTGCATCGCGTACAGCGTGTGCCCGCTACCGAATCACAAGGTAGAATCCATACAAGTACCGTGACAGTTGCCGTACTGCCTGAGGCAGAAGAAGCCGACATAGAAATCAATCCATCGGATCTGCGCATCGACATTTACCGTGCCAGTGGCCATGGTGGGCAAAGCGTGAACACAACTGACAGTGCCGTGCGCATCACTCACGTACCGAGCGGCCTCGTGGTAACCAACCAAGACGAAAAATCACAGCTAAAAAACAAAGAAAAAGCCATGAGCGTACTCCGTAGCCGCTTGCTTCAGCAAAAAATCGACGAAGAAAACGCCAAGCTCGACGCTGAGCGTCGCGGGCTCATTGGCACTGGTGACCGTAGCGAAAAGATTCGCACCTATAACTTCCCGCAAGACCGAATCACCGATCACCGCATTGGCTACAGCCGCAGCGCAATTCCTGCCGCCATGAATGGTGCCATCGACGACATCATCGAACATCTGCAGGCCTACGAGCGCGAACTAGCAGCAAAAAATGCCGCGTAGAAACGCGGCCGGTCCATTAGCTACTTGTATCAGCCGTCGACAGTTCATGGCCATTGATTGCAAGAGCGATCACACCGTCTGACCTTACCGATAGCCACGCTTTGTTTGGAAGAAGTCCGTTTAAGGCATCGAAGATCTTTTCATCAAACTCACCCATCGCATTTTTCGATACCTGTTCGAGCGTATTAACCAAAAGCGCGTTATTTTGAACACTCTCGTAGCCTTCAACCCCATGATAATCCGTCACGAAGATAGCCTCGCTCGTCTGAACAGGTGCAGCATCGAGTCGTTCAAGATCCTTCTGCACCCACAGCTTTTCTTCATCATCCAGGGTGTCGCGATTCAGGTCTTCAATGAGAGTCGTGCGATAAACAAGTTGGCGTTTCAGGCTGCTTCGCTGGCCTGTCACGAGATGCTCCGCAATTGCCCTGCCTAGTGCCTCTTGGAAATTATCGATGGGAGTCTTGCCGTTTTTATCAACAATTGCCTCAAGCCGTTGTAAATACACCTGAGCAATATGCGACCGTATACCGGCCAACCCGATGGCATCATCCATCCCCGTGCCCGCAATTAAGGATGCGAGCAATTGCTCCGGGTCGGTGCCTCGCATAATCCCAGTCAGTACCGTTGCCGCATCGACGCCAGCCTTCACCCAAGTCAATTCGCTATCATCGTAGTCACTGGTATGCTCTGAGATGGTCGGAATACTTTCTAACATTTAATCACATTATAAATTATTCTTATACTTTTGTCAATATTGGTAGTGAGGCTACGAAAATTGCGAAACAACTACAGAGGTGAGATAATACTGCCATGACGATTGAGCGTTGGCTAAATGAGGCAGCAACTGAACTAAAGGCATGCGACATACCATCAGCACGGCTTGATGCCGAGCTGATTCTGGCGCATACCCTGCGCGTACCGCGAACCTACCTGCATGCGCATGGCGATGACGAGCTCGATGCACGACAAGAAGACATTGCAAATGCCAGGCTGCAACTGCGGCTTGATCGTACGCCAGTGGCATATATTGTAGGTCACAAGGAATTTTATGGCAGACGATTCAAGACTACCCCAGCAGCGCTCATACCTCGCCCTGAAACTGAGAGTTTTATAGAGCTTCTAGCAAAAATCATGCCAACAAACCTACCGCTCGTAAAAGAACAACGAACGCTCGTAGATGTAGGTACCGGTACTGGCGCAATCGGAATTACTGCCAAACTTGAATGGCCAGAACTCGACGTGACACTCACCGACATTAGCCAGCAGGCACTCAATCTGGCAAAACAAAACGCTGAGAGTCTACACGCCGATGTACACTTCTACAAAGCTGACCTGCTACGTGGGTATGGCACACCCATCGATATCATTGTAAGCAATCCACCCTATGTTGACCGTGAGTGGGAAGTGTCACCCGAAACACATGCCGAACCCGACCTTGCACTCTACACAAAGAGCCACGGACTAGCACTCATAAACCAGCTGCTTGTGCAGGCGGCGCTGCTACTCAAACCAAATGGCTCACTACTGCTTGAAGCCGACGAACGCCAGCATGCGGCAATCATACAGACAGCAAAAGACCAAGGTCTCACGCATCAGGAAAGCCTTGGTCTTATATTGCATTTTATGCGCAGCTACTAGTCGTTAGCTACTGTAGGCTTGCAGGGTCACATCGACGGTGATCGTTTTGCCGTCGCGTAGGATCGTCAGCTGCACCGTTTCGCCTATACTGTATTCCGACACCAAGCTTGCCACGCTACCGCGTTCACCTACCTCAATATCGCCAACCTTGGTGATAATATCGCCGTCTTTTACACCTGCCTTGTCGGCTGGACTGCCGCTCATAACCGCCGAACCGCTGTCGCTATGTACATAGGCGCCCTTTTTCACCGACAGATTGTATTGCTTGGCAACCTCAGGCGTGATTGTGACGTAGTTTACGCCAATATACGGTCGTTCTATCTTGCCAGTTTTGAGCAAATTCTTGATGATACCTTTTGATGAATTAATCGGAATCGCAAACCCAATGCCCTGTGCGTCTTCGGCTACCGCTGTGTTGATGCCAATCACCTGACCGCTCAGATTTGTCAGTGGACCACCCGAGTTTCCTGGATTAATTGCCGCATCTGTTTGCAGTAAATCGGTGAGTGTTTCGGTAGCGCCACTTCCTGAGCCTTCCGAAGCAGTGACCGGACGACCTGTGCCAGAAATAATACCGCTCGTCACGGTGTTTTGGTACTCACCAAGTGAATTTCCAATTGCCACGACCTTTTGGCCTATACGTACCGAGCTTGAGTCGCCCAGTGTAGCAGCCGTCAGATCGCTCACGCCGTTGATTTTGAGGAATGCCAGGTCGTTCAGTGGATCAGTGCCCACAACTTTCACATCGCTATACGTTGTGCCGTCGCTCGACACAACTGTCACTGATTGACTGTCAGATATGACATGCTTGTTCGTGAGTATGTAGCCATCTTTACTAATGATGATTCCAGTGCCAGCACCGTCGACTGTTTGCGTACCAAAGTACGACTGCGCCTGGGTTTTGGTCATGATCGACACCACGCTTGGTCCAACCTTGCTGGCAACCGTTGAAATATCTTCTTCTTCCTGGCTCACCACAGCATTGCCATCGGCAATCACTGTACGGTTGGCAGTGTCACCAAACCTTGATGCCAAGTAACCACCCCCAAGACCCGCGCCAAAGCTCAGTGCGAGAAAAATAATCGCAAGTGCAAGATATTTTGATGGTCTGACGCGAGGCTTTTTACCTACTGCCGTATAGTTTTGCGGTGTCGATGGTGAATTGTTTGTCATAGTACTCCCACTGTATATAACTTATCTGATAGCTGACTTAATTATACGGCGCCAATGGCCGCTGCATTGAAAAATAGCTCAAGCACTATGATAATACCAAGTGATAGCAAGATTGGCAGCACCACATCGGCACGGACAATCTTTTCATGCTTGGCATACGACGCATAAATGCGCTCACCCGCAAAACTCAGCGCCAACACAATGATTGTCATCTGTGCAAGCTTGAGGCCGGCGCCGAAAGGCAATGTATAAGCAATTGTCCAGTGGTAGCAAAGCCAACCTATTTCTGCAAACACAAATCCCCATATAAGGCTGAGCAGCCGTGTGCTTGGTTCGGAATACGCACTGAGCACATGGCGCGCCGACGAATAGCCAATGATCCACATAGCGATCACTAACACCGACGATGACCATTCGTACGATATACTCGTCAATGCCAGCGTACCAACAAGCACAGCCGTGCCTGCCTGCAGCACAACATACAGTCGCTTGCTACGTGGTTTTAGGACAAGCAGCCACAGTGCATAAAGCACCGCAAGAACAAGCTGAACTCCGAGCGCCAAACTGCTACCCGACTGACCCACGACATACATCAACACCACAAGCCCTACGCCGACAATCAGGTCGACTGTATTGGTTTCGATATGCGCCAACCAGTAGCGCGGACGAACAGCGAATACCCGCCACTTACTCAGTAGTACAAATGCAATCGCAAGCCACGGTGTGCCAGTCGCAATAACAGCACCCACAACCGCACCCACAAGCGCAAGATTCAACAATATATAGATCACTTCGCTCAGTAGCGACCGTCGTTTGGCAATCCTCAGAAATTCCATAAGCTCCCACTATGGTAATACAGAACGAACTTTTTATCTACCCAGTAAAAAGCGTAACGAGGGTCTAATTATCGCTTGCAGACGATGCCGGAACCGCACCCACAATCAAGATAAACTTCGTGCCATCAGGTACTGTCATTGGCGGCGTTGTGGTCAGTGGTGTCACGCCGTAAAGCTGTTTGAGCTTAGCAGCCGTGCCCGTATTTCCCTTGCCTATCTGGTAGATTGTGTAGCGAGCGTAGTCACCTTCAGGAGCGTTACCGATTGTTCCTACAGTAAACTTCTGCTCTTTCAGCTTGTCTGCTTCGGTTTGCGCAACACCTGCCGTACCAGAGCCGTTGTATACCGCAATGGTTGCCGCCTCGCGAACCACAGGATCAGACGACAACTTTTGTGCCAGTAGTGCACGAATGTCATCAAACTCGTATTTACCTGCAGATGGATTACCATCACCATTCATGACAGGGTCATCGCCATCGATGAGGCTGATCGACTGGATATCTTCACTCTGAATATCTTTTGCAAGCGATACGAGAGTCTGGATTTCCTTGGTCTCAAACGTCGTACGGAGATTATTGCCAAGCGCGTCAATAATCGAAGAAACTTTACCAAAATCTGCGAGCGTACCGGCACTCACAGCTTTTTCACGTAGCGCCTTGATGATCTTTTGCTGGTTCTTTTCGCGGTCAAAGTTTGACTGCTCAAAACCATAAGTTGGAGACGCGTCACCTCGTGCCTGAGCAAGATAGAGCGCATGTTCGGCATCAAGTGTGGCGGGACCGTTAGGATAATCAATAAAATGACCGCTCGGAGGGCAACGCTTCAGCACTTCTGCGCGAGTAACCTTGCGATCGCCAACGCCACATTTCCAGTCGAAGTTACTATCCATCTGGCCTTTTGGATTGCGACTTTCAATGTTCACTGTAATACTACCACCCACGGCGTTCACCAACTCACGCATCACCGTGTAGTTCACGTTCACTCCGTACTGAATATCGAGACCAAAAATATCGCCAACGAATTTCGATTCCTTCGTAAGTGCATCCCTATCGGCATCCGTTCCCTCGCCATCATGAACACAACTATAGTACACGTTTATCTTGCCAGCGTAGCCCGATGCACATGCCTGACCATACTTCACTTCCATATCCCTCGGAATACTGATCATATAGGCATTCTTTTTATCCTGATCAACACTGAGGATCATCATGGAATCAGTAAGATTAGCACCCTGGTGACCAGGATCATCTTCCGACGTACCCAAGATGAGTATATTGCTGCGACCATTTTCGTCTTCCTTCAGCGGCACATTTTGGAATACATCAAATATATTCCCCTTAAACACATTATTGCTCGCTAGAATGCCTTTCACAAATACATAGCCGCCTATGATCACAGCGATAGCAATCAATACAAAGACAAGTCGCTTGATCCATTTGCGGCGCCCACTCTTAACCGTGGGATCTTTGCGGCGTTTTTTCGGCTCCTGCGCCTGTTCGTCGTCGATATCTTTCAGGGAATCGTCGATTTCCGATCGACGCAAAGCTCGTGGATTATCCGCCATAGCCGCAGCCGTCGTGATCGTCCGTGGTTTTGCAGGGACAGCGGGCGTTTTTTTACTCCCTGCTGCAATGCTTCCGCCCACCTGACGATTTGCACGACGCGGTACAAATCCATCCATCGATGTCTGTTTCTTAGCCATAAATACTTAGTCTACTATACAAAACTTTGAGCATAATGAATACTTTTTGTTGGAATATTGGTGCCGTATAAGCTATAGTAGGATGGCATGGAACAGCAATCTTTCTTCGCTCGTCACCAGTGGATCCGCGATACTGCGGGACTTCTTTTTTTTGCACTAGCCGTACTCATTGGCACGCTACTCATCAATACATTTGTCTTTCGTAGCTTCAATGTCGAAGGCCCGAGTATGGAAAAAACACTCTATACCGGTGACCGCTTAATCGTTGATCGCCTGCCTGTTACATGGGCACAACTACAAAACAAACAATACGTGCCTGGACGTGGGCAAATCATCGTCTTTAAAAACCCACTCTATAGCGTTGGTAACTCCGATGAGTACATCGTCAAGCGTGTGATCGCGTTTGCCGGAGAGCGCGTTGTACTGCAAGACGGCAAGTACACGGTCTACAATGCCACCAATCCAAATGGTTTTAACCCCGACGATGCCAATCATGGTGAACCTGGCAGCCCAACAAGTGGTACATTCGACGGTATTGTGCCCGACGACACGCTGTTTGTTAGTGGTGACCACCGCCAGGGCAACTATTCGCTTGACTCGCGTAATGGTCTTGGCTACATACCACTCTATGATGTGGTTGGGCCGGTCAGTCTTCGCATCTTTCCGTTTACGGGAATTCGCAGTTTTTAGCCTAGCATCTGATTGATGCGATTGAACTCATCTTCGCTCTTGAAGCTGATGACAATCGTACCGGCACCTTTGGTATTTGAGCGAATCTGTACTTTGGTATTAAACCGCTTGATCAGCGAATGAACAGCTTCATCATGTTGAGCCACAACTGGTCGCTGGGCTGCACCTACTGGCGCCGCTTCTTTCGCCTTTTTCAGATCTACAATAAACTGTTCGATTTTACGGGCGCTCCACTCTTCACGCAAAATTCTTGGTAAAACAGATTCAATGATTGCCTCGTCCGCACCAATAAGAGGTCGTGCCTGTCCTTCTCGCAGCTTGCCTTCGCTAATTGCCTTTTTTACGCTTTCAGGCAGGCGCAGCAGGCGCAGCGTATTGCTAATTGCAGGTGCCGACTTGCCACCAACTCGCGCTCCAATTTCATCGAGCGTCAGATTAAATTGATCCCTCAGTTTTAGGTACGCCGTTGCCGTTTCTAGCACGTTTAGGTCGCGTCGCTGCAGGTTTTCAATTAGTGACACCTCTAGTTTGTGCTGATCACTCAGAGTGCGCACCAGCGCAGGAATCGTTGTCATGCCCGCCTTGAGTGATGCCCTATAGCGTCGTTCGCCCGCCACAATCTGGTAGCCATCACCAGCGGGTGTCACAACAATTGGCTGCACGACACCATGCTGCTTGATCGATTCGGCCATTTCTTCAAGCGCCAGCTCGTCAAAGTTGCGACGTGGCTGATTAGGATCTGGTGAAATTTTACTCAGCTGTAGTTCTTTGAGATTGCTCAGCTTTCCATCTTGCTCAGCAGTTGGATCAAATGCATCGTCTAGTAGCTCTGTGGGTATGAGCGATGAAAAACCGCGCCCTAATCCTTTTTTTGCACTCATTGCCGCTCCTCGATCCTTTCCGCAAGCTCTTTTGCAACTGCTTTATATGCCCGAGCGCCCTTGCTCCAGCGATCATACGAGCCCACTGGCACACCATGACTTGGCGCTTCAGCCAAACGGATATTGCGTGGAATTGATGTCTTGAATACTTTTTCTGCAAAATGCTTTTTGATCTCGGCGTGCACCTGATTGCTCAATGTCGTGCGCGTATCCATCATAGTTGGCAGCACCCCTATGAGCTCAAGCGATGGGTTCATACCCTTGCGTACAAGCTTCATCGTCTCAAGTAGTTGACCAAGGCCTTCAAGCGCGTAAAACTCGGCCTGCACTGGTAATAGCACATATTTAGCCGCTATGAGGCCATTGACGGTTAAAAGGCTCAGGCTAGGAGGACTGTCAATGATGATAATATCGTAATCCTGCGCAACCGATGCAATTGCCGCCTTGAGGCGTGTAAATTTATGCTCCATTGCAGCAATCTCTACCTCGACATTCGCCAAGTGCGACGTGGTTGGAGCGAGCCATAGGTTTTTGTGTTCGGTCTGAATCGCCGCCTGCGCCATAGTGGACGATTCAAGCAAAACTTCGCCCATCGTAACATCCAGATTCTCTTTGTCGACGCCAAGGCCGCTCGACGCATTGCCCTGCGGGTCAAGATCAACAAGCAGAACTTTCTTTCCGGCTTTCGCAAGATAGTACGCAATATTAACAGCGCTCGTCGTCTTACCCACACCACCTTTTTGATTGGTGACGGCGATCACAGTCGCTTGTTTATTTCCCTCGCTCATTTGCTTCATTGTAGCACAAGAACAATGAAAAATCCCCTGTTTTCACAAGGGATTTTCACGGCTATTTCTCGCAAAGATTACTCGTCTTCGGCTTCATCATTCTCTGTGGCCTCTACCCTAAATAGAGTATAGTCATATTCGGCGCAACTCTTATAGAGATACCCTTCTTCGGAATATCCATATAGCGTGCATTTTACGTTGTTTCCATTTTCTGATAGATCAATACCTACAACGGTCAGCTCCTCCGACACCCACTGCAAGCTAGAGCTGCTCGCATCTGACGGATTGGGAGTAGCCGTGTCATTGAGTTGTTGCATAATATCATTTGGATTCACTCTCCAAGGCTCAAAGTCGTGGAGGCAAGTTTGAAGGTAATAATTGCAAGCCGTCACCATGTCGTCTAATTTTTCGACGAAGCCAGCATCTTGGAGTGATTTAATGCTTTCTTCAAGAATACCCGTAGCAATTGCATCTTCATCAAACAAATCAGTTTCGATGATGTTAAGTAGTGCATGCACCTTGTCCTGTTCGATGTCCTCTTGATCTATATTATGCATGTCTCCAGTAGATACTTCTACTCTGTTTTGGCCCACGGGTACCGGCGCGTCGGTCAGTCGAACACCATAATTTTCACCCTTGATCGCCATTGGCACCAGGTAAGAGTGCGTTCCTTCGGTAATATCGTTACTGTAGCCTTCAAATGCTGCGGCAAATATTTTTTGCTTTGCACCCTCTGGAACGGTCACCATAAACCCATTCACGAATCCATACAGTACCTTGCCAAAGATTTCGAGCCGCTGCGGAGGCTCGACCTGCATATCGTATACAAAGTCGCCGTCCTGCACGCCTGCTACGAGTACTTCCGTGGTATACGGGTCATCCGTATCAGCCTCTTTTAGAGCTTGGCGCGCCATCTTACTAAATCGATTTAGGTCGCGCAGTGTAAACGAACGACGATCCGACGAGCCGAGCTGCTTATCCACCTCTCGCTGTAGCGGAAGCACAGAAAAAGTGTCCTCTGCAGGCTGCCTGGCTATTATTTCTATTGGCTCTTTCTTGTCCATACTTCATTTATGCAAAAACGCCCGCATTGGGGCGTTTTTGTTTACATTATTTGATCGAGGTTACTTCGATCTTGCTATATTTTTGGCGGTGACCGTTTTCTTTGTGTACGCGCTTTTTTGCTTTGTAGCGGATCACGCGAATTTTATCGCCTTTTACCTCTGACTCAACTACCTTTGCGCTTACTTTCACGCCCTTAACCAGGGGCGCACCCACGACGGTTTTATCACCATCGATGGTCAGAAGTGCATCAAGTGTGAGCTCTTTTGTTCCTTCCGGGAGGAGGTCCACCAGGAGGGTCTCTTTTTCAGCGACGATATATTGCTTGCCGCCAACCTTGATTACTGCTTTCATATGTTCCTCATATTTATTAATACAATCAACGCTAGATTGTAACAGATGTGAGGAAGTTTTTCAAGTAGTGTGTTCGACTATGAGATTATTCGCATGCAACCAGCCATGCACGTTGCCACAGTCCAAATAGTCACTTTGAGCAGTCACGACAGTCACGACGCCCTTTTCGACCGCGTACTGCGTGAGTACAGAGGTAATGAAATACTCCCCCGAAACATCAAGTTGACCATATTCATACGTTCGCCGGAGCAGATCGTAGTTCAGTACATAATTACCATGATTTATGAAATTACTTGGTGCCTGATCAACCGCTGGCTTTTCGACAATCGCCTGAAATCCGCCAGTTTCTTCGCTAAAATCAATCACGCCGTAGCGACTCACTTCTTGTGGCGGCACCTGTGATGCCAATACGCTCGCCCCGCCAGCTGGAGTTGCTGCAAGGAGCCGGGCGATTTCTGAGCTGCCATCGTCACTATGATAAAACGCGTCACCTTGCACGAATACAACTGATTCATCCTTATGGAGCTGCGGAAATACGAGGCCTACGGGGATTGCCGTGCCATATTTATGATTAGAATCTTGCTCGATATAATGAAATGTCACGTTTTGCGGTGGCTTTGCCAAATTTACGAGATCCTGTTTGCGATTGTACTCAAGAAACTGGTTCAGCTGCTCGTTGTCTGAATAGTATTGTTGCAGCTGCGTACTGCCTTTGTTCACCACAAAATAAATTTCTTGTATCCCTGCTTTTATACAGTCGCGCACCACATAGTCCACAATTGGGCGATTACCCACAGGTAGCATGCATTTTTCGACCGCTTTGGTGATTGGTAATCGGCGCGTTCCCCAGCCGGCCACGGGTATGATCGCTTTGGTGATGGTAGTCATGCTGTGTATTATACGCTACTTATGCTTTGATTGGAGCTCATTCATGCGATCATGATTCAGTCCATAGTAGTGAGCTATCTCATGCCAAAGCGTACGCTTGATCTGCTCAAATAGCTCATCATCGTTGCTCACAACTCGCAGAATCGAGTGCTTAAACAGTGTGATTTTGTCGGGTAGTACAAACGTGTAGCCCGCTCCGCGTTGTGTGAGCGGTATACCTTCATAAAGCCCAAGCAATATCGCATTTTCGCGAAGCTTCATTTTGGTCTTTTGCTCTTCGCTTGGTTCGTCTGCCATTACAATAGCGACATTTTGCAGCCCCGTTATATATTCCTGCGGCAGTTCATCCATGGCACGCGTAATCAACGCATCGAATTGTTCATCGGTCAGATTATACATTATACTTAGTATAGCTTAATCGTTATCAAACTCGAACCAATCTGGATCTTTTTTGAGATTTTTACTCACACCGTTCCAGAAGGCAGCGAGTTGCTGACCATCTTCGTCGGCAAGTACTATAGAATCGCCCTCTGCACGCTCGGCAGCGATCATATCGTCAAGCCCGTCGCCAAGTGGATCGTGCTTTGTAAAACTAATTTTGCGGTGGAATAGACTCATAGTGTTTGTTTGAATGGCTTATACTTTCATAATAGCATAAGTATTATAATCTGTCAACTATGCTACGCTAGGGGCATGCTTGTATTCAACCATCTCTTGGCGGGGTCTGTCATTGGCGTCATCCTGCCCGCACCCCTAGTCGCACCCGTAGCATTTGTGACGCACTTCATTTTAGATTTATTTCCTCACGCATACGGCGAAGAGCCACCCTACTCACGCAGGCTCAAAGTTCAAGTTGTCATAGATGTCGTAATATCGCTCTTTACCGTTCCGTTCGTCCTGTGGTTATTTCCGCCCGATCAGTGGTTCATCATCGGAGTCGGTGCATTCTTTGGGCTACTTCCTGATCTATTATGGATTTTTTGGCGACGCGGCGGCCCAGACTGGTTTCAGAGATTCCTTGACTGGGCACACTGGATTCAATGGGGCGAACGGACGTATGGCTGGATTTTTGATGCCTTCTACGGTTTTATTCTCGCTTTTATATTACTTGCACTTGCAGGCAAACTGTAGGCTCGTCACGCCTTTTCTAGCATCACCTGCAGGTCTGACCCCTCGACGACAACGGTTGTCGCATACGAGTATTTGTCGTTGCTAATACCACCAGCAAGAGTTTCGCTCGCAATAGTATCGCTATGGTCGGCTATTGCTTGTTTCAACTCCTCGTCGTCTGTTGTCAGGCTCAGTTTTATGCGATCATCCACATTTAGTCCAGCATCTTTGCGGGCAGCTTGCACATGACGAATCACCTCACGCATCAAACCTTCGCGTTTTAGCTCTGGGGTAATTGCAAAATCAAGTGACAGTTCAGCGCCTTGTTCTACCCTTTTGACATTCAGCTCTTCGGTCAATATATCTTCAAAGTTCACAAACTGACCAAGCGTCGGTACTGTCACACTTGCAAGCGGCTGACGAATTTTCACCCGTTCTTTAGCACGCAAACTCAGTGCTTGATTTACATAGTCACGAACCGTTGCCATTTCGTCGAGCACCAACTGGTCAACGGTGTCATTGCTTGGCCAATCCAGTAGGTGCACAGATTCATTGCCACCACCCATCTTTTGGTATAACTCTTCGCTAAGGAACGGTGTAAACGGCGCCAAGATGACTGCGAGTTTCATCAGTACATAATGCAGTGTTTTATACGCGTCTGCTTTGTCACCATCATCGTCAGCGCCTGCGGCCGTTACAGATGATCTCCAAAAGCGCCTGCGACTACGGCGAACAAACCAGTTGCTCGCATCTTCGATAAACGGCATAAATTCACTCATAGCAACAGGTATATTGTATGCGTCCATATGTGTGGTTACATGCTGGTTTAGCTGATGCAAGCGACTGACGATCCATGTGTCGAGCGGGTTCGTCAGATCGGCAGGCCCAAGCGTAAATGGCGCTTCAGGGTCAAATTCCCAACCATCTACCTCCGCATACATGGTGAAGAAATCGTACATATTCCAGATCATCGACAGCTTGCGTGCCACATCGCCGACATCTTTGTCTTGCAAACTGAAATCTTCGCCGCTTAAAAGCGGACTAGAAAGCAACAAGAATCGCAAACTATCTGCGCTAAATTTATCCATCAACTCATTTGGATCAGTATAGTTACCATAACTTTTACTCATCTTGCGGCCGTCGTTGCCCGAGATTGTACCATGCGCCAATGCAGTCTTGAATGGAACCTCACCGAACAGGCCGACATTCACGGCATTCATATAGTAAAACCACGCACGAACTTGGGGAATGTATTCAACGATGAAATCACCAGGAAAATTCGCTTCAAACTTTTCTTTGTTTTCGAACGGATAGTGGAATTGCGCAAATGGCATACTGCCACTCTCAAACCAGCAGTCGATCACTTTGTCGATGCGCTTATAGCGTACGTTATCTTTGTCAAACTCAATCGCATCGACCCATGGGCGGTGGTAGTCATCAAGCTCTATCCCACTCAGCTCTTTCAGCTCAGCATAACTCCCCACGACAATCTGTTGCTTTTTGCCATCCTTGTCGGTACCCTCCCACACAGGCATAGCAGTCGCCCAAAACCTATCGCGCGATAGATTCCAATCGGGTGCCGTCTCGATCGTTTTTTCTGATCGGCCATGCTTAATATGCTCAGGGAACCAGTTAACCTTACTATTGCCCTCAAGCATTGCTGTACGTTGGCCTGCAATATCCATAAACCAGCTTGGGTGCGCCCTATACATCAAGCGTGTGCCACAACGATGGCAGTGCGGATAGCTGTGGCGAATGTAGTCGATCTTCCAGACGATACCGCGCTCGTGCAGTGATTTAGCAATTGTCTTGTTGATATCCCATACATTTTCACCCGACCACTCGCCCGTAAGGTATAGGCCACTTTCATCCAACACATGCACAACTGGTATGTTGCTTTTCTGCGCCAACTCAAAGTCCTCTTCACCATACGCTGGCGCGATATGTACGATGCCAGTACCGTCTTCGCTACTCACATAGTCGGCATCCCATACCTGGTACCAATTACCAGCCAGTGATTTACCTGCCCAACCTTCCAGATGCATCAGTGGTTCATATGACTCACCAACCAGTTCTTTGCCCTTTAGTGTTCGAACGATCTCGTAGCCGAGCGGTTGGTGCTTTTCATTGGTAAGTACCTTTCCAATCAAATCTTTCGCCAGAATGAACTGATCATCACCCACCTTCACCTCGACGTAGGTTAGATCTTTGTTCACCGCAACTGCCGTGTTTGCAGGTAACGTCCATGGTGTTGTCGTCCAGGCGAGTAAGGTGCTGCCACTTTCGAGCTTAAACTTCACATACACACTTGGATCGGTCACATCCTGATAGGCCCCAGCGTCCATAGTCACTTCGGCTTTGCTGAGTGGTGTGGCATCACGGGTGCAATACATCAACACACGTTCACCTTCATAAATTTTTCCCTTATTATAGAGTTCTTTGAACGCCCACCAAACCGACTCCATGTAGTCCTTGTCCATCGTTTTGTAAGCGCCCTTGAAGTCAACCCAGCGGCCAATGCGGTCAATCGTTTCTTCCCATAGATTGCCAGTCTGGACCATATTCTCACGGGCAGTGGTGATATATTCTTCCAGACTAATTTTAGTACCAATATCGCGACGATCATGGATGCCAAGCTTTTTCTCGGTAAACACTTCAGCTGGTAAGCCATGGGTATCCCAACCCCATACACGCTCCACGCGCTTGCCTTTCATGGTTTGGTAGCGTGGCACGACATCTTTGACGATACTTGTCAGCAGCGTCCCATGATGTGGCACGCCAGTGATAAACGGTGGCCCATCGTAGAATACATATGTGTCATCAGCCGGTCGTTGTTGTACTGATTTTTCAAACGTCTTGTTATCCTTCCAGTACTGTACAAGTGCTTTTTCGTACTCAATCGCTCTGCGGCGAGTGCCTGATTTAAATTTCATCAACCCTCCTTCACTTCGTACTGTTCTAGGTTGAATGGAGGGCTCCATGTCGTTACCATATCGAAGTGACCAGACCATGCATAATGGGTGTTTGGCGGAATTTCAACAGTTTCATTTGCACTAACCAATATGCGAGGCTCATCTTTCAAATGCAATGTCGCCACACCTATGACAACATGAGCAATTCCACGTGACACCTTATTGAGCGCCCATTGTTTCGGATCCTCCGGATACCTCCCGTCAATCCTAATGCGGGCCATGTCCATAGATCCATCTGATACAACATAGTTGTCACCGCGACATGTCGAACCGTTTTGAAATGGGACTTTTTCGATCTTACTCATCTTTAACTCCTTAATATAAAAATCACTTCTTTTGACTGTCAGATCCCGTGAATGGGAGGTACCATCTGACTTCCAAAAGAAGTGATTCTCTTAGCGCTTATTTGTCGCTGTGACGTTGCGTTCACGCCCGGGTCTAGTTTCCTTAGGATTTCTTCCGGGGGCTTGCGGGTGATAGCCGCTCAATTGCCTCTGTTAGTTATTATATCAGATCTGCTTAAGCAAACAAGGCACTGCCAAATTTTGCAATCACAAGCCCAATGAGCAATACAATCCAAGACGCAACGATGAGCTTGTCATAGTCGCGTTTCAAAAACTGTTCAACTTTTTTATTCGTTTTTTTCTGTAGTCGAAAAGTATTGTGCAGCAGATTGTACCGTGTGATTGCTGCCGAAAGCATGGTCATACTAAATGTCACCACCAAGCACCATGGACACAGTACCTCTATAGCGTACACGCTGTTGAAGAATAGCCAGTAGGCAAACAGTGTCCAAAATACTATGCCAATCTCGGCTCCAATCAGGAACCAGCGTGGGAATGCTGTTTTTGACAGTCCAAGCAGCGCAATCATGATCACCATTGGAAAGCCCATCAAACCTATGTACATATTTGGAAAACCAAACACACTCGCCTGCCATGTCTTCATCACCGTAGCGCAGTTGAGCACCAGGTTAAATGAACAGCTCAAGATAGCATCTGGGTGTTTAAGCAGGTGGAATTCTTCGACGGCGAGCGTAAAACTTGCAATCAAGCCAGTCACGCCAAACGCAAGCAATACACCAAATATCCACTTATTTGATTGATCCTTGGTCTTATCTTGTCGATGTAATAGCTGATTAAGCATAGTAACTCACCTCGTCTATAGTTGGTAACGGCAGCCCTCGCCATGAACCCTGCACTTGTCCGTCAGGGGTAGTCGCAATAATCGTTGGGTACTCTACTATATCATACACGCGGCACAGATCAGCTCCACGGGAGCTATCGGGGTCAATTACTTCGATTTCTTTCGCAGTCCGCCGCTGAAAGTCATGCAAATATTCCTCGACCGTTCTCGTCACTTCAGTATTTTGTCGGTAAAACACCTTTACGCCCACCACCTACTCCTTGTTCTTACGGCGCGAAACCAAAATCGCTTCAAATTCATCGAGTGTCTTGAATTCGTGGTACACACTTGCAAATCGTACGTACGCAACCTCATTTGTCTTTGCAAGCTCATCGAGCACAAGCCCACCGATTGTCTTCGACGGCACTTCCGATTCGCCAAGTGCATACAAATTGTCTTCAACTTGACTAACAATGTTTTCAATCTCAACTTCACTGGCAAAGAACTTACCAACTGATCGCCGTATGGCAACCGTCAGCTTATCGCGGTCATATAGTTCGCGCGTACCGTCCTTTTTGATCACCGCTAGGTTTGGCTTCTCTATGCGTTCGTAAGTTGTGAATCGCTTGCCATCAGGTGTTTCTCGGCGACGGCGAATCGTCACACCGTCACCAACCTCACGTGACTCGATCACTCGGCTATCTCCAATATTGATCAGCGCTCCCATGGCGACTCCCTCTATTCGTCAGAATTCTTTTGTTTTTTGCGGCGGCGAAGAAATGCCGGTGTATCAGACTCATCTTCTTCATCTACCGGATTGTCCCACATGTTACGTGCTGGCTCTTCCGCAAAGCTTGCCTCTGGGTCTTCTTTGTCGAGCTCCAGATTGACGCCCTCGACTGCATCATCACTCATACCACGCGCCTCAACCTCATGTACTTTATCGGCAGCAGGATCAAGCGACACTTCTTGTTGGTGGAAGAAATCGCTGTCAAACCCGGTCGCGATCACTGTAATAATAAGCTCGTCTTCTAGCTCCGGCTTCAGAGTTGCACCAAAGATAATATTTGCATCTGGCGACACAGCACTGGTAATAATCTCGGCGGCTTCTTGGATCTCTGCCATCGACATATCGTAGCCACCTGTCACGTTAAAGAGTACACCCTTGGCGCCATCGATCGACACCTCTATCAGCGGTGATTCAATCGCCTGCTGAGCAGCCTGAACCGCTCGGTCGTCACCACTCGCACGGCCAATACCCATAAGTGCACTGCCAGCATTACTCATAATTGCCTTCACATCGGCGAAGTCAAGGTTGATCAAACCATGTTCGGTGATCAATTCAGAGATACCCTGCACGCCTTGGCGCAGCACATCATCGGCAATCTTAAACGTCTCGAGCAGCGGCGTGCGACGATCAATCGTCTGCAGTAAACGGTCATTTGGAATAGTAATCAGCGTATCAACTTGGCGACCCAGCTGATTTACCGCCCAATCAGCATTAACGCGACGCTTTTCGCCCTCAAAGCTAAATGGCTTGGTAGCAACACCAACCACCAAAATGCCAAGTTCGCGAGCAATTTCGGCAACAACGTAGCCAGCACCACTACCAGTACCGCCACCGGCACCAATCGTCACGAACACCATGTCTGCACCCTCAAGTGCTTTCTTGATCTCTTCACGTGACTCATTTGCGGCCTTTTCGCCTACCGAAGGGTCAGCACCAGCACCAAGCCCGCCAGTTGTTTCATGACCAAGATGCAGCTTTACATCTGCTTTGCTATTGTGAAGCGCCTGCGCGTCAGTATTCATGGCAATAAACTGCACACCCGTGAGGCCTGCATCTTTCATACGATTAATCGCACTACCGCCCGCGCCACCGACGCCAACGACCTTAATACTCGCAAATGTTTGAATCTCGCTTGGTGTTACTTCCGGCATGAATACTCCTACGTCTTTATTCTTATCTAGTATACCATCTGCTGGCGTAAATCAAATCACGCCTTTAGGCGACCGAACAACTTTTTTAACAAACCACCCGCCTGACCCACTGCTGCCTTGGCGCGCCCGCCGTGCGCAAGCTGACCATCATGACCACCTTCGCTATCAAGCAACATGAGCCCTACAGCAGCTGCAAATTGTGGCTGATCAAGATGTTCAGCAACACCACCATAACCCTTGGCAGCACCTACACGCACTGCGACACCAAGTGAATCCTTAGCGTAGTCGACAATATTCTTCAGTTTCGCGCCGCCGCCCACGAGCACCACGCCACTCGGTAGCTTTGCGTGTCGACCTGCCTTTTTAAGCTCTTTTGTAATCGCTTCGAACAGTTCCTCAAGCCGTGCTTCGATAATCTCATCTACGTCTGCTCGAGCAAAATCATATGAATCATTGTCTTTCTTTATCGTAACAGCCTCTGAACCAGTCTGTGTTGTTGCTGATCCGTGCGTTACTTTTACAAGCTCAGCTACTTCTGGATCGGTCTTAAGACCAATGGCCAGATCATTGGTTATATTATTGCCGCCAACAGGTATGACGCCAACATACTGCAGATCACCTTCTTCAAAAATCGCCACGCTGGTTGTCGCACCACCCATATCAATCACCGCGACACCATTTTCAAGCTGTTGCTCCCCAAGTACCGCGCGAGCTGCTGCAGCAACACTTGGTACAACGCGACGCGGGGCAACCTTCGCCATATCTAGCACGCTATGGAGTGCCGTCATGTTTGGCGCAAGCGCCGACACGACGTTCGCGTTGATCTCTAGCCGAGTACCCGTCATCCCTAGCGGATCTTTTATATTGTCCTGACCGTCTAGCCTATATGTATGAGGTATCACGTCAAGGATTTCACGATTCGCAGGAACTTTTCCAACCGTCGCTACCTCTGTCAGGCGTGCAATATCGTCGTGATCAACAAGGTGATCAACTGCCCCAACAGCAATCATTCCATCTGCCGAGGTACTCAGGATGTGTGAACCATTAATACTAATGGTCGCCACATCTACTTGGTAGCCGCTCATACGCTCAGCCTCGCCGAGCGCATCATCAATCGCCTGCGCTGGGCCGTTAAGATTAGCGACTGCGCCCTTGCGCATACCAGTGTTTGCCACTTCGCCCACACCTACTATTGTTGGTGCACCTGTTGTTGGATCAAGATGACCAACGACGCAGCGGACAGTCGTCGTACCTATGTCAATACCGACAGCATATCGAGAAGCTTCTTGCATGAATCGTATTATACCGTCATCTTGCTGTTTTGAACAGACATAAGGGCTATGGTGTTGCGCACCAATGCGTGTACATCATATCACTAGGTTTTCTCAAACGATGTTAATATAACAATATTAACACATATCGATGTTACTATAACATCATTTAACAGTTCTCGAACATATATAAAACTGCTAAAGCTGAGTAAGGATCTCAGCACCATTTTCTGTGATAAGAACAGTGTGTTCGAACTGCGCCGCAAGCGAACCGTCACGAGTTAAGAGCGACCAGCCGTCGTCATCAACTTTTATATGTTCAGAGCCAAGGCTTGTCAGTGGCTCAATAGCGATCGTATCACCCACCGCAAGAAGCGGGCCCGTACCCGCGCTACCATAATTAGGTATCTCTGGAGCTTCATGCATCATATGCCCAACTCCATGCCCAACAAGTTCACGAATAATCCCTACTTTACCTTGCACGAGCACTTTCTCAACCGCCGCACTAATGTCTCCAACTCGTACCGGCCCGTGAATTGCACCTATACCTGCGTATAGTGATCGTTCAGTTGTCGCAAGCAGATGCTTCACTGCACCCTGGGGGCTCTCACCTACTACCATTGTAAAAGCGCTATCGACCTTCATGCCCTTATACGCAATCACAAGGTCAAACCCCACCACGTCACCCTGCTGCAATGCATATTCTGTAGGAACACTATGCGTAATCGCATCATTCACCGATATGCAAATCGCACCGGGAAAGTTCACTTCGGCCGTCTTATAGGTCACTTCGGCACCGCGACGCCGAATTTCACTATCCACCCACGCGTCAAGCTCTTTCTCGCTTACGCCGGGCAGTACACGGGGTCGAAGATCACGAAATATTTCCGCCAGAATCCTACCGCCATCGCGCATCGCCTGGATTTGTTCAGGGGTCTTTACTTGCTGCATTACTCTGCTAGCCCGTGCGCCTGTAACTCTTCCATGATCCGATCATGAACCTGGCCAACAGTCCCTACGCCATCAATATGTACAATATTGATATTTTGTTCGGTCATATACGATAATATCGGATACATTTCGGTGCGGTAAATCTTCAGTCGTTCATCTATAGCATCCGGCGTGTCATCAACGCGACCACGCACCTCAAGACGCTTCAGCAGTTCGCTTTTGGGTACTTCTAGTACGACAACAAGCTTAATATCGCGACCATGGTGCGTGCGCTTGTCGATCAACCACTGAGCCTGACTCATCTCACGTGGATATCCATCAAGAATGACATTATTAACGCTGTGCGAGCGCTGAATCGCGTCGCTCATTAGTCCATTCACCTTTTGCGAATCGACGAGCTTACCGCTCTGCATTTCCTTAATAAGTTCTAGATCGTGCGTATCGCGCAGTAACTGCCCTGCCGATAGCCAGCGCCATCCATTGCGCGCAGCCAGCATTTGTCCCTGTACGCTCTTACCTGCGCCAGCTGGTCCAAAAAATACAATCATGAGCGTACTCCGTGCTTAGTGGTTTGTGAATGATAGATAGTTAATAGTAAGTTGCTCACGAATAAATTATACCGAAGCACGTACGTATTCACCATACATTTAGTACTTATTGCGCAAGTGATTCTTTGACAATTTGTGCCAACAATGCACCGTCAGCACTATTGCCAACCTGCTGCTTTACACCGCCAATCACCCGTCCCATACCTTTTGCATCAGTGACGCCAAGTTCGGCAATCTTCGCGGCAACAATTTCACGTAGCTTTTCTTCACTCAGCTGCTCGGGCAAGTACTTTGCCAATACTTCCGCCTCTTTGCGCTCAACTTCAGCCAGCTCAGGTCGGCCGTTTTGTTCGTATAGCGCTATGCTCTCATTGCGTTTTTTTACTTCACGAGCAATGATCTTTTCAATGTCACTATCATCAAGGCCTGTATCACGTTTTCCCTGGGCAACTTCTTCATTCAAAATTGCCGCTTTGAGATTTCTCAAAGTATCCCCTACAAAACGATCGCCGCCCAAAAGAGCGGCTTTAGTATCGTCCTGTATTTTCGCGCTAAGCGCCACTGTTAGCGTAACCCCAGTCGTGCTTTTGCTAGCTTGTCAGCTTTACGCTCTTTGCGAATAATTGCCTTCTGGCGTCGCTCAGTTTTGCTAATGTCTTTATTAAAGCGCATCGATGCCTTTGCATTCGCAAGTACACCGCTTTGCAAAACTTTGCGGTTGAAACGACGAATAATATTTTCGTTCGCCTCGTTCTGATCTTTACGTGTAACTTGTACCATATCTGTCGTATTGTAACAGAGAAAGAGGAAATCTACAACCCCTCATAACTAAGTCAAGCCCGCCCCGAAGGAGCATTCCGCTGAGATAAGTCTCACGGGCTCAACTTCAGGACGGGCTACATTTGCCAGTCAAAGCTCTTCTCGCGAATCATCGCATAGCCCGTGTACGCCGAACCATCCTCAGATACACCGAGATCGAAATGAAAGAGGTACGTCAGTCGGGAACCTTCGCTACTGTTGTTTTCCCTGACACCATAGACCATGGAATCAAAGTCTTCAGCAGAAGCTCTGGTCGTGAACTCAGTGGTATCAATACCGCGTAGCGCCGGCACCTCCACTTCGAAAGGGAGAGCCTTTTCAGCACCTTTGATCTTTGCCCACCTTGGACCTTGATACCGCCTCCAGCTGTCCTTGAGTTCAACGGCAACCTGGTTTGCCAGTGCATACGCATCGTACGAATTCATAGTCATGATAAGGACTTCCTGCTCCGGTGCAAACTTATGCTTCAGCTTGCAGATGACCGATAAACTACATTGTAGTTCGACACCTTATTTATGCAAGCTTAAGCATACTCAAGGTGCAGCAGCTTTCCCTCAACTGTCCGTCGACCATTCCATTCATTAATATCTGGCTGAAACCACACCGCCACGCGCTCGCCAGGTTCAGCAAAAAAATGCTCCGGCGCATTAAACGCCAAAAGTTGCAGCCTATCGCCACGTTCGTCTTGCACATCCAGTTTTACATGTTGTCCATCAGCGCCCATTCGGCGTTGACTCATCACTATTGCACTTTCGGTCATAATAGTTGGTTGTATATTTCCGCTACCAAATGGCTCTAACGTTGTAATAAGTTCAACTAGGTCCTCTGTCACTTGTGAAAATACTGTCGACACATCTGCAACAGGCAGTAACAGTGACTGCTGGTCTTTTAGCTTCTGTAGCTTATAGTACTCGTTCACTCGCTGCCTAAAAGCGGCAATATTTGCCGTTGACAAAGTGACACCAGCAGCTAGTTTGTGCCCGCCACCCTTAAGCACAAGATCACGGCTTGCCTGTATAGCATCTGCGGCACTAAAATCGCCATAACTCCTTGCGGAGCCTTTTGATTCCTCCCCCATTTCTTCAAGCACAAATGCGGGCTTGCCATACTTTTCGAGTAGTTTTGCAGCTACAATACCCACTATACCGTGATTCCAGCCCCTACCGCTGACGACTAGCACAGGATCATTGTTGTAAGAATTAACTTGCTCTATGGCTTCGCGTAGAATAACGTCTTGCTCCGCCCTGCGAGCATGATTAAGTTCATCAAGCTGTTGAGCTTTTTGCAACGCTTGCATGCCATTCGTCGCTCGCAACATGTCGAGCGAGATCTGGGCTGTCTCCAACCGCCCTGCTGCATTCATGCGCGGACCTAGCGCAAAGCCAAGACTACGCGCAGTCACTTTTTCTGGTTCAACACCAGCTACTGCCATCAGTGCTTTTAGCCCAGGTCTTCGTGTTTGTGCAAGGACCTTCAAACCCCAAAATACATGCGTACGATTCTCATCAATCAGTGTCACGACATCACACACAGTTCCAAGCGCCACCAAATCAAGCAGCCATTTTTCCTGTCCGTGAGGCAGCCCATCTAGCTGCGTTTGTAGCGCTTGCACGAGCTTGAAGGCTACGCCAACTCCAGGTAAATCGAGAAATGGATAAAGCTTCTTTGTTGTTTGCTTTAATTGATAATTCTCATAGGATTTAGGGTAGTCCTGCAGTAAGCGCTTAGGGTTGATTACTGCCACTGCTGGTGGCTGCACGGGTGCAACATTGTGGTGATCTGTCACAATCACATCAATACCCAACTCTTTAGCTCGTATAATCTCTTTTTCGCTGAGACTACCGCAGTCTACCGTTATGATCAGCGTCGTACCGGTTGCAGCAATGCGCTCAACGGCGTCAACTGTCATACCATAGCCCTCAACAAAACGATTTGGTATAAAGGCATCGACATGCAAAAAGCCAAACGATTCAAAAGCATCTAACAGTAGCGTTGTCGCTGTCAGGCCATCTATATCGTAGTCGCCATAGATGGTAATGTGCTCTTGTCGTTCGCGAGCCTGCACCAGCCGATCAACCGCCTGTTGCATATCGGGTAGCAAAAAGGGGTCATGTCGTTTATCGTAGTCGGGGTGTAAAAAAGCATCGCGAGCGTCACCCGTTAGCCCCCGCGCGCGTAGTATATCCTCAAAAACACCCATGTCTACTCATTATAGCAAGGATGCTATGAGCTCGTTCTAGATGTCAGACGTTGATCGCTTAGGACGAGCAGTTTGCTGCTGCGATTTGATCACGATGCTCTGGAGCTCTTTAAAAATCGTAAACTGCTTGTTTGTTGAGTAGATTTTTGTATTGCCTTGTTTTTCACTAACAAGAAATCCTACTTTTTCAAGACGCTTTAGCTCGCGCTGTATGTTGCCCGGGTCTTCCTTGATAAGTTTCGCAAGACCGCGTACATGCGTGCGAAAATCAGGATACTTGGCATAGACAACAACAATCTTTCGCCGCACCCGTGAGGTAATAAAAACGTCTAGCATACTCTCCCTTTATATAGCGCTCTCATCGCTTTTGTTACTCACTATATTACACTTTCTTACAACACTACACAATACCTATAATCAAAAACTAAGCTTCATGTGCAATATACACGAGGCGAAAGCCGAGCTTTAGAGGGAGGGGTGAATTTTTGAATTCATTTCAAAAATGAAACGGAGGGACGGGTCCCTCATTATTACTAGCGCCAATTCAGGATTATCTGATTTATTTTGGCAATTGTTTGCTCGTGAGTTGGCAAATCATTCTGCTCATAATAATGGTCTGTGCCGAGGTAATTCGCCTTCACATCAAGAATATGAAGCTCGTCTGCCACCATGTGCACCCTATCAACAACATCTACACTTGCAACGGGCGCAGCGATCACAAGCCGAGCAAGCTTAACGGGCTTAAGAAAATCAAGTGCAACATCGAGTGGAGTTATGTCACTTAAGCCATCACTGATGAGTATTACGGTTCGCTCACGCAGCATATCGTGATCTATAATTCCGCCATCACCGATCAAATTATTGATCTTATGGAATGCTTCTCGCTTCTTTTCCTCAAAATAACCGTGAAATTCGGTGTTGTACTCACGGATCTCGCTAGCTTCCAGCTCACTACTGTAGGTAAACGTCCCTTCTTGCGACACGGCACCGAGGCTTTGGCCCTCGCCTGGTATCGCAACATCTTCCGAAACGAGCATAGTAAGCACACAGTGAAGCTTCGCGGCAATCGGTTCACCTACCGCTACGGCACCATCGCTCAATGCAACAACCGCAGTGTTTTCGTAGCGATACTTTTCAAAAAGCTGTACCGCTAATTGCTCACCCGCCTCATGGCGGCTCTGAAAATACATTGTCATGCTGCAAGTAAGTATATCACTGATATAACGAGGCGCATTCTCGGGATAACACAAGTAAACTTGGTTCTCCTCTCAAATGCTTTCGTTATAATGGATAGCATGTACTACTACGAGGTGGCTCCAACAAAGATTATTCGCGCCCATAGCAATGTCTTTACTTATGCCTCAGAAACACCTCTCGTGGCAGGCCACATTGTCACTATAGAAGTAGGTCGTCAACAACTAACAGGACTAGTCGTTCGAGGTGCCCAAAAACCAGCCTACGACACAAAGCAGATTCTGAGCGTCATCGAGACGACACCACTTCCTCAGCCGCTTGTTGCGCTAAGCCTTTGGCTAGCGGATTACTATGGGTCACATCTCGCAACCGTCCTGCAAACAATACTCCCGCGCGGGCTTACAAAGAAACGCCGACCACTACCACGCCAGCAATTTCAGACAACAAGAGATCGAACAAATTTTGTACTCAATAATGATCAAGTCCTCGCTGTCAAACAGATACAAGATGGCAACCCCGGCACATACCTTGTGCACGGCGTCACTGGCTCTGGCAAGACGGCAATTTACATAGAAATGGTTAAGCAAACGCTTGCGCGACAACAATCAGCAATCATTCTCGTGCCCGAGATCGCTCTCACTTCTCAGATCGTCGATGAATTTTCTCGCCATTTCCCAGACGTCATTCTCACCCATTCGCGCCAGACCGAAGCCGAACGTCACCTTGCCTGGCATCAAGCTCTTACATCAGACTCACCCCGTGTTGTCATTGGTCCGCGCTCGGCGCTTTTTATGCCAGTACCATCACTCGGACTCATCATTATTGACGAAGCGCACGAGCCCAGCTTTAAGCAAGAGCAGTCACCACGCTACTCAGCACTTCGAGCCGCAAGTATCCTTGCGGGCGCAAATGGCGCCAAGCTTATTCTTGGTAGCGCCACGCCGCTCATTAGCGATTATTACCTTGCAAAGACGACAGACAGGCCACTCATAGAACTACCAAACCGCGCACAAAAAGGTGCCCTCCCCCCAACCGTAAGCCTTGTCGACATGACCAAGCGTTCCCACTTCAAAACACACCGCTTCCTCTCCGATAAGCTTATCGAGTCACTCAAATCTACACTCGAAAATGGCCAGCAGGCGCTGGTGTTCCATAATCGACGAGGAAGTGCCAGCTCCACCTTGTGCGAGAACTGCGGATGGTCCGCCGCCTGTCCGCGCTGCTTCCTGCCGCTCACGCTGCACGCCGATAAACACGAGCTTCGATGTCATGTGTGCGGTTATACCGAAAAAGTTCCGACGCACTGCCCTGTCTGCCAATCGGTCGACATAATCCACAAAGGCATCGGCACAAAACTCATAGAGTCCGAGCTCCAAAAGCTCTTCCCTCAGTACACAATTGCTCGTTTCGACGGCGACTCAGACACTGGCGCAACCGTTGAAGCCAGATACAAAGAGCTCTACGATGGCACGATTAACCTTATCGTAGGCACACAGGTTATCGCCAAAGGCCTTGACCTGCCACAACTGCGCACAGTAGGTATTGTTCAGGCAGATGCTGGACTTGCTTTACCGGATTTTGCCGCCCCAGAGCGTGTTTTTCAGCTTCTTGCACAGGTTGTCGGGCGTGTCGGGCGATCGCATCATGCCACTGATGTCATTGTTCAGTCATACCAGCCCACCCACTACGCCGTGACGACCGGTCTCGCCCAAAACTATGATGCATTTTACCAGCAGACCATTGCAGAGCGTCGCCGCGGACATTTTCCACCATTCTCGTACCTACTCAAGCTCACCTGTGTCTACAAAACCGAAGCAGCTGCCATACGTCAGGCACGCTCGCTTGCAATGACACTCCGCGCCCATGCCCCCGCAACTGTTGAGATACTCGGTCCTACCCCTGCCTTTTATGAGCGTCAACGCGACACCTACCGCTGGCAGCTATTACTCAAATCACCCAAACGTGCCGATCTAGTAGCTTTGCTGCAACATGTCCCACAGGCGCACTGGCAATTCGAGCTTGATCCGACAAGCCTTCTCTAGCCATTCTCTGTTATACTGGTAATAATTCATGAAAAAAGAAGATATCATAACGCTGCCAAACGGCCGTTTGCGGCAAAAATCAGCGAAAATCACCACAATCACCGATGATACACGGCAGCTTGTTGCCGACATGACCAGCGCTGCACTCGACTGGGAAGATTCGCGCCCACACGAAATTAGCGCCGCGCTTGCGGCCGTACAGATCGATCGACTTGATCGGGCAGTTATCGTTCGTAGCGACTTTGACCACAAAGAAACACGTGATTTTACCGTGCTCATCAACCCCGAAATCATCAAATACGAAGGCACCCTCGAGGCCGACTACGAAGGCTGTTTAAGCGTCCGCGACATCTACGGCAAAGTTCCCCGCTATACCAAAATCCGCGTGCGTGCACTCGACCAAGACGGCAACCCCATTCGATTCAAAGCTAGCGGCTTTCTGGCGCGCGTCATACAGCATGAAATCGACCATACCAATGGCATCGTCTTCATCGACCATATTCGCGACAACACCGACGCGTTCTACACGCTCGATGTGGCGGGCGAGCTGCAGCCACTCGACTACCAGAAGGATATTCATGAAAATAGTATTCTTTGGCAATGAGAAACTCGCCACAGGCATCCCTACGCCGGAGCCACTAATCCGACGAGCGGCCGAGCTTGCAGGCTTTGAGGTCGAACAGATCGTTACTGGTGAGCTCACAGACCTTCGCCCCCACGAAGCGCAGATCGCCGTGCTCGCGGCATACGGTCGCATCATTCCCCAGCGCGTACTCGACGAATTTCCTCTCGGCATCATCAACATTCACCCATCGCTACTTCCACAGTACCGTGGCCCAACACCCATAGAACAAGCGTTACTCGACGGTGTAGAAAAAACCGGTGTGTCCATAATGCATCTCACAAAAGGCATGGACGAAGGCCCCATATATAAGCAAAAGACACTCCACATCGAGAAAAATGAGTCGAAAGCAGCGCTCACCAGGCGCCTGCAGCAACTTGGCGCCGATATGCTACAAGAAGCACTACCCCTTATTGCATCTGGTGAACTGCAGCCTCGCCAGCAACCACACCCAGACCGTGCCACTTATAGCCATAAAATCACCAAGGTAGACAGTACGCTCAACTACCAAAAAACCGCCAAAGCGCTCGAGCAAGAGATTCGTGCATACAGTGGCTGGCCAAAAAGTCATACGACACTCGGCTCGCTCGACGTCGTCATCACAGAAGCACGTGCCGTCGCGACCGACGAATTACCTACACCAGGTAAGGTATTTGCTAGTAAAAAGCAGCTCCTCATCGGTACGAGCAGTGACTGGCTAGAGATAACAGCACTCCAACCCCTTGGCAAAAAAGAAATGCCCATACAGGCATTTCTTGCTGGATATCGTTCTCAATTAGATGCTTAGGCTGCTGGCGCTTGTGGTGGCTGCTGGTTTGCACCCAAGATTGCATCGCGGTTGGCAGTAATTTCGCCCTTTAGCTCATCGAGTACCGCTTTCACTACATCACGGTAATCAGGACGATTGACTTCAAGCCACTTGGTTGCTACATATTCGGCCTTGAGCGTTGGGTCAGCCGGATCAAGCTTAAGAGCCTGCTGCATACGCTGAAACACTTCGTCATTCGTATAGTCTTGCACGTGTGCTGCAAGCCATGTGTCGATCACCGCTTGATCGCGATCAATGATCTTCTCAAACTCTTCGAGCTGTTGATCGCTCAGGCCATCAGACAAGCGTGTACCCACGCGGAGCTCTAGTTCTTCATAAATGTGCTGCAAAAACGCTTGTTTCTGGTCATCAGGCAAATCGTTTAGTCCGATATCTGCCAAAAATTTGTCATCTAGTTGAAACATATATGTCCTTTATATATTGCTGTTTGTTTTATTGTACACTGTTTTCGCGTTTGGTTATAGGCTCATGCCTATTTCAGTGATTCAAGATCCGCAGCCGCTTGACTTGAAAGATCGCCAGGATTACTAATCCAGATGTCGCTACCGTGCCATTCAAACTCTGTAGGATAGCTATCGATGAGGTGCTGTGCATAATCATGGGTTAGTTTCGCTGTGTCAACACCATTGGTACGCATTGCTTCAAGCAGACCGCCACCGTTAGGGATGTTCCAGTTGCCATTTGCAAGGGTTTCGCCTACCGTACCGTGTACGTTAAAGCCACCCTTGATGTTCTGAACTGTGTCGAGAACGGCGCTGTGATCACCACCGTTCTTCGCGATCACAACCGCAGCAGTTATACCCATTACTGTTAGTGCAACGCCAGTCAGCGCACGGGCAACCTTATAGCGACGGTTCTCCGTATTATCCCAGCGTTCACGTGCCCAGTTGCGTCCACGGCTCAAAAATCCTTCGGGTTGAGGAAGATTCTCAATGCGATCCTTGCTTCTTTCTAGATCATTAAGACCCTCTGTCTTTGCTTGAGGCTCGCCGTTATTGAGTGCGTCAAGAACAATTCTCTGAATTGTGCCAGACTCCCAAGATGCTACATCTTCAGGTCTAATGGTGGCATATTCTTCTGGTCCGAACGCTGCTAGTATAAGTTTCTGACGCTCTTCTTCAGAGGCGCCTTCCCAAATTGCAGAGAGCTTCTCGTCTTGCTCTTCATCGGTAAGGCCTTTTAGTTCCTGTAGCATCTCAGCATAACTTTTCTTAGCATTCGCAGGATCTTTTTCGTTGACTGCAGCAACCGCCGCATCAAGATCACTCTTAGCATCTTCTGGATTCACCACTGTTATTGGGCCAGTTTCAGAATCACCGTCACTTTCAGGGTTCTGCGCTGCAACAACTTGAGTGTCCTTACCATCGAAGCCGACAACTTTTTGCGCACCATCCACACCGTCTAAGTTGGTGATAGGTGTTTGCTGTGGGGCATCACCGAACTGAGGTTTTACAGGAGCTGCTGGTGGTGTCCATGGGGTATATGGCTCGGTGTCTAGATATTCTTCGTCCGTAGGTCGTGTAGCAGCTTCTACTTCTTCTGCAACAGCACCTTCGTCTGCTGTCCCTGGTTCACTTGTTGCAATCTCCATAAGGCGTTCTATGACATTCGGATCTGCATTCTCACCACTTTCGTATTCAGCAAGACGTTCGTTGAACGAATCTTCTTTGTCATGAAGCGCTTGGATATCACGATCAATACGATCACCATCAACCTGTTTGTTGCGGAGTACTGCAATCTGATCTGCAAGACTCTTCATAAAACGCACCTGCGGATCGCCAGCGGCAATCGCACGATCTACTGCATCTGGTAGCTGCGTTGCTTCTTCGTAAATATCGTCCTCTGAACGATTCTGCATCGCGCTTAGGCGTTCATCGTAGGCTTTTGCCTCTTCGTAGCGCTGACTATCCTGCTCAGCGCCGCCGAGAAGTTCATCACGGTACTGCATATCTTTAAACTGACGGTAGTCGCTATCGCCGTCATCGAAACTTTTTGGTACGTATTTTTCGCTCATGGTGGTGGTTGAATATCCTTATGATTATCTATTCGCTATTCATACTAACACAGAATTGCTAAAATGTCAATAATGCTGTGCTTAAATAATAAAAATACCCCTGCGATGGGGTATTTTTATAGGGATCGTGATTAGTTGAGTGTACGCGTAACGAGATCTCGCGTGAAGAATTCGAGCGTATCGCCCTCTTCGAGCAGGAGTTTCTTGTCAGTTTTCAGGCTGAGACCGCACATTTCGCCTTCGAATACCTCTTTAGCTTCCTGCTGCTGGCGCTGTACGCTTGTGACTTCCACTTCGGCGAGCTGTTCATCACCACGCCTCACGCGTACAAGCACATTCGGCACTACTTTGCCGCTTGTGACTTCACCGCCTGCAATCACGGTGTCTTTAAGGGTACGGAACACACCTTTGATTGTCAGCGCACCGATCTCGGTCTCGACCACCTCTGGTGCAAGCAATTGCTCCATAGATTGACGAGCGTCGTCGAGCAACTCATAGATTACTTTATATAAGCGCACCTGCACCTTATCGCGCATGGCAAGGCGTTTAACAGCTGGTGGTAGTTCTACGTTAAAGCCATAAATGACCGTGTTGCCACCAGCCGCAAGCCGAATGTCGTTTTCGGAAATAGCTCCAACTCCGCTGCCGATGATTCGCAGCGTCACTTCGCCACCGGTATCAACCAAGCGAAGACTGTCAATAACAGAAGTGAGTGAACCCTGTACGTCGGCCTTCACAACCACGTTAAAGTCTTGTGACTCGTGCTTTTGGCTCATCATCTTGAGTAAATCAGCACCTGTCACGTTGGTACTAGCTGCATCGCGCTCGCGCTGTATACGTGCTTTTTCGGTAATCTGGCGAGCTTCTTTTTCGCTTTTTACAATCACGAACTCGTCACCAAACTGTGGGAGCTCCTTGAAGCCTGTCACGGTAACAGGAGTAGAGGGTCCAGCTTTCTTAATTGGCTTACCTGCAAAATCAAGTAATGTACGTACTTTGCCATAGGCAGTACCGGCCACCAAGAAATGCCCTGGTTTTAGCTCACCCTGCTCTATAAGCAAACCGACCACTGACCCGCGGCCTTGCTCCATATGTGATTCGATGACAAGTCCCTCGGCAGGAACATCTATGTCGGCACGAAGCTCTTCTATATCGGCGACCAGTAATACCATGTCGAGTAGCTTGTCGAGGTTTTGGCCAGTTTTGGCGCTCACTTCGACCATAACGGTGTCACCACCCCACTCTTCAGGGTTGAGGTCGTACTCGGTTGCGAGCTGGGTTTTGACTAACTGTGAGTTGGCGGCCTCTTTGTCGATTTTATTGATCGCCACGACAATCTTGGCATTTGCGCTGCGAGCAAACCGAATCGCTTCGACAGTTTGTGGCTTTACGCCGTCGTCTGCGGCCACGACGATTATGACAACATCTGTCAGTGCCGCCCCGTGTTGGCGTAATGCTGCGAATGCCTCGTGACCAGGGGTATCGAGTAGCGTGATTGTGCGATCACCTCGAACTGTTTGATAGGCGCTGATGTGCTGAGTAATACCCCCGGCTTCGCCCTCAACTGTTTTCGTCTTGAGAATTGCATCGAGCAGGCTCGTCTTGCCATGATCGACATGCCCCATCACTGCAACGATTGGCGGACGGGCGACAGCATTGTCTGACAGCTCGTGAACAACACGACCAACCGACTCGACAGCCTTTTTTTGAATTTCAACGTCAAGCCCTAGCTCGTCGACAATGATTTGTGCTGTTTCAAAATCAATCCGCTGATTGATAGTGGCGACAATACCGTTTTTGAACAACTCTCCTACAAGTGTAGTAACGGGAAGGTTGAGCGTTTCCGCGAGCTCGCCTACTGTAATTGAATCAGCGATAACAATCACTTTTTCTGCCATGGTAAACGCTCCTTTCCGTATCTGTTAAACGTTGTTATTTATACTTCAATTGATGTTAATGTAACATCAATTATATTGACGCTATTTTTTACTCAAACTGAGCGAAATTTTGCGATTGTCTTTGTCGATATCAAGAATCGTAAAGGTTTTGCGATCGTTGAGCGTAAAGACTTTTTCTGGATCAGCGTTTTCGCCCTCACCAAGCTCGCTGACATGTACAAGTGCTTCAACGGCTGGGCTGATCTGTACGAATGCACCAAATGGTGTAATGCGTGTGACCGTACCCTCGACACTGTCGCCTGCCTTAAACTTGGCAACTTCGTCGAGCCATGGATCTTGCGTGAGTTGTTTCATGCTGAGGCTCAGACGATCTTTATCGATCGAAATAATCTTTGCTTCGACAGTCTCACCTACCTTGACGTAGTCTGATGGGTTACTGACACGCTCCCAACTGATTTCCGATATGTGAATGAGGCCTTCGATGCCATCAACATTCACAAATGCGCCGTAGTCGACCACGCCAGTCACGACACCTTTCACAGCATCGCCGATCTTGAGGCTTGAGAAGCGTGCAGCAAGACCATCCTTGACTGCTTCTTTTTCGCTGAAAATCAGTTTGTTTGCCTTGCGGTCGCTATCGAGAATGCGAACCTTGAGCGATTGGCCAATGAGCGCGTTGAGGCGCTGCAGGATTTCGTCTTTGTCGCTTGAACCAACACGTGGGTAGTGTTCTGCCGACAGTTGTGATACTGGCAGGAAGCCACGAACACCTTCGTATTCCACCAGCATACCACCGCGGTTAGCATCGTACGGTGTAACGTCGATGATTTCACCGCTTTCTTGCTTGGCGGCAACTTCTTCCCAGCCGCGGTCCTTGGCTGCTTTGCGAAGACTCAGTAGTGAATAGCCATTGTCGAGTTCGGTATCGACAATACTTGCCGTAACTTCATCCCCCTCTTTGAGCGCGCGTGAAAACCCGACCTCGCGGCGCGGAACAAATCCAACACCTTGAGCACCAAGATCGATGAGGACTTCGTGCTTACGAAGCGACAGTACCTTTCCGGTGACCATGTCTCCTGCGATGAGTTGTTTTGTACTTGCGTCTGCCTGCGCGAGCAAGTCATCCATTGTTATTGTGGCGGTAGCCATAAATTTTACGTTATATGAGGCTCAGAGTGCCTCATAGACTCCTTTCTAATGATATTTCTGTGGGCATAGAAAATGCTCCAAGATTAGTACCATTGTACCACTAGAGGCGGATTTCGTCTAGCTAAGAGGTGGTTTGGTCACGAAATCGGCGCGACTGGACATATGCGACGCTTACACCTATAAGAACTGCTACCGGGACGGCGCTAAATAGCATATCACTTGGGCCTGTGGCTGGAAGATTATCGACGCCTGTAGTTGGAACATTCGTTGGCGCTGGAGATACGCTCTGAGTTGGCGATACCGATGGCTTGGGTGATGACGATGGCTTTACTGATACCGAAGGTGAAGTAGATGATGATGGACTGGCTGATAGTGATGCGCTTGGACTCACAGCAACCGTGCCCGAAGGCGAAGCTGCTTTGTCTTCACCCCTGTGGTGAACGACGTATACGCCAGCGGCCACGAGACCCGCAAGAACAATGCCCACGATTAAAAAGTTGATTACCGACCCACCTTGATTGGCCTGTACTCGCTTATCCATAAATTGCCTTAACCTTAGCTGATTTGTGTATACTATACAGCCTTTTTTGTAATAATACAAGGTGTCGCGGCAAAGTCGGTGCATGCTACACTAGACTCATGATAGTCGCAGTTGATACCGGAGGGACCAAAACGCTTGTCACTGCATTCTCACACGATGGCATAGCGGGCAAAAAAATCAAGTTTCCGACACCAAAAAAGGAAGAGGACTACTTGCAGACACTCCGTCAAACGCTCAAAGAGAACTACGGAGGGCAGCGCGTCGAAGCAATTGTGGTTGCCATGCCTGCCATCGTCAAAGATGGCGTTGCCGTGTGGTGCAATAACTTGGGGTGGAAAAACTTCGACGTTGGGTCTGCTCTCAAAGGCGTTCTTGGTGATGCACCAATATGGGTGGAAAACGATGCCAATTTGGCAGGACTCGCCGAAACACGCTCGCGCCACCCTATGCCGTCGTCGTCACTGTACGTCACCGTGAGCACGGGTATCGGCACAGGGATCACGACGAATGGCACTATAGATCCTGGCCTGCGCCTCAGTGAAGGTGGGCGTATGCTCGTGGAATACCAGGGCCGTGTGCGTGAATGGGAATCATTTGCGAGTGGCCAGGCAATCTACAAGGCGTACGACCAGTACGCACGCGACATCACCAGCAAACGCACCTGGAACGAAATTGCCGAGCGCATTAGCCGCGGTTTTCTGGCGGCCATACCCCTGTTGCAACCCGATATCATCATCATCGGCGGCAGCATAGGCACATATTTTGACCAGTATTCAGAACGACTGGAGACAATCCTAAAAACGCACCTGCCACCACACATTCCCTGCCCTCAGCTCGTGCCCGCTAAACACCCTGAAGAAGCCGTGATATATGGATGCTACTACTATGCGATCGATGACAACATTCTTTAAGCGGTTAATACGTGATTTTCCTGAGTTTCGCTTTGAGCAGTCCGATAATTTTTGGTGGTCAGCTACGGAGCGAGTTATCCATATTGATCCGTCGCATACATACAGCGAGCTCTTTGGTTTGCACGAATTATCACATGCCCTCCTAGACCATAGCGGTTACAGATACGACATAGACCTCGTGAAACTGGAGCGTGACGCATGGGACCACGCAAAACACGTGCTTGCGCCGCTGTATGGCGTCGCTATGGATGAACAGGTCATACAGGATAACCTGGACTCTTACCGCGACTGGCTCCACGCACGAAGTACATGCCCAGAATGCGAATCGACAGGACTACAGACGAAGGAACAGCTATACCACTGCCTCGATTGTGGGCATCAGTGGCGCACGAATGAAGCACGCATATGCGCACTGCGGCGGTATTCGCTTACAACAAAATAATCCCCTACTAGGGGACTATTTTGTATAAAAGTGCCGACTATGCAGCTTTTGGCGTGCTGCCTGCTACTTTTTTGCCACGGCGGCTGATTCGACCACCTTTGGCGCCAGCAATACGTGCCAGCTCAGGATTTGCGGCGAAGCCGCCAGTACGGCCAAGTTTGCCGCCTTTTGCACCGATTTTTGCGTAAAAATCGCTACCGTGTTTTGCTTTGTTGGTTGCAGCGGCTTTCATGCCGCCAGCTTTGGTTCCTGCCATTGCAAGTCTCCTTATATTAAAAAGGCTCGACAACAACAGTAGTCGGGCCCTCTCTTTTACCTCACATAACTCATATGTGCTATGTGTATAAGTCTATATTAGCATAGCATAGCCTTTTTGTCAATATTTACGATAAGCAATTTTATTATCATGCTAGTGTTGCATATATTCACCTGGTGGTATACTATAAATATAGTTCGTCTCATTACGCGAATCCAGATCAATTGCGTGATCTGTCCAGGCACCTGTTTGGACTTATCAAAACAAATAATAAGTCCAACGAATATAAAACGACCGACACTGCGAGTGCGGTCGTTTTTATTGACATAATGTAATAAGTATGATAACATTAGCATTAAGTTCGCCTAACTAAGGAAACAAAAAAACATGGAACAACCAAATGGACCTAATCAGCAACACTCCCCAATACCAGGAGTAGAAACTCCTATTGCATATCAAGGTCTCGTGTGGAAGGCGAGCTCGGCTCTAGAAGGTCTAATGGATAATTCAGATCAAGTCGTTGTTACTGAAGCGGATGGTGTAAAAGTTGAAAGAAAACCAATCGATAGCCTAATAAGCACACCTTCAGGTATAGTTCGTAAAACAGAAATTGAAACAGGAAAGATAACACTAGGGATAGAGGTATTTGATATAGATAGATCTACTGGTGAAGCCAAAAAGAGCCATGGGTGGGAATGGAACCCCGGTGACACCACTATACGTTTTGACCAAGAAAGTGATCCGAGTGAATGGATAAATCAAGTTAAACCCGAAGCCGTTCTCGAAGAATTCTGCGATACTATTGAAGATCACTATCGTCGTAATCCCACGCGTTCAAAAAATAATCTCAAAAGATTAGGAAGCACTATTTTTAAGCGACGCTAGGCCCGACAAGCCTATTGTGTAAGCAAAAACCACCCTTTCGGGTGGTTTTGTGCATAATTCGGCACCGTGCTAGTTTCCCACTTGTGGCAGTATAATCGCCGCAGCTAGGCTTGACTTCTGTGTTCGGAATGGGAACAGGTATTTCCCTAGCGCCATGGGCACCGAAGTAAGGCTTCGTAAGACACTTGTGGCCGATATTACAGAAATCGGTGGGTCAGAAGCCTCGCTTCGGAGTCCAAAACGTTAGGCACGGTTATTATAAGTAAATTTGTAAAAATTGACTCACGGCATGTGTGATACACACCAATTACTAGTTAAGTCTACCTTATCACCTAGCTAATGCAAGCATTAGCGTGAGTGAAAAGGACATAAAAAGGCAATGGGACTATTAGTACGCTTCAGCTCCATGTATTACTACACTTCCACCTTGCGCCTATCAAACAGATATTCTTTCTGTGTCCTCATAGGGAAATCTCATCTTGAAGTTAGTTTCGCGCTTAATATGCTTTCAGCGCTTATCTATTCCGAACGTAGCTACTCGACAATGCAGCAGGTGGCCACAATCGATACACCAGAGGTTCGTCCGCCCCGGTCCTCTCGTACTAGGGGTAGATCTTCTCAAATTTCCTAACGTCCGTACCGGATATAAACCGAACTGTCTCACGACGTTCTGAACCCAGCTCGCGTACCACTTTAATCGGCGAACAGCCGAACCCTTGGAAGGTGCTCCCCCTCCAGGATGTGATGAGCCGACATCGAGGTGCCAAACAGCGCCGTCTATGTGAACTATTGGGCGCTATAAGCCTGTTATCCCCAGGGTAACTTTTATCCGTTTGCGCTATCGATCCCACATTCATGTACAAATGTACGTATAGCGGGTCACTTGCTCCGACTTTCGTCTCTGCTTGGAATGTACTCCTCACAGTCAAGCTGGCTTATGCGCATACACTATCACTTCGATTTCCATCCGAAGTTAGCCAACCTTTGAACGCCTCCGCTACTCTTTAGGAGGCAACCGCCCCAGTTAAACTACCCACCATACACGGTCCCATTACCAGATAATGGTAATGGTGAGATTAAGATCACAACAAGGCTGGTATTTCACCTGTGGCTCCACAAATACTGGCGTATCTGCTTCAAAGCCTCCCAGCTATGCTACACATGTTGTAACCCGAATCAATGTAAAGCTGTAGTAAAGCTCCATGGGGTCTTCTCGTCCTGGTACGGACAGACGGCATCTTTACCGCCAATGCACTTTCACCGAGGCCTTCGCTGAGACAGTGCCCACATGATTACTCCATTCGTGCGGGTCAGAACTTACCTGACAAGGAATTTCGCTACCTTAGGACGGTTATAGTTACCGCCGCCGTTCACCGGGGCTTCAGTTCCTAGCGTGAACCAGTCCCCTTAACCTTCCGGCACCGGGCAGGAGTCAGCCCCTATACATCCACTTTCGTGTTAGCAGAGACCTGTGTTTTTGGTAAACAGTTCCGTGGGCTCTTTTGCTGCGGCCCCCACATCGTTAGATGCGAGAGATTCGCGTTCAAAAGAACATAATCAATCATGATTAGTCTATCTCAGAAAAAATCTATTGGTTCATAAAAAAGGATTTTTCGACGAATAATTCTATAGCGCAGCGAGTGAATCGAGGATTCACCTTTAGCTACAAAACAATCGCGTACTCATGCGAGATCGTTACTCTCGCGTTTTAACCTTGTTAATCGTTCAATACTCTTGCTGAGTGAACGCGGCTCATATCCACCGAAGTGGGGGCAGACCTTATCCCGAAGTTACGGTCGCTGTATTGCCGAGTTCCTTAGCGAAGGGTCTCTCGTAAGCCTGAGTCTACTCGACTCGAGCACCTGTGTTGGTTTGCGGTACGGGCGGCTATAACCACGCGCACATCTGCTTTTCTAGCCAGTGCCTTTTCCAGAATCGTCAGCCCGAAGGCTAACTTTCACTCCCTTTGGGTTCCCCCTAGGTTGGACGGATAAACCATGAATCCGCTCCGAATATCTCACCGTGAACAGTGTGCAAATTATAACCGGTTCAGGAATATTAACCTGATGTCCATCGCCTACGCTATGCGCCTCGGCTTAGGCCCGACTAACCCTGAGATGATTACCATGGCTCAGGAAACCTTGCTCTTACGGCCGACAGGATTCTCACCTATCTTATGGTTACTCATTCCAGCATTCTCACTTCCTAACGCTCCACAATACTTTCCAGTACTGCTTCACCGCAGATAGGAACGCTCCTCTACCACGCATATTGCTATGCATCCATGTCTTCGGTATTACACTTTAGCCCCGTTACATTTTCCACGCAAGATCTCTTGACTAGTGAGCTGTTACGCACTCTTTAAATGAATGGCTGCTTCTAAGCCAACATCCTAGCTGTTTAAGAAATCTCACCTTGTTTCCCACTGAGTGTAAATTTAGGGACCTTAGACGATGGTCTGGGCTGTTTCCCTTTCGAGCGCCGAGCTTAGCCCCGACGTTCTAACTGCCAATGTACGGCATACGGTATTCGTAGTTTGTTAAGGGTGGGTAGGATTGCTCCCCCCAGTCCTTTACAGAGCTCTACCCCCGTATACTAATTAAATTGACGCTAGCCCTAAAGCTATTTCGAGGAGAACCAGCTATCTCCGAGTTCGATTGGCATTTCACCTCTAACCACAGGTCATCCGAGCACTTTGCTGCGTACGACGGTTCGGTCCTTCACTTCCTGTTACAGAAGCTTCAACCTGCCCATGGTTAGGTCACCCGGTTTCGGGTCTAATCCCTAGTACTTATTCGCCCTATTCAGGCTCGCTTTCACTGTGGCTCCGTCACTTGACTTAACCTTGCACTAGAAATTAACTCGCTGGATCGTTCTACAAAAAGCACGCCGTCACCCCGAAGGGCTCCGACTCCTTGTAGGCACACAGTTTCAGGATCTATTTCACTCCCCTCCCGGGGTTCTTTTCACCTTTCCATCGCTGTACTAGTTCACTATCGATCGAATATTATGTTTAGCCTTGGCTGGTGGTCCAGCCGGATTCAGACAGGGTTTCTCGTGCCCCGCCCTACTCGATAAAACACGTATAAGGTCAGCGTCGTTTTCGCGTACACGACTTTCACGTCCTTTGGTTAGTCATTCAAACTATTCTGCTAACCACGCCGATTTTTTACCTTATCCAGTCAGTGATAGCTGCTGGTCGCAAATCAGATACCTCAAGATAAATCTTAAGTTCTCTGACTTGGTCTCGTGTTATATCACAACCCCATTTAAGCATTGGCCTATCAGCCGTATCTACCTGCAAACGCAACCCCTTAAAATCTTACGATTTTCGGGGACCCCGCTGCTAGGCAAAAACTTAAAAGGTTTGGGCTCTACCGATTTCGCTCGCCACTACTTTCGGCATCGTTATTTACTTTCTTTTCCTTGACCTACTAAGATGTTTCAGTTCAGTCAGTTCCCGCCAAATACCCTATATATTCAGGTACAGGTGACATGAGATGAATCATGCCGGGTTTCCCCATTCGGACATTCCCGGATCAAAGCTTGATGACAGCTCCCCGAGACTTATCGCAGTCTTCCACGTCCTTCGTCGGTAATATTCGTCTAGGCATCCACTAGTGTGCCCTTGAGTACCTTTTTATGCATTGACTTAACTAGTAATTGGTACGCACGAACAAAATTCGTGATATCAACTACTGCCGTCAATCTTTAAAAAATTTTCTTATAATGTCGAATTGTTAAAATTCCTGCGGTCTCCATGTTTGAGAACACATTCGAAGATATCACCCGGATATACTCTCTCTGTTCTCAAGCAGCTTTACCATCCTATCACCAGCGTTCACTAGTGTAAATAGGTAAACTGTTGTATTTCTCGCATTAAAAAGACCTCTCGCAAATTGTGATCTTTTTATCGATTTGCCAGAGGTTCTCCACGAACATTCGCTTAACTGTACTCAGTATAGCGAAAAAAATGACAATTTGCAATACCAAAACCAAACAAAATACCCCTTATATGGTGGGCGATGAGGGACTTGAACCTCCGACCTCGTCATTATCAGTGACGCGCTCTAACCAGCTGAGCTAATCGCCCCCATAGAAGGGGTATTTTTCGAATCATTTCATGGTGGGCGCTGAGGGGCTCGAACCCCCGACCCTCTCGGTGTAAACGAGATGCTCTAGCCAACTGAGCTAAGCGCCCATGGTGGAGTGACTCTGACTTTCGCCAGATTCACCCCATGATTACTGTTGTCATAAAATAACAGCTGGTGGAGACACAGGGACTCGAACCCTGGACCCCCTGCTTGCAAAGCAGGTGCTCTAGCCAACTGAGCTATGTCCCCATCAGCCATCATCTTATGATCTTTTATTAACGTACACGGGATTATCCCAAAATTTATATGACCCGAGGGTCATAAGCTAACTTATTCTACCTCATATTCCCTTGTGATTCAAGGGTGTCTATGCCTATAATAGTCCTTATGGAATATCACTTTAGCATTGCATGGTTCGTCGTTGGCTTTCTTATTGTTGTGACGGGCGGACTTTTTATGAAATATCATCAGTTTGTAGCCGATAACCTAGGTGGTGGCGTAGGTAGCTACGATAAGTACAAACTCGCAGCGCTTGTCACTGTTGCTGTTGGCCTAGTTGCCATGCTTAATCTCCACACGTTGATCCTTGGCTGGATCTTTAGTGGCCTGTTTAGCGGCATCACGAACAACTAGACACGATACAAACAACAAAAACTACCTCCACGTAGGAGGTAGTTTTCATATTAACAACTTAGTTGTGCATATCATCGTCAAGCTACTCGGTTTTTGAACTTAGTCTTATCCCGAAGGATAAAAGTTAGTAAGTAAGCTCAGCCTACTAACAAGACCGACCTAGCTTCAGCAAATGATTTCTCGATTTGCTGGCGTAAACTCCTCTAGAAAGGAGGTAATCCATCCGCACCTTCCGGTACGGATACCTTGTTACGACTTAACCCCAATCATGCCCCCCACCTTAGGCCGACGAATCGGACTTCGGGTGTTGGTCACTTTCATGGTTTGACGGGCGGTGTGTACAAGATCAGTGACGTATTCACCGCAACTTGCTGATTTGCGATTACTAGCGATTCCGGCTTCATAGAGGCGAGTTTCAGCCTCTAATCCGAACTGGGACCGGCTTTGATGCGATTTGCTCCACATTGCTGCTTCGCTGCGCATTGTACCGGCCATTGTATTATGTTTCTAGCCCAGGGTGTAAGGGTAATACTGACCTGACATCATCCCCTCCTTCCTCCCTATTACTAGAGCAGTCTGAATAGAAAAATACAACTATTCACAAGGGTTGCGCTCGTTGATGGACTTAACCAAACATCTCACGACACGAGCTGACGACGGCCATGCAACACCTGTCACAGGATTCCAAAAGGCACACTCTGCTTTCACAGTGCTTTCCTGGATGTCAAACCCTGGTAAGGTTCATCGGTTATCATCGAATTAAAGAACATAATCCACCGCTTGTGCTGATCCCCGTCAATTCCTTTATGTTTTAGTCTTGCGACCGTACTCCACAGGCGGGATACTTAACGCGTTAGCTTCGCTACCGAGGGGGTCGATACCCCCGACAGCTAGTATCCATCGTTTACGGCGTGGACTACCCGGGTATCTAATCCGGTTCGCTCCCCACGCTTTCGTGCCTTAGTGTCAGAAATGGTCCAGTAACCTGCCTACGCCATTGGTGTTCCTTCTTATATCTACGGATTTCACTCCTACACAAGAAATTCCAGTTACCTCTACCACTCTCGAGTTAGTGAGTTTGAATAATAGTCTGTATGGTTGAGCCACCAGGTTTCACTATTCACTTTACTAACCACCTACGCAACTCTTTACGCCCAGTCACTCCGGATAATGCTTGCACCCTACGTATGACCGCGGCTGCTGGCACGTAGTTAGCCGGTGCTTATTCATGAGTTACCGTCATATTCTTCACTCATAAAAGCAGTTTACGACCCGAGGGCCTTCATCCTGCACGCGGCGTTGCTCCATCAGGCTTTCGCCCATTGTGGAAGATTCCTTACTGCTGCCTCCCGTAGGAGTCTGGACCGTGTCTCAGTTCCAGTCTGACTGATCATCCTCTCAGACCAGTTAACGATCGTCGACTTGGTGAGCCGTTACCTCACCAACAATCTAATCGTACGCGGGCCACTCCCAAAGCGGATAAATCCTTTAATCCGAAGACCATATGCGGTATTAGCACACCTTTCGGTGCGTTATCCCTCACTTTGGGGCATGTTCCCACGCGTTACTCAGCCGTCCGCCGCTCGTGTACCCCGAAGGGCCTTACCGCTCGACTTGCATGTATTAGGCACGCCGCCAGCATTCATCCTGAGCCAGGATCAAACTCTCCATAAATTGATACTTATAGCGTATCAAGCTCAAATAAACTGACGATGATATTGCACAACTAAATTGTCAATGTTCATGTTGCTTTTTATAAAGCAACCTAACACCATCTGTTCAACTCGCAAATTGTACTCGCACATGTTGGGTATCGCCTTTTGTCTCGCGAACAAGACTGGCAACCAGACTGTTATCCATCATAGCGCAGAAAGGGGTCGCAGTCAACACTTTATTGACCTATTGTGAGAAAAACTCCTAATCCGATAGCAAAACCGAGCAAAGCCCCGACCACAACCTCAAGCGGCTCGTGGCCTTTTGCAGCTCGTGGCGTTGCAACCTTACTCTTTTGCTCGGCGATCAATGCCTTGATTGCGACTCCCTGCTCACCAGATGAACGACGCACCATGACGGCGTCGTACATGACGACCGCAGCAAAGAGCGCAGCAACACCAAAAATTGCAGACCCGAAACCCTCATGCAGCCCTACGACTGTGGCAAGCGCCACCGTGGTTGCACTATGGCTACTTGGCATATTGCCAGACAAGTAGAGTTGGCGAAAACCAGCTAAGCTACGCGTCTGCACCGCATACACGATGTACTTGCTACCCTGAGCTACCACCCATGCAGCTACTATAGCGACAATATAGGGTGATAGTCCTGCCATGCGTTATTCCTCGCCTGCTTCTTCCTCAACAGGCTGTTCTGCCATGAGGCCAAGTGATGATACGGCATCGCTTTCACCAAGCTTCATGATGCGCACTCCTTGAGTTGTGCGGCCTAGTGTTGGAATATCCTTTAGTCCTACGCGAATTGTCTGTCCCTTCTTTGAAATGATCAACACTTCACTGGCCTCTTCTTCAAGCGTGCGGACATCGATAATTGGCCCCGTCTTGGCAGTCACAACTGCCGCCTTGATGCCCACACCACCACGTTTGTGGCTTGGGAAATTGGCGACTTTGGTTGCCTTGCCGTAGCCCTTTTCGCTGATGACCAGGAGGCTGCGTTCATTATTGGACACAATGTCCATGCCGACCACTCTATCATTTGATCGTAGGCGGACGCCGCGGACGCCGCGTGCCGCTCGGCCCATTGGTCGAGCGTCTTTTTCACTAAAGCGAATTGCCTGCCCTGCAGAGGTCGAAACAATGACATCATGCTCACCTGTTGTCTTTTGGATCCATTTCAGCTCATCACCATCGTCGAGCTTGATTGCAATCAAACCGTTGGTGCGAATATTTGCGTAGTCTTTGAGCGGTGTCTTTTTGATCGTACCCTTGCTGGTCGCCATAAAGAGGTATCCATCGTCTTTTGCATTCTTTTCATGCTTGATGATAGAAGTAATCTTCTCTTCTGGCTGTAGCTGCAGCAGGTTGACAGCCGCCACACCCTTTGCGGCAAGGCTCGCAGCTGGTACTTCGTACGCCTTTAGGCGGAATACGCGACCCTTATTGGTGAAGAATAGCAAAAAGTCATGGGTGCTTGCTGGCACAAGATGATCGATGATATCTTCATCCTTCGTTGTCATACCACGCTTGCCCTTACCGCCCCTGTGCTGACGGCGATACTCACTGAGCAGCGTTCGCTTAATATAGTTTTCAGTCGTGAGCAAAATGACTGATTCTTCTTCAGGGATCAGTTCTTCGTCGCTAAACTTGCCGAGCTCGTGATTGATGATCTGGCTACGGCGATCATCACCGTATTTTTCTTTCATTTCAAGTAACTCGGTCTTGATAATCTTCAAAATCTCTTGCTCGTCTGCCAGGATAGCTTCCAGTTTCTTGATCAATGCAAGTAGTTCGTTGAGCTCGTTTTCAATCGCTTCACGCTCGAGACCCGTCAGGCGACGAAGTTGCATAGCCAAGATGGCTTTTGCTTGGATCTCACTGAGTTTAAACTTAACAATTAATGCTTTTTCAGCCTCATCTTGTGTCTTGCTTGCGCGAATCGTCTTGATAACTTCGTCGATATGATCAAGGGCGATCTTGTAGCCTTCGAGGATATGCGCTCGCTCTTTTGCCTTTCGCAGCTCGTACTCAGTACGGCGACGAACAACTTTTTGGCGATGTTTGACGAATTCTTCGAGCATCTCCTGTAGCCCCAGCACACGAGGCTGGATACCATCGATCAATGCAAGCATATTGAAGTTAAAGCTCGTCTGTAGTGCCGTCAGTTTATAGAGTTGATTGAGCAACTTCTTTGGATAGGCGTCTTTTTTCAACTCGACAACAATACGTACCTTGCCGCGAGAAGTTTCGTCACGAAGGTCACTAATACCGTTGAGCTTTTTGTCTTTGACAAGCTCGGCTATCTTTTCTACAAGTGTAGCTTTGTTGACACCATATGGTATTTGGCTCACAACAATCTGGTGCCGACCCTTTTTTGTCTCAACGATTTCTGCTACGGCTCGCACCATCACACTACCGCGGCCAGTTTGATAGGCCTGCTTCATTGACGCCCCACCGTAAATAATCGCTCCCGTTGGGAAGTCAGGGCCTTTGACATGCGTAAGCAAGTCATCAATCGTCACATGTTCATTATCAATAAGCTCAATCGTGGCATCGACAAGCTCATTGAGATTGTGCGGAGGTATATTTGTCGCCATACCTACGGCAATACCGATCTGGCCGTTCAAAAGCAGATTTGGAACCTTTGCAGGAAGAACAGCTGGCTCTTGGCGTGAGCCGTCATAGTTATCCCTAAAGTCAATTGTCTCTTTGTCGATGTCGACAAGCATTTCATCGGCAATGCGCTGCATGCGGGCCTCTGTGTAACGCATGGCGGCAGCAGGGTCACCGTCCATTGAGCCAAAGTTACCCTGGCCGTCGATCATTGGGTATCGTAGCGACCACCCCTGAGCAAGACGCACCATCGAGTCATAGATCGCGCTGTCGCCATGGGGGTGATATTTACCCATAACGTCACCGACAATAAGTGCGCTTTTGACAAATTTGCTCCCCGAACGATTACCATTTTGGTTCATGGAGTACAAAATGCGGCGATGCACGGGTTTTAGACCATCACGAACATCGGGCAATGCACGATCGATGATCACACTCATCGAGTAGCGGAAGAAGTTATCTTCCATGACGTTCTCAAGTGTACGTCGTTCAAGTCCAGCGGTTTCTACAAGTTCACCCTCTAGTGGCGCCTCATCATTCGTTGGTAGTATGTCTTGTGTTGTATCTTCGTCCATAGCTCTATCCTATACGTCCAATTCTTCCAGATCAGCATCTTTAGCGCGAGTCTGGATAAATGTTTTGCGTAGCGACACCTCATCACCCATCAATTTCGTAAAAATTGCATCGGCGCGTTCAGCATCTTCAATGCGCACCTGAATGAGTACCCTGTTTTCCGGGTTCATTGTTGTGTCCCACAGTTGCTCGGCATCCATCTCACCAAGTCCCTTGAAACGTGAGATCGTGACGCCAGCTTGCTTCATTTTGTCATCTTCATCGTTCACAGCCGTACCGCGATCGATTTTTTCGGCAATCATCTCATTTAGTACACGATCTCGCTCGGGCTCGTCGTAGGCGTAAATTTTCTTCTGGCCTTTGTTGATACTGTAAAGCGGTGGCTTGGCGAGGTATACATAGCCACCTTCAACTACTTCTCTCATGTAGCGGAAGAAAAATGTCAAAAGAAGCGTCGAAATATGGCTTCCGTCGACATCGGCATCGGTCATGATGATGATCTTGTGATAGCGAAGACCGTTCACATCAAACTGTTCACCAATCCCCACACCAAAGGCTTGAATCATAGCGACAATTTCTTTGTTGGCAAACATTTTGTCGAGGCGAGCACGCTCGGTGTTGAGCACCTTACCGCGAAGCGGCAAGATCGCCTGCGTTTTGCTGTCGCGGCCCTCTTTGGCAGAGCCGGCGGCAGAGTTACCCTCGACAATATAGATTTCTGAGTCTGATGGGCTCTTGCTTGAACAGTCCCATAGCTTGCCAGGAAGCCCCATGCCATCGAGTGCACCCTTGCGAAGCACGTTGTCGCGGGCAGCTCGAGCTGCCTTGCGTGCACGAGCCGCAAGCAGTGCCTTGCCGACAATCTTCTTTGCAACTTCGGGGTTCTCTTCTAGATAGTAGGCAAAATACTCGTTCATCACCTGTTCGACGTAGCGACGAACCTCGGGATTACCAAGCTTGTTTTTTGTCTGGCCTTCAAACTGTGGGTCAGGTAGCTTCACGAGGATGATCGCAGTCAGTCCTTCGCGAATATCGTCACCTGTCAGGTTGTCATCTTTTTCTTTCAGCAAGCTGTTTTTACGAGCATAATCATTGATAACACGCGTCAGTGCTGCACGAAATCCTACAAGATGCGTGCCGCCATCTGGCGTAAGGACGTTGTTTGCAAATGGCTTCACCAATTCCACGAATGTATCGTTGTATTGTACAGCAACCTCGACCATTGAGTCTTCGACCTGCTTTTCGACATAGAAAATGCTGTCGGAAACAACATCTTTGCCGATATTGAGATGTTTTACATAGCTCTGGATGCCACCTTCGAAGTAAAATGCCGCGCGCTCTTTGCTGCGCTCGTCACGAACAGCGACATACACACCCTTTGTCAGATACGCTTGGTGTCGGAGGTAGTCAACGACCCATTTGTAGTCGAACTCTATTGTTTCTTTAAAAATCGTGGGGTCTGGGTAGAAGGTAATACTCGTTCCTGTTGGACGATCGGTTTTGCCAACCTTTTTGAGTGGCGCCAGTGTGGCTCCTTGCGCAAATTCAAGACGATATAGCTCACCTTTTTGCACTACTTCAGCAATGAGTTTTGTAGAAAGCGCGTTTACGACACTTGAGCCCACACCATGAAGACCGGATGATACTTTATAACCACCGCCGCCGAACTTACCACCAGCGTGCAGCACCGTGAGCACTGTTTCGAGCGTACTAAGGCCCGTCTTTGGGTGTTTATCGACAGGGATACCTCGACCATCATCTGTGATTGTGATACCACCATCTTCAAGAATCGTCACATCGACACGAGTTGCATGACCCGCAATCGCTTCATCAATAGAGTTATCGGCAATTTCTTTTATAAGATGGTGTACGCCGTCGTAACCAGTACTACCAATGTACATACCCGGACGCTTACGAACTGGTTCAAGACCTTCAAGGACTTGAATTTGCGACGCATCATAAGCAGCAGCATTCTGTGTTTTAGCCATTATCCCCTCATCTTTTCGGACTTTTCAGCCATTTACATTTGCTCCATTATACCGCAAAACTATTACTCACTCAAGCTCTTGTGTTGAACACAATAGTTATGCTAATCTAGGGCATAAGAGGTATAAAACAAACATAAAACTACATCATAATGTTCAGAAAACTTATCTCGAACCTGCCTTTTAGTCCAACGCTCATTCACGACGTTGGCTTTTATGCAAAACGCCTTCGCAAAGAAGAAGCAACGCGGCGTCTTACCGTGCTATTTGTGGTGCTTGCGCTCGTCATGCAGTCACTTGCTGTCTTTTCGCCACCAGATTCTGCGAATGCGTCGAGCGAACAAGACATAGTAAAAGGTGGTGTGAGTACGCTCGATGACTTCCTTCTTCGTTACGACCACAACGAAGACGATATAAAAGACATTTTGACCACAATTGGCATCACACGCTCAGAGGTAAGTGGCGCAACAAAAGGCATGATTGCCTCTACAAAAAACACCTACGTCTTAACAAGATACGGGCAGTTTGGAGCATCATCTGAAGAGGCGACCCTGGCATACCAAAGGAGCGCTGGAGGTGCAGCAACACGCTATTTCAGTCCTCTGCAAAAAGTGAGTTCAACTCATGCATCATTTGATGGCTGGATCGGTCATTCGACTGCCGTAGGATGGTTTGGGGTCATAAAGAGTAATGGAAGTATCGCGACCCATGGACTGCCTCAGTCAGTAAGCACTGCAGATGCAAGTTCATCAAAACTCACGAGATCAATCGCAGCGAGTAACCTGACCCAGGGGGCAGCCAATGCTGCCAATAATCTTGCGGCGGCAAATGACAAGATTGCCTATACTCTCAAAGTAACCAACGGTGACACCACCTCTGCCACCGCTCTTTTCAGCGTGCAATTGTCCGACATGCTCGAGTACGCTTCCATAATAGATGCCGGGGGCGGCACACTTGATAGTCAGACCAACACTCTTTCGTGGCCACAAATACAGTTAAAGGCAGGAGAATCGCAAGAACGCACATTTGCGGTCCAAGTGGCAGCGCAGATCTCCGCGGCGCCAGCTGGTCAAAGTAACCCGTCTTCGTACGACTGCGTTATGAACACTGCCTACGGTGATGATTTACGTATTAATGTCGACTGCCCCGCGATTAAGGCAACCGAGAACATCATAGGCCACCTGCCAACAACAGGTATCGCAGCAAACGTCATCTTTGCTATCGTGCTACTCAGCGTTGTCAGTTATTTCTATGCACGCACGCGACAACTTCGTGAGGAAATAAGAATTATCCGTCACAATCTCAACTCTGGTATACTGTGAGAAAGGTAATTGGTGGGGATCTCGTGACAGAACACTTAAAGGCAGCCGATCAGCATGAGCAACATGACGATCGTGAACAACTAGCAGAAATAGGCGAAAAACAGGCCGATGCACTTCGTGAGAGGCTCGAGAAAGCCGAACAAGAACACCACGAGCGACAGGCCGAGAAAGACATCGTTAAAGAAGCGAGAGACCTTGCTCATACACACGAAGATGTGGGTGTTGCCGACATTCCTGCCGAACGTCGGCGTGGCCCAATAACGAAGAAACAGCTAAGTCACGGTTTCGATTCTCAGATGCACCAAGCACGTGCACACATGACACCTGCAAGTCGTGCATTCAGTAAAGTCATTCATTCACGGCCTGTTGAGACAGCTAGTGATATTGCAAGCTCGACCATTGCTCGACCAAATGCGCTGCTCTATGGCAGTATTTGTGCATTTATTGCCGTTACCGTGCTCTACTTCGTTGCTAAGTATTATGGCTTCCGCTTGTCTGGATTTGAAGCAATCGGTGCCTTTATTTTCGGTTGGGTTGTCGGCATACTTTATGACTATTTTTCAGTGATGATTCGTGGCAAAGATCGCTAAATTACCGTAGCCGAACACTTACTTCATTTTGGTCATTAGGTGGCGACGGCTGTTGTTCCGGTGGGGTCTCTTGGTAAGGTGGCACTGTGGGCGCTGGTGGCTGCGGTGTTTGCACCGTCGCAACTGGCTGCGAGACGGGGGCTAGCGGTTGCTCAATCTGTACAGGAGTCGCTGGTATTGCCGCTACTGACTGGGGCTGGGCTGGAAGAGGTGGTGATGCTATCTGATTTGTTGCAGGTGGCTGCAAGGGCGGTCGAGACGCAGGAACTGGCTGTTGCGCTTGCGGCACCAGTGGTGTGCTCGCCGATGGCACTCCCTGGTTTGCCCCACCAAGCTTCTGCCGCTTTGCCAGCCATTCATCAAGGAATGACGAGCCTCCGCTTGGCTTTGGCGGTGATGATGGCTGCTGTGCAAATGGTGAGCCTCCTGGCCGTCCAGGAGAGGCCATAGAGGGCGGGAGTTGGGACTTTGGTGGCTCGAGACGCGCAAAGATCTCCTTTTCGACCACTGCCCTGCCAAAGCCGTACTTTGTCGCTGAAAGCCGCCTCATGGCATCACCAAGTTGCGGGTTCCTCTGATTCATTGGTGGTAGTAGCGTCATACTAAACGGTTGTGATGGTACGCCGTTTATCATGACACTGGCGATCGCTTGATAATTTGGCAGTTTTGTCAGATCTTCGGCGTCAAATACTGGCTGATACTTTTTCACCATGAGTTCAGCGTCTGTCACACCGATGCGGCCGCTAACGACCGTACCGACGTTACCAATAATTGCCTCACGAATCTTATCGGTCAGCTGCGTCATGAACTGGTTACCAAGTACTAGATTAAGCCGATACTTACGCGCCTCGGAGAGAATAGATTCAAAACTCTCTGTCGCAAAATTCTGAAACTCGTCAACGAACAAGCAAAAATCTTCACGCTCATCTTCGGGCATGTCTGCGCGTGCCATCGCGGCCGCCTGAAACTTCATGACAAAAATCATACCAATGAGTTTCGAGTTGAGCTCGCCCATCTTACCTTTGGAAAGATTTACGAGCAAGATTTTTTTGTTATCCATGATGTCGCGCATATTAAAACCACTTTTTGTCTGGCCCATGATATTACGCATCATAGTGTTACTCAGGAACGGACCAAACTTGCTCACTACCCAACTTGTGACCTCACCTGATTCATTTGAACGCTTTGAATCGGGGTACTCTTTTGTCCAAAAATCTAAGACGTTACGATCGGTCACATACTTTAGCTTTGATTTCATAAAGGCATCGTCGACAAGCAGCTTTGGTATATCGATAAAGGTACCGCCATTAGGGTCTGCCATGAGCAAAAGCGCACAGTTGCGGAATATGTGTTCAAGGCGTGGGCCAACAATACCCGTATGACCAGGGTCGTAAAGGCTATAAAGCATCGCAATTGATTCCTGCACAAGGAAGTCCTTTTGGTCTTCAGTGTCCCATTCAAATAAGTTAAGTCCAATCGGGTTCTCAAGATCTCCCGGATTAAAATAAATAACATCTTCTACTCGCTCTTTTGGCACATTGGCAAGCAGGTCCTCTACAGCATCACCGTGTGGATCAATATAGGCAAATCCTCGACCATCATGCATGTCCTGATATGCGAGATTCGTCAAAAAGCCAGTCTTACCAACACCTGTCTGACCAATTATATATGTATGACGACGACGGTCATTAACACTGAGCCGTATCTCCTTTTTGATGCCTCTATACTCATTAACCCCTAATAGTAGGCCTTCATCGAGCAACTCTGTTGGCCCATCGACCTGTTTGCTCATCTGGCGTTTGACCTTAGAGGTGGGAATACTGTTCTGATCTGGCAAATGGAAAACCGTCGCCATCTCAACACTGTTGAGGATATTGTGCTTCACACTCTGCGGAAAAAAGCGGAATATAAATGCCGTCACAAGCTCTTCGATGTCTCGTGCGGGGCTAAACTTAAAACCGTTGTAACTTGCCGAATCAAAGAGCGCGAAAGCCGCAACAATGTTCTTTAAGAGGCTCTGTGAGTGCTCAGTAGTGTTTGACGACACAACAACACGCACAAGCACTTCATAGCCCGGATAGCGGGTTTTCTCTTCGATTGCTTTTATCGTCTCTTCTTCAAGCGACGTTAGCTGTTTTTCTTCGGGCTTCTTTTCGTCACCAGCTTCAGGTGGCTTCCATAGCAACTCTGCCATACCCTTCGCGCTTCCAACACCAAGCCCCGCTCCCTTACCCTTGAGCTTATCGTCTTTAATCTTTTTTGCTGCATCGATCGATGCCCGCACCCAGCCTTCATATGCCGGGCGGATCAAGAACTGCAAGGCCACACCATCGTCACGCGAAGCAGCAGACAATGCGTTCAGAAGCGCTCGTGCGGCATCACGCTTGGTATCCTGATACGTTGCGATCGGATACACGAACTTCTTCTTCAGTGCAAATTCGCCACCAATCACACCACTCATCTTGCCTGCCTCGCTAAAGATATTGTGCTCGCTCACTTCTTCGAGTCGTGCGGATGGATAGGCAGCAGCAATTGCCTGCTTAATTACCTCGACAAGCACCATTGGTACCACAGCGTAGTAATGAACAAGCCCTCCCTTGGCAATAATCTCAAACGAAATATGTCGCTGACCGTAGATTTTATTTTTGAAACCTTTGGTAGCCGTGCTAGCAATAATGTTGTACATGACCTGCGCTTCAGACAATACTTCCTCGGTTAAGTCGCGCTCATCGCGAGCACCCTTTTCGATATCTTCACTCGCAGGCGGTAAATGGATAAACAGCGGAACCATTTTAAGACCCCGCTCGTAGTTTTTTGCCTCACGCAAAGTCTTTTTGTATTGAGAAAAGGCAATAACAACGAGCGCCGCTCCGATAGATATCGTGAGAAATGCTGCAATGAATATACCCGCCATACTACTATTTTATCGCGATGTATCAATCAGAGACACCGAGCTCCTTGCCATATCGCTTACGAAGGTAGTCAGCCTGAAGTTTATTAACCTCTTGCTCTCGACGATAAGGGTCATCCTTGGTCTCGGCAATAATTTTCTTGGCTTTGTCGACCCACTCCTTCTCTATGAGGTCATCGTCGGCAGCAATGGTAGGGTTGGCCGTTGCATCGTCCGCAACAGGGGTTGCGGGCACAGGAACAGCAACTGGTACCGGGGGTAGTGGTAGCGGTGCTACAGGAGGAGGTGTCGCCCTGTCCGCTTGTTGCATGTTTTGTTCACGCTCCTGCGACTCTGTGGCTCGCTCCGGACCAAGCGGTTGTAGTTCAACCTCGTGGTGAGCTGGTTGCGACTCTGGCGATATGTTGGGTGCAGGAAGTTCCGGATTCATATCTGTAAGTATAGCATAATCGCCATTATTTATAGCAACGTATTATCTTATTCTTTTTGCCACATACACGCACCCAAGCGCGACAAAAAATGCCACGAGAATGATTTCATACAAGCCAACCGCGCCCACAGACTGCAGGCTGACAATAATAACTGGCGCAAGCGCGATAACACTTGCGTAGTAATAGGAGGTACGGATAGTAAATGGGGTTTTTGGGCGGATCATATGCATGCTCGTACCAACTCGTGACCAGAGGTGAACAGATATCCATAAACCGAAGGTCACAAGTGTCAGTGTTGTAATATAACCCAAAAGAAAAACTGCGAGGATACCGAAGGCACCCGCCGTTGACGGTGTCGTCGCAGTAAGCACAAGCAAAAGAAGCCCCGCACTAACGAGGCCAACTATGCATAAAATCTTCCCAAACATATTATTCATGAGTCTCATTTTAAACAAGAGAACTTGGCACCAGAGTGACAGACCATAAAGATCAGGTGACACAGATCCGCCGCTAAAGTAAATAAAAGGGCGCGTGTACCGGTGATCGATCTGCCACATCCTGGCGTCTGACCGCTCCAGGAAAACCTGAAGCATACGGTCCTTGCATAGATGTTCCGCGTACACGCTGAGTAGTCTCATTGCTAGATTAACAAGGATTAACTCAGCGCATAGGTACTGATCATATGCGTGCTCAACGCTCACTTTCTACGGAAGCATTAGCAGCAAAAGATTTACTGCTATCACTTCCGCAAAAAGTTTGGCGGAGCATCGATAGCGCCAACAAAAGGTGCGTGCTCTACCAGAAGGCAGGGCAAAATGTGTGCTGTCGCTATCGACTTACCGTCAAATATATCGAGCTTTACTATTGAATTGTTAAGGTCTGTACTTGGCATTTTTGTTTTTGTTCTTTGCCTATGAATTAATCTAGCATAAGCTTCTTTTTGTGTCAACATATATCGATGTAATTATTGCATTTCATTATAACAATAGTCTATTCGTATCTGTTTATTATCATATCTATACATTATTACAACGTTGTAATTATTTATTTGAATCCTGTCCAAGCTCGACAATTGTATCGATCAATTCCTTACGCGAAAGATGCGCCGTGTCGATCTTGTTATGCTGAGCGATCACATAACCCTGAATGATGTGTTTCAGCCTAATGGCATCATTACGCCAAAAATGATTGATCTGAAAATGATCAATCGTGCTCATCACGCGGCTCGCAACTGTCAAAGAACCAAACAACGGTCCAACGGATGCCGAGACATTCAGGACGTCTTCTATGCGAATACTCATAACATCTGACGACCAGAAGAAGTCTCTTCGTGTAATCGTCACCTTTGTACGGTCAACAGTCACAGTATCTGGAAATAGCGTAATTGGAAAGACTGTATTTGCAACCATTAACACTTCGTGTGACTGTGTAACGATCTTTTGTAATTCTTTCTGCTTCGTTTGACTAGAAGAAACTGCCGACGAACCTTCTCTCTGATCAGTAGTAGGTAACACCTCACCACCTTTTAGCATTGCTACGCTCTGCCCCAACCACCTAGTTGGGAGATCATAGGTTATAGGCTGACTCATGAACCCTCGGATATCCTGTACGAATGACGACTTTGTTGCAACTCCACCTAGCTTTCGACTAATCCGCAAAAGAAAGTTATAGCCAGTAGAGGCTGGTTGAGCTGCATGGTCGGAGACGACTTGTTTGTCTTCGACGCTATTATGATCCATACTGCTCCCCCTGCTTAGAAGTACTATCATTATACGAGATATGCTGCGCTTTGCCTAGCACTCTATCTTACGCATACACAACAAACCAGCAGGGCTTGTACATTGCGACATACGAACAAAGTCTTTTTATAATTCATACGATGACTGTCTGTCATTTGTGTACATTAATTCGCAAAACCACCATATATGGCGTGATAAATCTCGTGGTATTTTTTACCTAAAGAAATGAAAGAATCTTGTTGACACAAGCACTTTGTCGACATATTATAGGGGTAGCCTCTGAATAAAAAAATTATACAGTGGCCAAAAACAAACATCGAACAAAATACTCCACGTTAAGACGACCACTACTCGCAGGTGGTCGTCTTTTTATGCTTAAAATATCACCAAAATAAATGCTCCATCGTGTAATGGAGCATTTATTTTGGTGGAGCTGCGGGGAATCGGAACTCATCTTTGCTCCTCGAGTTGCTAAAGCAATATCGACACCCCACGAATAAATTCGTGGGGACCCCGTCCTCGTCGGCCACGCAAGGATAGCTCAAACTGCCACCGGCAGTTTTCGCCCTCTCGGGTGCAATTTCCCCATTCTATCCAAAGTAAATTCCCCATCTCAAAGATGGGGAATTTACTTTGGTGGAGCTGCGGGGAATCGCACCCCGGTCCGAAAGGTAACTGGCTATTCGTCTACAAGCATAGTTTGTCTTGGGTTTTTACGACTCACGACATCAAAGATAAACAAAAAATGATCGGTTGTCGCGTGGAAAAATTTCCCTCGCCTACACCACTGCGCATAGGATCGGTAAGTGACATAAATATGACACCTTTTACCGGTATGTCACCTGCTGGCAAAAAGTGATCGAGCGTATTAGGCTGCGATTGGTGCAAAAGCAGGAACGCGAACAGCGCTTGCTACAGCTGTAGCAACGCGATCAGCGACTGCTTTTACTTTTGCAGTAAATGTTGCAATTAAAAATATACGTAACGCGTATGATCGACTTGCAAAATAACCTGTTAAAGTCCTCTCGTCGAAAGCTATAGTCAGCCCCGACCTCTTATTATTGTAGCATACACACTTGTTTATCAGTTATGTTTATGCATATAATAAGCTTTATTATGGTTGCTCGTGTTTTGTCTGTTGCTCCTATCGGCTTTGAGGGTGCTCTTGTCGAGGTGGAGACTGATGCTAAGAAGGGTCTCCCCTCTATACAGATAGTGGGCATGGGCACAAAATCGGTTGATGAAGCCAAGGAGCGGGTTCGTAGCGCTATTAGCAACTCACTTCTTGAGTTCCCTACCAAAAAGATCATCATAAACCTTGCGCCCGCCGAACTGGTAAAGGATGGCGCTCACTTTGACCTCCCTATCGCCCTCGCCATTCTGGTGAGCAGCGGTCAGCTCAGGCAATCAGAAGTAGATAATGCTGTATTTGCAGGTGAATTGGCGCTCGACGGCTCACTACGGCCCATAAAAGGCACAATCAACATCGCTGAAGCTGCCTACAACGCAGGCTATAAGCAACTCTTTGTACCTATAGGTAATGCCGAGCAGGCCCTGCTCATTGAAGGCTTAACCGTTGTTGGCGTCTCGAGTCTTAAGGAGCTCTACCTTCACCTCAAGAAAGAAGCTCTGATAGAGCCAACTCATGCCACCATAGAGACCATCACACCCAAGAGCCCAAAAGGACCACTACTCGATGATGTTTATGGCCAGGAGCAAGCGAAACGCGCGCTTGTCATTGCAGTGGCAGGCCGACACAATATACTGCTCACAGGCCCACCTGGGGCCGGGAAAACGATGTTAGCCAAGACGCTTACAGCCATCATGCCGGACCTGACTGCCCAGGAACGCATTGCGACGACAAAACTGCACAGTATCGCAGGTGAAATTGATGGTGAGATAATCGCCCATCGTCCCTTTCGTGCACCACACCATACCACGAGTCAGATTGCTATAGTCGGTGGTGGCACGCGCCCAAAACCAGGTGAGATTAGCCTTTCTCACCTTGGTGTTCTCTTCCTCGATGAAATACCAGAATATCCCCGATCGGTCCTTGAGGCACTCCGACAGCCGCTCGAGGATAAACGTATTGCGGTGACACGAGCAGGCGGTCGTGTCGTATACCCCGCAGACTTTATGCTTGTTGCTACCATGAACCCCTGCCCTTGTGGGCACCTTGGCGATGCTACAAAAGAATGTACTTGTACAACCCTGCAGATACTGGGATACCAAAAGCGGCTTTCTGGCCCGCTACTTGACCGTATTGACTTGACGATAGGCGTCTCACGAGTACCAAATGATCTGCTGCTTGAACAGAAGACGAAGAATAATTCACAACATATAACAGCGGTAGCCTCGATACATAAGGCGCGTCTAGCTCAAGAAAAACGCTATAAAAGTAGTACTATATACAACGGTTCGTTGACGAGTAACCAGGTGCACAGCCTTCTCAACGTTACCGCTGACGCCAAGGCGCTTCTTAACACTGCGGGTGAGCGACTCGGCCTCAGCGCGAGAAGCTACTTTAAGGTTATAAAGGTTGCCCAAACCATTGCCGATATAGAAGGCTCAGCAACCGTCGAAAAGGCACACATTGCCGAAGCACTCCAATACCGCCAACAAACCTCTTGAATAGAGGCGCGCTATCTGATATGATAGTCATCGAGTAAACGCTCATGTCCATTTAATGTGGCATCATTACCACTGATCTTACAGGAGATAAACGATCAATACGACTATTCGCATCAACGAGGCTATCCGGGCAGGTGAACTTCGTGTGATCGGCGGTGACGGCGAGCAGCTTGGCATTATGTCACGCGCGGAAGCACTGCAACGAGCTAATGAAGCGGGTGTCGATTTGGTCGAAATATCACCTAACGCCGATCCACCTGTTGCAAAAATCATTGACTGGGGTAAATACCAATACCAGAAGATGAAGGAGCAGCAACGCAATCGCAAGGCAAGTAAACAAAGTGAGCTGAAGCAAATGCGATTCGGTCTTAAGATCGGTAGTGGTGACCTGGAGATTAAGCTTCGTAAAATTCGTAGTTTTCTCGCTGAAGGTCATAAGGTACGCATCCAGGTCTTTTACAGGGGTCGCGAGATGGCCCACAAAGAGCTTGGTTATGTCATGATCGAGAAGATTGTGGCGCAACTTGAACAAGATGCCGTGATGGAACAACAACCACAGATGGCTGGACGAAATTTGAGCGTAGTAATAAGGAGTAAATAATGCCAAAGCTAAAGACTCATAAAGGTACCGCGAAGCGGATAAAGCTGACGAGCACGGGCAAACTAACCCGTCGCCGAGCTTTTGGTACCCACTTGCTTGCAAAAAAGAGCAAAAGCCGCAAACGTGCCATTGGTACAACTGCAGTTGTCACCGGTTCAACAGCACGAAATATTAAACGAGCACTAGGAGTATAAAATGCGAGTAAAACGAGGCGTCACTGCGCGTGCAAAGCACAAAAAGATTCTAAAAGCTGCTAAGGGCATGCAGCACAACCGTACTCGGTCATTCCGACTAGCAAAGCAGGCGGTTATTCGTTCATTGGTATATGCTTACCGTGATCGTCGCAATCGCAAACGCGATCTTCGCGGACTGTGGATCACCCGTATCAACGCTGCCGCACGCGAAAACGGTACCACCTACGCAAAACTGATCGCCGGCCTTAAAGCGACCGATAATCAACTAGACCGTAAGATCCTTGCAGAGCTCGCCGTAAGCGAACCAAAGGCATTTACGGCAATCGTAAACTCCGTAAAGTAAGGGCTATTTCACTCTAGTGGGCATACTGGTAGTGAACAAATTAAAACAACTCCCCAAATGGGGAGTTGTTTTAATGACAGCCTATCGATAAGCCGGGTTCTGTCGTGGATGATCATCTATCTAGCCCTGTTGTTGCCGACAGGATCAAGCGGATAGCGGCCTGCGGACGGACCGTCCTTTTACGCAAACCTCCTTGCAGCAGACAGGGTTTACCTTCTTCGCCTGTCACCAGACGCCGCTGTGGGCTCTTACCCCACTCGTTTCACCTTTTCCCATAAAGGGTAGTTTCGTTTCTGTGGCACTTTCCCTAGGGTTACCCCCGGTTGCCGTTAGCAACTGTCTTGTCCTATGCTGCCCGGACTTTCCTCCCCTTGACGGGGCGATCATCTAACAGACTGTCCTCTTTATTATACATGATCACGGGAGTGTGCATCGAGTATCTTGTTTACCTCGGCATCAGCAAGTTGGTTGAACTCTCTTGGCACATGCTGAAAGCCTACTTTTGCAAAATGGGTCATCAGTTCTCTGATGCGTTCGTGGATAGGCCATAGCTCCCTATTCTTAATGGTATACACACCATTCATCTGATTAACCACCAACATACTGTCAAGCCGAAACTCGATAGTACTAAAACCAAGTTCTTGTGCCTTTTCAAGCCCTAATCGGACTCCATGGTACTCCGCCTGATTATTTGTCGTAATACCCAAGTACTCACCGCCCTGTGTTATGACTTCTTGATGTGTATTCATTACAACATAGCCAGATGCAGATGGCCCAGGGTTTCCCCGGGACCCGCCGTCCGTATAGACAATAGCATCAACATCCGTTGATTTTAATGATGTATTTTTTGCTACTATATGATTATCTTTATCTGTTATTTCTTTCTGTTGTATTATTCCCAACAATAGTTGTGTAAGATCGGTAACCGTCTGCTGCTGTATGTTACCGGCAACCTGCCATTGATATTTGTCATAGTTGCCACTGAGCCGCAGTGTATGGTGTCCCTTCGCTGGCTCAACTATATAAACAACGATGGCGTACTGAATATCACGATCATCATGGTCAATATATGTTACAACGTCGAAAAGCTGAGCGGTTTTAATATGAATTCCAACCTGCTCATGGAGATACCGTCGCAGCGCATCTTCTGGTTGCTCACCATAGCCAATTTTGCCGCCAGGTAGCTCATACTTACCCAGAATCGACACCCTACCATCTGCACGACGAATAAATAGTAGCTCGTTGCCCTGTTTGATAATTGCTCGTACTGCTATTCGTTGATTCATTTTTGTGTTTCGTTATTTCTACTTGTCATAATACCACATGGTCGGGATGACTGGACTTGAACCAGCGGCCTCACCACCCCCAGCGGTGCGCGCTACCAACTGCGCCACATCCCGATAACATAAAATCCCAAGGTGAGGCACTTGGCACTTGATATTCCCCGCTTTATTGCAAGGTGGGTATCCGCACATCGCTTCCACGGAAACGAAAGATAATTGGATTCCCTATCGTATGATGTTAGGAAAATCATACGTGCCAAGGCGACCTTGGGATACTTCTATTATAGCTTATCCTACGAGAAAAATCTTTGAGAAAACACCAACAATAGCCTCTATGGCAGCGATCATAAAGGTGCCTATATAACTACTACCAAGCAGCACAATTGCGAAAACAAAAACTAGTCCATACTGTTCGATGTACTCCATACCCCGTCGCACAAACTCGGGTGCAAGCGCATAGAGCACACGCGAACCATCAAGGGGCGGGAAAGGTATCATATTGAAGACGAAGAAGCCAAGATTAACAAACACACCGTACGCAAAGATCATCTCAGTTAAAGAGGTGTAACTGAAGTGTGCGACGTTATAGCCAAGTACAGTCCCAATACCAAACAGTATAAATGCTATAAACAAATTGGTGAGCGGCCCCGCGATTGCAACAGCCGCAACACCCCACTCATCACCCTTTACCCTGTCGGGGTTAAACGGCACTGGCTTTGCCCCACCAAATATTGGTGCGCCAATAATAGCAAGCATGATGGGAAGGAGAATCGTCAGAAATGGATCGATATGCTTTAGGGGGTTAAGGGTTAGGCGCCCCTGTAACTTTGCTGTATCGTCGCCTAGCCAATAGCTCACAAACCCATGCATTGCCTCATGAAGAGTCATAGATACGAGGATAACGCCAAGCACAACAGAAAGCTGGAGGAAATCAATTGCCATTACCGTCATTATAACATCTCCTGAAGCAGACGAAGATACTTGACAGAGGTAGGAAAATCCACTATACTGGTCAAGATTGTTAAATTTAAGTGGAGTAAAGAAATGGCAGCACGCTGCGAACTCACCGGTAAAGGCAAACAGTTCGGTCACAATGTGAGCTTTTCTTTGCGACGCACAAAACGCGTCTTCAAACCAAATCTTCAGAAGAAAACCTTCGTTGTTGATGGTCAGAAAGTCACAATGACTCTGAGCACTCAGGCCATCCGAACGCTCAAGAAAAAGGGCATCCTTACTCCGGCAAAATAGCTAAACCAAAGAGCTATAAACTATACAAAAACCACCCCGATACAAGGGGTGGTTTTTGTATATAGTGCAGCATGCTGATTAACTGCGATCAATGACCACACTTGTCAGTACCTGAGACAGCGACGATGCGGCTTTGACCTTTAACTTCTGCCCTGCTTGCTCGACAGGCGCTGCGAGTTCTTTTGTAAACACATCGACGGTATCTTGAGGTACCTCATACTTTAGACCACTGTCTGCGTAGTGAACGGGGATGACAATTTTTGGATCAATCTGGCGAGTAATCGTTGAGGCGCTCGTTGCATCAAGTGTGTAGCCATTACCGCCAACGGGTATAACGAGTATATCAACGACACCTACCTCTTCAAGTTGATCTTCGGTGAGTTTTGGTGCAACATTACCAAGCACTGCTAGGCGCACATCGCCGATCTCAATACGATAGATAGTTCCGATTTTTTCGTCTGCCTCTGTATCAATATGTCGCATTGCTGGCACACCCTTAATCGAAACATCACCTACCTCATATTCGCCCGGCCCCTCTAGACGAAGACGCACAGCAGGATCGGCGCCCGCAAAACGAGGCTCGGTTGCTAGCTCGATACTATCCTTTGTCGCTAGGTCCTTGAGTCCTACAACCGAAAGCTTTGGATCAACGACAATTCTTGTTTTCTTACTCTCGATGACGATGGTGTTGCCACCTTTATACTCTATGTCAAACATTTTTACTCCTTATCTCTGCATTTTCAGCACATTATCACTGTCAACAATGACGTGATGGTTACTATTCAGTATTTCGGTTATAAACTTATCGCGAACACTAAGGCGATAATAGAACTCATCGTACGGCATGGTGCTATAGGTAAGCTCTCGACCCTCAAGACGCTCAATGGACTTAATAGCTGATTTTAGCTTGGTAGGAGCAACTGTACCGACAATCAATAGATCAACCTTACTCGCGGATCCTTGCACGAGTATACCGGCCGCCACAACAATCCGCGCTCCCTGCAACTGACTAACGATTGGCTGCCAATCGTCTGCGGCCTTTACGGACTTTGCTGTTTTTGTTGGCTGATCGGCAAATATGGCCCGTAGTGCAACATAATGCTCGTAGCGCTGGTTCACCTCGTAATATAGTTTATTATCAGATGTGTCACTGGTGATGATACCAATGTTCAACATATTTGATAGTTCTCGCCTAACTGAATTGATTTGTTCATCGATCAGTCGAGTTATCTCTCTTACATAAAAAGATTTGCCGGGATTGTTCAAGAATAAGTGAAGTAGCTTCACCCTCGTTTTTGATCCAAATAATGCGTCAATCATGTCTTTCCCGAATAACTCTCTTGTACTTGACTATATCATGGTTGCTTGTATTTTTCGAGCTGGCGTGCCAGAAATGTATACGCCTCATCAAGCTCAAGCCACTCTATATGTTTGCGACGTCGAAACCATGTCAATTGACGTTTCGCTAACTGGCGATCACGTATGACAAAAAGCCGCTTTGCGTCGTCGAGCGAAATGTCACCATCCACATACCTATGAATAATTCTGTATACGTTTCCCGTCATAGCCTCGCTTTCCCAGCCATACTTTTTGCCCAATTTCTTTGCTTCTTCAACTACTCCATCCTGAAATAATTGTTCACTTCTGTGCTCAATTCTTGTTCTCAAAATTGCTGCATCTGTAGATATTCCAACAACTACAGAGTTTGTAATTGGTACATCATTACTACTGTTATTGATACCGTTCTGCTCAATTGCTCGTACTATGTAGCGTTTATTACTTATGTTTTGCGGTAATTGTATATTGTGTTTTTTACAGTAATTTTGTAACGATTCAATGCTCATTTGCAGCAAACTATCGCGGCGGGCAGAATCATAGCCATCACCGAATCGATAATCGTAAAGCACCGCATCGACATAGAGTCCCGTACCCCCCACAAGAAAAGGTACCTTGCCTCGTTTCCGTATATCGGCAATGCACTTATTCGCATAGTCTTTGAAATCTGCAGCCGTAAATCGCTCACCTGGCTCTACAAGATCAAGTCCCCAATGCTTCACCACTCCTTGTTCGGCGTCTGTCGGCTTAGCCGTCCCTATATCCATACCTTTATAGATAGTACGACTGTCGGCACAAATGATCTCGCCACCGTATTCCGTGGCAAGCCTTATAGCAAGGGCGGTCTTACCACTCGCTGTAGGTCCTACAACAACTATCAGAGGTGAGGGCGCCATCGAAGCTCCTTGAAGTTATCTACGATGTGGTCTGTACAACTAATTTGCTCGTGTGCCAGCAGTTGTTCCTGTACCTCACGCCCGCCAGGAAAACCAGCTGCAAGACCCCCAAAGCGATTAACAAGCCGATGCCACGGTAGCTCAGGATCACCAAAATGCGCAATGCCGCCCACAATCCTACTCGCAGCTGGCTGTCCGGCCATAGCTGCAATATCACCATACGTTGTCACTTGACCGTACGGTACTTGTGCCATGAGAGCCTCAACTCTTTGCCGAAAGGCTCCATCTGTCATACGGCAAACACCTTCTGCACGGCCTTCCAGTCGGCACAGCGTATAACCCCTTCTGGTGGATCGCCGTGCCAGCCATAGTCACCAAATAGGATCGCTCTTAAGCCTTCCTTTAGCGCAGACTCACAGTGCTTAGGTACGTCATCAATAAGCCAAGTAGCGCCGATTTCCTTACAAATCTGGCCCTTTGTCATACCCTTGTTTCGATACCCTTCCGAAAAGTATAGTTCTATATCACCATCGAAGTGATGCATAAACCATTGGCGTGTTGCCTTTTCCCAAGACACATCACGTGCCGTTACAAAGACCACATCGTAGTCCTTACTGAGTAGCGTGATCGCGTCCTTAACACCCTGCATCAAAGGAACGTGTGACTGATCTACTTCCATCTCGGCTTCAAGCGCAGTGTAGTCGATGTCACCAAGCCCGTTCGACTGCCATACATATTTATAGTAGTCAGCACGTCCCGAAGGGACCCTATAGGCTTCCCTGCTCAGATTGACACCCAGACGCGCATTGATAAGCAATCTCAAGGACTCGGTACTGTCCGCTGTCACATCATCGATATCAATCGCAATCTTTCCCTTTTTCATAGGCTTTAGAGCTGCTTTAGGTAGTCAGCAAGGTTATCTAGTGCTATTTTCTCCTCACCTTGTTGTGTCCGAACGCTGACTTCGCGCGCCTCTTTGTCCTTTGGCCCAACAATAAGCTGGACGGGGATCTTCCAGTTTGTTGCCTCGCGGATTTTCTTGCCGAGTGACTCATTGCGATCATCTCTGCTAAAACGTACTTCGTTGTATTTGACTGGTTGCATGAGCACTACGTCGCGGAGTACCGCCTCGATTTCTTCCACGTAGTCTAGCACCGTGTCGTTGATCGTTAGTATGCGTACCTGCTCCGGTGCGACCCAGAATGGAAACCACCCAGCAGTGTGCTCGATGTAGACTGACAAGAAACGCTCGACTGAGCCCAATAGCGCACAATGGACCATAATAGGCTGCTGAACGTTACCCTCTTCATCGATATATTGGAGTTCGAAACGCTGTGGCTGTACAAAATCGATCTGAACTGTGGCAACTTGATGAGTACGACCAATTGCGTCGGTTGCCATAAAGTCGATCTTTGGACCATAGAAAGCCGCCTCGCCTTCTGCCTCAAAATACTCAAGACCTGACGCCTCGGCAAGTGATCGAATGTCTGTCTGGGCCTTATCCCAAAGTGATTGATCGCCAAGATAGCCGTCGCCGTCATCGCGGAAACTCAAACGCGCTCGCAGAGACATACCGAGAACATCACCGTAAAGTGCCTTAATGTCAGATACAAGCGAACTAACCTCTTCTCCAACCTGATCAGGGCGACAGTACGCATGACTGTCATCCTGAGTAATCGAACGTACCCTATTTAAACCACCGAGTTCGCCGGTCTTCTCATCGCGATAAACCATTGTTGTTTCAAAATATCGAATTGGTAGGTCGCGGTAGCTACGTGGCTGCGATGCGTACACTTGATTATGATGCGGGCAATTCATTGGCTTCATCGCAAACTTATCGCTCGTTTCCTGACTTTCGACCAAGAATAGCTCATCACCAAACTTGTCCCAATGGCCAGATACCTTATAGAGATCCGTTTTGGTAATGTGTGGAATAGAAACCCTGTTGTAGTCACTATCCTTGCGCAACTGCTCCGCCAAAGATGTCAACTTCTCACGTAGGACCGTCCCACGGGGCGTAAAAAGTGGTAGACCCGCGCCAACAAGCGGGGATGTTGTGTAGAGATCGAGTTCCTTACCAAGCTTGCGGTGATCACGCAATTTTGCCTGCTCGAGCATCTCCAGGTGTTTATCAAGTTCTTCCTGCGTCGCAAACGCTACGCCATATAGGCGCTGCATCTGCGGATTTTTTTCATTACCACGCCAGTAGGCACCCGCTACACGTAGTAGCTTGAATGCACCAACATCACCAGTATTTGCCACATGCGGACCCCGACACAGATCAGTGAAGTCACCGTTGGTATAAAAAGACACTTCGTCTACCGCCGCGTCACCGTCGGTAATGGTACCCATTTCGTCGGCATCGAGGTCTTTCGCGACTGTTGTGCCACTTCGCTTCAGATCGTTAAGTAGCTCCTCTTTATATGGCTGCTTGGTGTCTTTTGCCCATTCGATCGCCATATCTATAGACTCAGCTGATCGCACAAAATCTTGTTTTTGATTGATGATTCGACGCATCTCTTTTTCGATTTTTGGGAAATCTTGCTCACTGATCTTGGTATCGCCAAGGTCAATATCGTAATAAAAACCGTTCTCAACCACTGGACCTACGCCAAATTTGGCATCTGGCCACAGATGCTGCACAGCAGCTGCAGTGATGTGCGCCAGACTGTGGCGCATGGCATGAAGTTGTTCGTCTGTCATAGTTGCTCCTTTGTTCATTATAAATAAAAACATGCGATGTTCAGATTCACTCCTACGAGGCTAAATCCATAGATCGCATGTCTCGGGTCCACTGTGTAGCGGACGGTTCCACCGGACTTTTACTTGTGATGCAGCGTTTCGTACGCTCCAACGTCCCACGGAGCTCGGCGGGCGGTTACTCCGCGTCGTTGCTCATTGTTATCATACCTCGTTCACCCCAGTTATTGCAACAGTTGAGCCTATTTGCTACGATAGTACAGCTATATAAGCAGCTGGGGGCGATTAGCTCAGCTGGCTAGAGCGCCTCATTGACGTTGAGGAGGTCGGGGATTCGAATTCCTCATCGCCCACCATAGAAAAGAGATTACCAGACATGGTAATCTCTTTTCGTTGGATGCCTACTTTAGATAAGGAATTCGAATCCCCGATGTTTTGCGTCGCAAAACTCGAGGTATCGCTCCGGCAATAGCCTCCGCTCCTTCGCTCGCCGTATGGCTCGCTTCGCCGAATTCCTCATCGCCCACCATAGAAATGATAAAAACAGATCCCGTAACAGGGGTCTGTTTTTGTTATCCACCTATTTTTACTAGTTTTCCACGTCTCAATATTCGTAAGTTACTGAATAGTAATATCATCCATGATATAACCAAAACCAGTTTGTTCCATTGACAAAATATGTAGCTTATGCTAATATGAAAGTATGACAGACCAGTCAAAAACAAATAGTCATACAAAAGCTTCTGCCCTCGACCGATGCTCTATCGGTTACGAATTCGATATCTCTTGGGATGCGGCTCGTAAAGAAATGCGCAAAAAAGTGCTCAAGCACTAAACCCAGATACCGAATACATACAGAGGTGTAGAGGTAGTATTAAACTACACCCTATCTAACGGATTATCAGACGAGCCCTCGATGTTTTTTATCGGGGGTTTTTGTCGTTCACAGTCGCTTTTTCGGTGACATCAAACTTATCAAAATAGCGACCAATCAGCAGTGCCGTCTGTGAGGTGAACGATGACAGTGAGCTATAGATAACAGCCGTCACAGGCATCAGTAGCCACTGTGCAACCATAAATATGTTACGGTGGCGCTTATACCGCGCAGGGCGTGGCGGAAGCATCTTGAAAGCGAAGAAGATGGTAATAAAGAGACCAACAAGTGCAATCTGCTGGACTCGACTGATGACTTCTGGCAATTGGTGAGCAGCAATACTATGGGCAGCCTCTGGATTGATAAGCAGCGGCACCCAACCGCCGAAGGCTATGAGCAACGCAACACTTGCGAGCGTGACGTGGCTGTCGATGAGACGTGTGAGTCGCGCCAAGCTCCCCCACAGTGGTACCGTGCGATCTCTACGTAAGATACGCGTCGCTACATAAGGTACGTCTGATGCACCGTATGCCCAACGTCGTAATTGAATAAACTGGGCTTTAAGTGTGCGTATATACGTACTCGAAAGTACGGCATCCTGCGAAATAGGAACGTAGAGCGGCAGTACCGCATAGTTGCCGTCGAAGTGGAAATAGCTGCGCCAATATTGGTGCCCGTCTTCAACGATCGTTCGAGTACTCCAAAAGTCCATTTCAACCAGCGCATCCATGGGCTGTGAGTGCGATGCAAAGTTGCGAAGTGTATGCGGACGCATAGCGCTGATGATATTCCAAAACGAGTTACCCGTGGCAACAACACGCATTGGAGCGGGTACATCCCAGATGTTGTTAATAAATAAACATATAGGCTGATAAGAGAGCTGTTTGCGATCTGGGTGCACAATGTACTCGTACATCAAGTAATCAAAGTACGCCGGATGAGGTTTATTATCTGAGTCTAATGTTGTAATAACAACGGCTTCATATGGTATATGTTGTTTTTTTATCCACTTTTCTAAATACTTGCCTGCGTACGTAATATTGCCGCCCTTGCCAACGACTTCGCCCACAATATTTTTTGGATGGCGAACAATATGCAGTGCGTAGAATTTATCGCCATAGAGCTTTTGTAGCTGCAGCGCAGTCTGCTCGATTGCCTTGCCACCGCGCTCTTCATACGCGAGCACAACGATCATGTGCTTTTTGTCGTATGTTGTTTCAAGAAGTGATTCGAATGTTGGCTGCAAAACGTCGATCGACTCATTATAGGCCGCAACGATGACAGCGTTGTAAAGACGCGATGGTTTTGGGTATGAGTCTGGGTGCGC
>Ga0208826_1000152_pt1 | contig 77943 bp, 52 predicted proteins | sample AD_UKC115_MetaG_FD_184451 | JGI IMG/M metagenome (GOLD analysis project Ga0208826, IMG submission 184451) | Active sludge microbial communities of municipal wastewater-treating anaerobic digesters from Hong Kong - AD_UKC115_MetaG (SPAdes)... | ecosystem: Engineered > Bioreactor > Anaerobic >... | reverse complement strand
GCAATTTATTCATATCGTCAAAATGTAGTCCGGTAGTCGGTTCGTCAAGCAAATAAAGTGTATTGCCCGTGCTGACTTTACTCAATTCTCTGGCCAGTTTAATGCGCTGAGCTTCTCCTCCCGATAAAGTAGTAGAAGGCTGACCCAATTTGATGTAATCCAAACCTACTTCATGCAAAAGGGACAGTTTGTTATAAATGGCGGGGATGTTTCCAAAAAATTCAATTGCTTCTTGGACATCCATATCCAAAACATCGGCAATATTCTTTCCCTTGTAACGAATGTTCAAAGTCTCTTTATTATAGCGTTTTCCTTTGCAAACTTCACATGTTACATAAATATCCGGCATAAAATGCATTTCAATTTGTTTTAAGCCCGCACCTTCACATGCTTCGCATCTTCCGCTCTTTACATTAAAAGAAAAGCGTCCGGCATTATAACCTCTCACTTTGGAAGCGGGTAATTCGGCAAATAATGTGCGAATGGAATCAAACAGTTTGATGTAAGTGGCGGGATTTGATCTTGGTGTGCGCCCAATTGGTTGTTGGTCTATGGCAATGACTTTATCGATTTCTTCAATTCCAGTTATATTATCTACGAGACCGACATGGTGGGAAGTGTGGTAAAAATAATTGTGCAGATATGGATAGAGGGTTTGATTTATCAGAGAACTTTTTCCCGAACCGGATACGCCTGTAACGCAAATCATCATTCCTAAAGGGATTTCTACATCTATGCCTTTAAGGTTATTATGACGCGCATTATGGATCACGAGTTTTCTTTTATCCGGTTTTTGCCTGTGTTCCGGAATTTTGATTGTTTTTTTGCCGGCAAGGTATTGTCCCGTTAATGATTTTTTGTTTTGCAGCAAGGAAGTAAGGTCGCCCGCATGGACAATTTCACCCCCGTAAATTCCGGCACCGGGACCAAAATCCACTATCATATCTGCGGCTCTGATTGTTTCTTCATCATGTTCAACAATAATTACTGTATTGCCAAGGTCTTTCAATTGCACTAACATATTGACTAACTTCCGATTGTCTCTTTGGTGCAGACCAATGCTCGGCTCGTCTAAAATATACATTACACCCACTAACTGACTGCCGATTTGACTGGCTAATCTTATCCGCTGAGCTTCACCTCCCGATAGGGAAGGAGAACGCCTGTCCAAAGTTAAGTAATGTAAGCCTACATTGAGCAAAAAACCCAATCTGTTTTTGATTTCCTTCAAAACCTCCGCTGCAATAATGGCTTGGTTGCCTGTAAGATTTAATTGAGAGAAAAATTCATAAGCTGCTTGAATACTCATTTCGGTAACATCACTGATATTCTTCCCGTTAATTTTAACCGCCAAATTTTCCGGTTTCAGCTTTTTGCCTTGGCAATCCGGGCAAGGTTTATCACTGATAAATTGTAAGTAATAACGGCGCATTTCTTCCGAAGTTGTTTCCATCATTCGGCGATTCAATTGTGGAATGATGCCTTCAAATCTGGAATTGAATTGACCTGAGCCGTATTTACTTTGCCAATTAACTTTGAAGCGTTTGCCTTTTGAACCGTATAGAATCAGGTCTTTTATCTCTTCCGGCAATTTATACCAAGGGGTGCTGAGCGAAAAATTAAACTCGCGCGCCAGGTTACGAATGTATTGCATAGTCCAACTGCTTTGCTTATCTTCCAATTTGCCCCAAGCGACAACTGCTCCTTCCAACAATGATTTTTCCGGATCGGGAACTATCAAATCAGGGTCAAATTCCAGTTTATAGCCCAAACCGCTGCAGGTTGGACATGCACCTATGGGACTGTTGAAGGAAAAATGCTGGGGCGTTAATTCTTCATATCCGATATTGCAATTGGGACAGGAATTTTTGGCGGACAGGATTTCGCTGTAATTTTCATCCTGATATTCAATTTTGACAAAGCCGTCCGTCAGTTTCAAAGCCAATTCCAAAGAGTCAGTCAGTCGGGATCTGATACCTTCTTTAATGACTATGCGATCTACTACTACATCAATATTATGTTTGCTTTTTTTGTCCAAAACGATGTCTTCATCCAGCGAACGCTGCTTACCGTTAATGATAACACGCACAAACCCTTGTTGTCTTAAAGCGTCTAATTCCTCTTTATGTTCGCCTTTTCGGTTTTGCACAATGGGAGCCAAAATTTGCAGTTTGGCGCCAATCGGATATTTTAGCAGATTTTCTGTCATTTGATCAATGGTTTGAGCGCCGACTTCTGCACCGCAATTATAGCAATACTGCTTTCCTATGCGGGCAAATAAAATCCTCAAGTAATCGTAAATTTCGGTAACGGTTCCCACTGTTGAACGCGGATTTTTACTGGCAGCTTTTTGTTCAATGGCTATGGCCGGTGAGAGACCTTCTATATAATCAACTTTCGGTTTTTCCATTTGTCCCAAAAATTGACGCGCATAAGCGGATAGAGATTCCACATAACGGCGTTGACCCTCAGCATACAATGTGTCAAATGCAAGGGACGATTTGCCGGAACCGGAGACGCCCGTAAACACTATCATCTCATTACGCGGAAGTTCCAGAGTTATATTTTTCAGGTTATGTTCCTGGGCACCTTTAATCAGAATTTTTGTCTTCAACTCGTTTTCCTTATTTTCAACTTTAATTATTAGGCAAAACGGAGAGAATGCCTCTGTTGTCAAATGAAAACTTGAAATTCGGATTATATTTAAAAAAAGCATGACTTTTACACTATATCCACGCCGTATCCACGCCGGGTCCACGCCGACTTCACCGGCGTGGACTCGGCGTGGATACGGCGTGGTTCATAAGAAATGATTATACTAAAGGCAGTGGGAGAGAAAAAGCTAAATTTGACAAGATACTTTACAACTATTCAGGATTATATTTTAAGGTTATTAATGAAAAAAATGTATTATAAACAGATAAAAAGACTTGGGAGGAGTCAATGAAACGATATTTGGTTATCCTAATCGCGTTAATGTCCGTGTCTGTTTTTTGTGCATCGGCGGAAGAGGCACAATTTAATCAAAATTATGCAATTGCAGTTTCGGATCCGATGCTGGCACCTCTTGCCAATCCTGCTTTACTTGGTTTCGAAAACTGTTCGGGAATAGGTTGGCAGCAATTGATTAAAAATGGAAAATGGCAAGACCAATACAGGCTTTTCTTTAATAGCGAGTATTTATCTTATGTTTATGAGAAAAACGATGAAGATGTCAATACGCATCATTTGGCGACCGGCTTTGAACTTATGGGAAACCTGTTTCCTTCCAATCTTTATGCCGGTACTTCCTATCAATGGGTAAACGACAAATTTGACGAAGGCGGTTTTCGCTCCGGGTTACTTTTCAGACCATGGAATTTTTCATCTTTTGCCGCTACTTGGGATAATTCCTATCATAGTTCTCCGTCTTATCAATTTGGTATCGGTTGGCGTCCTTTGGCGCATTTTGATTTTATGTCTGATTATCGGTTGGAACTTACGGCAGATTGCAATTATGCCAAAGAAGATGAAGATTATGAATTTTCCAATCCTTTTGTCGGAATTAAGACAGAACTTTTAGACGGTGTAAAAATCGGCGGAGGTTATGATTGGGAAAAGGAAAATTGGATGCTTTCCTTCAGTTTTTGCGCGCCCAAACTTCAATTGGGAAATATTTATCAATCTACTGATGATAAGGATAGCAATCTCGGATTTGTCTATCTTTCGGACAAAGCTTTTAAGTCTTTGCTCACGCCTTGCAACAGTAAATGGTATACTCCGACCCTAAAATCAGAATTGGTTACTTACAAAGCGCCTAAGTATGAAATCGGTCCTTTCAACATTATGGACAGCAAACAAACCTGCATTGAAGATTTGATAAATGAAATAAATGCGGCGGCAAAGGATCCGACAATTCAAGGTCTCGTTTTTGAAAACAAAAATTTCACTTCTTCTTTCGCTTTGCGTCAGGAATTGACTGATGCGGTTAAGGAATTCAAATCCACCGGCAAAAAAGTTGTTTTTTACTATGATAATATCGGTAACGGGGATTATGTATTCGCTGCTTCCATTGCTGATAAAATTTATTTAAATCCTCAGGGAACCGTAGATTTGAGAGGTATTGCCGTAAATTCTCCGTATTTGGGTGAGGCTCTTAATAAAATCGGGGTGGAAGTGATGAATTTCCGCAGTCATGCATACAAAAGTGCAGGCAATATGTTCAGCGAATCCGAAATGACGGATGCGGAAAGAGCCGAATATGAAAGCCTTTTGGGAAGTTTGTATGCTCAAATGTGCGAAGCAATTCAATCCGGCAGAGGCGATAAATTAGCCAAATCGGCAGAAGAAATCATTGACAACGGTCCTTATTATTTAGCGGAAGACGCTTTACGAGACGGCTTGGTGGACGGACTGATTTACGGAGCGCAATTTGATCAAAAACTGAAGGCTGATTTTGGGAAGAAGCACAAAACTAACGAAATAACCGATTATTATGATTACGCATGGCATCGTCCCAAACAAGCTAAAGTGGCGGTAATTTATGCTCAAGGCAATATTGTTATGGGGGAGGGGACGATAGGCAAAGTAATTTCTGGGAAAAATACTGCCGATTTAATCCGCAAAGTCAGAAAAGATAAAGATTATAAAGGCATTTTATTGCGTGTGGACAGCGGTGGCGGTTCTGCTCAAGCTTCCGATATTATTTATAAGGAAATTGAATTGGCGCAGACTGAAAACAAAAAACCGGTCGTGGTTTCTATGTCCGGTGTGGCTGCTTCAGGCGGATATTATATTTCTGCCAATGCCGATTACATTTGTGCGGAACCGGGAACTTTAACCGGCTCCATCGGTGTGGTAGGTTTAACGATCAGTGCGGAAGAGCTGTTTCATAAATTGTATATAAATTGGTCATTGGTTAAAAAAGGGAAGCATGCCGATTTTGGTAATTTCACCAGAAAATGGACAGACGAAGAAAAAGGGATGATGCAAAATCTGATTGCCGCTTCCTACGATGATTTTGTTCAAAAAGTCGCTGCCGGCAGAAATAAAACTAAAGAGGAAATTGACGCCATTGCTCAAGGCAGAGTTTGGACGGGTGAACAGGCTTTGCAAAACGGCCTTATAGATGAAATCGGCGGAATGCAAGCTGCAACCGAAAAGCTGAAAGAATTAGCCAAAATAAAAGGTGAAGTGGAAACGGTGAATGTTACTCCCAGAGGTAAGAAATTTTCCGTTTCTCTTAAACTGGACGGACTGAACACTGCCCTTAATCCGATGCAGTCACTTCCGGGGTTGAAAGAGTATGCTCAGCTTTATGATTTGTGGCAAAGTTTTGAGGGTGATAAAGCTCTGTTTATTTCAGAAATGAACCTTAACGGTTTGGCTGATTTTTAAGCCTTAAAAATAGGGAGGAATATTTCCGCTTTTTTTAGCCGATAAAAGACAATTTCGGCACAAGGAAAAGGAGCTGATGATTTGGCTATGATAATTGACCATCGTTATGAAGTTATAGAGAGCATAGGTTCAGGAGCTTGGAGCAATGTCTACAAAGTTGTGGATAAAAGAACAGGGAAGCTCTTTACTCTCAAACTGTATCAATATCTCTCGTCTGCGGATTTTTATGAGAGATTTTCCGCAGAAGAGATGCATCACATTACTCAAATTGAACATCCGAATTTGGGACACATAACTGATTTCGGTCATGTAGGCGATCATATTTACAGTTTGACGGAATACTATGACGGAGAGCCGCTTTCAACTTATAAATTTAAAAAATCTCAATTGGAAATCCTATACAGTATAATTGTTCAGATTACTTACGCTTTGGAAGCTCTTCATGTTCAGGATATTATTCACAAAGATCTGAAGCCTGAAAATGTCCTATATAAGATTGAAGGCAATAAAATTGATGTCAAAGTCATTGATTATGGCTTTACGAAAGTAGATTCCGGCAAAGACCAGCAAAGCGTTTCCGGCTCTTTACCTTATTTGGCTCCGGAAGTGTATTTAAATCATAAAGCTTTGCCCAGCAGTGATTACTACTCTTTGGGAGTTATGCTCTATAAACTTACAACGGGAAGTTTTCCCTTTTCCATAGAACAGATCAATGCCCTGATTACGAATACTTATCATTACTTCATTCCCAAGTTTCCTTCCGAATTGAATGAAGATATTCCTCCCGCTTTGGAAAAATTCATCTTACGCCTCCTGGAAAAAAATCCGGAAGGCAGATTCCAATCAGCAAGCGAGATTATTAACTATATAAATAGAATTCAATCCAAACAATATCCTTTTTCTATTGAGTGGTCAATGGTCAATAGAATGAAATTTAACAGCTATTTAGCCCGTGCTAATTACAGTCATCAACTTTTGGATTATCTGGACAGTGCCGAAAAAAGTAATGGTAAAGTCGTATCTGTTGTCGGAAGTGAAGGCATGGGAAAAGATAATATTCTTTCCCTGTTCAAATATCATCTTCTGACTGGAAAATACTTCCTTTTTGATTATGCCTGCAACCGTAAAGATCACGAACCGTTCTTCGCTCTAATCAAGGAATTTATGCAATCCTTAAATAAGGAACAAATTTCGGATTTGGAAAAGGCTGCGCATATTTCCACTAAATTTAGTCTTTACCTCTTCCAATCTGAAGAAGAAGCTAAAAAAGTTTCACAAAGTCAAAAAGAATTGATGATAGACTTTGAATCCGTCAAAAACTTATTAGCGGGTTTAGCTGAGCAAAAACCCATCATTTTCATTGTCAGAAACGCTAATTATATTCATAAATACACAATTGATTTTGTAAATTACATATCTGAATTTATCAGTGGACAGCGCATTTTAATTCTGATGTCTTTTGACGATTACGGCAAAGTCGGTCAAATAACTCATTCAGTCATTATTCAAATTCCGCCATTAACTTATCAAGAAACAGGAGAATATGTAAGTAAATTGCTTAATGCGAATGTGAATGAGAATTTTATCAATAAAATCTATTCGGTTTCTGCCGGAAATCCCTATTTTATCAAAGAAATTTTGCTGGATTTAATTCAGAAAAAACTGATTGTCCAAGAAGGAAAACTTAAACTGAATTATAATTTTGATGATTATCATCTGCCGCTAAAATTAGTAAATGTCATTAATGTAAGGCTGAATCATCTGACGCACCGGCATTATGAATATCTGAAACTTCTGGCGGTTGTTGAGTGCCCGCTGGAAAAGGATTTGATCTCTTATATCTTAAAAATTAACGATAAAGCCTTATACGATTTTATCAATGATGCGGTCTATAATGAAGTTTTAGTCAAACAGCCCGGTTATTACGCTTTTGTATATCTCGAAGCCAAAACCAAACTCAGAGAAGAAAACGGTAAAAATGTAATTCAACAAGTCTCAAAACAAGTGCTCTCCTTTTACCAAAAAAGAAACGTTACCGATATTTCTTTATGTAAAGGCATTATCAAAAATGCAATTGCTGCACAAGACATTCCTTCTGAAAGAAAGTATACTTTCAGGTTATTTGAGTTGTTTGACGAAATGCATGATCAAGATAATGCTTATCAGGTCATTCTTTCTGTCCTCAAGCTTGATTTTGAACTTCGGCAAAAACTTCCTCTTGCTCAATTGATAAAAGATCTGATGCTATTTCAAGAAAAAACGGAATTGACCGGCATTTGCTCCTTTGAAAATGATTTGCTTGCTAAATTAAAAAGACTGCCGCCCATGTTTGAAAAATACTATATCTTGGGCACTATCTATTTTATTCGGGAAGATTTGACCTCCGCTCTTTCCCATTTTAAGAAGGCTTCCGAATATATTATAACAGGCAAGCAAAGAGTTCTTACCTGGTTATATTTTGTCCATGTCTATGCACAGAAAAATCCTGATCAAATGCTTGAATATTTACAGCTTCTGTCTGCCGAAAATCTCCCGCTGGAACTCAAAATTGTTTATATAGACAGGATGACCGTTTATCTTAACCTGAAAGACGATACTTTGAAAGCTATTAAAGTTGCAGAAGATTTTTTGACTGCTATGCCTTCTGTTCAAGATACGAAAGTGCTGCTCAGACTGGCGTCTTTGCATAATAATATCGGTGTTTTATACAGTTCGGTGAAAAATATTCCTGAAGCCAAAGAGCACTTTGACATCGCTCTCTCAATTTGGGAAAGATTTAATATTAAGCGCTATTTGGGCCTAATTGATAATAACTTGGCTGACCTATACTTGAAACAGGGAATTACACAACAAGCACAAATTTACGCTCAAACCGGATATGAACTTGCTGCTGCACAAGGTTTAACTGCCATTATGGCTTTAGCTTTATTAAATCTGGGTGAAGCAAATATCAAAATGGGCAAATTCTTAGCCGCGGAAGATTATCTACTGAAAGCCAAAGCACTCATGGAAGAAATTAAAAGCGGTAAATTCCAAAGTGCCATAAATGTTAATTTGGCTCTCGCAAAAAGTAAAATTAAGAATTTTCAATATTATTACGATTTCATCAATGAACAGGAGCCTGAACTCAAATCAGGAATTATTAAAGAAATTAATCCCTTGGTCAAGACCTATTTCTATTATTTATTTGAATTAGGTCTGCCTAAAAAGATGAAAAAATTGCTCTCTAAAAATACGCATATTGACTATCACGAAATCCACGAAGACGAGTTTTATTACAATACCCTCAGTATGATTGCTATTCTGACTCAAGATTACGGTCAGGCGTTGGATTACCTCAAAAGTGCGGAAAAATATGCGGGCGAAGTCAATAATCATTATGCTATTACCGTATTTTATTTATCGGAAATAGAATGCTATATCGGATTAAGGGACTATGCGAAAGCGACAATGATAGTCTCCAAAGCGATGGAAATTGCTCAAAAATATCAATATTCGTATTGGATTTCCAAACTGAAGTATTTTAAAGCAGTAATTGATTTAGCAGACCGGCAAATTCCTCTCAGGAAAATCATCAGAGATCTCTTAGCCGCTTATAAAGAGTCAACATCCAATTCCTACTATTTGATAACAGTAAAATTATCAAGCTTAATCATTTCCTCATTAGTTGCCTTAAATGCCGATGAGGAAGCTGAAGAATGGTTAGCAAAGCATAAAATCCTTTTGCAGGAAGTCACCAAAGGAATTCAAAACGACGACAGAGAAAATTACTTACGCTTGAACGGTTTTTACAATAAAGAAGCAAAAGATTTTTTATCAGACCAAATTGCCTCCCGTTATCAAAACATAAGAAACAAATGGCATGAGCTGCAAGCCGGTTTTATCAGGATTCATGATGCTGACAGGATTAAATTTTTCATTGATAAAAGCCTCAAAGAACTGATTGCTCCCTGGCGATATCAATTGTTCCTTTATTCTGAAAAGCTGAATACTTATTCGCTTTATCTCTCCGAAAACAGTAAAGAAGATTTGAGCCTTTCCTCCAATTTATATAAATATATAGAAAGAGCTTTTAAGATAGACGCTTTGGTAACTGTGGAGCACGAAGACGCTCATTTAATGATTATTCCGCTTCAAATAAGATATCAAAAAATAGGCTTTCTCATCATATCCGACCAAGGTGAAGCTAAATTCACCAAGTTTGAACTTTCACTGATGCGTTCAATAAAACAGCATTTATCCGGGTTGATTGTTCGCATGCAGGAATATGCAGAAATTACTCAGCGAATAAAAATGATGAATCAATTGATGAACATTACGCATAATTTGCTGAAAACCATGGAAATACGGACATTAGAAACTGAGATAGTATCTGCGTGCATAGATTTTATCGGCAGTTCACGCGGATTTTTGATTAAAAAAGATGCCGACGGCAACAACATTTATCAGGTTGCCTTGGATGCGCAAAAAGTTCCTCTTTCCAATGTTGCCGCCATCAGTAAAACCGTGCTCAGTTACTGTCAGGCGAATAAAACTTTCGTTTCCACCTTTAATGCTCTGGAAGATAATCGGTTTAAGAGTTCGATCAGTGTGCAGGATTATAAACTGCACGCGATTTTTTGCGCTCCTTTGCTGCTGGATGACAGAATTTACGGGTTTATTTATCTGGATAATTTTCTTGATAATACAAAGAGTATGTATTTGGATGAAGAACTTATCAAATTGCTCTTTGACCAGTTAAGCGTCGTTTTGAAAAACTCAATTCAATATGAGTCTCTAATTCAAAAAAGCCAGGAATTGCAATCTTTGGAATCCTTAAAAGATGAGTTTATGGCTATCGTATCCCACGAATTGAATACTCCTTTATCGGCATTACAGGGATATGTATCCAGATTAAAACGCAATCTTTTCGCGGATGAAGAAGAAAGAAATGATATCATCAGTAAAATAGAAACTGCCGTCAAAAAGCTGATATTAACCACTAATGATATTATAACGATGAATAATTATAATTTGAAAAACGAACTACCGATGACGAAAATCAATATAGGCGAAATATTGACTTTGATTCAGCATGAAATAGAGATAGCCTTGCGCGAGCGTAAGATGTTTATCAAAGTAGAAGTTCCCAAAGACTTGCCTGAAATTGAAGGCAATTGGGAAGCGTTGCATATAATGATATATAATATCGCTTTGAATGCTATCCGTTTTACTAATGACTTCGGAACAATAAAAATCGGCGCCCGCCGTTCCACTTTTCAAGACGAGAAAATCAATAACAAGGAAACTCTCGTGATTTATGTTCAGGACAACGGAATCGGGATGCCGCCTTACCAAATCAAAAATGCCTTCCGTAAATTTTACGAATTAAACGAAATCTACTCTCATAAATCCGGAACCGTAGAATACCGGTCAGGCGGTTTGGGTTTAGGTTTAGCTACTGCTAAGAGAATTGCTGAATTGCATTATGGCAATATTTGGATTGAAAGTAAAGAAAATGAAGGAACTACTGTTTTTATCAGATTACCCCTCAAACAGGAAAAATAAACGGTGGAAAAGATGAAAATGCTGAACAAAAAAATAATCTTTCTCTTCTTGTGCTTCTGCCCGTTTTTATTTTCCTTCTCCCTTTTTGCGGTAAGTAAAGAAAATAACGATTTACTGTTCATCATAAATTTATATGAGCATAATCAATACAATCTGGCAAAACAACAAATTGGCAGATTTGAACAAGATTATCCGACCTCGGATAAGTTGCCGACAGTTTTGTTTATCAAAGCCGATATTGCTTTTCAAGAAAATGATTTTACAACTGCGGACAATATATATTCGGATTTAATGACCAGGAAAATTGATAATTTAATGCTGACGGAAGTTTTGCTTAATCGGGCCAGGATAAGATACGAGCAAAAGAATTATCTGCCGGCACTGGATTTTATAAATTCCGCGGAAAGACTCGCTGCCACTGATGATGCAAAATATAAAATTGCTTATCAACGCGGCGAAATCTATCTTGCCATGTTAAATCCCCTGCAAGCTATAGACCAATTTGAGCTTGCGTTGGACTATAAACATAACGACCCTGCAGCTTTAGAGCAATTGCTAAATTCATATTTGTCTGCCAATGACCCGGAGCAAGCTCAAGAATTAATAAAAGGCTTGATTTCTGAAAATGCATCATTGCTTTCTTATACTTCCGTTTTTAATACTTGGCTGGATTATTTAATCGGCACAAATGATTGTGAGCAAGTTCTGCTTTTAGAACAGCAATTGGAGCAAAACGGAAAACTGTATCATGATTCTCTTCGTCTGCGTTTTGCCCAGGCGCATATTTTGCAAAAAGATTATCCAAAGGCAAAAGCTCTGGTTGCAGCCTGTTCTGTTGCACCTGCTTATCGTCTTTATTTGAACGGTTTAATTGAAGTTGGAACGGGGAATGTGAATAAAGCCGATTCTATTTTTGCGGTTCTGACGCATCAAGAATATTCAGCTGAGGATGTTTTGCCGGACGCTAAAATTGACCTTGCGGTCGCTGCCTGGCTGGAAAGAATCAAAATCTTGTATCAGAAGAACCCGAATCAGGCACTGCAAAATCTGAAAAATTATTTGGCTCAGTTTCCTCTTTCTGAGCAGGACCCTTTTGTCCTTTATACTTACGGCTCTTTGCTGTTCCAAAATAAACAATATCAAGAAGCGGTAAAAACCTTGCTCCAACTCAAACAGCTTGCCATAACTCCGGAACTGGAACATAATGTTATTATCATGCTCGGCGACATTTGGTTTAATGCCAAAGTAACCGATAACGCAATTCAAAGTTACAACGATTATTTGAATCTGTATCCCCGAGGGAAATTCCGTGCGCATTCTATCTATAATTTAGCTCTGATTTATTATGACAATAAAAATTATGCGGAAGCGAGAGTACAATTGCAGAAACTGTCTCAAACGGAAGCAGATCCCGAAATTAGGGAAAAAGCGGATTACCTTTCTGCGGAAATTGATTTTTATCAAGCCGCATACAGTAAAGCTCTTCAGGGTTATAATAAAATTGCGGGAAAATTTATCAATCAGGTAAATCTGGATTACCGGCGGGCACAATGTTACTATTATTTGGAAGATTACGCAACCGCACTTTCTTATATCCAAAAATTGGAAATAAATTCCGATAATGCTTATCAAATTTATATGCTGCAAGGGAACATATATTTCAACTTACTCCGTTACACACAAGCACTGGATGCATACCGTTCGGCTTTGCAATCTGCCAAAGATGAAACGGAGAAAAAAGAAGTGAACAGCTACCTTGCTTTGACTTTATATCGGCTTCAGCGCTTTTCCGAAGCCAAAGATCTTTACCTTCAATTATCGTCCGAACCCGAATCTGCAAGCGCTTATTTATTAATGGCAGCTAAATCTTCCTATCATGCAAAGGATTATGAGCAGGCTCTTGTCCTGTTCAAAAAATATGTGCAGGAAAATCCCGAAGGTGAAAACACGAATTACGCGCTGGCGAATATTGCAAATATTTATTACAATCAGGGAGACTATGCTCGTGCTCTTCCCGTGTGGTTGGATTTATTGAATAAATATCAAAAAAATAAATATTTCACAGATGAAGAGCAGGCAATTCTGGCAAATGTCTTTACCGGATTGCAATGGGGTCTTCTTCAGTCTAAAGATCAACGCATCTTGGACGAAATCAATAATATGATAGACAGCTTTTCCTCCGAATATATCAAGTTTGAATTGGAATATTTACTTTTGAAAGTATATTACGGAACTGAAGAATGGAGCGATATTCTGCAGTTGGCAGATGAATTGAGAGCGGAATTTCCCCAGCGGGAAAATAATGAAATCAGACGCCTTGTTGCCGCATCTTTAGCCGGTTTGAACAGAACTGAAGAAGCGGATAGCGTCTATCGTCAAATTTTTGCTTTGGAACCCACTCCCGATATTCTTACCGAATGGGCTGAACTTCAACTAAAAACGGGAAATTACTCTTCCGCTTTAGCCAAACTTGAGCAGGCTTTTCTTACCGACAAAAAAGGTTTGCGCTTTGTTAAATTACTCAATGCGGCTTTGGATAACGCTCCTGACAGCGTGGAAGTATATTGGAAAAAGTATAGCGCAAAAGTCGATTCCCTACCTGACCAAGCTCGCTTCATTCTCCTAAAATCAAAATACTACAAATCAAACTGGCAAGAAGCCAAAAATTTAGCCGAAAATCTAATTCTGAACCCCGATTATGCCATTCGCTCCCAAGCGCAATTAATCTACGCAGTTTCACTTTATCGTTTGAAAGATTACGATAATGCCATTATGGAACTCTATCGCACCTGTTATCTTTATGCCCACTCACCTGAACTTGTATTAGAAGCCAAACGCTACCTCATTAAAGCATATTGGGAAACCAGTCGCATATCTGAAGCGAGAACGGTTCTGGAAGAAATCAGAGCAGATCTTTCCGCGGACGAAGCTGCCTCTTTTGACACTTTGCTAAATCAACAGCAACATTAACGATATGAAGAAAACCGTTTCCCTACTTTTATTGCTCACTATTTTCAGCCTGATTTTTGCTGCCGAAGAAGATTTACCCGATATTGAAATTACCGGTCCTTCTCAGTTAAAAAGCATTTTAGAGAAAAAAGGACTTTCGGGAAATTATCTGCGAATTCCTGATATAACCGATTCCCTGCCTCCTTTGTTACCTCCAATTCCCGCAGAAAAAACTGTTGTTCCTCTGCCCAAAAGACATTGGCTTTATGCAAAAGCAACGAGTAATTGGGATTATCAAACCTGTTTCTTGGCGGACAGTGTTTTGAGTTTGCCTTTGTTTTCGCGAATAGAACTGCAAAGATCTTCCCTTAAAAATGATTGGCGTCAGGTTATAGGCGGTTTGGATATTGGGCAGGAAACCGGATATTTAAGTTGGTCTGCCGGCTTTAATACCGTAAATTCCTCTTCTGATTTCATTCTTGATTACCAATCCGTAAATACTTTATTCTTAAATCTTAACTTTTCGCAACTGAAATTATTTTCCTCTCCCGCCAAGCTTTATTTAAAGGGAGAACTGCAAAACAACCGTTTTCAATATATTAATGAAACTGATGAATCCGACCTTTATCACTATAATCATCAAATTGGATTGAAAGGAAAATTAAGTCAGGGAGCGGAATATTTTATTGACGGCTATTATTCTTATCACACACCGGCATTAGCAATCGGTTTTAATTTTCCTGAAAGGGAATCTCCCGAAGCTTTTGATTTTGTCAAAAGCCTCGCTTTTTACCTTACTGATAACAAAGTTTGTCCCGCTGTTAACCTTTCCCAAAGGTTTTTCCTGCCGGCAAACAATACTTTGCATCTTTACCAAAAAGCCGAAATAAGCGTTCGTGATAACTACGATTTACTGTTGTCTCAACCTTGGCAAAAGCAAAGATCGGATGTCTTTTTTACCTTTCAACCTGTTAACGCTCATCTTGTTTGGGGAAAGCGTTTCGGGCTTCGGAACAATGCGCCGCTTGATTTTTACCTCGATATCGGGTTGAATTATCGCATGGACGATGCAGTTTACTGGCTTGAAAAAGCAGAAGACAGCCTGCCGATTGCCAAACCTCAAGATGTTTTAGAAGGTCTCGCCTCCTTGCAAGTTACCTATACGACCGGCTCAACGAAATTTAGTCAGGAAGTCGCTATCAGAAAAGATTATAAGGACGGCTTTAACGATGAAGAACTTCCTTACATTCCTTTGGTTACTCTTAAGACGGATTTTATGCACAGTTGGCAGGACTGGAGATTGATTGCTTCCTTTAATCAGTATTATCGCACGCAAGATGATTTGGACAATTTTCTGGAAGAAGCGCTTGAACTTAACGGACGCTTGGAATACGCTCTGCAAAAGGATTTGATTGTATGTATTGAAATGAATAATTTACTTTCCAAAAGCAAAACAATATTCAGAACCCTTCCTCAGGAACCGGCAACTATCGGTCTGAGTATTCATTACGGATTTTAATCAATCTGCTGCAGGTTTAAAATATTTTGCGCCCTTCCAACGCTTATGCAGCCAAAGCCATTGTTCCGGATAACGGCGAATCTTCTCCTCTAAAATCTCATTCATCTCTTTCAGCAAATGAAGCATATTTTCTTCCGTATCCGCCAAAGGTGCGGGGTCTATCATCTTTTCAAATTGGAAACATATATTTTCATCTTTATCGCGAAAAGCAAAAGCAGGCACAATCGGAATTTTGTATTTTAGCGCAATTTTTGCCGTTCCCTTCCATACCGAAGCCGGCTTGCCCAAAAAATCCGTCAAAATACCATGCCTGCCGGCATCCTGATCAATGAGAATACCGATAGCATCATTATGCTTAGTGTGTTCCAAAATGCCTCGTAAAGCCTGATTCATATTAATTATACTGCAACCGGTGCTACATCTTATTGCATTAGTATAATCATCAAATTTATGATTGCGCTGACGCTTAACAATCACTGCCATCCCAATACCGGCCATAGGTAAAACGCGACAGGACGCTTCCCAATCTCCGAAATGACCCGCTGCTAAAAGCACACCCTTTTTCCGTGCCAACGCTTCTTCCAGATTTTCTTTGTGCTCAAAACGCGAACGACGGTATAAGTCTTCCGCTTTAGTCAGATAAATATTATAGACATTTAAGCCTAAATTGCGATAAACTTGCCGCACCAATTGCTTTATTTCAGCCTTGCTCATAATGGGAAAAACTTCCGCAATTTGGCTTTCTGCCACTTTTCTCCTGATGCCGATTCGGAAACCTATCGCATCAAATAAGAACAAAACTATCGTCTTCCTCACTTTGGCGGGAAACAATTTCAATATGGCTAAAGCAGCGATAAACAGAACATATTCCGCTTCGTTTTGCAATTCTTTTTTCAGCTTCATAAACTTTGCATCCAATAACTGCCTTCTTTTGTCAATCTTTTTGATGTTTTGACTATTCATATCCCTTTTGTAGCAGCTACTAAAAAGAGTTACTCATAGCATAATAAACTGTATTCCGTTATTATGAGTGACCTTTATTTATTGTTTTATTCAGCTTTTCCCTTCCTTAAGTTCAAAAGCATAGCAAGAGTATATCAAATGTATATCAAAAGTATGTTAAAAGTATAGAAATCAACATTTGATATATATTGGATACACATTTGATCTATATTTGTCATAGATTTGTTATTAAGACGGGAAAAAGTTAATAAAGATGAGGAGATGAAGTTGATTTCTTATTAATTTATTGATAATAAGATAATTATGAAAAGGAGATTAAGACTTTTAGGGGGAAGTTTTTGAAATTTGCAATTTTGTTTTCCTGGATTTTCAAAAATTTTACGTTAGAATTTTCAAAGATAAGAAGGTGGTTCTTGTATTAGCGCATTCAATTTTTAGCAGAGAATTCAATTGACAAAAAGGACGGTTAAGAAATGTTGCCTAAATAAGGAAAATAAGAGGATTGAACAGAGGTTCAGATGGTATTATACACCGTATTGTTGATCTTGCATGTCATTATTTGCGTGGCATTGGTTTTGGTAATCTTGGCGCAGACCTCCAAAGGCGGATTGGATCCCACTTTGGGTGGTGCTGCCGTAAATGTTTTCGGCGGCAGCGGTGCTTCCAATTTTCTCAAAAAATGGACGCAATACTTGGGTGCGGCATTTCTGGTTTCCTGCCTGCTTTTGGCTTTTGTAGTCAAGAATATGAAAACTACCAATAAGACTACCGAATTGCAAAAGCGGATAAATACGGAAGCTCCGCTCAAGAAATAGCTTTTTGCCATCAGTCAAATAAAATATAAATTGGAATAAGAGCAGAAGTGGTGGAACTGGCAGACACGCAAGACTAAGGATCTTGTGCCTGTAAAGGGTGTGCGGGTTCGAGTCCCGCCTTCTGCACCAATTTTTTCTCTTCTCGAATTTTCCTCTATCAGTCAAATCTTTGTATTTTCTCAAGCATACAATTGCGCCAAATTGACAATTACTTCTGCGCCCTTTTGTAGAGCGATGACAGGTATCCATTCCAGTTTTGAATGATACATTAATCCGCCGGCGAAAATATTGGGTGTAGGGATGCCCATATAACATAATCTGGCACCGTCCGTTCCGCCTCTGATTGCATTGTGAATTATGTCAATTCCCGCTTCGCGATATGCCTGCTCTGCTTTTTGTAAAATTTCGGGATGATCTTTTAGGATAAAATACATATTTTGGTAGGAATTTGCCGCTTTTATATTGATGTCTAAGCCCGGATAACGGATGAGAAACAGGTTTTTCAATTGTTCCAAATAATTCAGCCTTTGCCGATTCCGCTCAGGAGCAAAATCTCGCAAAATAAAATCAAGAGCGGAATTGTTCTCATCACCCGCAATGTTACCTAAATGATAAAACCCTTCTCGTTTTTCCGTATGCTCCGGAGTTTCCCATTCAGGTAAAGCTGCAAAAAAATGTGCTGCAATTGCGCCCGCATTTAACATAATATTTTTAGCGCTTCCCGGATGGACATTACGCCCGGTAAAGGTTATTTTCACGCTCCAGGCATCAAAACACTCGGCTTCCAATTCGCCAATTTCTCCGCCGTCAATAGTATATGCTACCGGTGCAACTTTGGCACGATTGATGGCTTCAACTCCGCGACCAGTTTCTTCATCGGGAGTGAAGACGATTTTTAGTTCCGGATGGCGCTTCTCCGGATGAGAGATAAGCCAAGAACAAGCTGCCATAATTTCTGCAACTCCGGCTTTATCATCCGCTCCCAAAAGGGTTAAACCTGAAGCGGTAATAATGTCTTCTCCGACGAATTTTGTAAGCTCGGGACTGTTTTGAGGTGAAAGAATCAAATTCGGATCATCGGCAAAAGTGATGACTTCGCCTTGATAATTCGGGTGAATAACGGGTTTAACATTTTCTCCGCTTTCCGAAGGACTGGTATCCAAATGCGCAATAAAACTAATCGGCGGTTTTGTTACCCCGTTTGAAGCGGGCAAAGTTGCATAAACATAACCGTGCTCATCCTGCTCCGCATCAGTAATTCCCAATTCCAGAAGGTCGGCAACAACGATTTTTCCTAACTGCAACTGCTCCTTTGTGGAAGGAAGCGTCTCGGAAGCAGGATCAGACTTGCTGTTAATTTTTACATACTTAAGAAAGTAGTTCAGGGCATTACTTTTTAATTCTTCTTGCCAAGATGCGTTCATTTTTCACCTCTGTTTATTTTAAAAGTTCGGGATTTAATTTTTCTTCAGGATAGCGGACATCCATTAAATAAAGCCCTTGCGGCGGTGCAGGAAAGATTAATGTCTGACGTGCCTGTTTTTGCTGAAGCCATGTTTCCACGATAGAAGGTTCAAGGTCAAAGTGACCGATGTTGACTAACGCTCCGACAATCCTGCGCACCATATTATGCAAAAAGCGGTCTGCCCTGATCGTGTAAATATAGCGGTCCTGATAAATTTCAAAATCGGATTGGACGACGGTGCAGACATGATCCGGAACTGCAGGATTTTCTTTACTGAAAGAACTGAAATCATGCGTTCCCAAAAAGAAAGGAGCAGCCTTTTGCATAAGTTCAATCCTAATTTTTTTGCGGGGAAAACTGCCTTCATAAAGACGGTTGAAGGGAGTAGGCTTCAGCGTGATTATATATTGATAGCAGCGTTCCATGGCATCATAACGAGCGTGAAAATCGGGCGGGACGGGAATTATTTTGAGGATTTGCACATCCGGTGGGAGAAAACGCTTCAGACCTTTTTGCATTTGTTCAGCCGTAGCAGTTCCGCGATAATCAAAATGAGCGTATTGGCCCCATGCGTGGACTCCTGCATCGGTGCGCCCGGAACCGGTAACAGGAGTTTTATGTCCGCTGAATTCATATAAGGCTTTCTGCAAAACTGATTGCACAGTCCTTTGATGTTTTTGCATCTGCCAACCGCCAAAATCGGTTCCGTCATAAGCAACTTTCATTAAAAACCTTTGTGCAGTCATGTTTTATTCCCTTTTGCGCTCTAAAATATCAGCATTAAAATCAGCAATGTAAGAAATAAGCAGCCCCAAATATTGCTTTTATTCAAAAATGAGGGGCTAATATATTGTTTTGTCAAAAGCTCTTCCGTCTCTTTTTGAATTTGCTCGCGGTCCTTCCAATTCTCGCTGATTGCTTCCAAAATAGCGGGAATCAATCCTTTAGGTGTCTCTTGGGAATCTGCGGAAGGTGATTTTCTGCTTTGGTAATAATGAGTGAACTGCTTAACATAAAGTATGGTGGAAAGACAAAAAAAAGCTGCAGAATTGAAATATTTGGATTTGAGCAGAGGCTGCAAATCTCCCAGTAATCTGTCTACGGATAAACTTGCGGTAAAATATACAACCAGCAGAGAGAGAATTATCAGACGCAGCAGAAAAATAATCATAGCGGGATAAGGGACGGAAAAAAGAAGAGCAAAAAGTGCATAAGCTGCAAAAAAAGGCAACAGGAGACGCAAACTCTTTAGGACAAAAGGCATTATTCGATACGACAACATCAAATATGTGATGCAGATTATCAACAAAATCAACAATTTCTGAAGGGGAACTATAACCGCACAAACCGAACCGGTAATCAGGACTGCTAATTTGAGCCAGAAATTTTGTTTTACGAAAAGATTGGTATCATCAAGAGCAGACATGCAGTCTATTCGGGTTTTTGGGGTTTGATGATTTCAGGTTTTAGCGAATCGGGCATTGTTTCTTGATTTATCGGCTTCTCTTCAAATTTCAAATCACTCGGGATAATATCTTTCTTTTCTTCTTCGGGGATAAGATTAAGAGAGTCTGAAGGCAGGTTTTGGGATAGAGAATCAGGCGGAAAAATTTCTTTCAGTGAATCCGGTAAAGCATGTTCCGTCAGTAAAGTATCTTCTTCTACGGATTTGAATAAGTATTTTTTACCGTCGTAAAAGCGTAAGGTCATCTTCCCGAAATCGTTGTCCCGCGAAATTTGCAAAACTTCGTGAAAATACGGTGCTGCTTTGGTGGTATCAGCTTCCTGCGTTAAATAAAACCAACCCAAAACGAAATTTGCCCTTGCTCGGAGTTCTTGATAATCGGAATTGGCAAATTTTTGCAAAAGAATGAGAGCGGAATCAGGCTCTGTTTCAATTTTCCCTAAAGCGTAATCCAATTCTTGTTCTGCCTTATCAAAATCAAGATCGACTATGCGAACCGGCTTCCCTTCCAGCATTAATTTCAAGGCATGAGTGTATTTGCTGTTCGGATAGATTTCATTCATTTCATTGTAACGCTGACGCAGAAGCGTGGTATCGGGACGGATTTTTTGCCGTAAAGAAGCGTCGGCAAACATGGCATAGGGAATATATTCCGTTTCCAGACTGTCTCTGATTGCAATTAATTTGGTGATAGTTTCATTAAGAACTTTGCTTTCAGACCTGTATTGCGCCAGCAATTGATTAACGCTGTCCGAAACGGATATTTGATTCCTTAAAATCGGTGCGGGTTTTGGCGTTTCTGTATTTTGATTTGGAGATTGAGTAAATTGCAATGAATCATAAGCCGAAACTTCTGTTTGTAAAGATAAAGAATCAGGTGGAAATGACATTTGCTGATTTAGAGTGGTGGTATCCGGTGCGGAGATAGTTTCTGCTTTTGCTTTTAAGGTATCGCTTATGACGACCAGAGAATCCAATTTTTGGATTAACAGCGTATTTTGCGTCAGCAAAGAATCTATTTTTTGAGATAATTCTGTCGGAGTGCGTAAAATCCTTTGGTAGACTGAATTAACGGAATCAGGCTCATTCAGCACAAGATAATATTTTTCTTCCAATTCCAGTTTTTTATCAATAAAGGCACGAGCTCCATCACTGAGTTTGAGATTTTGATTTTGCTTAATCAGATTTAATGCTTCCAGCTTATCATTTGCTGCAGAGACAAAAGGTGAGGAAGTATACTCGGTTCGAACTTTTCCGTAATACTCAGTTGCTTTATCAAGGTCATGTTTTTTGTAGTAATAATAATCTCCCAACCAATATGCAGCTTCAGCGGAATAAAGAGTGCGGCTGTTATTTTTGATAATTTTAGTTAATTGCTCCACTCCCTGCTCTTCGTTTTCCAAATGCAAATTAATTCTGCCGATAAGAAGATTGGTTGCCGTAACAGTTTCCGGTCTATATTCATTTTTAAGCAATTTTTTAGCTACAGCAAGGCTTTTTTGATAATCTTGCAGGTAGAAAAGATTTAGGGCAATGTAATATTCGGCGTCCAATTTTATTTGTCTCGCAATACCGCGATAAGAAACCACGCGCTGGAACTGAATAAGAGAATTTTGATAATCATTTTGAGCAAAATAATTTTTCCCGTTCAAAAATAAAGCTTCTTTGGCGGCTACCGATTTCGGATAATCGGTAAGGACTTTTTGCAGCCAGATTTGAGCTTGCGGAAAATCCTTATCCTGAATGGCAAAATCGGCTAAAAGAAGCAAGGCTTGAGGATGCCATTTCGCTTTAGAAAGGTCATGAATAAATTTTGTTAGAATACTGACAGCTTCATCAGGTTGATTAATTTCCCTGTCAATGCGTGCAATATAAAATATTGCTTCCGGCACATAAGGACTTTCGGGGAAATTATTTATCAAGCTGTTAAACTGATCTTTTGCCTGATAAATGCTGTTCCCTTTGTAGTAAAGTGATTGAGCTAAAATGAATAAAGCGTCGTCAACTTGCTTGCTGTTTTTTTTCTCTGTTAAAATATATCCGCACTTTTTTATCGCTTTCGTATATTCATCAACGGCTTGGGGAGAAGGTCTGCCGTCTTGCGTTAATGGTCTTTTGCGTGCGGACTTAAAATATTTCTTTGCATTGTAAAGAGAGTTGTCATAGCTGCAGCTTGAGATAACTAAGACTGATACGGTAAAAATTAAGAGCAGGATTGTTTGGGTTCGGCTTTTCATTTGTGGCTTCTTATTTTATGTGCACATAATCGCTGACTATATCAGCCAAACTATGTTCTTTCAGATAGGATTTCAGTTGATTTAAATCCGCGGACATTTCCCTGTCATGATGAAGAGGTTTAACTATTTTACGCAGCTGCTTCCTAACAGCTTCAAGAGCGGGAGAAGAAGGAAGCTTGCGATAATCCAATGCTTGCAATGCTATCATTAATTCAATAGCTAAAACCGTGTTCACATTTTCCACCACTTCCAAAGCTTTATTGGCAGAGATTGAGCCCATGCTGACATGGTCTTCCTGATTGGCGGAAGTGGGTATGGAATCCACCGATGCAGGATGAGCCAAAACTTTATTTTCCGAAACGGCAGCAGCGGCTGTAAGTTGAGTTATCATAAATCCGGAATCCAAGCCCGGTCTGGATGCCAAGAAAGGAGGCAATCCTCTATTTAGTGCCGGATTTAACATTTGTTCAATCCTTCGTTCCGAAATTGACCCCAATTCCGAAACCGCTATTGCTAAGGTGTCTAATGCGATTGCCAAAGGCTCTCCGTGAAAATTTCCCCCTGAAATAACTTTCTTTTCTTTGGGAAAGATTAAAGGATTATCGGTAGCGGAATTTATTTCAGTTGCCAAAGTCTTTCTCACATAAGCTAAAGCGTCTCTAACCGCACCGTGAACTTGCGGAGTGCAGCGTAAAGAATACGGGTCCTGAACTTGGTCGCAATTTATGTGGGAAGCTCTTAAAGGACTGTGTTTTAATAAAGCTTTCAGATTTGCCGCACTTGCTGATTGTCCTTGGTGCGGTCTCAATTTGTGAATAAGCGGATCAAAAGCTGCAGGTGTTCCCAATAATGCATCAACAGTCATGGCTGCTATTATGTCCGCACTTTTTGCCAGTTCTTCAGCTTCCAGCAAAGTAAGAACACCTATTGCAGTCATTACTTGAGTGCCGTTATTTAGTGCCAAACCTTCTTTTGCGGATAAAGTGACAGGTTTGATTCCGGCTTTGGCTAAAGCTTCAGCACCGGATATTATTTGTTCATTAAATTCTGCTTTCCCTCTGCCAATCAAAACTAACGCAAGATGTGATAACGGAGAAAGGTCACCGCTGGCACCGACTGAACCCTTTCTCGGAATAACGGGATGGACTTTTTTGTTCAATAGTTCAAGCAGTGTCTGAAGTGTTTCTAACTTTATTCCGGAATATCCTTTTGCCAAAACATTGGCTCTTAAAAGCATAATGGCGCGTGTTTGTTCTTTGCTATAAGGCTGGCCGACATTTATGGCATGGCTCTTGATCAGATTTTCCTGCAATTCGTCCAAATGTTTGGGCGAAATTTTTACATTGCTGAATTTACCGAAGCCTGTAGTAAGGCCGTAAACTGTTTTGCCTTCACTAATGATTTCTTCCACATAAGCTCTGCAAAGTTCCACATTTTTTCGTGCTTGAGCCGTCAACCTGATCGGTATTTCTTTACAGGCTACAGCTTTTATATCTTCACAAGTTAAACTGTTTCCGTCAATTTCCAGATAATTCATTATCATTCTCCGCGTAATAAAATCATACTTTTTTGTGCTTGGAAAAGCCTTGTTCTATAAAAAGTTCTATTAAATCGGCTGCTGCCAAAACGGGAGTTGTTTCTCCCGCTAAGATTTTTTGCTTATAAGCTTCATAGTTTTGATTGATAACGGAATTGCTGAAAAACAAATTGTGCAATTCTTCCTTCAGCAAAGTATCCAGCCACTCCAATTGCTGCTGCTTTCTTCTTTGCGGGAAAATTCCGTTGTTTTTTGTGATCCTGACAAATTCGTTAATTTTATCCCATATAAGCTGAATATTATAACCCGTTAGAGCGGAACAAGTTAAAGCAACCGTTTTCCAACCTTCGGTAAGAGGTTGAAGATAGGGCAAAATCTGATTAATTTCAGCTTTGGCAGCTTCCGCTTTTTGCAGATTATCACCGTCCGCTTTATTAATTACAATCAAATCCGCCAGCTCAATCACTCCTTTTTTTATGTCCTGCAATTCATCTCCGGCACCGGTGATTTGCAACAAAAGGAAGAAATCTACCATTGACCTGACTGTAATTTCGGATTGGCCAACACCCACCGTTTCAACTAAAATAACATCATAACCTGCAGCTTCACAAGCAATTATAGTTTCTCTCGTTTTTCTGGCAACTCCGCCCAGAATTCCAGAAGCAGGAGAAGGACGAATGAAACTGTTTTCCATTCTGGCCAAATTTTCCATTCTGGTTTTATCTCCCAAAATGCTACCTTTGGAAATAGAACTGCTGGGATCAATCGCCAAAACCGCAACTTTATGATTTTGCCTGATGAGCAGAAGTCCCAAAGCTTCAATAAAAGTGCTTTTGCCTGCACCCGGGACACCGGTAACGCCAATCCGAACAGAATTTCCGGAATAGGGAAGAAGCTTTTTCACAAGTTCCTGTGCGGGAAGAAAGTGCTTTGGCGCATTACTTTCCAACAATGTAATAGCTTTGGAAAGAACGGTTCTGTCGTTTGCCAAGACACCTTTCATCAAATCATCTAAATTGTAAGATACAGGAGTTTTTGCAGCAGGAGATTTATGCAAATCAGTTTTCTTTCTTTTGTCTGCAGTTTTGCCGGAGACGATTCTGGAAGCAAAAGCTTTGCCTGCTTGGTCGGGCGTCCATTCCGGCAAGCGAAAAGACTTTTTCCTGCCGGTTTTGTTCATTGCTCCAAACCGTATTTGGCAAATAATTCGTGCATAATCAAAGTTGCCGCTTCCGGAAGTTTGGTTCCGGGACCGAAAATTGCAGCTGCACCGTTTGCTTTCAAGAAATCGTAATCTTGCGGAGGAATAACACCGCCCACGACAATCATGATATCGTCTCTGCCGAGTTTTTTCAGTTCCTGCACTAATTGTGGCAAAAGCGTTTTGTGTCCGCCGGCTAAAGAGCTCATACCGATGATGTGGACATCGTTTTCCACTGCTTGTCTTGCCGTTTCTTCAGGAGTTTGGAACAAAGGTCCCACATCCACGTCAAAACCCATATCCGCATAAGCAGTACTGACTACTTTTGCTCCTCTGTCGTGACCGTCCTGACCCATTTTGGCGATTAAAATACGCGGTCTTCTGCCTTCCCGGACAGCAAATTTATCCGTTAAAGCTCGGACTTGTTCAATCTCATTCATGCGTCCATACTCACTTTTGTATACATTAGTAATTAATTTGGTTTGTGCCTGATGTCTGCCGAAAACTTTTTCCAGGGCATAGGAAATTTCACCCAAAGTAGCTCTTTCCCGTGCTGCTGATATTGATAATTCCAACAAATTTCCTTCACCCGTTTCGGCACACTTGGTTAAAGCGTCAAGAGCAGCATGAACTTTGGCTTCATTTCTTTGGCTTTTCAATTGTTGCAGACGAGCAATTTGCGCTTCCCGTACTGCTGCATTATCCACTTCCAAAATATCAATGGGAACTTCTTCCGGCAGACGGTATTTATTAACGCCGACTATAGTTTCCAAGCCTGAATCAATCATAGCTTGACGACGAGCGCTTGCTTCTTCGATTCTCATATTGGGAAGGCCGCTTTCAATCGCTTTTGCCATTCCTCCCAATTTCTCAACTTCCATAATGTGAGCCCAAGCTTTTTTCATTAATTCATAAGTGAGAGTTTCCACATACCAACTTCCACCCCAGGGGTCAATCACTTTACAGATGCCTGTTTCGTGCTGTAAATACAATTGAGTGTTGCGTGCAATTCTGGCGGAAAAATCAGTCGGAAGAGCAATTGCTTCGTCCAAAGAATTAGTATGCAGAGATTGAGTGTGTCCCATAGCGGCTGCCAAAGCTTCTAAACAAGTGCGGGTGACATTGTTGAAAGGATCTTGCTCGGTTAAACTCCAACCGCTTGTCTGAGAATGTGTTCTCAAAGCCAGAGATTTGGGATTTTGGGGATGAAAGTTATTAACGATTTTTGCCCAGAGAACTCGCGCTCCGCGTAATTTGGCGACTTCCATAAAATAGTTCATTCCTTCCGCCCAAAAGAAAGACAGCCGGGGAGCGAAAACATCTATATCAATGCCTGCTTTTAGTCCTGTGCGAATGTATTCCCAGCCGTCTGCCAAAGTATATGCCATTTCCAAATCCGCAGTGGCACCTGCTTCTTGCATATGGTAACCGGAAATGCTTATACTATTGAACTTTGGCATATTTTTGGCAGTGTAAGCAAAAATATCGGCAATAATTCTTAGGCTCGGTTCCGGCGGATAAATATATGTATTACGCACCATGTATTCTTTCAAGATGTCGTTTTGAATAGTGCCGTTTAACTGTTCAGGTTTCACACCTTGTTCTTCTGCTGCCACGATGTAAAAAGCCATTATGGGAAGGACTGCACCGTTCATTGTCATTGAAACCGACATTTGATCAAGCGGAATGCCGTCAAAAAGAATTTTCATATCCAACACGGAATCAACTGCTACACCGGCTTTTCCTACATCACTAACCACACGCGGATGGTCACTGTCGTAACCGCGATGGGTAGGTAAATCAAAAGCGATGGACAGACCTTTTTGTCCCATAGCCAAGTTTCTGCGGTAAAAAGCATTACTTTCTTCGGCAGTGGAAAAACCTGCATACTGTCTGATGGTCCATGGTCTTTGCACATACATGGTAGCATAAGGTCCTCTCAAAAAAGGCGGTAAACCTGATAAATAATGCAAAAGCGGGTTATCTATTACATCCTCGGAAGCGTATAAAGGCTTAACATTAATCTGCTCATTTGTGTTCCAGAGCAATTTTTCAAAATCTTGCCGAGCTTGCTGTTCAACCTGTTTTTTATATTTTTGCCAATCAGGAGAGGAAGCTGCGAAATCAGGTTTGATTTTTGTCAAATCAGGTTTCATAATTCCACCCCCATAAGATTGGCAATTTCAGTCAAGGTTTCATACGCATTGGCTTTAAGATGAATAAAACAGTTAACGCCTTGTGTCTTATAAGTTTCAACCATATCTTGAGGATAACCTGCCAAAATGAAAATCATTTCCGATTGTTTTGACCTGATTTGAGAAATTAGCTGCGGCACCAGTTCCGGATAAGTATCATCGGTGGAGCAAATGCAAACAGCTTTCACCTTTGCTTTCAAAACCGCATCAACCGCATCATGAACCGTAGCAAAGCCGTCATTATTGATAACTTCAAAACCGCCTGCCTGCAGAAAATTTACGGAAAAATCGGCTCTGGCTTTATGTTGAGACAAGGGACCCATATTGGCGAGGAAGATTGAAACCGCTTTTTTATTTTTTTGCTTGCAAGCAGTGATTTTTCCGCGCAGATTTTCTATATGTGCAGTAACGCGGAAATTGGGAAGAGGTGTTATTTTCTCCTGTTTTTCATTTTGCGTTAAAGCGGAGAAGATCTCTTCCAAAGTAGCTTGAGCTTGCCAGGCAACCGCAATATCATCAATTAATTCTGCGGAATTTGACGCAGCTTGAATTTTTGCCAAGAGGGAAGGAAGTTCCTTTCTTTCTTTTTGCAGCAAAGCTTGCAGGTTTTTCAGACGGAGCGTGTTTTGGCTTTCGTAATCGGGAGGCGAATAATCCACAGGCTGTTCTTCCGGATTGGCATACATATTAACGCCCACAAAAATATCTTTGCGTCTGTCCGCATTCTCAATCCGCTCATTGGCAGTTTTAATGATTTCAGACTGAATATTTCCCGCTTTCAAGGTATTGTAAAAACCGCCCCCAGCTTCTATTTCCTGAAGTTTCAGCCAAGCTTTTTCCGCCAATTGTGAAGTTATAACTTCTACATAATAGCTTCCGCCTGCGGGATCAATTACCTTATCCAAATGAGCTTCTTGCTGTAAAATTATTTGCTGATTGCGTGCTAAGCGTCTGGAAAATTCGTCAGCGGGCTTCACTACGCAATCGAAAGGCAAAACTTCTATGCTGTCCAACCCGCCAATAATGCCGGAAAAGCTTTCCGTTGCAGTTCTTAAAAGATTGACATAGGGGTCGTAATATGTTTTGTTAAAGCCGGCAGTTACCCCGTGAATCCAAATTTCCGCATTTTCACGAGGAACGCCAAAAGCTTCCAATAAGGCGGTAACAAGCATTCTGGCGGCTCTGATTTTGGCAATTTCCAAGAATAAATTCGGTCCGATAGAAAGGTTAAGCTGCAGATGGGAAGCGGCTTTGGTGGCACTTATACCTTTTTCCGTCAACATTTGCATATATTCTGAAAGGGAAGCAAGAGCATAAGCCAATTCCTGAACTGCATTACAGCCGGCATTGCCGTAAACCGAAGCATTGATTAAAATTGTTCTTAAACCGGGAGCATTTTGTTCAGCCCATTCTGTCATCAGATAAATATGCTGAAAAGCTGTCTCTTTGGAAAGCGGCGATTCTCCCTTTGTTACCAGTTCGGCAAAGAAATCAAAACCGAGGCAGCCTTCTAATTTTTCACAGGCAAAATTGTTGGTCTTAAGAAAAGTAATGAGAGCTTCCAAAATCGGCAAAGAAGCATAACCGCCGTTTAGGAACAAAGGAACGGCACTGAGGTCAACATCTTTTAACAAATTTGCCAGGTCATCTAAGGTTGATAGGCAGACTCCGTCTTCATCAAAAGATGAGGCAGAAAAGTTTTTCCCGCATTTAGCGGAGCTTGCCATCTTGATATTGACGGAATTTAACCCGCGATTGAGTTCATCCAATAAAATGCGATTAGCGGCAACGGGATCGCTGATGTCAATAGCCTGCGCTATTTTCCAACCGTATGGCAAATGACCTGCAGGGTGGTAACCACGTTGAAAATAAGGTTGACCGGGAAGGGATTTTAGGTGAGGTATATTTTCCGTATCTTCATATCTGTAAATTGGTTGCAAATCAATACCTTCATAAGTTTTCGTAATCATGGCTTTAGAGAAGGGGACACCTTTCAGATTTTGTTCCACAGCTTTCAGCCATTCTTCCCAAGTTGGAAGCGGAAATTCTTTTTCCAAATCCAATTCATCAGTCAGATGGTTATCTTTATCCATCCGCTTTCTCCTTTATCTTATTTTTTATGAAAATTTATTCTCTTAACTGATATCAGAACAGTCACTCTTTCAAATACAGTATTATCTCTATACTTTTAACCATTATATCCATAATGATAAATCAGGCAAGTATTTTTTAATTTAGTCATTTTTCCTGTATATCCACGCCGTATCCACCCCGAGTCCACCCCGACTAAGTCGGCGTGGACTCGGGGTGGATACGGCGTGGATATTAAGATTAAATTTATAAAAAAGAGGGGAAAAATTAAGAAAAAAATAGGAGCATAACGGTTTTATGGTTTCATAGCTACAATACGAAAGAAAAGATTCCCGGCTTTTATTCTTATCGGTGGTTCTAAATAATTTGATATTGACGAATTATGACATAGCAAGAAAATGATTTTTCATAATCATGGAATTGAGGTAAAAGATGCGTTATGATGTGATTATTATCGGTGCCGGACCGGCCGGATTGACTGCTGCAATTTACGCTGCCCGTAGCGGAATGCACACTTTGGTGATGGAAAAATCCGTTATTGGCGGAAAAATTACTCTCACTGAAGAAGTGGAAAATTATCCCGGTTTTGAAGAAGGCATTGGCGGATTTGATTTAACGGAAAAGATGCAAAAGCAAGCAATTCGTTTCGGAACTGAGTTTTTGACGAAAGAAGTAACGGAAATCGGCTTAGAAGGAGGTTGCAAAATAATCGGGACGCATGATGCCAACTATCGTGCCAAAAGCATAATATTTTGTGCCGGTGCCTATCCGCGCAGGTTGAATGTTCCCGGAGAGGAAAAGCTTACCGGAAGGGGAGTTTCGTATTGTGCTACTTGTGACGGCGCTCTTTATAAGGGAAAAACCGTTGCAGTTATAGGCGGAGGTGATTCTGCCATTGAGGAAGCGATGTTTTTATCCCGTTTTGCGGATAAAGTTTATATCATTCATCGTAGGGATACTCTCAGAGCGCAATACATCATTCAGCAAAGAGCTTTCAAAAATCCTAAGCTGGAATTTGTTTGGGATTCCGTTCCGCAAGAAATTAAGGGCGAAAATAAAGTTGAAGGGATTGAAATTTACAATCGGAAAACGGACAAAATAAATCTGCTGCATGTAGACGGCGTCTTCATTTATGTAGGTATGCTACCGAATACAGGTTTACTGGAATCCAAAGTTGAGCTTGATTCCGCCGGTTTTATCATTACGGATGAATACATGCAAACAAACATACCGGGAGTTTTTGCCGCAGGTGATATTCGCAGTAAAATTTTACGGCAAGTTATTACTGCTGCCGCCGACGGTGCAATTGCGGCCTGGAGTTCTGAAAAATGGGTGACCGAACATGAAGATGAATTTGGAGCTGAAATATGATTTCCAGTAAGGATATTCGTCAGCAATTTATAGATTTTTTTATCCAAAAGGGTCATACTTTTGTTCCTTCTTCTCCCGTAATTCCGCAGGACGATCCCACCCTTCTTTTCACGAATGCGGGGATGAATCAATTTAAGAGTATATTTTTGGGTCTGAAAGAACCGGATTTTCCGCGTGCGGTGAACAGCCAAAAATGCATTCGTGCCGGAGGAAAACATAACGATTTGGAAGAAGTGGGCAAAGACGGTTACCATCATACTTTTTTTGAAATGCTCGGCAATTGGTCTTTTGGCGATTACTACAAAAAAGAAGCGATAGTGTGGGCATGGGAACTTTTAACGGAAATATGGAAAATCCCAAAAGAGAAATTATATGCGACTGTCCATCATTCTGATAAGGAAGCATACGAAATTTGGCTCAAAGACACTGATATTGAGCCTTCGCATGTCAGTTTTCATGGTGATAAAGATAATTTTTGGGAAATGGGGGAGACAGGACCCTGCGGACCTTGTTCAGAAATTCATATAGACCGGGGAGAGGGTTTTTGTGACAAAGTCGGAACCGAAGGTCATGTTTGCGGTGTGAATGCAGGCTGCGCAAGATTTATTGAACTTTGGAATCTGGTCTTTATTCAATACAACAGAGACGAAGCAGGAAAATTACATAATCTGAAGCATAAATATGTGGACACCGGGGCAGGTCTGGAACGGATTTGTCAAGTTTTGCAGGGTCAAGTTTCCAATTATCATACAGACCTTTTTCTGCCTTTACTGGAAAAAATAACTGAACTGACCGGAGTTCCTTATAGTTCTGATGACGGAATGTCTCACAGAGTTATTACTGATCATGTTCGTTGCCTGTGTTTTGCTTTAGCGGACGGAGGTTTCCCTTCCAATGAAGGTAGGGGATATGTTTTGCGTCGCATTTTAAGAAGAGCAGCACGGCACGGTCATTTGTTGGGCATGCATGAGCCTTTTTTGTATAAATTGGTCGATACCGTAATTGAAATTATGGGTCATCACTATCAGGAATTAACGGAGAAAAGGCAATATATAAAAGCCGTTATTAAAGCGGAAGAAGAGCGTTTTAATCAGACTTTGGACATAGGTTTGGAGAAATTTAACGAGGTTATCCAAAAACTGCAAGGTGACACAATATCCGGCAAAGATGCATTTTTGCTGTATGATACTTATGGATTCCCGCTTGATTTGACTGCTCTCATGGCAGAAGAAAAAGGTTTAAAAATTGATACTGGCGGTTTCGAAGAAGAAATGGAAAAGCAAAAACAGCGCGCTCGCCAAGGGAGTAATTTCAAAGCCGATAATCTACAGCTTAATTGGATTGAACTTTTGCCAAATCAGGAAACGGAATTTGTGGGCTATGAACATAACAAAGTTCGCACCCATATTTCAAAATACTGCCTGCTTGAAAATGACGATATTTGCGTCCAATTGGAGCATACACCTTTTTATGCGGAAGCCGGAGGTCAGGTTGCCGATGTCGGTAAAATTTTTAACGAAGAATTATCAATCATCGTAACTGATGTGAAAAAGATGAACGGCAGCATTGTCCATTACGGAAAGCTGGAATTCGGTTTGCCGGATTCGCAAGAAGTTATTGCGGAAATTTATCTTGTAAGGCGAAAAAGGATTGCGCGCAATCATACTGTTACTCACTTATTGCACAAAGCCTTACGCTCAGTTTTGGGTGAGCATGTTCAGCAAAAAGGTTCACTTGTGGCACCGGAATATTTGCGTTTTGATTTTGCACATTTTGAAGCTGTTTCACATCAAGATTTGAGAAAAATTGAGCAAATAGTCAATGAGCAAATTCGCAATAATCTTCCCGTCAATACGCAAATTATGACTTTGGAAGAAGCCCGAAGAAATGGTGCAATGGCTTTATTCGGAGAAAAATATGGTGATAGAGTAAGAGTTGTAAGCGTAGAGGGATTTTCCAAAGAATTATGCGGTGGAACACATGTTCAGGCAACAGGTGAAATCGGCATTTTCAAAATTATGTCTGAAACTTCTTCAGCTGCAGGAATTAGAAGAATTGAAGCAGTAACCGGCGATACGGCAGAAAATTGGATTTATGAATTGCAGGATAAATTGGCGCTGATTGCCCAAAAACTTAATACTCCCGAAAATAAGTTGTCGGAAAAAGTAGCACAAATTCTGGAACTACAAAAAGAGCTCGAATCACAATTAGCAGAATATGAAGAGCAAAAAGTTAAGGATACGGCAGCAAAATTAATCCGAACAAGCATTCCCATTAAAGACGGTAAATTAATTCTGGCAAAAGTCAATGCTGCTTCCAAAGATGAATTGAGAAAATTAGGCGACAAAATAAAAGCTATTGAACCGGATTGCATTTCCGCACTTTTTGCCGTAATAGATAATGAAATAGTCATCAATGTGGCTGTCGGTAAAGATTTATTGCCAAAATACAAAGCGGGTGATTTGGTAAAACAAATCTCTTCTTTTGTCGGAGGCAAGGGAGGAGGCAATCCAACCAGTGCTATGGGTAGCGGGAAAGATGTTTCCAAACTTGATATGGCAATAGAGGAAACCAGAAATCTTTTGACAAAATGAAGATTTTAATCATTCGTTTCAGTTCGCTGGGAGATATTGTTCTTACTGAACCGATTGCGAGAAGATTGCGGGAAGTGTTTCCGGATGCGGAATTGGATTATATAACGAAACCGCAATTTTGTGAATTGGTGCAAATGTTTGGCACGGTCAAACATGTAATTCCCTATTCAAAAACATATTATGCACATCGGGAAATTTGGCGAGCACATTATGACCTTGTCTTTGATCTGCACGCTAAGTTTTCTTCGTATCTGCTCAAATATTTTGCTTTTTCGGCGACAATCTTCACTTATGATAAGCAGCATAGTTTGCGGCGCCAAATCGTGAGACACCAAACTTCCGAAGAGATAAAATCTACCTTGATTTTGTATCAATCCGCTTTAAAGAAAGCTGCTCAAAAATTGGCAATTCCAGCACTGGCAGAGCCTTTGCCGTATCCTAAACTGGAAGTGGAACCCAAAGCGGTTGAACAGCTAAAAGAAAAATGGGTTAAAGCAGCAGAGAAGAAGGTTGTAGCTCTTTTTCCAGGCGCTGCATATTTTACTAAAATGTATCCCCTTCCTCAATGGGAACAATTTGTCCAAGCAGGAAGCAGTAAATATTATTTCCTGCTTTTAGGCAGTGCTTCTGAAAAAGCTTTAGCCGAGCAAATCTATAAATGCAACCCTGAGGCTTGCGCCAATTTATGCGGGCAATTTAATTGGAGGGAATTAACAAATGTAATTGCTGCAAGCGATGCGGTAGTCAGTAATGACAGCGGTCCTATGCATCTTGCCGCAGCTTTGAACAAACCGCAAATTGCAATTTTTGGAGCTACTCATCCCAAGCTTGGTTTTGCTCCTCTAAATAACAAAGCCTTTATTTTATGTAAGAATCTAAGCTGTCAGCCATGTTCTCTTCATGGTGGTGATAAATGTCCCCAACAGCATTTTAATTGTCTGCGCACTTTGACTCCTGAAGAAATTTTAACGGCATTAGACAAATTTTTTAATTAAAAATATCAATATTATCTGTTCGGTATCTTTTTATATTAATGAGGGGAAAAGAGGTCTCCAATCAAAATTTTCAAGTACAAAAGAAAAAGCAATCGCGAGGATTGCTTTTCTTTTGTTAGGTAAAAAATACAGAGATCTTGAAGTTGTCGAAATCAGATACCGGTTGAAATTAAGAAAGCTGCAGCAAATGAAATTATGGCATACAATTCAGGATATACGGCCAAAATCAGAGTTTTAGAAAAAACGTCATTTCCGTTTCCTATGCTTTCAATGCCGGTGGCTACAACTCTTCCTTGCTGTACTGCAGATAACCAACATACTAAACCGACGATCATTCCTGCGCCTAACATAGCTACAGCTTGGAACATAGTCATTCCTGGCTGGATTTTTTGCTTCATAATAAAGAAAGCACCAAAACCATAAAGACCTTGCGTTCCCGGCAAAGCTGAAAGAATCATGCAATTGGCAAATGCTTCACTCCGTTTTTTCACAGCTGCAATTGTAGACATTCCACCTATAACAGTGCCTAAAGCACTGCCCAGACCGGAAAAACCAACCATAAAGAACATTCCGATCCAAGCTGTATAGAGAGCAATATTGGATGTTAAATGACTAACTACCGCAGCAGATGTTGCTAAACTATCTGGGGACATATTTCCTCCTGTCTATGATTTATTTATTTTATTTTACCGAATGGTTGGTAACGAAGTCCGGGACCAGAAAAACCGGAATTATTAAAAAACTCGACAAAAGTCAAACGCATGGGATGTATAAAAGCGCCCAATCCCGATAATGCTATATTCAAACCGTGCCCACCTATCATAAATAATAAAAAGATAACCGGCCCTATGATTGGAATAGCGCTAAATTGATGCGCCATATCATTAATTACTATACCTAAAATTCCTCCGGAAACACTTAAAGCAAACAGACGAATATATGATAACAGGTCGCCCAAAAAGCCCGTAAAAACACCATACATAATCCATAAGCCGTTAGCAAAGTTTAAAAAGATGTTTTTTCCGGGTAAGTTAAAGAAGAAAATCATAACCAGACCCAGATATATTCCATAGGATGTATAATTCAAAATACGGCCGGGTTTTGCACCCAATAAAGTAGATCCGGCAATGGCAAGACTCACAACAAAGATAGTAATCCCCAAGGTTGAAATCCCGTGCACAATACCTGATTGCTTCATCCGCTTATAGACATTAATAAGCTTACCGGTAACAATTTGAATAACTCCCAAAAGTAAGGCAAAGTTAAATATCTGTCCAGTATTCCTGATTGGAATATACGGATTTAAAAAAGGTATATTCTTTAAGTCATAAGCTAAGAAACTGCCCATGACAAATCCCATAACGATTGTTCCCGCTCCCAAAATCTGTATGAGAGTTAGGAAACGTTGCACACCCGGACTCTTATATTTTTTCTTTATTAACCAGCCCAATAAAATCATGATTACACCGTAACCGGCATCACCGTCACAAAAGCCGAAAAACATTAAATAAAACGGTGCGAAAAACGGTGTCATATCAAGCTCGTTATAATAGGGAAGCATGAACATGTCACCAATTATTTCAAAATTACGCACAAACCAATTATTTCTGAGAAGAACAGGGGGATTATCTTCCGCTTTAGCGTCTTCGGCAAGATATACCACTTCAGATTGTTGAAGCAATTGTAATAAATTGTCTTCCTGTCTTTGCGGAATCCATCCTTGCAAAATTATTACCTGATTATCTGCTTCCTTAATACCTTGCAAAGTGGCTTCTTCATATTCATACAAATGGGAAAGACGCTTTAATTCATCTGTAAACAATTCTATTGCCGTAAGTGCGTTTTCTTTATAGAAAGTATCAATTTCCTTCAGACTTTCCAAAACTTCAGCTTCTTTTTTCTTTAATTCAGCCAACGTAGTCGGAGGTAATTTAAAACTTTCCGCTTCAATTTGACAAGGTTCATCTATTTCATGCAATACGGCAAAATAGATTTGATGTCCGACTTCATTAATTATTCTTAAAGCATATTGCTGTTGCCATTCCGGTTTAAAGTTATATTTGCTGCATATAAAAAGACTAAGCTGTAAACCGTAATCGGCTAATTTCTTATAAAGGTCATAATCAAATTCGCCCCAAGGGCTAAGTTCGGCAATTTCTTTCGCTAAGACATTGGATTGAAGAGTGAGGCGTTCTCTTTCCAGATGAGCTTTATCTATTTCTTGTCGTAATTGTAGTGCGTGAAGAGTAGTCGTCTTTTTTGTGCTTTGAGGTGTTATATACTTACGCATAAAAGTGATAGCTTCAGTATATGCCTCAATTTCTTGTTGGGTTTCCTCAAGTTTATCAGTTTTTTCAGCAGTATTTTTGACAATGTGGACCATACCCAATTTTTGGAGAGCAGCAAGAAAATCCTCATAGTCAGAATGATGAATTAGAAATGTGTATTTACGCATCTTTTCAATCATACAGCCTCCTCAGCCTCTAAACGACTTTTAAGGATTTTCTGACTTGATTTGGAAAGATTTTCTTCATCTTCAAGAAACCGTTTAATCTTGCGAATAGCATCTTCGAAACCTGGAATTTGAACCTTTTCGTAGAGATTAACTTTCTGTGTGGTCTTTTTGCGTACTCCGTCCAAAATCTTCATTTTCCTCAGATAAAACTGGCGTTCAATCTTCAAAGCGGAGACGGATTGCAACATTTTTATACCGTCCAGATACCAAGCAGGAGCGTAAAACATAAAATACGGTTTGATGTCATATTCAATTTTGCCCATAATAGGTATTTTTACACCGGCAATTTTTCGGGTTATTATTTCTACTTCTTTTATGGACACTAACGACGGGTCAAACTCTTGCCAAAAGCGCATGTATTTACTCAGTTCCTGCGTGCGGGCTTCTACCTGAGCTTCCAAATCCGCAGCTGCATCTTTTGCTTTTTGGACTTCCATTCGCAAGGCGGATTCTTTATTCTTAAGAGTCGGCAATGCTCTTAAACGAACTTGCAGTTGCTTATTTAATTCCTGCAAAGAGGTTTTATTGTATTGAAATTTGACTTCCATTTACTCCTTCCAGTAAAGAGCCATAAATTCTTCTTTGATTCCTACTTCGGCTCGCGAGAAATACTTTCGGAACAATGTCCATGTAGTATCCAACATACTGTCCGTATCCAAATTCACATCGATTGCCAGAATTTTATCGGAATATTCTTTGGCAAAAGCCAAAACACGTTCGTCATAATCTGTGAGGTCAAAACCGTTTTCCATTTTAGTTTTGGCATTTGCGGCATCGGCATATAATCTGATAGCGGCATTCATTACTTGAGGATGATCCGCTCTCGTCTTTTTACCGATGACTAATTGTTTCAAACGTGAAAGTGAACGGAAGGGGTCAACAATAACTTTGGAAATATCAGTATCACGACGCAGGAAAAGTTGTCCTTCCGTAATATAACCCGTGTTATCAGGAATGGCATGTGTAATATCTCCACCCGACAAAGTAGTAACGGCAACGATTGTAATAGAACCGCCGGCAGGGAATTGGACAGCTTTTTCATAAATTTTTGCCAAATCACTGTAAAGTGAACCCGGCATGCTGTCTTTGGAAGGAATTTGATCCATGCGGTTGGACACTATACTTAAAGCATCACAATAGAGGGTCATGTCCGTCAGCAAAACTAAAACTTTTTCATTTTTTTCCACGGCAAAATATTCGGCAGCTGTCAGACACATATTAGGAACCAATAATCTTTCCACAGGAGGATTTTCTGTCGTATTCACGAAAGAAATGATTCTATCCAGCACTCCGGCATTTTCAAAAGCGTTTTTAAAGTAGAGATAGTCATCATTGGAAAGACCCATTCCGCCAAGGATGATTTTATCCGCTTGAGCCCGCAGAGCAACCAAAGCCATAACCTGATTGTAAGGCTGGTCGGGATCGGCAAAGAAAGGTATCTTTTGACCAGTGACTAAAGTATTGTTCAGATCAATTCCCGCAATACCGGTCGTTATTAATTCAGAAGGTTGTTTTCTGCGAACGGGATTAACGGATGGACCTCCGATTTCCATTTCCGTGCCTTCAATTTCGGGTCCGCCGTCAATCGGTTCACCGAAGGCATTAAAGAAACGTCCGGCAAGTTGATCTCCGACTTTAAGCACTGGTGGTTTTCCCATAAACACGACTTCAGCATCGGTTCCTATATTTTCCGTGCCGGAGAAGACTTGAAGCGTCACTTGCTCCCCGATAATTTTCACTACTTGAGCAAGGCGTCCGGAAACACTTGCCATTTCTTCATTTCCGACTCCTGTAGCTTGGACGGTTACAGTGGCTTTTGTTATCTGATTTAATTTTGTATAGATGCGTTGAAAGGCTTGAGTAGCCATTATATTCTCCTTTCAGCGATAACTTCTTCGAGTTCGCTTTCAAATCTGAGAAAATCAGGAGATTTGAATTCGGAATAGTTCATTTGTTTGCATAGGTTTACCATTCTGATGAAATAAGGCATAACCTCATCAAAAACTTCAAATTGAAATTCTGTTTTGCAGATGTTGAGAACTAATTCCAGCATATATTTTTGACGGTCCATAGGGGTAGACTGGTCAATTTTATCGAAACCGTCTTGCTGTAATATTATGCGGTCAATCAGTTCACTTTTCCAATATTTGTCATGATAGGAAAGAGGGACACCGTCATCACCTAAAATATTAATTTGTTCGTAAGCTTCTCTTCCTCTGAGCAGAACATCTTTTGCATACATCACATCATTAACCCAAGTGGGAGTTACATGGCTGTTAAGATTATCGATTACTTCATCATATTCCAAATATTTTGAGTAACTATCAATGGGGTCAATAGCAGGGTAACGTTTACTGTCAGCTCTTTGTTGAGAAAGAGCATAGAAACAGCGAGCGGCTTTTTTAGTAGATTCGGTAACAGGTTCCTTTAAATTTCCGCCTGCGGGAGAAACGGTTCCGATAAAAGTAATGGAACCGGTTTTGTCATTATTGAGAATTACATATCCCGCACGAGCATAAAAGTTGGAAATAATTGCCGGCAAGTCCATGGGAAAAGCATCGGGACCGGGAAGCTCTTCCATCCTGTTTGACATTTCACGCAAAGCTTGTGCCCAACGAGAAGTAGAATCAGCCAACAGTAAAACTTTTAAACCCATATTGCGATAATATTCTGCAATAGTCATTGCCGTATAGACTGAAGCTTCACGTGCGGCCACAGGCATATTGGAAGTATTACAAATAATGATTGTGCGTTCCATTAATGTGCGTCCAGTGCGCGGATCTTCAAGTTCGGGAAAATCAACGAAAAGTTCCACAACTTCATTAGCACGTTCCCCGCAAGCGGCAATAATGATTAAATCCGCCTCCGCATTTTTTGCTAAGCTGTGTTGGAGCACAGTTTTTCCGCTACCGAACGGACCGGGAATAAAACCTGTACCGCCTTCGACTATAGGATTGAGAGTATCGATTGTTCGGATTCCTGTTTCCATCAGAGCAAAGGGACGCGGTTTTTCCTTATAATTTTTTATAGCTACTTTGACTGGCCATTTCTGTGTCATAGTAACATCAATATCTTTTCCGTCTTCATCAGTCAGGATTGCTATGCGGTCATTTACAGTGTAATCCCCTTCGGGAACAAGCTGCTTCAGAGTATATTTTCCCGAGAAGCTAAAAGGAACCATAATTTTATGAGGAATCCAATTTTCTTGCACCTCGCCTAACCAGTCTCCTGCTTCAACCATAATACCTGATTTTGCTAACGGCTTAAAATGCCATTTAACATTTTCATTCAAAGGATCGGTATATTGACCGCGACGCAGAAACACACCTTCCATTTTATTCAGGTCATTTTGCAGACCGTCGTAATTTCTGGAAAGCATACCCGGACCCAGTTTAACTTCTAACATGTGATCAGTAAATTCAGCAGTGTCGCCCGGTTTTAAACCTCGTGTGCTTTCAAATACTTGTGTATAAGCAGTATTTTTGACAACTTTAATTACTTCCGACATGAGTTCCGTATCACCCAATTTGATGTAACAGATTTCGTTTTGGGAAACAGGTCCGTCCACATCAATCAGGACGAGATTGGAAATAATACTTTTTACAATTCCTTTCGTCATATATTGTCACCTTTTATTAATTGCAAATTCTTCCGGAAAGTTGAAACTCGCTTCCAGGTTTTTTATGATTTGATTGAATTTTTTCTCTCCGACGGATTGGCTTAAGTGAATCCATCTATAAATGATTTCAAGCTTAATATAATAAGCCATAATACGGGGAATCGTGAAATACTCAAAAAAAGTTCTATCGTCCAGCCATTGCCAGCGCAAAGCGTCATAGCCTTTTTCTTTTTCCACGATATCGGTCAATTCCGTCAGACGGGTTAAAGTATCGAACCATGGGAACTCACTGTTCAAGCCAAAATCCGCTACTTTGCTTGTCTTCAATTTTTCTGTTAATTCGTTATTACCAATCAATTTTGCGTTTACGTCCAAGTTATGTTTGCGACAATTCAAGGCGGTAATTATATTGCGCATTGCAGCATCAAAAGTGAACCACTCTCTGACAAACTTATTTTCATGGTGTTCTACCCAATTATAGAAAATGCTGAATAAATCCGTTAGAAGTTCCTGTTTGGTCTTTACTTCGTTTTCTTTAAAGTAATGCATCAAATAATCTATCACCAGAGGCAGAACATGGTCATCTATATGCTTCTTTCTTAAGTTGCTTTGTTCTTTAAGCTCTTTGATATTATCTATCAAGATAATCCATTCTTCACGACTGATAGTATTCTCGTCAATCCAGTCTTCCTCTTTCAGAAGAATATTGACTAAATTAATTAAATCATTGGGAACAACAAGTAATTTCAATAAATCGTAATCATCCTTATTCAGATGCTCTTCCGCCGATTGAAGAAACATCAAAGGTGTCATCAGAAGCTTCGTATCTTCAAGATGCAAAGCCGGAAGGCCGGTTACAAAATAGTAATATTCGGTAGCCATAAAAAGAGATTATTCTCCAAACAGGATTTGCACTGCCTTTGGTCTTAAATATGCCTTGAAGAAATTGGCAAAATCTTCATCCGTGAAATTAAGTTTATACGAGCCATCAGACGGAGTGATTGTAATTCCGTTTTTCATTACGGGACTGAAATCAATTTGCAGTTTACCGGCAAAAACTTTTTGGACGGATTCTTTAAAGAAGTTTTCCAATTCTTGTCTTTTATTTTCCGGAATTGTGAGAACTAAATTTGATTCGGGAGACCATTTGCCGAGGATTTCCAGAATTAGCTTTTTTAAAAATTCGCTGTCCTGCATAGCTGCAGTTATTTGTTTATCAATAGTTTCCAGCACAATGGCATTTGTAACTTTGTTCTTTAAGGCTGTTAAAGCTTGTTGAGCAGCCATTTTGAGGTCGGAATGCATCTTTTTATCTAATTCAATAGAATTTTGTTTGGCTTCCTGAATAATTTTTTCCGCTTCTTCTTTCGCTTTTTTTCTAATATCGTCAGCTTCTTTATTTGCCGAAGCCAATATTTTTTCCGCTTCTTCTTTCGCTTTATTCACGCCTTCGTCATAAATCTTTTGCAGCATTTCTTGCAGCTGATCCACCATGACATACTCCTAATTTACTTTTTTGTTCTTTTTTTAGGATGTCAGAGAAATGTCAATCTAAAAGTTATTTGGAAACTGTCTTCTCTGGAACATAATCAATTTAACTGCAGTTCAAAAAGTTTATCGAGGAAGCTAAATAAAGAAAGCGCTCCCTAAAATGAGAGCGCTTATATTTCTTTATGAATTATCTAAAGTTCCATTCCTTTTTTGACTGCTTTCAGATTCAACTCCAATAATTTCGGATTTTTATCCTTTAGGTAATCCGTTAATTGGGCTTCCAGAGTTTCATATTTAATTACACCGGTTTTGGCAATGACAATTCCGATGGCAATCATATTAAGCACCAGCATATCACCGATTTCATTTGCCAGCTTAGACATGGGTGCAGAGACAATTTTTACGTCGTCTCTGTTAATTCCGTGCGGGCACATATCTGTATTGATTATAATCCAACCGCCGGGACGAACACTGGCTCCAAACTTATCCAAAGAAGGTTGATTCAGAGCCACCAAAATATCCGGATAACTTACTATCGGAGAAGCAATCGGCAAATCGGAAACGACTGTCATGACATTTGCGGTGCCTCCTCTCATTTCAGGTCCGTAAGAAGGAAGCCATGAAACATTCTTTCCTTCTGCCATTCCGGCTTGAGCAATAAATTTTCCTATTGTGAGAACACCTTGTCCGCCAAATCCTGCACAGATTATTTCGTATTTCATGATTGCACTCCTTCACCTTTATCTCTAAAGCATCCGAGTTTGAAGAACGGCAGCATATTTTCCTTTGCCCAATCTCTTGCCTTATCGGGTTCAATACCCCAATTCGTAGGACAGGTGGAGACAAATTCAATAAAGGTGAATCCTCTATTTTCCTTATTATAAGTAAGAGCTTTTAATACTGCTCTTTTTGCTTTGATAATATCTGCGGGTGAAAGTAATGAAACTCTTTCTATATAATAAGGAGCAACTAAAGTGGAAAGCAATTCGCACATTCTGATGGGGTAACCGATATCATCAACATTTCTGCCGTAAGGAGAAGTCGTAGTCTTCATTCCGGGCAAAGTCGTAGGTGCCATTTGACCGCCGGTCATACCATAAATGGCATTATTGATAAAAAAGACGGAAATGTGTTCACCCCGATTGGCAGAATGCACAATTTCAGCGGTTCCGATTGCTGCTAAATCACCGTCACCCTGATAGGTGAAAACATGCATATCAGGACGAGCGCGTTTAATTCCCGTGGCTACAGCGGGAGCTCTTCCGTGAGCTGCTTCAGCCATATCAAAATCATAAAATTTGTAAGCGAAAACAGCACAACCGACAGGCGCAACTCCTGCCATAGTATTTTGCAAACCGAGTTCATCTATTGCTTCTGCAATTAAACGATGTGCAACTCCATGTTGACATCCCGGGCAGTAAGTAAATGGTTCTTTGGTAAGGGATTTTGGTCTACTGGCTATTACTTGCATTGCTTCCTCCTATAAACTCTCTTCCAGTTTGTGCTCTATTTCTGCAGGTGTAAAAACTATTCCGCCAACTTTACCCCAAAAATCTACGGGCACTTTACCGTTGACTGCTATTTTTACATCGTCTACCATCTGACCCGCATTCAGTTCAAAAACAAATACTTTCTTAACTTTCGGTCCAATGGCAGCTTGAATTTGTTTATAGGGATAGGGCCATAAAGTTATAGGACGAATTAAGCCGACGCTTTTGTCCTTTGCCTTCAGTTCGTCAATAGCGCTTTTGACTATGCGGGAAGTAGTTCCGAAAGCAACGCAGAGTATTTCATTGTCATCAGATACATTATATGTGTCATAGCGCACTTCGTTCTTTTCCACTTCGGCGTATTTTTCAAATAAAGCCAAAACGTGCTTTTCTAGAATTTGCGGGTCCAGCTCCAAGGAATTAATTTCATGATGATGGTGATCATTTTCATCCTTTTTTGGACAAATGCACCAGGAAGTGTGTTGTTCGGCTAAAGCTTTGAGTTCTTCATCAGTTTTAGCTGGTTTGAATTCCACAGGTTCCATCATTTGTCCCAACATGCCGTCACCTAAAATCATAACGGGATTGCGATATTTATCCGCTAAATCAAAAGCATCGGATGCTAAATCGGCAAATTCCTGAACGGAATTCGGAGCTAAAACGATTAAATGATAATCACCATGTCCGCCGCCTTTAACTGCTTGATTGTAATCTCCCTGACCAGGTTGAATATCGCCCAAACCGGGACCGCCTCTTTGAACATTCACAATTACGGCTGGAACTTCGGCACCTGCCATATAAGATATTCCTTCTTGCTTCAAAGAAATTCCGGGTGAGGAAGAGGAAGTCATCACTCTTTTTCCCGCTCCGCCTGCACCATACACCATATTAATGGCGGCAACTTCACTTTCAGCTTGGATAAATGTGCCGTTTACTTTCGGCATCATTTTTGCCATATATTCAATTAATTCACTTTGAGGGGTTATCGGATAAGCGAAATATAAGCGGCAACCTGCTCTGATAGCGGCTTCTGCCACGGCTTCATTTCCTTTCATCAATATTTTTGCCATTTCTTTACCTCACTTTTCCAAAGTAATTGCACAATCGGGGCACACGATGTAACACAGCTTGCAAGCCGTGCATTCATCTTGATTAAAACACTCGGCATAATGATAGCCCTTTTCATTTATGCTGTCTGAAAAGCGGATTATCTTCTTCGGACAAGTTATCACGCATAATCCGCAACCCTTACAATATGTCGGATCTACCGTCATTTTGGGCATAAACTATCTCCTTTTTCTAATTATTTCTCTGCTATTCATATTCCTTTTTTAGGTCATTTTCTGTCAAGTGAGAAAAATCGACTCCTCTTTTCCTATTTTTCTTGCATTCTTTATAACCACCCCGAGTCCACCCCGAGTCCACGCCGGTGAAGTCGGGGTGGACTCGGGGTGGATACGGCGTGGCTCTTTAGCAAGAGATGTAAATATAAAGAGAGAGTCATATCCTTAACATATTGAATAATAAAAGGATATAACAGATTGATAAACAAATAGATTTAAAATAATATATGTGTTAACTATTTCTATAGAGTTATAGATTTAAACAATATTATATAATAATGACAGTAATAAACGCTATATTGAACAAATAATTTATTATCAAAAAAGTAGTTATACAATAAAATTATTAAAGAAAAAGAATTTTTGCGTCAATATAGTATTTAAGCTTTCAAATGCTCCTGAATAAAGGATTTATACTCCGGAAGAAGTTTTGCCAATTCAGCATGAGTTCCTTTATGGCAATGACCTTCAGAATCGATAAACATTACTGAATCCGCATAGCGCATAGTGGAAAGCCTGTGGGAAATCATAACACAAGTAATATCGGGAAAATTTGTATTCAATTCCTGCCAAAGTCTTGCCTCGTTTTCGGCATCCAAAGAGGCTGTAATATCGTCCAAAATTAATAGCTGCGGACGATTGATTAAAGCTCTGGCAATGGTAACACGCTGTTTTTGTCCGCCCGATAAGGTCAAGCCCTTACTTCCGACAGGTGTTTCATCGCCCAAAGGAAAATTGGCAAGTTCCGTTTGTAATTGGGAAATTCGTACCACATCCTCGTATGGGATTGTTCCGGTTTCATTTTTTGCAAAGTTGATATTATCTTTCACTGTTCCCGTAAACAGTAACGCTTCTTGCGGAACAATGCCGATTTGACTGCGCCAATCTTTTATATTATATTCCTCAATCGGAATTCCGTTAATCAAAATCCGCCCTTGAGTGGGATACAAAATACCTGTAATAAGATTGGCAAGAGTGGTTTTTCCTGCACCCGTTGTGCCTAAAACCAACATTTTTTCACCTCTGTGCAAAGTGAAGCTGCAATCTGAAATGACCGGATTCTTTTTTCCGGGATAAGTGAAAGAAACTCCTTCAAAAGTAAGACTTTCAAAAGTTCCGATCTTTCTACCGTTTTCGTTGACGGGATGCTCTATAGGGAAATTCTTTATTTCTTCCAGACGGTCAATATTGACAAAGGTCTGTTTACCTGAAACAAACAGCTGCGGCAAATCCAGCAAAGGATATATCATCATTGATAAATAGGTGTAAAACAAAAAGAAAGTTCCGACACTGATAGTGCCTTTAACTGCCATCCACCCGCCGAAAACGATTACTCCTATCTGAGCAAAATAGTCTATGTATCCGTAAATCAAATGCAAAATAGCATTGAGTTTGACCACACTCATTTCAGTTTTAAAGCGCTTGGCGAGGGCTAAATCAAAAAAGCGGTTATATTTTTCTTCACTGACAAAGGCTTTAATGATACGGATGCCGCTGAAACTCATTTCCAACTGACTGTTAATATTGCTGATCGCCTGCTGATTTTTCTCAAAATTGTAATAAAGTTTATCGGAAGTAACATAAAAGATAATCATCATAAGAGGCAAGGAAGCTATGGACAGCAGGGTCAAAAGCCAATTTATACTGAACATTACAACCAAACTGAAAGCTATTATGGCGAATGAATTTACTGCTCTAAAGATGCCTGAACAAAGGAACCAAGCCACTTTTTGACTTTCCCCCAAGTCATCCGTAAAACGCGTGGCAAGGTCTCCTGTCCTGAATTTTTGGAAAAATAAGTAATCTTTGTCCATGACATGTTTGAAGTAATACATTCGCAAAGTATGCTCAAAACGCGCATTCATATAGGCGCGAAAAGCCGGATAAAAGGAAGATAAATACCATGCTATTCCGACTGCCAGAAACAAATGTATAATTCTGTTCACTTCCACCATGGGATTTGGATATTTAGCAGGGAATTTTAAAATGTCGGACAGCAAATCTATCAGCATTTTAAAGATATAGGGATAAGCGATTGAGACAATAGCGCTGACTAAAGTAAAAAGCAAAAGAATGAGGACGAACCACTTCTGTTTAAACCACTGTTTCCAAATCCATTTAATGTGGTAATCCATAAATTATGCCTGACCTATCGAAGAAAAAGTTCCTTTTAACATTTGCAATTCCACTAAGCGTTTATATTCTTCGCTCTTTTGCATAAGTTCCGAATGCGAACCGCGATGAATGATTTCACCGTCTTTAAAGAATAAAATCTGGTCTGCATCCAAAACTGAAGTCAATCTGTGTGCCACAATGAGAGCAGTTTTATCGGTCAAAACGCGTTCCATTGATTGCTGAATACGGGTTTCAGTTTGCGGATCTATGCTGGCAGTTGCTTCATCCATAATAATTATTTCCGGAGAAAATGCCAAAGCTCTGGCAAAACTGATAAGCTGTTTTTCGCCTTGAGAAATGTTTTGTCCTCTTTCTGCCAACTCCGCTTTCAAGCCGTCAGGCAAAGATTTGATGAAATCATCCAGCTGGACAATATTAATGGCTTGGCTGATATTTTCTTCGGGAATGGCGTCATTATACACGCGAACATTCTCCAAAATATTACCGGGGAAAAGGAAAATATCCTGCAAGATCAATCCAATTTTTGAACGCCATAAATGTAAATCTAAATCTTTTAGGGGAATACCGTCTACCAAAATCGAACCTTTTTGTGGTTCATAAAATCCGCAAATTAAACCGACAGTCGTTGTTTTCCCACTTCCGGAAGCACCTACCAATGCCAGTTTCTGCCCTTTTCGCAAAGTAAATGATATATCCTTCAACACCCAATCTTCGTCTTTGTAAGCAAACCACACATTTTCAAAGCGAATTTCATGCTGAAACTGCGGAACCAATTTGCCGGGATGAAGTTCTTCTTCTGTCGGTAATGCGGTCAAATCCAAAATTCTTTTCAAAGAAACAAAGGCGCGTTGGATCTGCATTACATTTTCCGAAATACTCATTAAAGGCCAAATTAAGCGTTGGATGTATTGAATAAAGACAAACAGAGTGCCGATGGTCATTGTGCCAATGATTATTTTGGGAGCGGAAAATTTGATTATCATAATGACGAAAACTACATTGAAAAGGAAGAGGAAAATGCCTTCCATACCATATTCAATAAAGGAAGCTTTGGCATCAAGATTCCTTTTTGCCCGCGAAGATTGAAAAAGTAATTTTTCCGCTTTTTTCTGCTGATTGAGTAATTGAATTACTTGCATGCCTTGAACAAAATCTGTCACTTTTGCCGTAATGTCCGCATACATTTCTCTGATGCGTCTGTAAAACTTAGAGAGATACTTTACGACAAAGTAATAAGCTACCATTACCAACAACGCGGGAACTGTCATCAAAAGAGTAATCCTGCTTTCTTTAAACATCAAAACACAATATACTCCGGCAAAAAAGATGATGTTGCTCAAAATTTGAATGGATAAATTGGAAAATAGGGATCTGACTCTTTCGCTGTCATTTTCCACTTTAGCAATTAGTTCTCCAACCGGTTGCGTGTTGAACCATGATAGAGGTGCCTTAAGCAAATGACGAAAAACGTTTCCTTTAAAATTAGTGATAATCTTAATTCCCAGTCTGGACATCAGAATAATCTGCAAGTATGATAAAAATCCCGAAACTACAATAACCGCAATAAAAAATCCCGCATATTTAAACATATCAAGCATATTGTGTTGAGGAATGCTTTTATCAATAATGTGAGCTAAAATCAGGGGGTCTAACAATTGCAGAGATGAGGTCAGCAGCATGGCAAAAAGTCCGAAAGCAAAGAGCCATTTATCCTTTTTTAAATAAGGAATAATTTGGTGGATGTAAAAAAGCCAATTTTGCTCTTTGGATTTCATAAAAACCTTATCTTCTGTCTAATACTAAAAATGGTCGGGATGACTGGATTCGAACCAGCGACCTTTCGGTCCCGAACCGAACGCGCTAAACCGGACTGCGCTACATCCCGACCGTAGTTTTGACCACTTTTACAAGCAAGCCTATCTGTCAAGTCCAAACTTAACAAATTACGGGAATAAATGGGAAAAATTCATGAATGAAAGTTAAAATCTATTTCTTTTAAGTTCTTAATAACTTTGATATTCGGAATTGCTTAACAAATAAAAAGAAGAAAGGCAATTTATTGCAACTGCCTTTCTTCAGCTATGAATTGTGTAATGTCACTAATGAATAGCTTTAAGCAACTTTTCCGCTTCTTCGGCAGTTATTTTTCCCTCTTCCAACATTTCCAATATTTTCATTCTTGCTTTTTCCTGAGCAGCTTCTTCTGAGGAAGCAGAAGCATGAGCGGAAGGACTTTCCTGCCGACGAGAGAAAGTTCTGAAAGGATTGAAAAATTCTTTTCCGTGTTTTATGTGCATACTGATTTGCGGTTTGAACTCTTCTTTATATTTTCCTCTCATCGCCAGCAAAGCTTCTTGAGCGGTTTTGAGCGCATCTTGAATGGTGCGTCCTACATCTTTGGAGATTGTATCAAAGGATTCTTTTACGCTGTCTCTCAATTCAGGATTTTCGATCTTTTCTCTCCAAGCTTTTAACTGATCAAGGGCGCGTTGAAGTTTTTCTCTGGCAGGTTCTTCAGCGATTTTATCTCTCAATTTTTCCAAGCTTTGCGTCAATTGCGAAATTATCCTCAGAATTTCAGCCCAACCCTGTTCTGTGTTATCTATAATCAGTTCCTTGACATGGTCTAATTTACCGTGGAAGAAGTCAGTTCCCAAGACATCGGTAGAACTGATTTTAATCGTTCCCAATTGGGTATTCAGATTAATTTTCAGAGACTGGTCGCCGTTTTGCAGAATGTAGTTATCAAACATTGTCGTTTCTTCGCCCATAAAACTGTTTTTTATCTGACCCAAGACAGCGTGCGCTTCCAAATTAAAACCCTGCAAAGGAGAAAGGGCAAGATGAATGGAACCGGTTTCATTCGTGATATTAATTGAACCGCTTTCAACCGGCAAACTTTCATAGAAAACGGAACCATTTTCATTGCGGATATCTGTATTTCTAAATCTGCAATCACGGAATTTCATACTCCCGTTTTCAGAAGATGCTTCAAGATTTGTTCCGGTCAGATAATCGGCAGAAACAGAGCCGTTTCTTTGACGTATAGTCAAATCTCCTGAAAGTTTAAATAATTTAATTGAGCCGTTTTCGTTTTTGAAGGAAAAATCTCCTACACAATTGTCCACTTTCAGAGCTCCATTAACGCAGGCTATATTAAGGTCACTTTTAAGATTAGAAGCAGAAATGAAGCCATTTACGGAATTTGCTTCAATCTTAATTTGTTGTGGAACGGAAACGGTTAGTTCACTGTTACGAAGAATATCTGCCATCCGTTTTTCAGGCTCAAGGGCGTGTAGAATTACTTCCACAGTTCCTTCATTTTCTTTTGAAATGACTTCCAGCAAATCTTCCCAAACTACTGATTCAACATCAAGGGAAGAGCGCACAAAAATATCTGACGTAAGATGTAAAGATGCATCTTTTGACTGTTCTAACACGGTATCGGTTAATTCGTTAGTAATAATGACACAATTGATTCCTGTCAGGTCAATGTCTTTTTTTAGCTTGATAGTCTTCATTATTTTTTCCTCCTTGTGTTAATTATGTCCAGAGCTTCATCCACATCAATAAAACCTTCTCCCAAATCATGCAAAATATCCATATAGTCCAAGGTTTCTTGATTTTGACAACCCAAAGTCTGAATAATTTCAGACAACCTGTTTTTGACGGTCGGATAGGAAATGTTAAGGCGTTTTTCCATTTCTTTAATGTTGCCTTGCACGATCAAGAAAGTCTGAATAAAATCCAATTGACTTTGAGAAAGATGAGCAAATCCGCTCTCTTCAAAATCGCCTCTTAAGATAAGATTACAATCCGTGCATTGATATTCTTTTACTTTTAATTTCCCGCTACAGTATGGACAATTATTAAGTCTCATATTTGCCTCTTAATTTAATACTATGGGCAATATAAATAATTCGGATTTATTGTCAAGATATATCTTAATATAATTAATATGAACCTTAACTTTATTAATATTATTTGATTTTCCTGTCAATAGAAAAAACCGGTAATGAACGAGTGAGGTTATTAAAGAATAAAAAAATAAAATGCGCTTAAATCGTAATTATATGCTATATAGTAAATTAGAAAATTAAAATAATTTGAGGAAAAACTTGACAGGAAAAGACTAAAAAATTATCCAGTATATAAATAATGTAAGGAAGCTGCAAATTGTTCAAAATTAAGAATATGCGGCATAAAACGATTTTTAGTCTTAAAATGGATATTAGTGCCAGTTTATTGGCTTAAGGGCTAAAAACATTGTTTTTGGCTGAAATATGAGTTTTTATTAATCGGGAGAAAAAATTATGCAAGACACAAATTATACTGCCAGTAACATTAAGGTTCTTAAAGGCTTGGAAGCTGTCCGTAAGCGTCCTTCTATGTATATTGGCGGAACAGGAGAAAGAGGGCTTCATCACTTGGTTTATGAGGTTGTGGATAATTCAATTGATGAAGCTTTAGCCGGATATTGCGATGAGATTATCGTCATTATTAAGAAAGACGGAAGTGTGGAAGTTACGGACAATGGACGCGGTATTCCAGTTGACATTCAAAAAGATCTAAATTTACCCGCTGTTCAAGTGGTTCTGACAAATCTGCATGCCGGAGGTAAGTTTGACAATAAATCTTACAAAGTTTCAGGAGGATTGCACGGTGTAGGAGTTTCAGTCGTCAATGCCTTATCGGAATTTTTGGAAGTTAAGATTTACAAAGACGGGAAGATATATTTCCAGAGATTTGAGAGGGGTATTCCCGTTACGGAATTAAAAATTATCGGAGAGTCTGAAAATTCTGGAACAACTGTTACTTTTAAGCCGGATTCGACAATTTTTGAAACCATTGAATTCAGTTTTGATTATTTGACTACACGTTTGCGGGAATTGGCTTTTTTGAATCGTGGTTTGCATATCCAATTGAAAGATGAGCGTTATGACCGTTATCATGATTTTTGTTATGAAGGCGGCATCGTTTCTTTTGTAGAGTTTTTAAATCAAAACAAGAAGCCCTTGTTTCCGAAGCCGATTTACTTTGCAGGCGGGAAAGATGATATCCAATTTGAAGTTGCCATGCAATACAATGAAGGGTATCAGGAAAATATCTTCAGTTTTGCCAATAATATTAATACGATTGAAGGCGGAACTCATTTAAGCGGTTTCAAGAGCGGTCTTACGCGCGTCGTTAATACCTATATCAAAAACGGGGATTTCCTCAAAAATGAAAAGATTGCTCCTTCCGGCGAAGATATCAGAGAAGGCTTGACTGCAGTAATCAGTATTAAATTAAGCAATCCGCAATTTGAGGGACAGACCAAAACTAAGTTGCAAAATTCTGATGTTGAAGGCATAGTCAATTCCATTGTATATGATAAATTGATGACCTATTTTGAAGAAAATCCTGCAATTGCAAAAAACATTGCAATGAAAAGTTTAGTTTCCGCTAGAGCAAGAGAAGCTGCTCGTAAAGCCAGAGAACTTACAAGGAGAAAATCAGTTTTGGAGAGCGGTTCCCTTCCGGGTAAATTGGCCGACTGCACTTCAACCGATCCCACACAAACTGAACTGTTTTTAGTGGAAGGTGATTCTGCGGGCGGAAGTGCAAAACAAGGACGCGATCGTGCTTTCCAAGCTATTCTTCCTCTTTGGGGTAAAATGCTAAATACGGAAAAAGCGAGAGTGGATAAAGTTCTGAATAATGATAAAATACAGCCGATTATTTTAGCCATAGGAGCAGGAATAGGGCAAGATTTTGACATCACAAAAATTCGGTATCATAAAATCATAATTATGGCTGATGCGGATGTGGACGGAGCACATATTTCCACATTATTACTGACTTTCTTTTACCGCTATATGCGTCCTTTGATTGACAACGGGCACATTTACATAGCCAGGCCACCGTTGTTCCTCATCCGTAAAGGGAAAGAGAAATATTATGTGCATTCCGAAGAAGAAAGAGATCAATTGATTGAGCAATTTGGAGCCAATAATGTTGTCATCCAGCGCTATAAAGGTTTGGGCGAAATGAATCCGGATCAGTTGTGGGAAACGACTTTGGACCCTGAAAGACGCTTAATGACTTTTATCAAAATGGACGATGCCATTGAAGCGGATAGAATGTTCACTATCCTGATGGGAGACGAAGTTGAACCCAGACGACAATTTATTCAAGAAAATGCACGTTACGTCAAAAACCTTGATGTATAAACGGAGAAAAATAAATGACAGATACTAAGATGAAAATTATACCAGTCGAGATAGAAGACCAATTAAAACAAGCCTATCTTGATTATTCCATGAGTGTAATTGTAGCACGCGCCTTACCGGATATCAGAGACGGCTTGAAACCTTCTCAGAGAAGAATTATTTATGCGATGCACGAACTGAATTTGACCCCAGGCGGACATTTCAGAAAATGCGCTAAAATTGCCGGTGATACTTCTGGAAACTATCATCCACACGGTGAACAAGTTGTTTATCCTACTTTAGTGAGATTAGCTCAGCCTTGGAATATGCGCTATCCGCTGATAGACGGTCAGGGAAACTTCGGTTCCATAGACGGAGACCCTCCTGCAGCTATGCGTTATACTGAAGCCCGCCTGCAAAAAATTACGATGGAAATGCTGGACGAGCTCGGGAAAGATACAGTCAATTTCAAGTCCAATTATGATGAGACAAGAAAAGAACCTGAAGTTTTCCCCAGCAGAATTCCCAACCTATTGGTGAACGGCTCTTCAGGAATTGCTGTGGGAATGGCGACAAATATGCCTCCGCATAATATCGGTGAAGTTTGTGATGCCGTGGTAGCCTTGATTGATAACCCGGATCTGCAAGTTTCAGATTTGATGCAATATATAAAAGGTCCTGATTTTCCCACAGGTGGATTTATTATGGGTCGGGAAGGAATAGAGAATTATTTTACAACGGGACGCGGTTTAATCACTGTGCAGGGAAAAGCTGAAATTGAAATTAACGATAATGAACAAGAATCTATTGTCATAACGGAAATTCCTTATCAGTTAAACAAAAACCTGCTGATTGAACGAATAGTCGAGCTGGTAAAAGAAAAAAGGATAGACGGTATCAGTGACATCAGAGACGAATCGGGGCGTGAAGGCATGCGTTTGGTAATTGTGGTTAAACGTTCTGCAGTGGCGGAAAAAGTCTTAAACCAATTGTATCAATATTCCCAATTGCGCACAACTTATGGAGTAATTAACCTTTGCTTGGTGGACGGTACCCCTCAAGTTGTTACAATGATAGAATTGCTTAATAATTTTATAGAGTTCAGGCATGACATAGTTTTACGACGAACTTTATTTGAACTTAAAAATGCGCAGGATAGATTGCATATATTGGAAGGTTTGCGTATTGCATTAGAAAATTTAGATGATGTAATCCTGACGATTCGAAATGCGCCAAATCCGCAAATTGCGAACGAACAACTCCAACAAAAGTTTGCCCTTTCGGAAATTCAGGCAAAAGCTATTTTAGAGATGAGATTGCAACGCTTAACCGGTTTAGAACGGCAAAAAATTGAGGACGAATACAATGAATTGGTCATAGCGATCAAAAAGTTGAAGGAAATAGCTGAACGACGGGATTTGAGAATTGCAATAGTCAAGCAGGAGACATTGGACCTGAGAACCAAATTCGCAGATCAGAGAAGAACTGTAATTACAAATGCCACCGGTAGTTTTGCGATGGAAGATTTGATTCCCAATGAATCTGTCATTGTGACAATCACGCATGAAGGTTATATAAAACGCATGCCACTTTCCGCATACAAAGTTCAGGGAAGAGGTGGAAAAGGTCTTTCCGGAACAAACTTGAAAGAAGGTGATTTCATACAAAACATCTTTGTCACGACTAATCACTCTTACATTCTCTTCTTTACCAACCTGGGAAGATGTTATTGGTTAAAGGTTTATGAAATTCCTGAAGCCGGTCGTCAAGCCAAAGGCAAAGCTATTGTCAATTTGGTCAACTTCATGGAAGGAGAAAAGATAAAAGCGTTTGTTACAGTCAATTCCTTTATGGAGCCGAATTATATTGTTATGTGCACGCGAAACGGATTGATTAAAAAGACTGCTCTTAAAGCATTCAGCAAACCGAGAGCAATGGGAATCTGGGCTATCAAACTGCAGGATAATGATGAATTAATAGATGCGCATATCGTGCAAAACGGAGATGACATCATTTTGGCGACGCATAACGGTTTTTGCAACAGATTCAATGAAAAAGATGCTCGTGAAATGGGAAGACACACTCAAGGCGTCCGAGGAATTAGATTGCGGGAAGGTGATTATGTGATTTCCATGACTGTCGTGCATAATGATGAAGGAACTATTTTGGCTGTCAGTGAAAACGGTTATGGCAAACGTACAGATGTTTCCGCATACAAAGTAACTAAACGAGGCAGTAAGGGTGTAATCACTTTGAAAACAACTGATAGAAACGGCTTCTTGGCTGCCTTAATGAAAGTGCAGGATGAAGATGAACTGGTGATTGTGACCAAGAACGGAATGATAATCAGACAAAAAGTTGGCAATATAAAAACAATCAGTCGCAATACTCAAGGAGTGCGCCTCATTAATTTGAGCGAAAATGACAGAGTCAATGACATTACTAAAATAGAGCCTGAACCGGATGAAGAAGCCATTGATAAGGAAGCCGAACGCTTGACGCAAACTACTCAAGCGGCTTCTGAATGGGAAGCTGATGTTTCCTCCTTGGAAGAAGAATTGAACACTGAAGAAGAAGAAAACGAACAAGAAGAAATTAGCGGCTTGGATGATGATTCGGAAGAATAAATTCTGCTCCTGTACTGAAAATTGTCTTGACATAATATATGTTTTAAAGTTATATAAATTATTATAAGTTATATGGCTTTGGAGGTATTTTGCTGATTCAAAATTATTTTGAGACACGCTTGGAAATGATTGAAGACAGATTGAAAGAACTATTATCTTGGCGGGAAAAGCAGACTGCCGAACTCATGGATGCTATGAATTACACTGTTTTTTCCGGAGGGAAAAGATGGCGTCCTTTATTGGTGCTGGCATGTTATGAAATGTTAGAGGGTTTTCAAAAAAAGCAGAGGCTTGCTTCCGTATTAAATGCTGCCTGTGCAATTGAATTACTGCATAACGCCTCCATTATCCATGACGATTTACCCATTTTAATGGATAGAAAAGAACGCAGAGGAAAGGAACCGGTTCATGTAAAATATGGTGACGCTACTGCAATTCTGGCCGGTGATGCACTTTTTACTCTTGCTTTTGAACTGACGGCAGAAATCAAGGATCATGTAAAAGCCAATCAATGCGTTCGTATTTTAGCGCGCGCTTCGAACAGTTACGGGATGATTGGGGGTCAAGTAGTACAGTTAGTTAATAGGCATAAAGTAATGAAAATCAATACATTACATTATATAGATATGAAAAAGGTCTGTTCTCTTCTGCAGGCTGCGGCTGAAATTGCTTGTGTTTTGGCTGATACGGATATTGAAACAAAACAAATCTTAAATTCTTATGCTCAGAGCTTAGGTCTTGCTTATCAGATGATAGAAGACATTATTGAAGATTATGCGGAAACAGACGATTTTAATTTTGATGCGGAAATTATTCCTGTTTCCAAGTCAGGTTATGCCGGTCTTTTGGGTTTTGATAAAGCTCGCAAACAGGCGGAGAAATTATTGGACGATTCCGCACGCCTGATAAGAGGTTTTGACAACAACGAGATATTGAATGAATTTATTCAAATGATAAAGGATCGGCTGCCTTAATGATAGATTGTCACACGCATATTATTCCCGGTTTGGATGACGGTTCCAAGGGAATGGACAGTTCTATAGAAGCAATCAGGCGAATGGCTGAAGGCGGTGTTTCTGCGGTAATTTGCACGAGTCATTATATGACGGGTTTATACAAATTTTCTGCAGAAGAGTATCAAGCTAAATTTCGGGAACTGGAACAAGAAGTTAAGCACCAGTCGATTCCTGTTACTTTGTATCCGGGTGCGGAAGTATTTTTAACCGCAGGCATTGTTGAAGATGTTAAAAAGTATAATCTTACTTTAGCAGGTTCTCATTATGTCCTGTTTGAAACTGATTTGAACAGTTTTCCCGCTGATATGCAAAAGAATATTTTTGAATTGTTGCGTGAAGGTTTCAGACCTGTTTTAGCGCATGCGGAAAGATATGTTCCCGTGATGATGAAATCGCATGAAGCACAAGAGATGATTACCCGCAGCGTATATATCCAAATGAGTGCTGCCAGCGTAGTCGGAGGTTATGGAGAAAAAGTTAAACAGACAGCATGGAAGCTGTTGAATAACGGATGGGTGCACATTTTGGCATCGGATTATCATGCTCACACCTCTTACGGCGCTTTTTTTGAGGCTCGCGATAAAATTATAAAGCATATTGACAAAGATATGGCGGATATTCTTATAATCATCCACAAGCAGTTATCGATGATGAAAAAATAGAATTGGAATATGTCTATATTCAAAATCCGCACCATCATAAACATCACCATCACAATCCTCTTCACGGTTTAGGACTTTAGTCCATGCAAAAAGTCCTGTTGACAGGCATTACCGGTTTCATTGGAAATGCGGTTCTGACCAAATTATTAAAGAATTTTTCTTCTTCCATGGAAATAACTGCGTTAGTCCGTCCCGGAACGGATACTGCCAGATTTGATAAATTTGTCGGAAAAGTCACAATAGTCAATCTTGATTTAAGTGATATAGCAGGTTTGAAAAGCTTTCTCTCAAAATCAGATTTTGATCTGATTATCCACATAGGAGCTTTGCGGGGCGGAAGGAAATTTTCAAAAGCGCAATTTTATGCCAGCAATGTTCAATCAACCGAACAGTTTGTTGATTATACCAGACTGCATCAAGCGCGATTGATTTTTTGTTCATCCGTCGGTGTTTTTGGTGCAATCCCGGATGAATTACCTGCCAATAATGAGAGTCCATACAACGGTGATAATTACTATCACTATACCAAAATCGCTTGTGAAAAGATAATTAACCGAGCAATTTTAGGTGGACTGGATGCAGTAATTGTTCGTCCTTCCATAACTTACGGAGCGGGAGACATAGGTTTTCCTTTGCAGTTGGTAAAATTAGTTAAATATAGAATTTTTCCCGTTGTTAAGCAAAACTTATGGATTCATTTGTGCAACATAGATACGATTTCCGAAGCTTTCGTAAAATTGGCTACGGATAAATCGAAGGTAACTGGCAAATCTTTTATTGTAGCGGATATGGAACCGGTTCAACTGCAGGATTTGGTCAATTTTATTCACAGGGAAATTTACAACAGTAATTATCCGAAATGGTTAAAAGTTGATGCCGAAATTTTGCATTTGGGAGAAAGAATTTCCCGTTTTTTACATCTGGAACTTTGGACTTCGCGTTTTGAATTGATTTCTCACAGCTGGTTTTATCAGGTTCAGGATGCTTATGAACAGCTTGGTTTGCCAAAACATTACACAATTCCCGATTTCAGTATCGTGATAGATGCTTATCTCAAGCGCAAGAAATAGTTTTTCCGTATGGCTTTACCGATTATCAGCAATTGGCAATCTTATTTTGAACACCGAAACGAAGGTCTGGGTTCTTCCTATGAGCGCATAATTCTAAATAAATTACTGCTCAAGTTGAAAAGGCGATATGATTTACAAAGCATTTTGGAAGCACCGATTTTTGGTTTTACGGGCCTATCGGGACTTAATTCTTATGCCTTATCTCAAGCCGGTTGCAAGGTAGAATTATTGGATCACGATGTCGGCAGAGCAGAATTAATCAATTCTCTTTTGGAAGAATTAAATTCGGAACTGACAATAAATCTTATATCTTCCTATTTAAAATTGCCTTATAAAGACGCGACTTTTGATTTATCGTGGAATTTTTCCGCTTTATGGTTCGTGGAAGATTTATCTGCTTTCCTGTCCGAATTTACAAGAGTAACGAAAAAAGCTGTTCTTATTTGCGTTCCCAATCAAACAGGATTGGGCTTCAGGTGGCAGAGATCTTCTTCTAAAATCCCTTCTGACCTTGTTTTTCATCCCGAATACGTTAATCCTTCCTTGATAAAAGACACTATGAAGCAAATTGGCTGGTTTTTGGTCAAAGAAGATTACATTGATTGTCCACCCTGGCCTGATATCGGAATGAGCAAAGAAAAAATGCTGGGGAAACTCTTTCCCCAAATTAAGCCATTTTCCGAAAAAGAAACTCCAAAGCAACCTGTTAATATTCTTAATTATTATCTTGGAAAAGAGCCTGATTTTGCTGACAGAATGGAGCGTTTGTCTTATCTGGAAAGAAATGCGCCCGATTGGTTTAAAAAATATTGGTCTCATCACCGCTGGATGCTGTTCGAACCCAAAAGGAAATGAAGAAAAGTAATCTCTCGTTAATTATAGGTTTAGTCGTCGGAATCATTTTACTTGCCGTTTGGTGCGTGAATTTTGACTTCACATATTTGGCTGACGCTTTACGCAACTTAAAAGTAAACTATATAATTTGGGCTGGTATTTGCTATCTCGGCGCCTATTTTGTGCGTTCAATCCGTTGGAATTTGCTGCTGCGAAATCAAGTAGTTCTGAAATTAAAAGATTCATGGCTTATCTCTTGTGCCGGCAATTGGCTGAATTATTTAATTCCGATTAGGGCGGGTGAATTAGCCAAAGCACTCTTGATCAAGCGGATTAAGCATAAAAGTGCAGTTTCCGTTTTACCGTCCGTTTTTATTGATAAATTCTTTGATACGCTGGGCATTTTTTTCATTTTAATTCTTATTCCCTTAATGAAGATCAAAATCTCGCAGGGATTGCTCTATCTGATTATCCTTGTTATCATTGCCTTTCTAATCGTTTTCCTGATATTGATTTTATCTGCTTTGCATAAGCAAAAAATGACCGATATTTTAACTGTCTTTTTTGCCTGGCTGCCTAAAAAATGGCGTGAGAAAATCAATGAACTGATAGGACTGTTTATTGACGGTTTGAATATTTTTGAGCATCATTACACGATACTTTTAGCTTGCGTGCTGATTACGGCTGTGGGAGTGGTTTTTGACGGTTTGTATTTTTGGTTTGTATTTCGCGCTTTTAATTTGGGGACAGGATTTATGATTGTGCTTTTCGGTTATACTCTCATCAACCTTTCCTATATAATACCGCAGCCGCCGGCGCAATTAGGAAGCAATGAATGGATGATGATAATAATCTTTTCGCTCGGTTTCGGAATTGACAGAAATGTTGCTTCTGCTGTGATGGTTTTTGCGCATCTATTCACAGCAGTAATTATAACTGTTTTGGGAATTTTGGGATTCAGTTATGCGGGCGTTAAGTCTGCGGGACAGTTAAAAAGGGAGTTGTAATGTCCGATCAATTGGAATTAATAGAAGCTTTGCAGGATAAAAGAAAGCAGCTGTTGACCGAGATCCATAAAGTTATCATCGGTCAGGAAAGAGTTATTGATGATTTAATCATAGGTTTGTTTTCCAACGGGCATATGCTGATTGAAGGTGTTCCCGGTTTGGCGAAAACATTGTTGATTTCCACGCTTGCCGAGGCTTTAAATCTATCTTTCAGCAGGATTCAATTCACGCCTGATCTTATGCCTTCCGATATTACAGGCTCGGAAATTCTCAATCAAGCGTCAAATCGCACCGATAATTACTATGAATTTATCAAAGGTCCGGTTTTTGCCAATCTTGTTTTAGCGGATGAAATCAATCGTACTCCTCCCAAAACACAAGCTGCTTTACTGCAGGCAATGCAGGAAAATCAGGTAACTTACGGAAACAGGACTTGGAAGCTTGACCTTCCGTTTCATGTTATGGCAACGCAGAATCCCATTGAGCAGGAAGGGACATATCCTTTGCCGGAAGCGCAATTAGACCGATTTATGTTTTATATCAACATTGGTTATCCCACTTTGGAAGAGGAAAAACAAATCGTTGCCCAAACAGCCGGCGTGAATGATAATAAGATTAACCGCGTTATGAATGCGGAGGAATTGATTGCAGCGCAAAAAGCTGTGCGTTCCATTCCGGCCGGTGAGCACGTCATTAATTTTGCCGTCAATCTTGTCAGAGCTACGCGTCCGAACGAACCCGGTGCAAGTGACTACATAAAAAAATGGGTGAATTGGGGTGCAGGACCACGTGCTTCACAATTTCTCATCATTGCCGCAAAAGCAAGAGCGGCATTATTGGGGAGACTTACTCCCGCGGAAGAAGATGTTATTCAAGTGGCTGAAATTGTTCTGCAACATAGAATTATAGTCTCTTTTGCTGCGGAAACGGAAGGGATTTCTTCCAAAGACATCATCAAACATCTGATTCAAAAAGGATAGGTGAAATCATGCGTCGCTTTCATATTATATTCCTTCTCGTTTTTCTGCTGTTTTGCGCCTGCCTTAACGGGTTTGACGACAAATTTGTCCGCTTGGTCTATCACTCTTCCAATCCCGTAGCCCAGCAGATTAAAGTGTTGGATCAGTATGTTTATGTGTATAACGATTGGTATATTTACATATATAATCTGAAAAATATCTGGAATCCCGTTGTGGAAACTGCTTTTTCCAGTACTTACCCCATAACCGATATCGCCATGCTTGATTACAATAAACTTTATGTCTGCAGTCATGAACCCACGAATTATATCACGGAAATGGATTCCTTAAATACTTACGGACACATTTTTACCGCATTGAGTTTAATCTGCAACAAAGCCCGTAAAGAAGGCAATCTGCTCTATACTACGCACACGGAAAACGGTTTGGAAATTTATGATTTAAGCCGGAGTGTATATCCGCAAAAGATTTCTTCTTTTTCCGAAAATTGGGGTATTTTGGATTTGGAAGCGCGTTATCCCCAAGTGCATGTCCTGAACGATTTCGGCTATGTCAATATTGATGTAACCGATGTTACTCAACCCCGAACTTTGGGTTACAATTATGAAATTGTAGGCGGAACGGTTCTCAGCGTTAATCGTAATATTGTCTGGGTAGGCGCCGGAAATAACCTTTTGGCAATCGAAATTACTTATCCAGAAAAGCCGGTTATCATAAATCGCTATCGTTTCTCTTCCGATATTATTGATTTGGAAGCCAGAGGCAATGAACTTTTCGTTGCTCTGAAGACTTCCGGTCTGCGCATTATGGATATCACCAATCCGAAGAAAATTAACGAAAAAAACAATTACTACATTCGCACCGGGGTCAGTTCGGTTGCTTTGGACGGAGATTACATTTATCTGGGAGCGGGAACGCAGGGCTGGTTCGTATTGGAATACCGCTAACTTTAATTTTCTTTTTTCGTTCCTTTACTTAAAAAATTCTTTTCAATTTCCATATAATATTTCCATTCCTAAAATCATAATTCCGAATACAGCTTCATCCAAATAGCCCAATGTATTCAGCATCATTGCTTCTAAATTTAAAGGCAGGATCGGCATCATTTATGAAAATAATGTTGTAACTAATTGTAAAACAAAGAATAAGGCGGATTTTAATTTAACTCTTGCTCTTGATTAACGGGGGGTTAACGGAGGGTTAACGTGGGGTAAGCCTCCGTTGACCCTCCGTTGAATACAAGGAAATGATAGCGAAAAAAATTTTCCCAGCAGGAAGTTTTTTCGCAAATCACACTGATAAAATTCCCATTATTTTCTGTGATAATAGCTTGATTTAAGAGGGGTAAATTTGGTTATTACATATTGAATAAATTATTTTATAAGTAAATAGAGGGCAAAATGAAAGCTTCTTGACAAAAAAGGTAGAAAGCAAGAAATGGATTTTGCCAGGTCCGACGCAATGAATACTCGTGAATCATGTCAGGTCAGGAATGAAGCAGCATTAAGCGATGTTATTCATGTGCCGTCGGTAACCTGGCATTATTCAAGAAAGGATACAAATATAGATTTTGCCCTTTAAATTTTAGATAGTTAGGACTTGGAAAATGAAAAAACTATTTTTGATGTTTAATTTACTGGTTGGGATTTTAACATTATTTGCCTATCCCGTCAGGATTGAGAGCTGGCATATCCGTGATGATGTGAAAAGATTAAACGCCATGAATATCAGTGTGGACTATGTAAATCCCGCAACGCAAACTATAATCGCCTATGTTCATGATGATGCTGAATTTTCTTCTTTGCTAAATTCTGGCTTTCAAGCAGAGCAGATTACTTCTGCCGATAGGGAATATGCAAATTTTATTGTGCCATCTTCAAATGACAATGGTAACGCAACTCGTAATTATTTATCTATTGCTGAATACACTGCTTTTATGCAAAATACGGCTGATCAGTATCCGAATATTTGTCAGCTCATTCAATTTGGAAGCACAGTGCAGAATCGTCCTCTTTATTTTATGCGGATTTCGGATAACATTTCCGTGGAAGAAAACGAACCTGAATTTCGTTACGTTTCTTCTATGCACGGGGATGAAGTCGTGGGATATGATATGCTTATTCGCTTAATTCAATTGCTGACAAGTCAATACGGAACAAATGCCAGAATTACTTCTATCGTGGATAACACTGAAATTTGGATTTGTCCGCTTTACAATCCGGACGGTTATGTGGCGCATAGTCGTTATAATGCAAACGGAGCAGACTTGAACAGGAATTTTCCTTTGCCTGTCGGTTCTCAACATCCGGACGGAATGAGTTGGCAACCGGAAACCATAGCTTTGATGAATCACAGCAATGCTCAAAATATCAACTTTTCCGTAAATTTTCACGGTGGTTCTTTAGTCACAAATTATCCTTGGGATTATACCTATACACTTTGCCCGGATAACGATCTATTCATACAAGCAGCTTTAACTTATTCAATTCATAATACTCCCATGTATAACAGCTCTGAATTTGTTCACGGAATAACAAACGGTGCAGCCTGGTACATTGTTGAAGGCTCTCTTCAGGATTGGGTTTATGCCAATAACGGAGATATGGATTTAACCATTGAAGTCAGTGAAGTTAAATGGCCTGCAGCTTCCAGTTTAGATACTTACTGGAATCAAAATCAGGAATCCATTCTCTCCCTGCTGGAATTCGTTCAAAACGGCGTTTGTGGTGTTGTTACTAACAGTGCGGGCGAACCGTTACATGCTAATATTCATATCAATACGAATTGCATGGACATTATGACTGATCCGCAAATCGGTGATTATCATCGGATACTCTTACCCGGTAATTATATGATAACTGTTTCGGCTGACGGTTATCAGACCGCTATCAGAGATATTAATGTTATTGCAGGCACTGCTACAGTTGCGAATTTCGTCCTTCAACCTGCAGTTATGACCAACTTCTCGGGAACAGTAATCTCCGCTCTCGGAATTCCAATTGCTGGCGCTACGGTGAAAGTGACCTCCGGAACATCGGATTTTTCTGCTTTGACCAACAATTCAGGTGTTTTTAATATTATAAATTTACCGGCAGGTATTTGCAACTTAAAAATTACTGCTCCCTCTTATGCCGATTTTATTACCGATTTTCAGATTACTGCAGAAAATGAACCTCAGATCTTTGTTCTACCGGCACCTGTATTTTATGATGACTTTGAAAACGGCCTCGCCAATTGGACTGTTCAATCTCCTTGGGCAATCTTCACTCAATCTTCTAATCATGTGCTGACTGATTCGCCTTCCGGAAATTACAGTAATAACTCATCAATTTCGGTTACTAATTCAACGCCATTTTCTTTGGTGAATGTCGTTAATCCGAATTTGTCTTTTGATTTGCGTTACGACTTGGAAAGCGGTTATGACTTTTTCTACGTTTATACTTCCGCCAACGGCTCCAATTGGAATATAGTGGCAACTTTTAGCGGAAATGCCACAACTTGGACAAATTATTCATTTTCATTAGCTGCTTATCAAGGTTCAAATCTATACATAAAGTTTAAACTTGTATCGGACAATAGTGTTAATGCCGATGGCGTTTATCTGGATAATGTTAAAATCTCCGGTTTGCCGACTAACCAAACTGTTTACGGGGACACAGATTCGAACTGGATAATTAATTCTGCCGATTGTTATAATATTTTGGAATATAGTGTTGGGAATAATCCTCTTCCTGAGCTTGATCCGTATCCTTGGGAAGCTTTTAGAGTTGAAGCTGCCGATGTTGATGATGACGGTTTGGTAACCGCTACTGACGCATATTATGTTAATGACAGATTTCAAAATTATTCTTCTGCTTTCCCTGCTCTAAACGGAAATGCAATTGATTTCGATAATCCTGATTACCAATTTCTCTTTTCTGATTCAATGTTGTCCGTGCAAGCTGATCAGCCTGCAAATCTAAGAGCTATGACTATCAATCTGATAAATAATTCCGATTTAACTATCACTTCTCTTACTTGGAACGAACAAACTCCGGAACTGATTTGCGCTTGCAGTCCGGATTTCGAGATGGTCAGTTTTATTAATCCTTCCGATGTTAATACCGATTTAACTACTTTATTGCAATTTCAGATTCAGACCGAACAATCAGCTATTCATGCAATGGGAAAATGCAATGCCGATGATTTTGATTTAACAATCCAACAAACAGCTAATGAAGATGAAAACGGCGTCCCCGTCCAAACCGCTTTGCTCGGTAACTATCCTAATCCGTTCAGTCAAAGCACATCTATTCGTTTTTCTTTAGCGAAGAATAATATGCGTGCCCAATTATTTGTCTATAATGTTAAGGGACAGTTAGTCCGAACATTGGCTGACGAAACATTCACAAAAGGTATCCATACATATAATTTTGACGGATTGGATAATCATCATCGGAAATTGGGAAACGGCGTCTATTATTACAAATTAATTACACCTGATGCTTCTTTTACCGGTAAATTGCTGTTTTATAAATGAAACCTGAACCCAAACCTTCCGAAATTCATCGCAAAGCGCTAAAGCAATATTACTTGGGCATCGCCTTTTTTATTATAGCCGTGCTGGTGCTTGTTGCAATTTTGATAATTCCCGATAAGCAAAAAACTAAACCGGAGGCTGAAGCTTCTTACGAATTTAATCCGCAGGGCGTAGTTTATTTTATCGATGAAAAAGGCAAACCCTTTTGCGAATTTAGTGCCGAAATAGCTGAAACACCCGAAAAACAATTAACCGGATTGATGTATCGTGATTCTTTAGCAGCCGATCAAGCTATGCTTTTTTTGATGAACAGAACTGAAGTTCAAAATTTCTGGATGAAAAATACATATCTTCCTTTAGACATTATTTTTATCGGTGAGGATAGCACAATTGTCCATATTGCTTCCAATACGACACCTTTTAGTGAAGAGCAAATCAATTCTCAACTGCCCGCTCGCTATGTGGTGGAAGTCAATGCCGGAATTGCTGCTCAAAAAAATATAAAACCCGGATGTAAATTTTATTGGGAGCGTAAATGAAATTTTTCAATTCTAAATCTGCGAGACTTTATTGCCGTTGTCTTTGTTTCTTCTTACTAGCATTATTCCTTATCTTATCTGCATTTTCCTGCCAAAAAACGCGAAAAAAGGAAAATCAATCTTCTGATTATGAAATAGTTGACAAAGCTCCGGAAGTTGATTCTGCCAAAAAAGAAATAGTTAATAATCCTGCTCCCATAAAATATGATTACCATTGGACGGAAAGTAAAAACATTCCTCCGGTAGCTATCGTAATTGATGATTTTGGTCAAATCGGGGGAGATTTACTGCAAGGATTTGCCGAACTGGATGAGAATATCACATTTTCCATTTTGCCTGACCTGCCAAATACTGCAAAATCTGCTCAATTAGCCAATGTCTACGGTCATGAAGTCTTATTGCATATTCCGATGGAAGCATTAGATAAAACGCAAAATCCGGGTAAAATATATATCAAAGCCGGAGAAAATGCCGAAGACATAAAAAATGCGATGAATCATTTTTTTGACCAAGTTCCGCAAGCTGTGGGAGCCAATAATCATATGGGCAGCAGTGCTACTTCGGATTATCAAGTTATGAGCTTTGTGCTTAAAGAATTGGATAAAAAAGGGTTGTTTTTCCTCGATAGTAAAACAAGTGCACAATCTGTGGCATTAGCAGCTGCACGTGATAATGGTATCGGTTATGTTGCCAGAGACATTTTCTTGGATGTTCCTGATGTTTCTCCCGCTACTATAAATGCTAAATTGGCAAGTTTGGAAAAATACAAAGGCAGAGAAGAGCCTGTCATTATCATCAGCCATTGTCATAACAAAGCTAAACTGGAAGCGATGCGGACTTTTGTTTCCCAGTTGAAAGTGATGGGTATCAGATTAATTCCCGTTTCAGAAGCTGTGGGGAAATTTCAATTGCCTGCTTGAGTATTTCGTTTATCTTCTTTTTAATCTTTTTAGTTTCCAGTCCTTATTAATTTTATCTGTTATAGATAGACAAAAGGAAAAAAGAAAAGGAGTTTTTCTTGAATAAAATTCACATATTGGCGGAAGATGTCCGAAACAAAATTGCTGCCGGAGAAGTGATTGAGCGACCTGTTTCAGTAATAAAAGAATTGGTGGAAAACGCTTTAGATGCTCAAGCCACACAAATAACTGTCGCAGTGGAAAATGGGGGAAAGGATTTTATTCAAGTTATAGATAACGGCACAGGTATGAGTGCGGACGATGCTCTGTTGGCTTTTGAAAGACATTCAACCAGCAAAATCCGAACTGCGGACGACATTATTCATATTGATACTTTAGGTTTTCGCGGAGAAGCTTTACCCAGTATTGCCGCTGTCAGTCGTTTAACTTTAATTACTCGTGAAGCAAATAGTGACACTGCTTCTCAACTTGATTTTGCCGACGGCAAATTATTTGAAGTGAAACCAACTTCGGCAAATCCGGGCACAACCGTTACGGTGAAAGGATTGTTCAAGAATCTTCCTGCCCGCCGTAAATTTTTGCGTTCCGAAACTGCAGAACTTAATCATATTTTGAAATATTTCCATTATCAGTCTTTGCTCTATCCGGAAATCTCTTTCAAACTTATAATTAACGGGAAAGAAAAGCTCCATTACAATAAAGTTGATAATATTAATGCCAGACTTTCCGATGTTTTCGGCAGCGGATTTTTTGAACAGGATATCATCCCGATAAATTATAATCAGGGTAATCTTTCAGCCGAAGGTTACATTTTTGGCTTGGAAGAAAATCAAATAAGTCTGTTGGATGACAGATATATTTTTATAAACGGACGCTACATCAGCGATAAGACTATTTTTCATGCTGTCAGGTCAGCTTATGCACCTTTTATAGCCAAAACTCGTATGTGGGAAAAAGGCAATACTCCACCTTACCTTTTATTTTTCAATTTTTCGCCCGAATTAATTGATTTTAATGTGCATCCCGCTAAATTGGAAGTTCGGTTCAGGGATCAACAATTGGTGCACTCTTTTGTTAAAAATGTGATAACTGAAGCTCTGACGCGATATGAAGAAGATAAATTTGAAACCGCAAAAAGGAAATTTGAACATGCTTCCGATACCGAGAAGGCAACAAATGTTGAGCGTGAAATATATAAAAGCAGAGCGGAAATCCCTCATTTTTCCGAATATAAAAGCCAATGGAGCAATCTTTATCAAGCCGATATAATTAAAGAAAAAGAACCTTCTGCCGCTCAAGTCGTTCCTCTTGTTAATCCGGAAAAAAGAGCTGGAAATGAACAAACTGATTTATTTCCCGAAATGCCGGACGACTCGTTTTCTTTGCCTGTTCAAGATGAATTGCAGGATAATTATGTTCCTCCGTGGCAGCTTCATAACAGCTATATTTTTTTGCAGGTGGAAGACGGTTTGGTAGTTATTGACCAACATGCAGCTCATGAACGCATTTTGTATGAAAGAATTATGAAACGCACGGAAGATACTCCTGCAGTTCGACAAAAACTTGCTTTGCCGATTGTGATAGATCTGCCTCCCTATATAAAACCTTTGTTGCAGGAAAAACTGGAAGAAAATCAAGCTTTACTGGAAAAAATTGGTTTCAGCTTAAAGAAATTCAGCGGAAGTTCAATCGTGATAGAAGAAATTCCAGCTGAATTAAGTGACAGCCAAGGCGGACAAATATTTCTGGAAATTCTGCAAAACTTACAAGACGAATTAGAAGAAAATCCCGATTTCCGCGAAAGTTTGGCAAAATCAGTTGCCTGTAAAGCTGCAATCAAAGCCGGTCAACCGCTTTCTCAACAAGCTATGCTTGATTTGGTGAAAGATTTATTCACTTGTCGAACTCCTTATTTTTGTCCGCATGGTAGACCTCTGATGTTCAAAATGACTTTGCAGGACTTTGAGAAGCGCTTCAAACGCATTCTATGATTCCGATTATTACGATTGAAGGTGCGACAGCTACAGGTAAAACTCAGCTTGCTTTACAAATAGCGGAAAAACTTGATGCGGAAATTATTTCTGCGGATTCGCGCCAAGTTTATCAATATTTAGATATAGGAACTGCTAAACCATCCGCTTCAGAATTGGCTAAAGTTAAGCATCATTTGATCAGCATTATCACTCCTGATCAAAAATATAATGCCGGTATTTTCAGTAAGCAGGCTTTGGAGATTTGTCACAAATTGCGGAGTCAAAATAAAATTCCTATTGTCTGCGGTGGAACTGGCTTGTATGTGAAAGCATTATTGGAAGGCCTGTTTCCCGCTGATGTGCATAATCATCAAGTAAGGCTTGATTTAGAAAAAGAGCTTCAGGCAAATGGTTTGGAACAGCTTTATGCAGAATTGGAGAATGTTGACCCTTTCGCCGCCAAAAAAATAAATTGCCGGGATAAACAACGCATATTAAGGGCATTGGAAGTATTTAAAGCTTCCGGTTTACCAATCAGTCAACATTGGCAAAAACAAAATTCGCAAAGTGAGCTTTTTCCTTTTAAGATTTATCTTATGGAAGAAAGACAAATTCTGTATAAACGCATAAACGGGAGAGTGGAAGCAATGCTCAAAGCCGATTTATTGGAAGAAATCAGGTCTGTTTTGGCAAAAGGGTATTCTTGGTCTGATCCCGGTTTCAATACCGTTGGCTATAAAGAATTTCAACCATATTTTGAAGGCTGCGCTGACCTTGCTTCTTGCGTCCATTTGGCTCAGCAGCATACCAGAAATTATGCCAAAAGACAACTTACCTGGTATCGTAAATGTAATTTTCATTTGTCAGAAGCCTATTCTTCGATTAATTTAGATAATGTGCTTTTGTTGTTCAAAAAACATATAGAAAATATGTCCAGAGGGGAATGATATGAAAGTTATTGCTCAAGTTTATAATTGGGAAATTACAAGAACAGAATTGGACTTTGAAGTAGAAAAGATCAAAAAATTATATCCTGATGCAGACAGAGAAGAAATAAGAACTTATGCTTTCACTCAATTGATAGACCGTTACCTTCTTATGAACGAAGCAATCAATCACGGATTTACTGTTACAGATGCAGAATTGGAAAATGCCATGTTGGATTTGCTCGATGACATTGATTCTCCGGAAACAAGTATTCTTACCCGCAAAAATCGGGGTGAGCAATTGGAGCGCATTCTGAAAAGCAATCTGATTATTCAAAAATATTTAGATTCTTTAAATCAAGACTGTGAAGATTGGACGGACGATCAGTTGTTACAATTTTATCAGGATCGGAAAGATTTTTTCTGCAGGGAAGAAGAAGTGAGGATTTATCAGCTCATGGTCAAAGGGACAGATAAGGCTTCTTTGAAAAAGATACAAAATCTGCGAGACAGAATTAGCTGCATTGATGATTTTCTTCGCCTTCTGATTGAATGTGCTAACGGAAAAGACGGAATTTACGGTGGTGACTTGGGATTTTTCACTCGCGGAAGATTGCAACCGGAAGTGGAAGAAGTGGTATTTAATCTTGATTGCAATGAAATCAGTTCTCCTATCTTAACTAAGCAGGGTTATCGAATTCTGACTGTAACTGAAAAAAGGGGCAGCCAGATAATTCCTTTTGAAGCTATTAAAGACTGTTTGAAAGCAAGTTTACACGAAATTGAAGAAGAATTACTCGTGTTTAAAATTTTATCCTCTGCCAAAGAAAATTGTCAAAATACTTTAAAAATATACGACCAAGCCCTTTTATAACAGTAAATTAAGATAATAATCAATTAATAAGCAAAAACTATCCCGCTGTTGGGAAAAACCCATTCGTTGTCTGATGTCTTAACTGTAATGCAATTACCCGTTTTGATTATTTTGGGATACTTGTTCTTACCTGAGAAAACGGTCTGCGTCTCAATCTGTTTTATTGTCGCAGGATAAATGAAGCGCACTTCCACTCCCTTGGTCAATTCAGTAATATAAATGCTTAATTGATGAGAAGCTTTCGGATATAAAGTCACGGTTTCAATTTGGAATGTTACATCTTTGCCGATTAAAGTAGCTAATTGCGAATGCGAACAATGAATTTCCAAACAACCTTGACGCAGGTTGGGTGTGGTGTTCAGCAGGAGATTTCCGACTTTTACATTAGTTACGGTAAATTGCTCTGTAGTCAAATCAAAATTGGAATCCATCAACCATCTGTATTCCACATCCCTTCGCAAAAAATAGCGTTTAAGTTCGGCATCGTTATTGGCACATACAACTAGAAAATAATCGCTTTGCAACTCTTTCGTGAATTGCAAGCGTGTTTTTGCAAGATAAAATTCCGGCATTGCATCATTTTCTTGAAATTCAATTGTGTGAATGAAATTGCGCCTGTATTGTATATCTTTATCCTTATTGTAGAAAAATCCTCGCAGGACTTCTCTGTAAATCAAATCTGCCAATTCTTCATCCTGAAGTCTTTGATTGATTGCGGAATTGATAATGCTGCTTAATTTAACGGCGGAAAAGTCTGAGGAAACAAATTCCCTTCTGGAAAGAGGCGCTTGACTTACCAGTTTCCCTTTTGCATAGTAATATCTTTTGGCTCTGCGGCCTATTTGACACAACAATTCATAAGCAGAGCCTCCATACTCGGCTGTTAATTGTTCGGCTCTTAATCGGTCAAATCCTCCCCCCAATAAAATTACTTCCATTCCGATTTTAGCTTCCGGAAAACCTGTAAGGTCAATCGTTATCATGTCCATACTGACTTTCCCGATTACCCTGCAAATTTGTCCTTCTACTGCCACTGTGCCTTTATTGGACAAAAGGAAATCATAACCGTCCGCATAACCGATTGGAATAATTCCGTATTGACCGTCAACGGGGGCTTGCCAAGTTCTGTTGTAACCTACATATTCGCCTTTTTTAATTTCTTTGGTCTGCGTGAGTGCGGATTTGAAAGTCATAACGGATTTCAATTCTACAGGCTGTTTTTCTCGCGAAGCTGTGTAGACGCCGTATGTCATTATTCCCAATCTGACCAGATTTGTGGCAGGTGAATTGTGTCTGAAGATAGCGGAACTGTTAGCAAGGTGGATATATTTGGGAAGAGGAGAAATCTTTTTCAGCAGGTGTTCAAATTGCTTAACTTGCTTTTCGGAAAATTCATCATCCTGTTCACTGGCTGCAAAATGGGAAAACACACCTTCCACTTCAAGAGACTTCATTTTTTTGATATTTTCCCAAGCTGCGGGAAATTCTTCTGTTCGGAAACCGCTTCTGTGCATTCCGGTATCAATTTTCACGTGCACAACCGCTTTAATATTCTCTTTTTGGGCTGCTTGATTGAGAGCTTGCGCAAAATTAAGGTCGGATATTGTGCAAGCTAAATTAGATTGCAAAATTACGGGAATTTCTTCTTTCAAGGCAGGGGACAATATAAGGATGGGAGCCTTAATTCCTTGTATTCGAAGCAGTTTACCTTCTTCCGGATTGGCAACTCCCAAATAAACAGCACCCTCTTCCAACGCTATTTTGGCAATTTCATAGGCTCCGTGTCCATAAGCATCCGCTTTTACTATTTGCAACCAATTTTGATGTGGGAGCAGAAAGCGTTTCAATTCTTTTACATTATTCCGGTAATTATCCAAGCTGATATCTACTCTGCTGCGTTCACTCATCATTATTATTTTCTCTGTTTTAGAAATATTTTGCGGCAATTTCCGCCAGTTCTGAACGCTCACCTTTAGTAAGAGTTATATGTCCGACGATTTCTTCGTTTTTCAATTTTTCCACTGCAATGCTTAGTCCGTTGGAAAGTGAATCCAGATAGGGAATATCTATCTGATAAGGGTCACCTGTTAGGACGATTTTAGTATTTTTTCCTGCGCGAGTGATAATGGTCTTCATCTCATGCGGAGTTAGGTTTTGTCCTTCGTCAATAATGATAAACTGATCGGGAAGACTGCGTCCGCGAATGTAAGTGAGCGGTTCCAGCTCTATAATTCCGTAATCAAGAAAATCGTTTAGGTCCGTCCTTTTTTTCTTGTCTCTGGAGCTGTTGTTTTGAGGCAAGCGGTTCTCGTCATGCAAAGAGAGAAGAATATCCATATTATCGTAAATAGGTTGCATCCAAGGATTGAATTTTTCGCTTTTTGTTCCGGGTAAATATCCTATATCTTTACCCAAAGGTGAAATTGGGCGAGAGATTACGAGCCTGCTGTATTTATTGTCTTCCACCACTTTCTTCAGTCCGGCTGCCATTGCCAATAAAGTTTTTCCCGTTCCTGCAATTCCTGAAAGCGAAACTAAACGGACATAGTCATCAAGCAATAAATCCAGTGCCATTGTCTGCTCTTCATTGAGCGGTTTCAAACCATATACTTCTCCGCCCTTATAACCCTTTAGAAGAGATATAATATTATGAGCTTTGTTGTAACGAGTAAGAATGACTTCCTTACCTTTTTCAGTATGAACTTTAACAAATTCATTCGGATAAAATTCTCCAAAGTGATTTGCGAGATAACCCTTATTCTGCAACTCGTGTAAATCAGTTTCAGTTATCTCCAGTTCGACATAGCCGGTGTAAAGTTCCTCGAAACGCAAGGCGTCATTTTCAAAATTTTCCGCATTAATACCTATGCAATCTGCTTTGATTCGCACATTTGCATCTTTTGAAACTAAAGTTACTTTAGCGTCCGGATATTTGTTTTTCATATATAGAGCGGTTCCGATGATCAGATTGTCATTACGATCAAGGAAGAGCAATTTTTTTACAATATCCGTAACTTCATTATTAACGGTTACCTGTAAAGTCCCGCCATGAGGAAGCGGGACACCGTCTTGCAAACTTCCGGTTTTTCTTAACGAATCTAAATAACGCCCTATTTGACGTGCATTACGACTTTTTTCGTCCAATCCTTTCTTGAATTGGTCAATTTCTTCAATTACGACAATGGGAATGACCACCCTGTGCTCGTCAAAGGCAAAAATGCTTTGCGGATTATGGATCAGGACATTAGTATCCAAGACAAATATTTTTTCCACTATCTTACTCCTTTTTATAATAGACTTTTTTATCAGCAGGCAGGTTCATTGTCAAGACATTTGCTCATCTTTCTTTGTTGCATTTTGCATTTGAGTAATATCTTATTGACAAAAATGGCTGTTTTACGAATAAAGAAAAAGTAGAAGGGAAGGATAAATCGGCTTTTGTTTTATCCGAAGGAGCAAAAATGTCTTCTGATTATATCTTGATTAAGACTTACGACAATAATTTTGAAGCTGATTTAGCGAAGGGATTATTAGAAGAAAACGGTATACCCGTAAAATTGAATAATGAGATATTTAACAGTATTTATGCCACTTTTGCGGGTGATATGTTTCATTTGGAACTTTGGGTGCCAGAAGACCTTGCTGAGACGGCAAATGAATTGTTGGAAGCCGGTCAGGACGGTTTTTTCGCTCAAAAGGTTCTGCAGGAGACCGGTGCCCTTATGGAAGGTCATTTTCAACTCACTTCCGGTTTGCATAGTGACAGATATATAGAAAAAATCAGGATTCTGCAAAACCCTCAACAAGCTTCCGACCTTTGCAAATTATTGGCGAATCATTTTGCCACAGAGGAATTTGAGGCAGTAGTCGGTCCCGCATACGGAGGAATTGCATTAGCGTTTGAAGTAGCAAGGCAATTGGGAAAGCAATTTATCTTCACTCAGAGGAAAGACGAAAAGATGACCATCCGTAGCGGATTCGATATTTCTGAACTTAAGCATGCCATTGTAATTGAAGATATAGTCACGACCGGCAGCAGCACCAAAGAAGTAATTTCCTGCTTACAAGATTTAGGGATAAAAGTTATTGGCGTAGGTGCAATTGTTGACCGTTCCGACGGTTCGGTCGATTTCGGATGTCCTTTTTTTCCGCTTTTGACTTTGGACCTTCCTGCATGGGAAAAAGACAACTGCGAATTATGCAAAGCGGGAATTCAGTTAACAATTCCTGGAAGCAGCGATAAGAAATGAAAGATTACGATAAACAAGAAGTTACATCTGCAGCCGATAAAGAAGCGAAAACTTCTCAACCGGTCGTGTATGATTTCTTTGCACCGTATTATGATTATCATATGCGGCATGTTGATTACAATCATTGGGCGCGTAAATTCCTTTCTTTGTATTGGCATTTTCTGCATTCGCAGCCGCAGGATATTTTGGAACTTGCATGCGGAACCGGTAATATTTCCGAACTCTTAGTTGCCATGGGCTATAAAGTAACGGGGACAGACCGTTCGGCAGGAATGTTGAAATGCGCTTCCCAAAAGCAATTCAAACCGATACTTAAGCAGGCGGAAATGACGCAAATTGAAGAAGAGAATGCATATGACCTGATTTTGACCGCTTTTGACAGTATCAATTATCTTGTGAAAGATGAAGATATTAAACGCCTTTTTACGGCTGTAGCAAAAGCTTTGCGCCCGCACGGCCTCTTTATTTTTGACATTTCAACCCATAAAAACAGCGTTGAAAACTTCTCTGATTACCTCAACCTTGATGAAACCGAAGATTATACTTTAATTCACAAAGCGAGATATGAGATGGAACGGCACTTGCAAAAAACTGATATAATCGTCTTTCAGCGCGAGGGTGAACATTATGTCCGATTTGAAGAAAAGCATGTGCAAAGAGTATATTTTGTGCCTGAATTATTGAATTTATTTGCCTCTTCGCCTCTTGAATGTATCGGCGTCTTCAATATGATAAGCGATAGAAATCTGCTCAAAGACAATGTAAATAAACTTGATTACCAATTCTGCCGGCTCTTTTTAGTATGTTGCAGGAGAAACAATGCAGCTTGAATATCTGCATCAGCTCTATATTAATGAGCAATCTTTGCATGAGCGGTATAATTTCATTGCCGGAATTGATGAAGCAGGACGCGGTCCGATAGCTGGTCCGGTTGTAATAGCAGCAGTTATTCTTGATTTTAAGCATCCGATTTCCGGCATCAACGATTCCAAAAAACTTTCCTCTCGCAAAAGGGAAGAACTGTTTCTTAAAATTACTCAACAGGCAATTGATTTTGCCGTAGTGGAAATAAGCTCTGCTCAAATAGACAAAGTTAATATTCTGCAAGCTGTTTTGGAAGGAATGCGGGAAGCGATAAATGCTTTATCCGTGAAACCTGAATTGTGCTTAATTGACGGCAATATTTTACCTTCCGGTTTATCCTTTCGCGCCCAAGCTTGTATAAAAGGAGACGCAATTTACGCTTCCATAGCAGCAGCTTCCATTCTTGCCAAAGTTACGCGGGATAAAATAATGCTTGAGCAGGATGCCGTTTTTCCGCAATACGGCTTCGCCCGACATAAAGGATATCCCACTTCGCAGCATTTGCAGGCATTGAAAATTTACGGTCCCTGTCCTTTGCATCGCTTTTCCTATCAGCCCGTTAAGGATAGCATAAGACTTCTTTCCGGCAACAAAGATACTGATAAAATGAAAAGCAAAATTTCCGGAATTTTAAGTCCGGAAACGAACTAAGATAAAAGGAAAATCATTATGGCAACTATTCCGCGCGGAGAAAGACCGGTAATTGTGATAACGGGTAGTCGTAATGCGGGGAAATCTTCTCTGATAAATGCGCTTACGGGGCAGGAAATTGCCATTGTTTCAGAAGTTGCGGGCACAACCACAGACCCCGTTGCCAAACATTATGAACTGCTGCCTTTGGGTCCTGTCACTTTTTACGATACTGCCGGAATTGACGATACAGGTGAACTCGGCAAAAAAAGAATTCAAGCTGCGCGCAAAGTTTTATATCGTGCGGATATTGCTTTGCTGGTTATCGGCACGGGAAATTTGGAACAGTCGGATTATCAATTAATTCAAACGGTGCAAGAGCTGAAAATACCTCTGCTTGTCGTTTTCAATAAAATTGATTTGATTTCCCCGCAAAAAAGTGCTTTGGAAAATTGTAAAAAGAACGGGATAAATTATCGTCTCGTGTCTTCAGTTACGCATGAAGGCATTGATGAACTTAAAAATGACCTTATGAATTTGGCTCCCGATTTTTTGAAAAGGCAAAAACCTTTGGTCGGAGATTTAATTAAAGCCGGAAATCATGTGATATTAGTTACGCCTATTGATTTAGAAGCACCCAAAGGTAGACTTATTTTGCCTCAAGTTCAAGTTATCAGAGATCTTTTAGACCACAATGCAATAGTAACTGTCATTAAGGAAACCGAATTAAATATGGCTTTGAAAAGTTTGAAAAATCCGCCTTCTTTAGTTATTACCGATTCTCAAGTGGTGCAAAAAGTAGCCCTTGAAACACCCGAAGAAATTCCTCTGACAACCTTTTCCATTCTTTTTGCCCGTTATAAAGGTGAACTTGAACCTTTTTTGAAAGGTATCCGCAAAATTGATGAACTCAAGGACGGAGACAAAATTCTAATTGCGGAATCTTGTTCTCATCATGTTAAATGCGACGATATCGGCAGATTCAAAATTCCTGATTGGCTAAATCAATACACAGGCAAAAAACTTATTTACGAAGTCTGTTCCGGACATGATTTTCCGGAAAATTTGGACAGTTTTGCTTTAGTTATTCATTGCGGAGCTTGCATGACCAATCCTGCTGAGATGACACACCGCATTTTGGAATGCG